>MKWU01007676.1_pt1 | contig 10166 bp, 6 predicted proteins | sample 809101 | NCBI WGS metagenome assembly MKWU01 (sample SAMN05860141, study PRJNA318959) | sponge metagenome | host: Aplysina aerophoba | place: Slovenia: Piran, Adriatic Sea, Gulf of Piran | collected 2013-05-07
TGCTCTCTGCCCACTCCATGGTGTCGATGGCCTCGTATCCGTCATCGAGAAAGCGTCCGAGCCCGCCCCGCTCGGGCCGAGTGAAGCTGTAGACCACTCCGCCGCGGGCGATCCAGTCGCTGCGGAAGTAGCCCCCCTTCCGGAGGGCCGGACCCAGTTCAGCAGGCTTCGGTTTCCACGTTGGCCCGAAGAAAATCGCTTCGGGCAATTCCACGATTCGGAGAAGGTTGGTCTCGAGCGTCTCAGCCCGACGCCGACGCCCAGAGGCCACTCGTCCCGACGTGCCCCTCGTGGCCCACGACAGCAGGCGTCCTGCGGAGCTCTCGTCTAGGCGGTCGGATTCCTTGTCGAAGTCCAGCCGCCACGCTTTGCGCCCTGGCGCTGGTGGCTGTGCTCGGTCCACGGGTGCCCACCAGATACCGCCGTCCCTTGGCCTCGAGCACACGACGATCACAGGGTTGGAGCCACCTCGCCAATACGCGATGTCGGCTGCATCAAGCAGAAGATGAAACGAACTCTCCGTCTCACCAGGGAACGGTACGTCCGTTGCCTTGCTCTGCACCATCACATGCAGGTTCGAAGCAGATCGCGCGAGCGGATCCACAAACTCGATCGCACCATCCACGCCATGATCAACCCGCCGGTCGTGCCAGATGTGACCCAGCCGCGTTACCACCAACGCGACAAGTCGCTGGCCCTCTTCGCCGATCTGGCTACTGCGGGAGTAGGTTTTCTGGAAGGCCATGGTTGTCCTCGGATTACACAGACGGGCATTTGCCGACAGGTATAGCGCGGGGGTGTGACAAATAGGAGCGCTTCGTCATGGCGATAGCGAGATTGTCCAGAACTGGGCATTGTGTCCCCTCGCCGCCAGAAGCTGAGGCCATTGGTGGCGTCCTCCTGGTCGATCTTCGGGCTTCGCGGATACCGAGTCGACAGCTGTCTAGCGGGATGGTGACGACGCGTCTTGTTGACTAACAGCTCGGATAGGGTGGTGCCATAGTAGAAGAAAAATGTTTACAAAGGTTATATAGTCCTATATAATTGAGATATTCATCAAAATTATTGGTGCTCCGCGATTACCTACCTACCTGTCCCGTATAAACACTGGCGTTAGAGGCGATTCGGCCCGGCCTCCGGGGGGCACCCGCCTCCCTATCGGCTGGTGCATTGCCTACAGTACGTCCGCATGAATGCTGACCCCTTGCCATCGTCGCTCGCGTTCGCCGACTCGTCGGAGGTCCGTGAGTACCTGGTCAAGGCGCTTAAGCTCGATCTCGTCGGACCCAACGCGGAACACGACCTGGCTGATGAACGGTTACCCGGGTGGGTGAGGCCTTCGAACTGGTACCTGACGGGTTTCCTGATCCCGTCGGACACTCCCTTCGAGGAACGAAGCGATGACGACGAGGACGAGTCGCTCGATGAGACTCCGGAAGTGGCCGGTCTGGCCGAGGAGTCCGCCGAGGAGCGTCGCGCGGCGAAGAGAGGTTACTTCCCTTCGTCGATGGGTCTGAGCTTCCTTGTGTCACGGGAGACCGAAGGACTGGACGTGACGGTACGGTGGGGCGACTACAAGCCTGGTGAGGGGAAAGGCGCCGACGGCAAGCCGCTCGCTGTGTGGGAACGGACGGCACACGAGCGCACCTTGGCGGTGGCTCTGGCGGGCCGCCCCGACTACGCGGTCCCGGAGTCGAGGGGTCTCCGGCTGCATGTGGTGTCCCGGGTGGTGGACGTCGGTCGCCTGGCCGGCCTTCCCGAGGGCGTGCGGTCGGTGTCAGTGTTCCTGGTCAACAATCGGTCGCCCGTTCCCGGTCGTCCTGACGATTCGAACAGTTCCCGCTTGGTTGATCGGGCCTACGCGTTCCAGGCGGAATTGGAGATCAGGAGCGGGCTGCCCTTCGTCCCCCGGCCCGATCCTCGGGGAGCGCGCGCAGCCGAGTGGGACGACGAGGTTGCGGACCTCCACTACTCCGACACCCCCGAGTACGCGGTCGGGCACGGCGTGTCGGCCGAATGGGAGACGGCCGGGGGCGAATGTCGGCGGCTGCGCACGGCGTGGATTCCTAGCGCCACCGTCGCCAAGACCGAGCCGGTGGAGAGGCCGGAGGCGGAACTGTCGATGGAAGTCCTCGGCAAGCTACCCGATGGCGCGGCCACCCGAACGGCACTACAGCCGCTGGTGGAAGGCTACCGGGCTTGGATCGAGTTGCAGCGCGGCCGTCTCTCCGCACTTACGGGCGACCGGCGCGAGACTGCCGAGGAATTGCTGCGCCGCGCAGGCCTGGCAGCCGAACGGATCGAACGGGGGATCGACCTGCTGGCCTCAGATGCCGACGCCCTCGATGCGTTCCGCATGGCGAACCGGGCGGTGGCGCGAGCGCTTCAGCAGCGGCTCGGTCCGGACGAGCCTCCGCCGACGTGGAGGACCTTCCAGATCGCCTTCATCCTGCTCAACCTTCCCGGCTTGGCCGACCCGCATGATCCCCAGCGCCGGATCGTCGACCTGCTCTTCTTCCCGACCGGCGGCGGCAAGACCGAGGCTTACCTCGGCTTGGCGGCGTTCGCCATCGTGCTGCGTCGACTGCGCCGGCCAGGTGAGGGTGGTAGGCACGGCGCAGGCGTGGCCGTGATCATGCGCTACACGTTGCGTCTGCTCACCCTGGACCAGCTAGCCCGAGCATCCGGTCTGGTGTGCGCGCTGGAGTTGGAGCGCGAGGACGACCCGGATCGGTACGGTGTCTGGCCGTTCGAGATCGGACTGTGGGTGGGTAAGGCCGCCACCCCGAACGTCATCGGCCGCAAGGGTGACAGCCGGTCAGACTCGGCCCGATCCAAGACCCGGCAGTTCAAGGCCAATCCGACCGGCAAGCCGTTGCCCATACCGCTGGAGAGCTGCCCATGGTGCGGCAGCCGGTTCGAACCGGCCTCGTTCACACTCCTGCCCGACGATGACAGACCGACCGAGCTGCGCATCGTCTGCGCCGACTTCGAATGCGACTTCAGCGGGGACCGGCCGCTCCCGATCTTGGCGGTGGACGAGCCGCTCTACCGGCGCCTGCCCGCCTTCCTGATCGCCACCGTGGACAAATTCGCCTCGCTGCCGTGGACAGCCCAAACCGGGGCCCTGCTGGGCGGAGCGGATCGGTACGACGATGACGGCTTCTACGGGCCGGCGGATCCCCGGAGAGGCCGCCCGCTCGGTCGCCGCCTGGCCGGACCCGACCTGGTGATCCAGGACGAGCTGCATTTGATATCGGGACCCCTGGGTACGATGGCCGGGCTGTACGAGGCCGTCATTGAAGCTCTGAGTGTGCGGGCCGACGGCGAGGCGGACGATCTGTCCCGGGGCAGCGTCGCCCCGGCGGCGCGTCCCAAGATCGTCGCGTCCACCGCCACGGCCCGCCAGGCCCAGGACCAGATACAGGCCCTGTTCGCTCGGCCGAGCACACAGGTATTTCCTCCCCCGGGTCCCGACCGGCGGGACTCGTTCTTCGCCGAGGTCATGCCTACGGATCGGGCGTCGGGCAGGCTCTATCTCGGAATCGCCTCCCCGGGACGTAACCCGAAGAAGCTGATGCAGCGGGTATGGCTGGCATTGATGGGAGCGGCTGAACGCGCCTACCGGGACTCCGGCGGTCACCGGAATGAGGACAACCCGGCCGATCCGTACATGACCGTCCTCGGCTATTTCAACAGTTTGCGCGAGCTGGGCGGGGCGAGGCGCATCCTGGAGGAGGAGGTCCGCAACACCGTTAAGGCCTACGGGCAGCGGCGGCGCATCGGCCAACTCCACTCGGAGGGACTATTCCGCGACCGCCGGACCTTCTCCGATGTAGTCGAGCTGACGTCGCGGGTCCCCACCGGCAAGGTCGCCGAGGCCCGGCGTCGCCTCGGATGCGGGGCCCATGAGAACGACCGAGTAGACAGCGCCATAGCCACCAACATGATCTCGGTGGGTCTCGACATCCCCCGGCTGGGGTTGATGGTGGTGCTGGGCCAGCCCAAGACCCATTCCGAATACATACAGGCCACCAGCCGCGTGGGTCGCGACGACCGGAAACCGGGCCTGGTGGTTACCCTGCTCAACGTCCACAAGCCGCGTGACCGGTCCCACTTCGAGCGGTTCCGCCACTACCACGAGACGTTCTACCGGTCGGTGGAGGTATCTAGCGTCACGCCGTTCTCGGCCCGCGCCCTCGACCGGGGTTTCGCCGGAGCACTGGTCGGTTTGGCACGCCATTCTGAGCCGTCGCTGACTCCGCCGTCCGGCGTGGCGGCTCTCGACCGGGTGAGGGTCGACCTCGAGCGCAGGCTACGGGAGGTTTTCTTGGAGCGGGTGGACGAGCAGCCCTACGAGGACGAGACAGAGCACGTGGAACGACGGCACAGCGTGGCGGCCCGGGTGGTGGACTTGCTCGACTCGTGGCTGGCTGTGGTTGCTGACTATTCGGACGTCAACACCGCCGTGAAGTACCAGAAATACGAAGGTAAGGCCGGCGGTGGCCATCTGCTGCGCGAGATGCTGGAAGAGGACTTCGAGTCGGCGCATCACGCCAAGTTCCGAGCCAACCGGTCACTGCGGGATGTGGAACCCGAGGTCAACCTACGGATCCGACCCTTGACGGCTTCCCTGTCGGACGGTGACGAGTGACCCGTCGCGCGCAGGGGCAGATCCGCCAAAGCCAGGTAATCACCACCTACGGACCGGGCGCGCTCATCGACCTGCCCGAGCATGCGGCCGTCGTCGGAGGTCTGGAGACTTGGCCTTCAACGCACGATTTGGACGAGATAGTCGATGCGCGGCTGACCGGTCTCCTAGGCATCGTGACCGGTATCCCAGCGCCGCGACTGTACGCGCCCCCGCCCGCGCCGTCGGCGCCCTGGCTGCCAGGCCCCGATATCGGAGCATGGCGGTTTCCCGAATGGTTCGTCGTTCAGGAAGCGAACCCCTCCCGGGGCGCTACGGCGATCTCACGGTCTTCGGAGAAGCGCCCGACCCGGTCGCGGCGGCTCGTCCACCGGAAGGAACTCGACGACCGGGACCGGTTCGAGGGAAAGTCGGTAGTACCCACCCGTTTTGTGCGCGCCTGCCCGCGGGGGCACGTGGACGATCTCGACTGGGCGGGGTTCGTGCATGGCCGGGAAGAACGGTGCGGACGACGGCTCTGGATGGACGAGCGGGGAACCACCGGCGACCTGGCCGATCTCATAGTGCGGTGCGAATGTGCCAAGTCCCGCCGCCTCTACGAAGCCACCGATATCGGCCTTCGGCCGCTCGGGGGATGCCTGGGAAGGCGGCCCTGGCTTGGCTTGAACACCGCCGAGGAATGCAATCTCCCTAGCCGGCTGTTAATCCGCACCGCATCCAACGCATACTTCCCCCAAGTCTTCGCTGTGCTGTCACTGCCTGATCGGGGAACCGACATGGAACGCGTCGTGAGAGAGCTTTGGGACGACCTCGAGATCGTGGAGGACCTCGGTGATCTTACGTTCATGAAGAAGAAGACCAAGGTCGCCGAGAAGCTGAGTCCGTTCGCAGACGCCGATGTGCTTCGCCTGATCGGACAGGTTCGGCGTGGCGTTAGGGAGGCCCGTCCCGTGAAGGAAGCCGAACTGCGTGAGCTGCTCGGTGCGCCCGAGGGCTTCGGTGACGACGTGCCGGTGGATCCGGACTTCCATGCTCGGCGCTTGCCGGACCACGCCTGGCGGGAACCAGGATCGCGGTTCAGCGGCGGCGTCGAAGCAGTCATCCAGCTTCACCGGTTGCGCGAGGTCATGGCCTTGATCGGGTTCACCCGCTTCGAAGCGGCCGTCCGCGACATCCATGGCGACTACGAGTCAGACGTGGAGCGAGCCGCCATTGCCCTCGAACCCAGTTGGTACCCGGCGGTGGAGAACAGGGGCGAGGGCGTGTTCGCTCACCTGCGCCCAGCGGCCGTTGCCACCTGGCTGAAGCAGCCCGCGGTGCAAGACCGGATCGACCAGCTCCAGCGGCAGTACGTGGAGTGGCGTCGCAACCGCGGCAAGTCGCCGGGCGGGTTCCCCGGCGGGCCGTACATCTTGCTGCACACCCTCGCCCACCTATTGATCCAGTCGCTGGCCATGCGCTGCGGCTACCCGGCCAGTTCCATTCGCGAGCGGGTGTACGTGGAGTCCGGCCACTTCGGGATACTCCTCTACACGGGGAGTCCCGACGCGGAGGGAACCCTCGGGGGCTTGGTACAGCAGGCCCGCCACTTCGAAGACCATCTGGCCCACGCATTGGAGGCGGGATCGCTGTGCTCCAACGATCCGATCTGCGCCCAGCACTCTGAAAGCGCGGGTCTGGAGGGTCGCTGGCTGCTCGGCGCCGCCTGCCACGGCTGCGCGCTCGTCGCGGAGACCTCGTGCGAGATGCGCAACGACTACCTCGACCGGGCGCTTGTCGTCCCGGTGCTCGGCCTGGAAGACACTGCCTACTTCCCCCTGCCCTGATGGTGATCGGTCGGCATATCCAGACCCTGCCCGTCCATCAGCGGCGCCGCCTGGCCGAAGCCTTCGACACCGGCGAACTGCCCGACCGGCCAGGGCGTACGGCTCTCCGTTCGGCGCTCACTCTTCGCGGCAATGTGGACGGATTATTGGGGGACCTTTCGGAGGACCTCGCCGATCTCGCCCGAGTCGGCATCACGGGCCGCGCGGTCGCGGCCTGGGTGCGTTCTGTCGACGAGGCATCGGCCGGCGTGCCGTCTCCCGACCTCGTCTGGTCGGGTCCCGAGGTGCCCGGCCTCCCGGCGCGCGATACCCGCCGGGTCTACGAAGAACTCTTCGACGGAGCCAAGCGATCCGTCTGGGTAAGCACCTACGCCTACTTTGACGGTCCGCAAGCCTTCGCCCACCTGGCCCAACGCCTGGACGACTCGCCCGGTCTACGAGTCACGATCCTGCTGAACATCCAACGCGCTCGCGGCGACACCACCGCCGCCGACCAACTCGTGCGCCGCTTCACCAACCAGTTCTGGGGCAAGGACTGGCCGGGCTCATCCAAACCCGCCGTCTACTACGACCCCCGCTCGCTAGACCCGTCCGGTCCGTCCGGCGTCCTCCACGCCAAGGCGGTCGTGGTAGACGACGAAGCCGTGTTCGTGACCTCCGCCAACCTCACCGAAGCGGCCCTCGACCGCAACATCGAACTAGGCGTCCTGATCCGGCACCGAGTTCTCGCAACAAGCGTCGCGAACCACTTCCAAGGCCTAATCGACACCCACCTACTCAGCCCCCTCCCCACTTCCTGACCAGATACTCAGCCTGGAATGTGTACCGGTCCGAATTCGCGCCGCCGATCACGCTGCCGGCTCCTGCCGTTTGATCGAGTTAGCGTCGAGTACGAGGAGTGAGTCGGTTATGTCGGTGGAGTCGCCGCAGTCGTCCTGTTTGGCGAAAACTACCCAACACACGCCGTCTGGCTCATCGAGCGATGATGGATAGCGGATAGCGTCGATCTGCCCACCGTCCGGAGTGCGAAGGTGGTCTCGTATGTATTCAGTCATAATCTGTGTTGGGATATATTCGATTGGACTGATGTGCGGGTCGATGGGTTGAGCAAGGTCGTCAGCGAACTCGGCAAGGAACCGCAACCATGGTCGCTCGCCCCGAGCCGTCATGTCGAATATGCTCGGGATGGGTTGGGATGCCAACAAATCTACATAGACCAGTTCCCGACTCGGACTCCAACTGCCTACGGTGATCGCCATCTTCGGGCAGGGCCGGATCTCGGTGATTGCTGTCTTTGCGGTTTCGGCACCATAGAACATGGAGATACCGGCGCCGCTCATTCGGTTGTTCCCGGCGCGCTCCGAAGGTGGAGATCCCAACTCGTCAGCAGTGCGAAGCTGCCTGGATGGGTCGTGGGCAAGCGCCCGCAGGATACGGCGGTCGGTCGTCCGTCCCAGCATTCGCCAACCTGCTCGGACGATGGCCCTCCCTACTTCGTCAGGTACCTCCGCCGGGTCTAGGAGTTCGTCATCGTCGTTGTTGTCTGGTGCCTGCGTTCGGTACCAGAAGTAGCGCCTGTCGGTCTTGGTCATCTCGCTGAATCGCTCCCAACTAAGAAACAACATGTCGGAGTGAGTCAGGCGGTAGGGGTTACGTTGGCACCACAGATGATCAAAGGCCCTTACGAACTCCCAGTGAATATCTTCATTCTCGAAAGGCTGATCATGCTGATCAAGGAGATCATCGGAGTCGATGATGCGAGGACCCGGGACGAGCCCCCCTGCGACGGAGTTGTTCGGGTCCTCCCACTCGGCGTGCAGGCAGCTGGCCATGTAGCGGAACAAGGCACCTACCTGCATTCCACGGGTATTGATCCGGCCACAGAAATCACACTTCGCAATCAGGCCGATCCGGGACACGAAGACAGCCAGGGCGGGATCACCAATGCAGTGCTTACAGACATCGTCGAAGTAGCGACCGCTACGGAACCCACTCGCGTCCTGTTCTTCTAGCAGTCGTTTGGCGAACCCCACATACCGACGGTATCAGCCCCTACCAGCTTCGCCTAGGGCGCGGTCCAGTCGGGTGTATCTGGACACATTCAAAGGCCTGATCATCGCCGGGCTTCCATAACCCTCGTGCCGGTCGCTCCTATCCCTGCCGTTCCAGGGCAAGTCGCAGGGCATCGGCTGTCCGGTGGTCGTAGGCCACCAGCCGTATCTCGCTCAGGATGGCGGGGTGCGACTCGGTCCAGCGAAGGGACTCGGCGACGATCACCTCCGCGGCCGGCGCTAATGGATATCCGAACACGCCGGTCGAGATGGCTGGCATGGCCACGGTCGTCGCGCCGAGCTCGGCCGCAACGTTCAAGGCCGCTCGCACGGCCTGGCGGAGCAGGGTTTCGTTGTCCTGTCCCTCCCGGTAGCGGGGTCCCACCACATGGACCACCCACCTGGTCGGCAGTCCCCCGCCGGTGGTGACCGCGGCCTGCCCGGGCCGGACCGGACCGTGCTCCGAAACCCACCGGTTGGAATCCCTGACGAATTCCTCCCCTCCAACCGCGGCGAGGGCGGCCGCCACGCCTCCACCATGGACGAGATGCTCGTTGGCGGCGTTGACGATCACATCGGCGCGGGCGGCGGTGATGTCACCCTGAACCACGACCACGGTGCGACCCATCACGAGGATGCGTCCCGGAGAGCTGAAGCGGCGAGGGTGAGCGCCGCGCGGCATGGCTCGATGACGGGCATCCCGAGATCGCTCTGGAGCCGGGTGCGGAGGTGGGTCATGCCGGTACATCCCAGCACGACGACGTCCGCACCGGCTTCCGCCAGCCTCCGGCCCGTGTCCAGCACGTCCTCGTAGGCTTCCTCGCTCTCCAGATCGAGTACTCCCCGTCCGGAGGCGATGTCCGCGACGATCCTGCGGGCGACCCCGATGCGAACCCAGTAGCGGTAGTGGCGGGGTATGGCGATGTCGAGGGCCGAGATGATGCCGACCTCGCGTCCCCGCGACATGGCGGCAAGCACCGCCGACTCGGCGATCCCGAAGACCGGCTGATCCAAAACGCTCCGCAGCTCCGCTATCCCGGGATCCGAGAAGCAGGCCACCACGTATGCGTCGGCCGGATGGGCCCGGGCGGTCTCGACCATGGCTCCGACCGCGGCGATCACATCCTCATCGGATTCGATGGCCGAAGGTCCGTCGGCGCATGTGACCACCTCTGTCCGGACTCCCAGGTCGTCGGCAAGCGAACTCACCGCGTCCTCGATCTGCTTCGAGATGGTCTCCGAGCTGTTCGGATTGACGATCATGACCGTTCCGAGCATGGAGAGCACCGTTACCGGGTCACCGCATGTGACGGGGGCGCTTGACCGATCAATCGGTCATCACTGTCCGGCTGGCCAGGAGAACACAGACGGCTCATGTGGATGCCGGCACCAACGGCTCAGAGGTTCCGACTGCGATCTGGTCTGCATGTAGTCGGGCCTGGGCGAGATCGTAGGCAGCCTGGCGGCGCATCCAGAACTCGGCATTGGACCATCCGACCTTCTCCAGACGGATCGCCATTTCCGGTGAGATGCCAGCGCGTCCATTCAGGACGCGGGACAGGGTATGTCGAGCCACGCCCAGCATCCCTGCAGCTTCAGTCACGGTGAGCTTTCCACCCAGGCAGCCTTCTCGGATAC
>MKWU01007679.1_pt1 | contig 10159 bp, 9 predicted proteins | sample 809101 | NCBI WGS metagenome assembly MKWU01 (sample SAMN05860141, study PRJNA318959) | sponge metagenome | host: Aplysina aerophoba | place: Slovenia: Piran, Adriatic Sea, Gulf of Piran | collected 2013-05-07
ACTGGTGCAACCCGGCGGCCGACCGGCCCGGACCGGGCCAGTCGGGATGGGTGCGGGTAGTGGTGTCGGGCGAGGTGTTCGGGCCGCTGGCCGCGCTGTGGCCCAACCGGCTCGACCGCGTGCACGCGGCCGCGACCGGACCGGCGGTGCTGCTCTCGCCCCTGCAGGGCCAACAAGACCTGGAGGTGCCCGCCGACCTGCCGCCGTGCTGACCGCGAGCCGCCCCGCCGCCCAACCGACCCACCAGCCCACAACCGACCGGCGCACAGGGCTCGACCAACCCACAACCGACCGGCGCACAAGGCTCGACCAACCCACAACCGACCGGCCCGTGGAGAGGGACGCTGCCTGCGGCCACCGTCTAACCGCCCAGACCTGTCAGGGGCGTCACCTTGCACCGTGCGGGAACATCATCGGGGGTGCCTGGCCTGTCGTCCGTACCCGCGGGGTTGTCCCAGTCGGCGCTGGCGACGACGTCTCTGAAGTCCCCCTTGAGGGCATTGCAACGGCTCTGGAAGTCGGCGTTGCGGGAGCTGTAGTCCGCGGGTTTGGCGTCGGCGACGGCCTGGTCGAAGACGGCCTGGGCCTCGTGGGCCACGAAGGCGGCCTCGATGTCGGCGTCTATCAGCCGGACCGCGGGGTCGCCCGGGACCTCCGACGTGTCGTCGAGCACCCGCTGCACCGTCACCGTCGACAACCCGGCGACACCGGCCGCGGCCGCGAAGATCAACAGCCACTCCAGAGAGGCCAGACCCCGCTCCCCGCGGCGCGCCACCCCCAGACGAGCCCGCCCCCAGCAACGAGAACCCAACGCCACCAGACCCCGCTCCCCGCGGCGCGCCACCCCCAGACGAGCCCGCCCCCAGCAACGAGAACCCAGCACGACCAGACCCCGCTCCGCGCCGCGGTGCACGGTGGGGCTCATCGCAGGCCGGTGATGCCGCCGGTGAGCGACGTGAGCGGCCCCCTTACGTTGTTGAGCGGCCCCCCCCCCCGGCGGTGAGGCCTGGCCCGGTCTCGGCCGGACACGGCCGCGACTGCGAGCACGACCGGGCGCGCTCCCGATCAAACACACTCGAAAGAGACGCATCGACTCAAATGTAGTCCCTTCCGGGCCTCGCCTGTCACGCGGCACATGTGTTGTATGCGCATGCTCTTCGGAGACCGGCCCATGAGACTACGCATGACCCTCGCCGAACAGATGCTCCCTCCTCCCAGCACGCATGGGAGCAAGCGAGTCGATGGATATCGATGCCGACTTGGAGCGAGCCTTCGAGACGCTGTGCGATCCGCGCCTCAACGGCCGCCAGTCGGTGGATCTCGCCTTCCGGGTGGCCGAGATGCTCTCCGACCGCGCCTGACCCCTACCTGCCGGCTACTACGCCCGCATCTCAGGATGGCCGGCTAGCGGTTCGCCAGATCGCGCAGGGCGTCCACCAGTTCTCGGGCGTTGTCTATGCCTCGCCTGACCTCATCTTCCGTCATGAGCTCCTGATAGAAGTTGACATGCAACGACTCGACCGCCCCGAGCAGTAGGCGACGGTACGCGGCTTGCTCCAAGTCCCGGTCGATCAGTCGGTTGGCGTTTGCTTTGAGCCGTTGATGTGTGCCGACCTTCCAGCCCCTGCGCTTTGCGATGGAATTGATGCAGTGGGCGAAGGCTCCCCAAGCCTTCTCGGCGGCTTGCAGCAGGTCGCCGCTGCGAAGCTCGTCCTCGGCATGATCCAAGAACTGATCGCAGATCGCCTCGTGACGCTCGGCGGTGGTCATGGCTGCGCTGAGAAAGGACGGGGGTCGGTGAACTCGATCAGGGAGAACTGACCGGTGACGGCCACGAATCGGATCTCGGTTTCGACGCCGTAGACGTCGGTGAGTTGCAGCGACTCCCCCACCTCGAACACCAGTGGGTTGGCCACCCGGCCATTGATGGCGATGTTGTCGGCGTAGAGGTAGGTGCGCCCATCGTTGATCGGGTTGAGACGGCCCTCAACGCCGGGTATGTAACCCGTGCTCTTGGCGAACAGCACGGCGCTGCGCCCGTCCGTCGACGGCTCCATCACCAGATCGATGACCTCTTTGTCGGGAAGGACGCTCTCGCACAGCGGCAGGTGGCCGGTAGCTGCCGCGAGGACCATCATCTCAAGATCGTCGCGGTACAGATCGATCGACCAGTTGCCTCTCGAATCGGTCTCGCCGGTTCGATGTGTCCCGTTCGGGTAGGCCACCAGGATCGCGGCGCCCGCGATGCCTCCACCCTCGGGCGCACTGAGCCGGAATGCGACTTCTGGCATGTCCGCCCTCCTTTATCTTCCCAAGACGATCCGCGACGATGCTCTTTTCAATGTATCTTATGATTGCATGGGGTGCAACGCTCCGCTGCGGCCGCCGCGGAGACTGCTGCCGCGACTGCTTCATGAAGAAGCTGGCGAAGAAACCTGAAGGCCGGCGCGGCCGCACCGGCCGCACCCTCCGACGCGAGGGTATGCCCCTATCCACCGGACCTCGTCTGCGCCACCGCTCCAGTACAGCCTCTTCGATGACAGCGAACTCCGGCTGATCATTTGGCGGCTGCAGCCAACGACTAGACGGCGCTCGGCGAGAGGCACGACCTCAGGGCAGCATGTCGTGCGTTCCGCAGCGATGCCACCGAATGTGGATCACACCGGGTCGCCGCGACGAACCGATCGAGAAGGTCGCCCTGCCGTCGGGCGCCCACCGGAGTTCGTAGAGGTCACGCCGGGCGTGGAGCTTCTTCACTAGTCCGCTTCGGTACCCGGTCCGCTCACCGCCCTCAATCCTGCGTAGATCCTCGACCATCTTGTCGCGCGCCCGCAGGAACTGCTGTCGCTGCTCGGCGGTCAGACCCCGGAAGTCGCGCATGAAGGCGCTGTCCTCTTCATGCGTCGGCACCCGCGCTCACCTTGAGGCGCCGATGTACGGCTGCGACCTGAGGTGCTCGTCGAACTCCTCGTCGGTGTAGATGATGCCAGTGGAGTCCGGGAGCGGTGCGGCGTCCTCGATCGACTCCCTGATGACGTCCCAAGTGATCGGGCCGCGCTCATACAGGTGCGCCTCGCCGGGCCGAGAGGTGGGGAGCCATGCGATGATCTCAGTCGACTCGTAGCTCACTCGGATGAGCCTGCGCAGATGCCGGATCAGGTTGAACGGCTCGTCGGCCCAGTCGCGCCAGCCGTTGGGGTCGTCCAAGATTCCCGAGCCCTTGTCGTGCTTTAGTCGCAGGCTGTCGATCGCCCACTGAAGTGGTGTACGACCCGACACCGTGTAATCGTGGGACTCCAGCGGGATGCCTACGAGTCGGCAGCGGCTGTTGACTTCCAGCACGCTGTGATCCTTGCTGCCGTCAGGATGCCTCCCCCAGCGCATCCGGCCCTCGATCCGGTAGGCGCTGTCATCAGCGCCTCCTTCGTCGGGCTTGCCATCGACGCGGCATTGCGCCGGCCATTCCTCGACGGTCTCGTATCCGGTGTGCAGATCCAGCAACTTGCGGCCTCCGCTTCGAAACGCCTCAAAGTCGTCGGCCAAAGGGACTCTGGGCAGGTTGCGCTGAAGGTCGTGCTCGTAGTCCATCCGCCAGTCCGGGCAGTGCATCACGCCGTACAGGTACTCCCAGATGCCGTCCTTGGTGATGTCTGGCCCATAGCGATCCTGAAACTGCTCCAACGCCCAATCGGAGATGTTGTCGGAGTCGGCGGGTGCGCCCACACCGGGTAGCGGAAGTTCGAGTGTGTCGGTCACTTCGGCCTCTTCCGCGGGATCGCTCGACCCGCCGGGTCAAGGGCGTGCAGGTCGGGCAGCGTATCGGTCGCCAGCACGGCGAAGTTGGTGCGGGTGGAGGGGGTGCTCACCAGGATCGCCTCCGGCGAGGCATGGCCCTGCTCGACTGACCGGGTCCCATCAGGTGCAGGTCTGGAAGCACGGAGGTGGCCAGCGTCCCGAAGACCGCCATGTTCGACGGGCCGGTCAACACGATCGCCTCCTTGGGATGACGCGGGCTGGTTGGTTGGTCCCGACTGCGCAGAGGTCCGGGAGCGCTCGTGTCGCCACTGTGCCGAAGACGGCTCGGTTGTAGGGCGACGCCACGCAGATTGCTTCCCCCCCCCCGCGACCTTCTCATCGGCGCGGAACAGTTCCGCAGTCGCCTTGGCTTGCGACAGTATGCGGTGATCCTCGTACAGCCAGATCTTGGTGAACGGCCTGTACAAGACTTCGCGGATGCGCGACTCGTCGAACACGATGTCCTCGCCCTTGCGGAGCGACTGCTTGAGGGTGTGGGTCCACTTGATGGTCTCAAGCTCGTCGTTGCGGGTGGCATCCTCGAAGCTCGCTCCCTGCGCCAGCCGGTGGCCGGCGTGCCCGTAGGCATCGATGAGAGCGCTCACCTTGGCGGCAAGCCTGTCATAGCTGAAGGCATACACGTAGGCGTCGCAGCTGGTTGCCAAGCCCCGAGCATGATCAGAAATCACTGTGTTGCCCCTCTGCGGGATTGGTCCGACAGCGCAAACGGGAAGGAGATCTTCAAAGCTGCCGTCGGTGAGATTGACCCAGTCGTGGGCATCGTTGACCGGAACGCGCGTGAACCGGTCGCTGGTCACGTCACCGATATCGGCTAGCCACCCGAATTTCGCTTCGAGCGTCGAGTGCTCGGGAACAGTCGCGTAGTGAAGTCGGGCGGTCTGAGCGAGGACGTCGGCCGGATCGCGGACCAGGACGGTGATCTGCACCCCGTTGCGAGAGCCCTGGCCGAATACCTTGTCACCCTCACGCCGGTACTCGTCCCCTGACTTCATGGCATCGCCCAAGAGATTGACCACGTAGATGTCGCTGAACTCCTCACGCAGCGCGGCCCGCATACCGATCAGCGATGGCGCATTCGACAGCGAGTTGGGATGCACCAACGCCACGATCCCAGGACGGCTCCTGTCGCCGGCGGGAGCATCAAGACGGTCACAAGCCCAACGGAACGCCTCCACGTAGAGGTTCCCCGAGGACGGGCCAGCGCCGCGCCCGGTGATCTCCTTGTGCCGACGGCCGTAAGTGTCGCGGATCCGCTGCTCGATCTCCGGATGCTCCGGCCGGGGGTTGTCATCGCCCGAGGATCTTTGGCCTGCCGACCACGGCGGGTTCGCCACGATCACGCGAATCGGCAGGCGGCTCTGGGCCCGGGCCCTCGCCGAGTTATCGTCGAACCCCGGAATGCTGTCCTGACGCACGCCGCTGCCGTAGGTGTCACCGAAGACGATCCCGCGATACCGGCGGTACTCGGTGCCGACTCCCCGCTCAGCGGCGCCGGCTTCGATCTTCAGGGCTGCGATGTAATAGGCAAGCAGCACGATCTCGTTGGCGTGGATCTCGGGCGGCGAGCACTCGGCGTGGCTGCCCTCGCCGTCGCAGGCCGCAGGTTGACCGTGGCGGCAGTCGCCGGCGAACTTGCGGAGGAGATCGGCCTCTCCAACAAGGGGATCGCCGCTGCTGCGGCAACCGGTCAACAGGCGGTGCAGGAACGTTCCCGTGCCGGCGAACGGGTCGAGGACGTGCACGCTCTCGGCCGTCACGCCGTGCCCGAAGTGCTTGCGGCAGACTGCATCAGCCGAGCGGAGCATGAAGTCGACGATCTCGACAGGCGTGTACACGATGCCGAGCCGTGCGACGGTCTCCTTCATGGCATAAGCGAAGAATCCCTCGTAGATCTGCCGCAGCAGGTCCACCTTCTCGGCCGAGGTGTGGGTGCTCTCCAGCATGCGCTGCATGGTGCGGTAGCTGCGGGCGAGTGGCGCGAGCAGCTCGCCGAACACCCGGTCGGCGCTGGACGCCTCGGGGTTCGTGGTCGAAGCGGCGTGCGCGGCGGCGAGCGCGTCTAGAAAGCTGTTGATCGCTCGGGATATCGGGTTTCGGGCCGCGAAGCGCGACTCGGCGAAGAGATGATCGAACACGGGGATCGTGACCACATGGTGCGCGACCATCTGCTGAGCCTCGGCCGCAGTCAATTGTGCCCCGACAGCCTCGCGCATGGCGGCGACGAACATGTCGAATGCCGCCCCGCAGGAAGGCTCCGCGATTAGTCCCGCCATCCGGCGCTCGACGCGGACACACACATCCGCGGCGCGTTGCCCCCATGTGGGCCACATCTGGCGGTCGCCGCATTCCTCAACTACCTTGGATGCGACGGCATCCTCGAGACGCCTCACGAACTGAAGCTGGAGATCGCCCTGTTCGGCAAGGTCTGAATCGGTCAGAACCTCCGGATCGTCAGGTCGGTTCGGCTGAATGATGATCGGGGAGCCCACGCGGGGGTCATTGACCCAGTAGTCGACGCGTTCGTCGTGGCTTCGGAGCGCTCGCACGACCTCCCACACCGTCTTGAAATCGCTGCCGTCGAGCACTTCGGAGTCGGTCATCTTGGAGCCCTCCGGCACGATGACCGGGATCACCACGTAGCCGAAGTCTTTCCCCTCGGCCTTGCGCATCGCCCGCCCGACGGCCTGGGTTACCTGGACGGGCGAGCGTCGCGGCTCCAAGAAGACCACCGCGTCGAGTGCCGGGACGTCCACGCCCTCGGTGAAGAGTTGTGCGTTGCTGATGACCCTGCACCTGGGCGGTCCGGTCGTGTCGCGGCTCTGGCGCTCCAAGGATGCAAGCGCCTCCGAACGCGCCACGGCTCGGGTGGTGCCGTCAACATGGTCGACTTCGATACCCAAGTACGTACGGCCCGGGTTGGCGGCCCGCACATCGCCAGCGATGGACTCCCACAACCGGCCCTCCAACCCCTCGTCAGCAAAGTATGCGTCCTCCGAGCACGCCTGGGAGGATCGGACCGTGTTGGTGAAGGCGATAGCGGTCCGCAGGTGCCGATGCTCCGACCCCGCGGGAACCTCTCCAGCGACCGTCCCGCCAATTCGAACCCGGCTCTGCGGCGTGGCCATGGCGTCCCAGCAACCGAGCAGCTTGGTGGCGTAGTCGGAGTCCACCTTGGCCTTGCGGGCACGATCCGAGGCAGTGATCTCCGTGACACGCCTGCCCGCACCGTGCATGGCGGCTTCGCGCTCGTTCACGCCTACCACGAGCACCCGGTAGTCCGAGACGAGCTCTCGCTCGATTGCCTCCACGAAGCTCATTTCGTAGAACACCGGGCCGAACACCGACTCGTCGTCCATCGAGTACGAGTTGCCACCAGCGCCGAGTCCTTCGCCAGCGCGCTCCTCGATCTTGCGACGTTGGCGCTCTGTGAACACGCGTGGCGTGGCCGTCTGATACAGGCGCTTGGCCGCACCGATGTGCTCGTCGCTGTGGACCATCATGAATGCCGACGCGTGGGCATCCTTCGCCGCGGCGCCGATGCCAGTGGTGCGATGCGCTTCGTCGCACACGATCAGATCGAACTCAACTTCGGGAACGGACTCCGACAAGGCCTGCGACAGCACTGGAACCGACTGGTAGGTGCAGAACCAAACATGCATCGCCTGGCCGGAAAGAGGCGATTGAAGAGTCTTGGCTATCTGTTCACGGTCAGTGCTAGGCGGTGACAGCAGTTCGGCATGGTCGGACTTGGTGGCGCTGGCGCGCCGTCCGGCGGTCACATCCGAACACGTTGCGCTATAGCGATGCGGCAAGGCCCGGTTGGCGGCCCACACGCGCATCGTCTGCGCCATCAGAGCTATGGACGGCACCAAGTACAACACGCGCCCGCCCCGGCCCACCTGCTGCTCGGCCGCCCACAGAGCGACAAGCGACTTGCCTGTGCCGCATGGCATGTGGACTTGGCCGCGGGGGTGGACGTCGAACCCCTTCGCTATCGATTCAAGTGCCTCAACCTGGTCACGGCGGGGCTCAGCTCGCTCGCCGAACTCGACCGAACTGGGATCCTCGAAGCACTCCGCCCACCGCACCGGCCAGCGGTCGAGTTCGTAGCCGCTGAGCACCTCACAACGCTTGGTAGCCCGCTCGACCTTGTTCCAAGACTGAGCCGTCAGGCGGCCAGTTGTCACTAGCAGACTGCTCGTGAACGGCTCCTTGCCGGCCTCGGCCAGGAAGCTGTTTATGTCGCTGCTAGGGACCGTGGCACCCGGTGCATACAGCTTGCACTGGATTGCGCACACCCGGCCGCCAACCTCCTCAGCGACGAGGTCCACGCCGGAGTCGACGCCGTAGCCGAGCTTGATCCGCTGCGGCCAGTCGGTCCACAACCAAACGCGCTTGAAGCGGTCGCTGTACTGAGGGTTGCGCTCAAGGGCGGTGCGCATCACACGCTCGAAGATGCGGCCCCGCTCTTGCGGGGAATCGCTCGTCTGTCGAAGCGCCTTGAACACCTCCGGCTCCAGCAGCATCCCTTGGGATGGTGCCGTGCGGGAGTCGCGGGTTTGGGCAACAGTGGTCGTTGGTGGCATTGAGGGTGCTTCCTGGGACGCAGACCGCAAGCGACATTATGGCCGTACAGCCGTAGCGCCGTCATCAGGGTGCCCGCTGAGCCACATGGCCCCTGCTGAGGTCGGGCTCCGAGGGTGGATCCTCCAGCGCGCCCTCGGCATCTGGTGGCTCGACCGGAAGCAGCGCCGACCGTGCAACGGCTGTAGCCACCTCGTCTTCGCTGATCCTCTTGAGCGCCTCGCCGACCTCGGCATGGTCGTCGGACAGCAGCGCAGTCCAGATGTCATCCAGAAACCCCATCCTTCCGATGCTACAGCTATATCAATATTTAACAATTATTAAAAAAATGTTTCATGTATTTCTGAGATCAGGCCAGGCGGTCCACGAAGGCCTCGAGCTGGCGCAGGTTGCGGACCTCGAACACGCCGTCGCAGTGGGGGGCGTACTCCCCCACTATCGAGTCGCCGGTGTCCCAGTAGCTGCGGGGCTCGGGGTTCAGCCAGTAGAGGTGGCGGGCCTTCTCCCGTAGGGCCTTGACGATCCAGCCCTCGGGGGCGTGGTAGTTGTTGCGGGCGTCGCCGAGGATCAGCACGGTGGTGCGGGGTCCGACGTCGTTGCCGTAGTTGTCCCAGAACACCCCGAGGGCGTGGCCGTAGTCGGAGTGGCCGTCCACCCACACCACGTCGGCCTCGGTGTTGACCCGGTGGACCGCCTCGGCGATGTCGTCGGTGGCCTCGAAGTACCTGGTCACCTCGTCGAGCCCGTCGATGAACACGAACGACCGCACCTTCGAGAACTGGCTGGAGATGGCGTACACGAGGTGCAGCGTGAACCGGGCGAATGCGGCCACCGACCCCGACACGTCGGCCACCACCATGATGTCGGGCTTGTGGGGCCGCGGGTGGCGGAACTTGGGCTCCACCGGCACGCCCCCGTACGACAGCGAGTGTCGCACCGTGGACCGGAAGTCGAGCGGCCCCGAGCGTCCGTGGCGGCGCCTGCGGACCAGCCGGGCGGCCAGCTTGCGGGTGAGCGGGAAGATGGCCTTGCGGAGGCTGGCCATCTCCTCGCGGGAGGCGTGCATGAAGTCGATGTCGGCCGGCAGCGGCTTGCGCAGCGTCTTGGCCATGGCCTCGACGCCCCGGTCGGCTACCAGCCGGCGCCGGATCTCGGCCTCGATCTGGCGCTTGAGCTCGGCGATGCGCAGTTCGTAGGTGTCGCGCCTCAGGCGCAGCTCGAAGTCGTCGACGCCGCCCCCGGTGTGTTGGTCCACGTCCATGAGACGCTCGAGCACGCCCTCGAGGTCGAGGTTGCGCAGGGTGCGGTACAGGTAGTAGGTGCCCCCGACGGGACGGCCCGGCTCCATCCCCGCATATCGGCGGACCGCCTGGCGGGCCGCGGCCCGGATCATCTCGGCGTCGCCCCGCATCAGGGCCCGGTAGAGCATCTCGGCCAGTTCCTCGGGGCTGAGCATGTCGCCGGCGGCGCCCCGGTCGCCCTCGGCCGCGATCTCGCCGTCGGCGTCCTCTATGTCGTCGAGATCGGGGTCGGTGATCTCGTACTGCGCGCCCCTCAGCGAGAAGTACACCTCGAAGACGGTCTCGAAGGCCTTCCAGTGGGCCTGGTTCTTGACCAGCGTGGCGGCCAGGGCGTACTTGAACGTGTCGCGGTCCTCTATCGGGATGTGCTTGACCGCCTCCATGGCGTCGAGGTTCTCGGTGAGGCTGGACGGGATGCCCACGGCCCGCAGCTCCGCGATGAAGCCGTTGAGCAGGTC
>MKWU01007680.1_pt1 | contig 10157 bp, 7 predicted proteins | sample 809101 | NCBI WGS metagenome assembly MKWU01 (sample SAMN05860141, study PRJNA318959) | sponge metagenome | host: Aplysina aerophoba | place: Slovenia: Piran, Adriatic Sea, Gulf of Piran | collected 2013-05-07
TCGCCCGGCTGCAAACGCGCTTGCGCGACCGGATCCCGATGGCCTAACTCCTCGTATAGGGATGTAAGCCCCTCGCAATGCAGGCGGTGTTGCAATTCGGCGCGGATCGGTGCGTATTCGGTTTCATCCTCAAAGCATCCGTCCAGTGCGCTCTGCCAGTACAAGCCTGTCCCTCCGACCATGATGGGAAGGCCCCCTCTGTTCCAGACCTGCTCAATGATGCACCGCGCGGATCGCGCATACGCTCCCGCGCTGTAGTTTTCCTCGGGATCGATCACATCGAGTAAGTGATGAAGGCATTGGTTTTGCTGTTCAGCGGTTGGCTTGGCCGTGCCGATATTCATGTAGCGGTAGATTTGCCGCGAGTCGGCCGAGATGATTTCCACTTTGGGCAAGTGCTGGGCTACTTCGAGGGCTATTTCTGTTTTGCCGGTGGCGGTGGGTCCGGTGATTAGGACTATATTGTTGATTAACATATTAATTGTTATAGGACTATTCAACCGATTCTTTCTTTAACAAGGCTGGCTCTACGATGATCGTTTTCTCGCGACGCAACAGCGCCTGCCCAGACGCGCCTCCACGCGGCTTGGTGACGTGTTTAACCAAGGTGTACGCCACGGAGACCTTTTTCGCCGTTTTGCCCTTGCTCCAATACGCAGCTAAGGCCGCGGCCTCTTCAATAGTCTGTTTGCTGGGGGCTTCCTTGCGGCCTTCGCCCCGCAGGACGACGTGCGAGCCGGCGTACCCCCGAGCGTGAAACCACAGATCGTTTTGGGCAGCCATTTTGTGCGTCAGCACGTCGTTTTCCTTGTTGTTTCGCCCAGCCCACACCGACCACCCCGTGGAGGTCCTATAGCGCCTGGGATGGGCTTGGGGCTGCTTGCTTGCCGTTTTGTCGGTACGTGTCACCTTGCTCTCCAACCAGTTCTGCAGCGCAGCGTCGGCTTCCCAAGTACCGGCATCGACCGCACCAATCCAACGCTCATATTGGGCGCACTGACGCCTGAGCTCGGCTAGGCGTGGCGGCAGGATTTGTTGGCGGCGCTCGTATTTTTGCGCGGCCTTTAGATAGGATGCGGCGTTTTCCGCCAAGCTGCGGTTTACATCCAAATCAATTCGCAGGGTCGAGCCCCCTTCTGTATCGAAGAGGTCGGCCAGCTCTACTTGCGCGGGCCGACCGGATAGCTGCCCGATGTTGGCCCATAGCGCGTGGCCCTTTCGCTTGTACTCCTCGGCGCGCGTGGCCTCGTCGAATTCGATCTGCATGGCGGCCAAACGCCGCCGGGCATTTTTCAGGGTTTGGCTCAGCCTCCTGCGAATCTGTTGCTGCGTCTGCTGTGTCCGGCGCTGTTCCCGCTCCTTTCGGCACGCCGCCCATATTCCTGAACTGACCGCGTCAAACTGCTCGTAGGCCCCTTGCAAACGGAGTGGCTCAAGGGCGGAAAAGTGAAACCGGCCTGCCTCTTGCCACACATAGCTGTGGCCAGCTACCGAACTGGTGTACGCCTCTGTGGCCGCGTTCCACAAGGCTGTGGCCGGTTCGTCTCCCTCGCCCTGCTGGCTGCGGAAGATCAACTCGCGCACCACTGAGGCATCCGCTCCCGCCAACCAGCGCCTCGCCGCCTTTTCCAAAGGAGCGTCCGCGCTAGCCAGCCGGTCGCGCCACGCGCTAAGTTCGTCCGTGCCGGGCAACAGACGGCCCGACGGCTCGGGCGGCTGGTACGGCTTGCCTACGGGCGACTTGTCCTTGGCCGTTGCCCAGTAGCCCAAAATCGCGCCATCGGCTTGGCGATGGAGAACAAATCGCACCTTGTTGGGAATGAGTTCGCACACCAAGACGCCAAAGCTCGGGCGGTCGTCGCGGTCTCGGCGCTCTAATCGCAAGCGCAAGATGCGCTCATGGCGCTCGGTCTCCACGGCCAAGATCCGCGCACGCACCAAGTACTTTTCCGGGCCGTCGCCCGCTTGCCAAGATCGTGGCCAAGCCTCGCGCCGCAGGCAGAGCAAACCCTCCCGGCCACTCGCGCCGTACAGCCAATCGCCTTCGTCAACCGCAAAGGCGAGTTCTGTGGACTGAGCATAGGCCCGCTCGATGACCGTCCCTTGCAGGCGTTCTCGCAGCTCCTGTGCGAGCGCTTGAATGGTGAAGTAATCAAACGCCATCTAGGCTTCGACGAGCTTGAGGCTGGCGTTTAGTTTCTCCTGGGTGGCGCGGTATTCGGCTTGGCGTTGGCGCTCCTGTGCGACGATTTCGGGCGGGGCTTTGGTCAGGAAGCGGTCATTGGCCAGTTTGGCATCTAGGCCCTTGAGCAGGCCGTCCATCTTTTGAATTTCCCTTTTGAGACGCTGTCGTTCTGCATCTAGGTCGATCAATCCCTCCAAGGGTACAAAAATCTCGGCTGTCGCCGTCATCGCACTACCCGAAGCTGGCGGCCGGACGAGCTCTTGGCCGACTTGCACGGATGCAGCCCGGGTCAACAGCGCGATGTAGGGGTTAGCTTGGCGCAGGGTCTGTTCGGCTTCGTCCGAGGCCACCGAAATCAAGACCTCGACTTTGCGCCCCGGAGGGACATTCATCTCACCGCGAATGATCCGTATCCCGGTCACCACCTCTTGCAAGCACTGCATTTGCGCTTCAGCCTCCGGGTCTATCAATTCGTCGTCGCATTCCGGCCAAGCCGCGACCATGATGCTGTTCGCCGACGAACCGTGGGGCAGAGCCTGCCACAAGGTCTCGGTGATAAAGGGCATAATGGGATGCAACAGCCGCAGGGCGATTTCGAGCACGCGCACGAGATGCTCTTGAACCGCGCGCCGCGCTTGGGGATCGCCTCCCTGCAAGCGCACCTTGGCCAATTCGAGGTACCAATCGCAATAGTCGCGCCAGACGAAGTCGTAGATCGCCCGCGTCAGGTCGCTGAAGCGATAGGATTGCATGGCCTCGGTCATCTCGCGCACGGCGACCTGTAACCGGCTCCAGATCCAGCGGTCGGCCAATTCGCTCCGCTCGCAGGGGCCGGGCTCGTATCCGTCGATGTTCATCAGCACGAAGCGAGTCGCATTCCACAGCTTGTTGCCAAAGTTGCGGCCGGCCTCCGCGCTCGCCGAAGCCTGCACTTGATTGTTCTCGACCGCAGCATCAAAGCGCACGTCTTGGACGGCCCCGGCCTGCGCCAACAGACAGTAGCGCGTCGCATCCGCACCGTAGCGCGCCACCAAATCGAGCGGGTTGAGGCCGGTGCCCAAGCTCTTGCTCATGCGGCGGCCGTCTTGAGTCAGAATCGTCGGGTGGACCAGCACCGTCTTAAAGGGAATCTGATCTACGAACTCTAGCGAGGTCATGGCCATCCGCAAAACCCATAAATAGAGAATGTCGCGGGCCGTGATCATCAAATCCGTGGGATAAAAGTACTCTAGCGCGTCGCGTCTCTGCGGCCAACCGAGGGTGGCAAATGGCCACAGTGCTGAAGAAAACCACGTGTCGAGCACATCTGGATCCTGCACCCAATCTTGGCCACCGCATTCGGAGCAGGCCTCTGGCTTAGCCACACTAACCACGGGCTTGGCACCGGCGGCCACCGAAACCCTGAAGTTGCCCTCGTGCAGGGCTTGCTCCCGGTCCAAATCGCCTATGACGCTCAGCCCATCGGCACTGCAATGGGTGCAATACCAAGCGGGAATGCGATGCCCCCACCAGATCTGTCGCGACAAGGCCCAATCGCGTATTTGATCCAACCACTCGATGGCATAGTGGCGAAAGCGGTCGGGCGCGTATTGAATATCCTGCCGCACGAGCACGGGCCGCACCTTAGCCGCTATCTCTTTCATGTTCATAAACCACTGCTCCATCGGCAGGGGTTCGACGACTGTGCCGCACTTGTCGTGGTGGGGTACGGCGTGTTCGTGATCCTCTATTTTTTCGAGCAGCCCCTCGGCTTTCAACGCGGCCACGACAGCCTCGCGAGCCGCGTATCGGTCCAACCCCGCAAAGCGGCCGGCCGCTTCGGTCATAACCCCGTCAAAGCCGATGACTTGGATTTGCGCTAGATCGTGGCGCAAGCCTAGCTCGTAGTCGTTGGGGTCGTGGGCGGGGGTCACCTTGACTGCGCCGCTGCCCAGTTCGGGATCGGCGTATTCATCGGCGACGATCGGGATGGCTCTATCCATCAGCGGCAGTTCGACTTGCAGGCCAATCGCCTCGCGCCAGCGGTCATCGTTGGGATGGACGGCCACACCCGTGTCCCCGAGCATGGTTTCCGGCCGCGTGGTAGCGACCACGACTTGCAACTCACCCTCCCGGGCCGGGTAGCGAATGTGCCACAAGTGGCCGGAAACCTCACGCTCTTCGGTCTCTAGGTCAGAAATGACGGTGCGGCACTGCGGACACCAGTTGATCATACGGGTGCCGCGGTAAATCCACCCTTTTTCCGCAAAATGCTCGAAAGCCTGCAATACAGCCTCGACGTACTCTTCATCGAGCGTGAATCGCTCCCAGCGCCAATCGTAGCTGGCCCCAAGTTGGCGCAATTGGCGATAGATGGCGTCCCCGTATTTTTCCTTCCACTGCCAAATCCGCTCAAGCATGGCATCGCGCCCCAAGTCGTAGCGATTCTTGCCCTCGACCTCTAAAAGCTCCTGTTCGACCTTCATCTGGGTGGCAATCCCCGCGTGATCGGTGCCCGGCAAACAGAGCGTCTCAAAGCCCTGCATCCGCTTCCACCGCACCACTAAATCGTGGATGGCGTGTTGAATCGCATGGCCCATGTGCAACTCGCCCGTCACGTTGGGCGGAGGAATTACTATGCTGTAAGGGGGCTTGTCCGGGTTGATCCCCGCGTTAAAATGGCCGTTTTCTTCCCAGAAATCGTACCATTTTTTTTCAATTGCCACGGGATCGTACGTCTTGGCCAATTCTTTCGTCATGCCGCGTCCTTATCCGTATGTTTAATATGCAAGTTAAATTAAAAATATAACCCTTTCCCCTACCCTGACAATTTTGCTCGCCGCGCTCGGCTGTCTATTTTGTGTCCAGTTCATTTCACCTGTACCAGAGATTCAATATGGGCAACTGGTCCAAGCTGCAAACCGAACAGCGCAATCCAGCCACTGAGCACATCGACGAGGTCTCGACGCTGGAGATGCTGGCGATCATCAATCGAGAAGACGCCTTCGTGCCAGCCGCGGTCGCCACGCAATTGGCACCCATCGCCGAGGCGGTTGACTTAGTGGCCAGCCAACTCGGGAACGGAGGCCGCCTGTTCTACCTCGGCGCAGGTACCAGTGGTCGGCTCGGCGTGTTGGATGCCGCTGAATGCCCTCCCACCTTTGGCGCGAATCCCCAGTTGGTACAGGGTTTGATCGCTGGTGGGTCAGCAGCCCTGCGCCAAGCCGTAGAAGGCGCAGAAGACGACCGCGAGGCCGCGCCCAACGAATTGGCACAGCAAGGTTTAGGACCGGACGATGTAGTCATGGGTATTGCCGCCAGCGGCGTGACCCCTTTCGTTATCAGTGGCATGGAGTACGCTGCACAGCAAGGTTGTCCGACGATCTTTTTTACTTGTAGCCCCACGGCCGCCGAGTCCGTTGCCGCGTCGATCAAAATCGTCCCCGAGGTCGGCCCGGAAGTCATCACTGGATCAACGCGGATGAAGGCCGGAACAGCGACTAAGCTGGTGCTCAACATGATCAGCACCGGCGCGATGGTGAAATTGGGCAAGACCTACGGCAACCTCATGGTCGATCTCCAACTCACCAATGCCAAGCTGCGCGATCGCTCTGAGCGCATCTTTGCGACGCTGACTGGGGTCTCGCCGCAAGTGGCCGCTGCCCGTCTGCAAGCGGCCGAAGGCAGCTTGAAGCTGGCGCTGACCATGGAGCTGTGCCAACTAGATCGCGCCCAAGCACAGCACCTTCTCGACACCTGTGGTGGAAGCGTCAAGGCTGCCACCCTCGCCACCGGAGCACCCCCTTGCAATACGCAAACCTAGGTCGCACAAACTTGCGCCTGTCCGTCTTGGGCCTTGGCACTGTGCAGTTGGGCATGGCGTATGGCTGGGACCAACAGCCGCCACCGTCGGATCACCGCGTGATTAGTCTAATCCGCCGCGCCTTGGAGCTGGGCATCAACTACATCGACACGGCCGCGATGTACGGCCGCAGTGAAAGTCTCGTGGGCCGCGCGTGTGCTGGGTTGACGTGTCGGCCCGTGATTGCCACCAAGCTCTCCATCCGAGATGCCGACGGCGCAGGGCTATTGACCGGGCAGGCGCTGCGTCAGTCCGTCGAGCAGTCGCTGAGCCAGAGCTTGCAGACGCTCGGCGTCGATGTGCTCGACCTCGTGCAGCTTCACAGCCTCGACACGCGCTTTGCAACCCCGGAACTGCTGGACCTATTAGCGCAGTATTGCCAACGCGGCTGGGTGCGCTACTGGGGCGTTACCACGTACGGCGAAGAGGCACCGCTCGACGCCTTAGATCATCCCAAGCTAATTCGTGCGCTGCAAATACCTTATAGTGCGCTCGACCGCCGGATGGAACGCAAGGTGATCCCCCGCGCCCAAGAGCAGGGCACGGGCGTCTTCCTGCGCTCGATCTTTCTCCAAGGCGTCCTGTCGCATCGGCTCGACTCGCTCCCGGTCGAGCTCAACGGTCTGTCCCCTTTGGCGGCTCCTCTGCTGCGGCTAGCACGGGACGCAGGCATGGACCTGGCCGAACTGGCTTTGCGCTTTGCCGCCTTTGCTTCCGGCGCTCATTCAGCTATTTTCGGCACCACGAGCGTCTCCGAACTCGAAGCCAATATCCATGCAGTTGAGGCCGGTCCTTTACCGCCCGATCTAGTAGCAGCCGTGCGCGCAATCGAGGTCGCGGATTCAGCCCTACTCAACCCCGGCAATTGGAGGTTATCTACGTCGTGAATGAACCCATGCCCGGCCAAGCCCTAGACGATTTAGAAACCCCGGTGCTGCTGCTTGATCTCGACCGCTTTGAATCCAATGTGCAGCACATGGCCGCCTATTGCCGCGACAATGGCAAGGAATGGCGGCCCCACAGCAAGGCGCACAAGTCCCCGGCCATAGCCCACTTCGAATTGGCTAATGGGGCCTGCGGCATTACTTGCGCCAAATTGAGCGAAGCCGAGTGGATGGTCGCGCATGGCGTACCCTCCATCCTGCTGGCTAATCAGATCGTTAGCCCGGTGAAATTCGCCGCCCTAGCCCGCCTGCAACACCGAGCCGAAGTCATTGCCGCAGTGGATAATATCGCCGTCGTCGAACCGATGGCCGCCGCCGCCATCGACGAGGGTGTCCGCATCCCCGTGGTCGTAGAGATCGACATTGGTATGAAGCGGGTTGGCGTGGAGCCTGGCTCTCCTCTTCTCGCCTTGTCCAAGGCCATCAGCGACCAACCTGGGCTGGCGTTCAAGGGCCTGATGGGCTACGAGGGCCACGTGCTCGACTGCTGGCCACTGCCGGCCAAGAAAAAGGCCTGTTATCAAGCATTGGATATATTAATAGAATCGCGTAACTTACTGGAAGACAATGGTCTAGAGATAGGGATCGTCAGTGCTGGCGGCACGGGCTCGTACGAGCTCAGCGCTCTCCACGATGGGGTCACTGAACTCCAAGCTGGCGGCGGCGTGTTTATGGACGTCATGTATCGCCGGAAATGTCACGTCGAAGCGCTCACTCCTGCCCTGACGGTACTCACCTCGGTCACCAGTCGCGCGGCCGACCGGGTCGTCGTCGATGCTGGCTTTAAGACGCTGTCGTCCGGCCACCAGCCGCCGGAGGTGCTGGGCCGAGACGATCTGCACTTGCGCGGCCTGTCTGCTGAACATGGCGTCTTCAATATCGTAGAAGGCCAGGCCGGGCCGGCCTTGGGCGAGCGAATCGAATTGCTCGTCGGCTATTCGGATTCGACGACCTTTCTGCACAATTACTTCGTCGCCGTCCGCAAGGGGCGCGTGGAGAAAATATGGGACATCTCGGCGCGGGGCCTCTTGCGCTGACGCCGACCAATAGCAACGGAGAAAGCAGATGACTAAAGCCGAAATTGCCCAGCAGCTAGCCCGAAATACGGGACTCTCCCAAGTGGACACCACGGCCGTTATCGAGGGTTTTATCGAAGCCATAGCCCAAGCATTAGAAGAGGGCGATCACGTCGAAATCCGCGGTTTTGGCACCTTCAAGGTCGTGGAGCGCGCACCGCGCACCGGCCGCAATCCCAAAGCTGGCGCGACTATCGCAATCCCCAAGCGCAAAACCCCGACCTTCAAACCCTCCAATGCCGTAAAGAGCAGAATCGTCCAGCGCTAACATGAACCTGCTGTTGATTTCGGTCGATAGCCTGCGCTTGGACTTTGCCCCCGGGGTCAGTGCAGCCGTGCACGCTCCCCGATTTTCCGACTTGACGCGCGATTTTCACCTCTGCCAGCACTGCTTTTCGGTTTCTTCGGCCACTCGCCCGGTCCACACCTCACTCTTTACCGGGCTATACCCGTTTGAACACGGCATCGAAGGCCAGCACTCCCCCGCTATGCGGCAGGGAGTTACCGACCTTTTCGATCTCTGTCGTCGAGCTGGGTATGCGACCGGCGCGTTCTCAGAGGCCCCAGACATTTTCACCGGCCTGAGCTACGCCGACCACATCGCCCCCCTACCTACCGACGAGCAACTCACCGGCTGGCTGCAACGCCGCGAGCCAACCGTTCTCTTTATTCACTACTGGAGCGTTCATCCCCCTTATGGTGCCGCAGACGGGCTGGCCTTTGGGGAGGTGGGCCAGCTCCTAGCGGCTGGGCGCATCGACGTGGTGCAGGCACGCTATCGCGCTGCCATTGAACAACTCTTCGAGCGGCACATCGCCCGCCTGCTAACTGCCTTGGACCCTGACGCATGGGCTGTTTTCATCATCAGCGACCACGGCCAGAGTTGGCGGGCCGACGAACCCTATCACGGCCAGACCTTGTGCAATGACGTGCTGCGGGTGCCTCTGTACTACCGACTTCCCTCGGAGGAATCCGTCGGGCACCCCCTCATCTCGCTGGTGGATCTCTTCCCGACCTTTTTATCGCTATTACAGTTGGATTACCCCTACGACGGCTTTGCCCGCGACATCCGCACTCCTTCCCCACCCGAGTACTACTTAGCCGAAATCGACCCCGGCCCAACCGCGCAACAAGGCCGCCAATGGTCCCTTTTCAATGCCAGCGCCAAATTCACCTGTGATCAATCAACCCAGCGCGAAACCTTGGTCGAGACGTTTAGCGAGCGGTCGCTCCCAGCACTCGATACTCGCCCATACCACCAAGCATACGCAGCGCTCAGAGCAGCTTCTAGTTATGTCCAAGCGGAGTTTGCCCCAGCCACCGACCGCGCGATATTGGAGCAGCGACTGCGGACGCTGGGCTATTTGGAGTGATTTTTGTCTGAGCCGACCTTCACGCCCGTTCCACCAAAGGCGGTCACATTGCGCGTCTCTCGGCTGAGCTCCACCCCAAGTTGGGTATCGTCTCACCACGGCTGACGGTGCTGCGGCTGGATGGGGGTGCTTTCGAGGCGGTGTATCTGTAGGCGATGGGCAGACGATTACCTAGCCGACGCTTGAAGGCTTCGCCGTTGGCTTGGACGAGATTTTCGGGGTGTGATGAGGCATTCAAAAGAGAGCCACTGATCCGATTAGAGAGCGGGTGGGCCGATTTGAAAGGGCTTGCGTGGATATCTCACCCGCTTGTCCGCTATTCAAGCATAAAAGACCAGCCCCTGCGAAAGGGATTATCTCCGTGTGCAGTCATTCTCAAAATCGTAAAGAAAAAGGGCAGATAGGCACCGCGAACTACTCAAGCCATCAAGGAAGCCATCTTCATTCATCTGGTTGCATAATTCCTCAAAGGCTCGACGATTCGCTTCGTCCTCAGATGTGCCTGTGGCCATTGCAGAATAAGTGGTTACTTGGTTGCACAAAAAAATGTTTCGCACCCATATGACGATGAGATAGCCAAATTGACGTAAGACTCGGACGCAGGCTTGCGAGGCCATTACAAAATTTAGATAGGCTTTGCGATGAGGTGTTATAGGTGTCTAAGTCCCGGCCAGACCCTTTTGCGCCCAGCCGAGACTTAGCAAAGTTAGGATTAATTCCCCGGAATCCTGAGCAGGC
>MKWU01007681.1_pt1 | contig 10157 bp, 7 predicted proteins | sample 809101 | NCBI WGS metagenome assembly MKWU01 (sample SAMN05860141, study PRJNA318959) | sponge metagenome | host: Aplysina aerophoba | place: Slovenia: Piran, Adriatic Sea, Gulf of Piran | collected 2013-05-07
GGGCCGGTCGCGCGCCCGCTCGGCGAGCCGCTCGAGGACGCGCGCGTCGCTGCGCCGGTGCCGGGGCGAGCCGAGTTCGACAACGCGGCCGCCGGCGACGGTGGTGTCGGAGATGCGCAGCACGAAGAGGTCGCCCTCGTCGCAGGCGACCGGCTCGGCGAGCACGAGCTGGCACCACCCCTCGCCCCCGGGAGGGACCTCGTCTGCTCCCAGCACCCGCACGCGGCCCTGGACCTCGGCGGATCCGATGTGGACGGTGACCCGGCGGTTGTGCCGGGGCCCCCGCCCCGCGAGCGAGCGCACGCGCGCGTCGAGCACGCGCGCCACCCCCAGCCGGCCGGGCGGCGCCAGCACCTGCCCGCGGCGCAGCCGCTCGGTCGGGACGCCCGCCAGATTGACCGCGACGCGGCTCCCGGGCTCCGCCGTCTGCAGCTGGCGCCGGTGCGTCTGCAGCCCGCGGATGCGCGCCTGCGGCCCCTCCGGGAGCGCCGCCACGGCGTCCCCGACGGCGAGGGCGCCGTCGAGCAGCGTCCCCGTCACCACCGTGCCGAATCCCGACATCGTGAAGACGCGGTCTATCGCCAGACGCGGGCGGCCGATGTCGCGGGGGGCCTCGGCCTCCCGCAGCTCGCGGTCGAGCGCGCTGGCCAGCTCCTCGAGGCCGCTCGGGGCGGTCGCGGAGACGCGCCGGACCGGCGCGCCGGCGAGCCGCGTCGGGGCGATGAGCTCGGAGACCTCCTCCTCCACGAGATCGAGCCACTCCTCCTCCTCGACGAGATCGCACTTGGTGAGCGCGACGACGCCCCGCCGCACCTCCAGCAGATCGAGGATCTCGAGGTGCTCCCGCGTCTGCGGCATGATCCCCTCGTCGGCGGCGACGACGAGCAGCGCGAGGTCGATGGCCCCGACGCCGGCGAGCATGTGGCGGATGAAGCGGACGTGCCCCGGCACGTCGACGACCGAGACCTCGCGGCCCGAGGGGAGCGTGAGCCAGGCGAAGCCGAGCTCGATGGTGAGCCCGCGCTCGCGCTCCTCGCGCAGCCGGTCGGGGTGGATCCCGGTGAGCGCCTCGACGAGGGCCGACTTCCCGTGATCGACGTGGCCGGCCGTCCCGACGACGAACACGGCCGCCTCTCAGCCGTCGAGGACGCGCGAGACGGCGAACGCGTCGGGTGCGCTGCAGCCCGGGCAGCTCGTGGGGAGCTCGTCGCGCGGGATCGGCGTCGCGCGCCCGTCCGAGATCGCGATCCAGATGTCGTCGCGCAGGCGGCTCGCGGGATCGGTGCGACCGAAGCGGCCGCGCGCCGCCGGCCGCAGCTCCTCCTCGATCCGGCGCCGGAGTTCCCGCTCGGAGAGCGGCGGCTCGCCGGGCCGAGGGATGCGCCTCACCAGCACCTCGCGCCCGCAGCGCAGGCAGCGGTAAACCTCGACCGCCACCGTCAGGCCCCGGCCGCGTGGCCGCGCGGGGGGGCGGGATCCGGCGCCGGGGCGTCCTCCGGGAGCAGATCGACGAAGACCTCGTTGGCGAGCAGCAGGCCGCGCTCCGAGAGCCGCGTCACGTCGCCCTCGCGCTCGAGCAGCCCGCTCGCGAGGTGGCGGCGGATCGCCTCGCCGCAGGCATCGGCCGGGCTCACGCCGAAGCGGCGCCGGAAGCCCGAGTCGGAGATGCCCTCCCTCAGGCGCAGCCCCAGGATCAGCGCGTCGGCCCGCTCCTGCTCGGGGCTCGGCGTCTCGCCCGAGGCGACCTGCCGCATCTGCGCGCCGCCGCCCCCCCCGCGCCGGGGCCCGCGCCCCGCCCCCGGCCCCCCCTGCCGCATCTGCGCGCGGCCGCTCTCGCGGCGCTCGGCCAGCGTCTCCCGCACGCTCTCGACGTAGCGGTTCGGCGCGTCGACATCGGCGAAGCGCCGCCCCCGGAAGTAGGAGTGCGCCCCGGCGCCGACCCCCAGGTAGGGCTCGGCGCGCCAGTAGACGAGGTTGTGCCGGCACTCGCTCCCCGGCCGCGCCCAGTTCGAGATCTCGTAGTGGGCGTATCCGGCGCGGCCGAGCCGGTCGCGCACCCACTCGTACTGCTCGGCGGCGTCGTCGGGATCGGGCTCCGGGACCTCCCCCTTCGCCACGCGGTAGTGAAGCGGCGTCCCCGGCTCCACGGAGAGCGCGTAGCAGGAGAGGTGGTCGGGGCCCAGGGCGAGCACGCGCTCCACGCTCTGCTGCCAGCGCGCGAGCGGCTGCTCGGGGAGCCCGAAGATGAGGTCGAGGTTGAGGCTCGAGAATCCGGCCGCGCGCGCGTCGGCGACCGCCTGCTCGACCCGCTCCGGCGTGTGCTGCCGGTCGAGCAGGGCGAGCTCCTCCGGGTGCATCGACTGCACCCCCATCGAGAGCCGGCCGATGCCGAGGTCGGCCAGCCCGCGCAGGTGTTCGCCCGTGAGCTCGGTCGGGTTCGCCTCGAGCGTCCACTCGGCGCCGGCCGCCACTTCGTAGCCCGTCCCGATCGCCTCCACGATGCGCGCCATCTCGGCGAGCGGGAGCAGGCTTGGCGTCCCGCCCCCGAAGAAGACGCTCACCACGCGCTGCCCGCGCGCCGCCGCCGACCACAGCCCGAGCTCGGAGACGAGCGCCTCCACGTACTCCGGGACGAGGTGATCGACGCCGGCGTAGGCGTTGAAGTCGCAGTAGCCGCAGCGGCTGGTGCAGAAGGGGACGTGCACGTAGAGCCCGAGCGCCTCCGGCTCGGGTGCGGGCTCCGGGAGCGGCGTGGCCGGGCGGCTTCCCGCGATCATGGCGACAGCGTACCAGCGGCTCCTCGCCCGAGTGGAGGGGCTCGTGCGACACTCGGCGCCGGCGCTGGGGGGTTGACGTGCTGAAGAGCCATCGCTGCGGGGAGCTTCGCCCGGAGCACGCGGGCGAGCGCGTGCTCCTCGCGGGCTGGGTCCACCGTCGGCGCGATCACGGCGGCCTGGTCTTCCTGGACCTGCGCGACGAGAGCGGGCTGGTCCAGGTCGTCTGTCACCCCACGGACGCCCCCGGCCCGCACGCGGTCGCCTCGACCGTCCGCTCGGAGTGGGTGCTCGCGGTCGAGGGGGAGGTCGCCCGGCGCCGCGAGGGAACGGTGAACGAGGCGCTCCCCACCGGCGCCGTCGAGGTCGCGGCGCTCGAGGTCCGCGTGCTCTCCGAGGCGGCGACGCCGCCCATCCCCGTCAACCAGGAGACGGCGGCCGATGAGGCGACGCGGCTGCGCTACCGCTACCTCGATCTGCGCCGCGGGCGCATGGCCGCCAACCTCCGCCTGCGCCACCGGGTGGTGCAGGGGGTCCGCCGCTACCTCGACGAGCGCGCGGGGCCGGCGGCCCCCCTCCCCCGCGGCCGCCGGGGGGGGGGCCGGGGGACCCGCCGCTACCTCGACGAGCGCGGCTTCGTCGAGGTCGAGACGCCGATGCTCTCGGCCGCGACGCCGGAGGGGGCGCGCGACTACCTGGTGCCGAGCCGGATCCACCCCGGGCGCTTCTACGCCCTCCCCCAGTCGCCGCAGCAGTGGAAGCAGCTGCTCGTCGTCGCCGGCTTCGAGCGCTACTACCAGATTGCGCGCTGCTTTCGGGACGAAGACCTCCGCGCCGACCGCCAGCCCGAGTTCACGCAGCTCGACATCGAGATGGCCTTCGTCGAGCAGCGCGACGTGCTGGAGCTGGTGGAGGGCCTCTACACCGAGCTCTCCGGGGAGCTCGCCCCGGAGCGGAGCCTGCCGCGGCCGTTCCCGCGCATCCCCTACGCCGAGGCGATGGAGCGCTTCGGGACCGACAAGCCCGACCTGCGCTACGGGATGGAGATCGCCGACCTCAGCGAGCCGGCGACCGCGGGGGAGCTCGGCATCTTCCGCCAGGCGGTCGCAGACGGCGGTCGCGTCCGGGGCATCGCCGTGCCCGGCGGGGCCGGCACGCCGCGCCGCGAGCTCGACAGGCTGACCGGGCTCGCCCGCGAGGCGGGGGCCGGCGGGCTGGTGCCGGTCGCCTACGCGGGAAGCGGCCCCCTGGAGGGGCTAGCCGCGGAGGAGGTGCGCTCGCCGGTGGCGCGCTTCTTCGACGAGGCGACGCTCGCCGGGATGGGTCGCCTCGCCGGCGCGCGCCGCGGAGACCTGCTGCTCGCCGTCGCCGCCCCCGACGACGTCAGCTCGCGGGCGCTCGACGTGCTGCGCCGCGAGCTGGCGGCGACGCGCGGCCTCGCCGACGAGCAGCGGCTGGCCTACTGCTTCGTGACCGACTTCCCGCTCGTCGAGTGGGATGCGCGGGCGCAGCGCTGGCAGGCGAGCCACCACCTCTTCACCGCCCCCGCCGAGGAGGATCTGGGGCTGCTCGAGAGCGATCCGGGCGCGGTCCGCTCGCTCGCCTACGACCTGGTCTGCAACGGTCAGGAGCTCGCGTCGGGCTCGATCCGCACGCACCGCCCGGAGGTGCTGCTCGCCGTGATGGGGGTGCTCGGCATCGACGAGGCGCAGGCGAGGGAACGCTTCGGACACATGCTGGAGGCCTTCGGCTACGGCGCTCCGCCCCACGGCGGCATTGCGCCGGGCCTCGATCGCACGGTCGCGCTCTTCGCCGGCGAGCGCGACATCCGCGAGGTGATCGCCTTCCCGAAGACGAAGACGGCCTCCGATCCGCTCACCGGCGCCCCCTCCGCCGTCGACCCGGCGCAGCTGGCGGAGGTGCACGTCGAGCTCCGGGAGTAGGCTCCCGCCGAGCGCCGGTGCGCCGGCCGGGGCGGCTATACTTTTTGGGGCCGGGGCGAACGCCTGGCGCTCCCGGGCGCATCCCCACGAACCGGTCGGTCGGGCGCAGCGGGGGGAGTCTCGATGGGCGGACAGTACCGGCTTCTCGGCATCCTGCTCGCCGTCCTCGCCGTCCTCGTGCTCGTGGTCGGGGGCCTCTCGGCGGCGCTCCTGATCGGGGGCGGGGAGGAGACGGGCGGGAACGGGGGCACGACCACGTCGTCGCCCTCGGAGGCGGGCCCGGACGCTTCCGAGGGCGGGGAGACGGTCGAGGCCGCCTCCGGGCGGCTGCGGCTCCCCGGGATCGACCCGATCACGCTCGATCCCCACCTCGTCACCGACACCGGCTCGGCGCAGTACGTCGCCGAGATCTTCAGCGGCCTCACCACGATCAGCCCCGACCTCGAGCTCGCGCTCGATCTCGCCGAGTCGTTCGACATCTCCGAGGACGGTCGCGTCTACACCTTCACGCTGCGCCCGGATGCGCTCTTCCACAACGGGCGCCGCGTCACCGCCGCCGACGTCGCCTGGTCGATCGACCGCGCCCTCGACCCGGAGACCTCGTCGCTGGTCGCCCTCTCCTACCTGGGGGATATCGTGGGCGCGCGCGAGCGCCGGCTCGGGCGATCGGAGACGCTCGAGGGAATGCGCGTCGTCGACGAGCGCACGATCGAGTTCACGCTCGACGCGCCGAAGCCGTTCTTCCTCTGGAAGCTCACCTACCCGACGGCCTGGGTCGTCGACTCCCAGCAGGTGGAGGCGAATCCCCGCAACTGGACCCGGAACCCGAACGGCACCGGCCCCTACCAGCTCAAGGAGTGGCGCCTCGGCGAGCGCATCGTGCTGGAGGCGAGCGATCGCTACTACGAGGGGACGCCCAGCGTGAAGGAGGTGCTCTTTGAGCTCTCCGGCGGCTCGACGCTGACGCGCTTCGAGAACGGCGAGCTCGACGTGGCCGGCATCGGGGTCAACGACCTCGAGCGCGCCCAGGATCCCAGCTCCGACCTCGGCCCGCTCTACTCGAACTCGGTCGAGATGTCGATCTCCTACCTGGCCTTCAACACCGAGGCGCCGCCCTTCGACGACGTCAACGTCCGGCGCGCCTTCGCGATGGCGATCGACCGCGCGAAGGTGGCGGAGACCGTCTTCATGAACGCGTGGCTGCCGGCGACCGGCATCATCCCGCCCCGCGTTCCCGGCTACACCGCCGAGGACAAGACCTACACCTTCGATCCCGAGGGCGCGCGCGCCGCGCTCGCCGCCTCAAGCTACGGCTCCCCGGAGGGGCTGCCGCCGATCACGCTCACCGAGATGGGGGGCGGCGCCTCGGCCTCGATCGACACGCAGGCCTTCCTCGAGCAGTGGCGCGAGGAGCTGGGCGTCGAGGTCCAGGTGCGCCAGACCGATCGCGCCACACTCACCGCCGACCTCGACGACGGCCGGCTGCAGATCTTCGTCGACGGCTGGTCGATGGACTACCCGGATCCGGAGAGCGTGATCGACCTCAAGTTCCACTCCACCTCGCCCCTGAACGACGTGCGCTACCAGAACACCGCGGTCGACGCGCTGATCGAGGCGGCGCGGGTCGAGCAGGACCCGGAGCGGCGGCTCCAGCTCTACCGTGACGCCGAGCAGATCCTGATCGACGAGGCGGCGTGGGTCCCGCTCTACTTCCCGCTCGCGCACGTCGTCGTCGCCCCGCGCGTCGAGGGCTGGTTCGACCCGCCGCTGATCATGCCGCGGCTGCGCTTCGTGACCGTGACCGAGTAGCGGCGGGAGCGGCGCGGCGCGCCCCGGGCGCCTGGGAGGATCCGTGGCCGTCTACATCGTGCGCCGGCTGATCTGGCTCCCCTTCATCCTGCTCGTCGTCTCCTTCGCGACCTTCTCGATCGCGCGCTTCGGGCCGGGAGATCCGCTGGCCGTCGCCGCCGGCCAGTTCCGCGACCCGGAGATCCTGGCGCAGGTGCGCGCCGAGCGCGGCCTCGACGGCTCGGTCCTCGAGCAGTACGGGCGCTGGCTCTCGGCGGCGCTGCGCGGCGACTTCGGGGAGTCGTTCCTGCAGCAGGGCTTCTCGGTCTCGGAGCTGATCTTCCCGAAGATGTGGATCTCCGCCCAGCTCGGGCTTATAGCGCTGGTCATCGTCTTCGCGCTCGGGATCCCGCTGGGTCTCCTCGCCTCGCGGCTCTCCGGGACCTGGATCGACCCCTTCATCATCTCGACGCTGCTCTTCCTGCGGGCGATCCCGGTGATCGTGCTGATCCCGCCCCTGCTCTGGCTCTTCGCGCTCCAGCTGAATCTGCTCCCGGTCGGGGGCTGGGGCGGGCTCTTCGACATCTGGTGGCTGGGGGGCGTGGTCGCGATTCCGATCCCCGATCCGCATCTCTACCTACCCCTGATGGCGATGTCGATCGGCGGCTTCGGGGGCGTGGCGCGGCTCGTCCGCATCACGGCGCTCGAGGTGCAGGGGGAGGACTACATCCGCACCGCGCGCGCCAAGGGACTCCCGGAGTCGGTGATCTCGGGGCGCCACGTGCTGCCGAACTCGCTGCTGCCGGTGGTCACCGTGATCGGCTTCGCGCTCACCAGCATCATCGAGGGCGCCTTCTTCGTGGAGGTGCTGCTCGGCATCCCCGGCATCGGACGCTTCACCTTCGAGGCCGTCGTCTCGCGCGACTACGACGTGATCCTGGCGATGACCGTCATCACCTCGGCGGTCTTCGTGCTGATGAACCTGCTCGTCGAGATCTCCTACACCTTCATCGACCCGCGCATCCGCCTGGGCGCCTCCGCGGCCACGTGACGAGCGCCGTCGCCGAGACGCCCGCCGCCCCGCAGGGCGACGCCGCTCCCGGCCTCTCGGGGGTGAGCCCCGGCGCGATGCTGTGGCGGCGCCTGCGCCGCAAGCGGCTGGCGCTGGTCTCGATGGTCGTGATCGCGATCGTCTACGGCGCCGGTATCCTGGCGCCGGTGCTCGCGCCGTACTCCTACGCCGAGCAGAACCTCGAGCGCACGCTGGAGGGGCCGAGCTCCGACTACTGGCTGGGAACCGACCGCCTCGGCCGCGACATGCTCAGCCGCACGCTCTACTCGGCGCGCACGACGCTGATCCTGACGGTCGCGGTCGTGCTCTCCGGCTCCGTGGTGCTCGGCGTCGGCCTGGGGCTGCTCTCCGGGTACCGGGGCGGCTGGGTCGACGGCGCGATCATGCGCGTCGGCGACATCTTCGGCTCGGTACCCGGCCTGCCGATGCTGATCCTGATCAACGCCACGACGCGGCCGCGCGTGGACGAGCTCGCCCGCTGGGTCGAGGAGCACACGATCCTCTCCAACGAGCTGACCACCACCGGCGGCGCTTCCTACTTCACCGTCGCCGTCGCGCTCTCGCTCTTCGCCTGGGTGGGGATGGCGCGCGTGATCCGGGCGCAGGTCCTGCAGCTGCGCGAGCGCGACTTCGTGCTCGCGGCGCAGGCCACCGGTGCCACCGGCGCGCGCGTGATCGGGCGGCACCTGCTGCCGAACATCGCCTTCCTCATCATCCTCTCGGTCTCGGCCGGTCTCGGCGCGATCGCCGGCTCCGAGATCGTCCTGACCTGGTTCGGGGTCGGGGTGCAGCCCCCGGCGGCCTCCTTCGGGCAGATGATCTTCGCGGGATCGGGTGCCCGCACCTTCCAGGCGCACCCCCACCTGCTACTCGTCCCCGCCGTCGTCGTGACGGCGCTGATGTTCGCCTTCAACCTGCTGGGGGATGCCCTCAACGACGCCATGCGCGGCCAGTAGGCCCCCTCCGCGCCGCCGCGGCGCGGCGCGCGGGCGCGGCCGGGGGGGGTGGTGGCGCGGGGCCGGGTGTCCGGGGCCCGGTGATATACTCGACCGGATCGCCGAGCGAGCGCGGCGGCCGCCTCAGGGCGGCCGTCTTTGGTGCGTGGACCGATGGGATCGCGCACAGAATCGGGGGGCGGGCGCGTGGTGGTGACGACCGAGCGGCTCCCGCGCTGTCAGGTGGCGCTCTCGATCGAGGTCGAGCCCGATCGCGTCGAGGCCTCGATGGAGACGGCGGCGCGGCGCATCTCCGAGAAGGTGAAGATCCGCGGCTTCCGGCCCGGCAAGGCGCCTCGCCCGGTGGTCGAGCAGACCGTCGGCCGGGGCGCCGTCTTCCAGGAGGCGCTCGACCAGCTGCTCCCCGACCTCTACCGGGAGGCGCTGGAGTCGGAGTCGATCGACCCGGTCGACCAGCCCGACATCGAGCTCACCTCGACCGAGCCCCTCGTCGTCAAGGCGACGGTGCCGGTCCGTCCCTCGGTCGAGCTTCGCGACTATGCCTCGCTGCGCGTGCCGCGACCGGATCCCCGCCCCGCCGAGCCCGCGGTCGAGGAGACGATCGAGGCGCTGAGGCGGCGCTACGCCACGCTGGAGCCGGTCGATCGTCCCGTGGCCTGGAACGACACGGTGCGTGCCGACATCTCCATCCAGCTCCCCGGCCGGGAGGAGCACGAGACCGAGGAGGATGCGGAGTTCCCGCTGCGCGAGGGGCACGAGGGTCCGCTCCCCGGCTTCCTGGAGCGGCTGCTGGGCCTCGAGCGAGGCGGCCCGCACGAGTTCACGGTCGAGATCCCGGAGGACCACGCGGTCGAGGATCTCGCCGGCGGCAGCGCGAACTGCCGGGTGACGCTGCACGAGGTGAAGGAGGAGCTCCTTCCCGACCTCGACGACGACTTCGCGCGCTCCCTCGACGAGCCGTACGACAGCGCCGAGGCGCTACGCGCCGACCTGCTCGGGCGGATCACGGAGCGCCTCGCGGAGGAGGCGCTGCGCGAATACCGCCTCGAGCTAATCGACCTCCTGGTCTCCCACGCGGAGCTCGACTACCCGGAGGTCCTGGTCGAGCGGCAGATCGACGGCATGATCGACGAGAGCTCCCACCACGCATCGCACACGCGCGAGGGGCTCGAGGAGTGGCTCGCCACCATCGGCCAGACGGAGGAAGAGGTGCGCGAGGCGCTGCGCGACGGCGCCGATCACGCCGTCCGCCGCTCGCTCGTGCTCGGCGAGTTCGTGCGCGCCGAGGGACTGGCGGTCGAGTCCTCGGACGTCGATGCCGAGGTGGAGCGAACCGCCGGACGGGTCGAGGAGGACATCCCCGGCCTCACCCCGGAGAACGCGCAGAGGTGGCGCGAGCTCGTGGAGTCGGAGGGAAGCCGCCAGAACATCGAGGAGCAGCTGCTGACGGCGCTGGCGATGGATCGGCTGGGTGGGGAGGCCCCGCCCCCGCGCCCGCGCCGCCCCCCCCGCCGCCGCGCGCGCGCGGCCGCAGCCGCGGACGAGCCGGAGGGCGAGGGCGAGGGCGAGGGCTAGGGCTAGGGCGGGGCAACAAAGCAGTGGCGTCCCCGCGCGGGGACGCGGG
>MKWU01007682.1_pt1 | contig 10155 bp, 7 predicted proteins | sample 809101 | NCBI WGS metagenome assembly MKWU01 (sample SAMN05860141, study PRJNA318959) | sponge metagenome | host: Aplysina aerophoba | place: Slovenia: Piran, Adriatic Sea, Gulf of Piran | collected 2013-05-07
TCGTTCTCGACGGCCCCAGTGTAGCGTCCGCGCTCCCGCTGTCAGATCCTCAAAACCAGCGCCAGACGGAACGCCAGAACGGACACCATCGCGTTTGCCCGCTGTGGATAAGTAGCCCGCCGCCGCCAGACTCCTGATAGTCGCTGCGGCGGGCTACTTACCCACAGCTGCACCGAGCAACATCCAACCGCGGGCACATGAACGTGAAGCGATCAACCGCTGACTTCATCAAATAAGTGCAGTTTCTGGCCGTCACTCACATGCGGGGCACCCGGCGTCAAGGACGTCGCCAATTGTCCGGATACGGTCAGACCAAACGTGTGTGGACGCCCCGTTTGTGGACGCCCCGTTTGACGCAAGCATTTTTTTGGTCGGCTCAGCGCATGCGGTCAGGTGCTGTCGTGTGTCCGGCCTCTCAATGCGGCACGTCACACGCCGCGGGCCTTCATGGAGATGCGCGGACCGGGTCCATATCGCTTACGCGAGCTCGAAAGCTCTGCGTTTGGAAGCTGGTTTTCCCGATCCCGTCTCGATTGACCGTTTGCCCTTGCCTTTCCTCAGACCTGCCCACGTCCCCGACAGCGACCCGCCGTGCCGCCTCTCAGGCGGCTGCGGGAGCCCGGTAACTCTCCTTCTTCGTCATCAGCGCCCACACGATGCGCGCCATCCGGTTGGCCAGCGCTACGGCGACCAGCATGCGTGGCTTGCGCATCAACATCCTGGCAAGCCACGGGTCGCTCGTCCGGCCCCGCCGAACCGCCCAGCGGACGACCGCCATGGCGCCCGTGATCAACAGCCGTCTCAGGTCGCGCTGGCCCATCTTCGATATCTTGCCCAGTCGAGGCTTGCCGCCGGTCGAATGCTGGCGCGGCACCAGGCCGAGCCAGGCGGCGAAGTCCCGGCCCCGCCGGAAGCCCTCCATCGGCGGAGCGAAAGCCTGGATCGCCATCGCCGTGATGGGGCCGATCCCCGGCACGCTCATCAGGCGCCGCGCCTCCGCATCCTGCCGCGCGCTCGCATGGATATCCTTCTCCAGCCTTTCGATCTTCGCCTTGAAGCCGCCGACCTGTTCGAACAGGAGGCTGCCCAACTCGCGGACCGCCTCCGGCAGGCCCGAGTCCGGATCCTCGAGCGCCGACGCCAAGCGGTCAACATGAGCAGGACCCTGGGCCGCAACGACGCCGAACTCCGCCAGATGGCCGCGCAGCGCGTTGATCGTCTGGGTGCGCTGGCGCACCAGCAGATCGCGGGTCCGAAACAGCATCACCCGACCCTGCTGTTCCGCCGTCTTGACCGCCACGAATCTCATCGTCGGACGCGACGCCGCCTCGCAGATCGCCTCGGCATCCGCTGCATCGTTCTTCCCACGCTTGACGTAAGGCTTGGCATATTGCGGGGAAATCAACTTCACCGAGTGGCCCAAAGCGCCAATCTCCCGCCCCCAGTAATGAGCGCTGGCGCAGGCCTCCATCGCCACCGCGCAGCGCGGCTGCAACTCCAGAAACTCCAGCACCTTCCCGCGGCTCAACTTCTTGCGGAACGCGACCGACCCGTCGGTCCGCGCACCATGAAGCTGAAAGCTGTTCTTCGCCAGATCAATCCCGATCATACTAATCTGTTCCATGGACGCCCCTTTCCTCTCTTGGCGTTTACGACACCGCCAACATGGCACATCGCGATGCCGCCGGAGGAGGCGGCCGGGTAGACGGGAGCCTTGCGGCGTCCCGTCCCCCGCAGACCCGGGCGTGCGCTTCCTGACGCACCCGGTTCCTCACAAGACAGCTTCGCTCAAGTCGGTGCAACCGGTTGCCGTACGCGGGTGTGTGGCAGTGGGAACCGCCGCAGGATGTTCCTCATCCGCTCCCAGTTCACCCGGCCCTTGCTGTTGCGGCGAGTGAGCCACTTTCGCCAGATGCGGGTGACCTCGTAGCGGAAGCGCGCGAGGCATGAGCTGTTTCCTATGATCCCGTAGTAGTTGCAGTGCCCCCGGATGACCCGCGCGAGGTAGGCGTGCTGATCACCGAGCGGTCGGTGCCTGTTATGTCGGCACCAGTCCGAGACGGACTTGAACGCCCGCGCGAACCGCCCCTTGGCCGTGCGACGGCGGACAATCGGGTATCCCTTCCGTGACCTCGCCCAGATGTGGGTGAAGCCGAGGAAGTCGAATGTCGCGTCGTCTTTGTGGCTCCGGTGGCGTTTCGGCCGGAAGTCGACGAACCGGGTCTTGGCCGGGTGGAGCGTGAGCCCGTACCGGCCAAGCCGCTTGCCCAGGACGTCAAGCACTCGCCTGGCATCCCGTTCGGTCTCAAAGAGGAGCAGCGCATCATCGGCGTACCGCACGAGCCGGCATTGTCCCTGCATGCGCGGTGTGACCACTGTCTCGAACCATTCATCCAGCACATGGTGCAGGAAGATGTTCGATAACAGCGGGCTCACCACCCCGCCTTGGGGTACGCCGGTTTCGGATCGGGTCAGGACCCCCTTGTCGAGAACCCCTGCCTTCAGCCACTTGTCCAGCATGCGCCGGACCACACCGTCCTTGATCCTCAGGTCAAGAAAGCTCCGAAGATGATCGAACCGGATCGTATCGAAGTATTTCGATATGTCGCAGTCGATCACCCAACACAGCCGGTCCCTGAACGTCCCTTCGCACACTGCGTCCAGGGCGTCGTGGGCCGACCGTCCGGGTCTGAAGCCATACGAACTCGACCAGAAGGTCTCCTCGTAGATCGGCTCCATGAGCATCACGATCGCTCGCTGTGCCACCTTGTCTTCAAGTGTCGGGATGCCGAGTGGGCGCTGGCTGCCGTCCGCCTTCGGGATGTAGTGCCGACGAACCGGCGGCGCGATGTAGCGGCCGGACTTGATCCGGTTCAGCAGGCTCTGAAGGTTCGCCTCCAGGTCCGCCTCGTACGCTTCCGCTGTCACGCCGTCGACCCCGACCGCTCCGTCCTTGCGTGTCCGTCGCCATGCCTCTCGCATCCAGTCAATGTCGATCAGATGGTTGAGCGATGTGAACACCCTCTCCGGGTGCACCCTTGCCTCATCGGCTATCCACTGTTGTGTCGTTGACGTGTTTGTCGAACTCTGAGTTTCGTCCATCGTTTCCCACCAGTGGCTCTGCCATGTGACGCCTCCCTTCCCTCGCCCGGGTCCCGATGGCCACGGTTCCCCGTCTTCCGCAGTACTATGAAGGCGCTACGACTCCCGATCCCGCTTCCCTTGGGCTTATTGTTCGCCGTTCGGTACCGTGTGTGCCTGCTCGTTCGTGGCGTCGCCAAGGCGCTCCCGTCGCCCCGCAGGCCGGGACGGCAGGCCAGGATTGGTTTGAAGCCGGTCATCCCCGCCGACTGTTCGTGTCACACGGACGGAACCGGGTCTCCCAGGTTCCCTGGCAGGCCATCCCGTGGCTTTGCGATCGTTCCCGCGACCCCGGCCGGTCCGTGGCGCCTCGTCTCAGGCGGCGCTTCCGGTGCTGCCCCCACTAATGGAACGATGAAGGCACCAGCATTGGATATTTCGAGGCTCACTGTTCGTCGCTTTGCCACCCCCTGTGTACGCTTCGCGACACGCGTTACCGCGCGCCACGCAACACTCGGTCCCGGCTGGCGGACTGCGCCTTTGCCGGACGGGAGTTGAACCCGCTGGCCTGCGATGAAAGGTTTCTAGCTCATCGCTTCCTCCTCTCCAGGGCTTTGCCTGGCGCAATCCACTCCATCGCTTACGAACTACTTGACCACGACCGAGCGATACGGCAGCGGTCGTCGGGATTGCGGAATTGTGGGCGGCGGATCGATCAATGTAGCACTGAGTGCTGCCGGTGCGCACGTCATCGCACGCGGGCGGCGCGGCTGGCTCGTCGAGAACCGCCAGCGCGGCGATAGGCCGGCGCCCAACGTCTACCTTGTCGAGTGCCGTGGGACCAGTGCGTACTCGCGTAAGCACTCCAGCACGGTTTCAACGCGGTGGACGCACGGTTCGTAGAGACCGTATCCGAGGAAAGAGGCGGTGGCGATGCGCACGTCCACGTGCGGGCTTGCAGGCAGCGAACCGAGGAACCCCGAGAGCGCTGATTTCTGAGGATCGTGGTTCGCGAGCATCAGGAGAAAAATCGGCTTCTTGCTACTGAAACTCTGAAGTGGCTTGCCACAATCGACGAGCCCAAGCTCCCATTTCTGGTTGAACACGTGGACCATGTCTTCCTTGAACCGCTTGAGCTGGTTTGGTTCCGAGGCGAATGCGTTGACGTGATCGAGATGGGCGTGGAGATTGCCGAGCGCACCATCGCCGTACTTGACCTCTACGAAGACCAGTCGGCGGGCGCGTGTCTGTTTTCGCACGGCAGGCTCGGAGGGCCAGTGCACTGCAATCATGTCAAAGCGCCCGTGCGCGCTCTGGAATTCGATGTCGCAGACGTAGTAGTCCGTGTCCTTGGCGATGGAGCCGAAGTTGTTGTCCCGCAACGCCAGTTGCTGGAACTCCCTCTCGGCGTTGGCCTTGGTACTCGACATCCAGCGGTCGATCGCCTGCTTGAGCACAGGCCACAAATCGAGCCAACCGGCCAGTTCCATGCGGCTGTGAACAATGCGATCAGGGAGTGCGATCTCTTCGCCAGCAGCGAAGTAGTTCGTGTCGAAGGAGGCGATGTACTCGTTCGCGGATTGCCCATTTTTCCGCAACTCCATCAGATTGCCGCCCCTGTAGTAGACGTTGATGTAGTCGCCCCTCAATTCGAGGCAGAGGCTCGCATCGGACTTAACCATCGCGGTCAGTTCCGCCAGACACCCTTCCTTCAGGGCGGATATGAATCTGCGTTCGAGTTTGCGCATGCTTCTTGAATTGCCTTCACCGTTGTCGATCCAACTTCACCGGGAAACGGTCTCGTGAGAGGATGGGGAACGCACAAGCTAAGGGACACGGGGTGGTCCGCAAAGTAAACGGTCGTCAACCACGTCGATGCGGTGGGTGGCTGGTGGAGGACATCCAGTTGGCGGGATCATAGGAGAGGGGGAATGAGTTTCAAGATCCAGGAGTATCGTCGCCAGGAAGACTTCAGGGAGAGATCGGTGACTGTCAGCGAGCCTGGTAGGGCGCCAGCCGACGAGAAGGGCCGGCGGTACGGCTATATGCTTGCGCTGGGCTACGAGGACGAGAACCTGTACCCGACGCTCCGCGGCGCGGGTGCCGTGCGCCGATTCTTCGACGAACGTGCCATCGCGTGGTGGCGTCATTGTGGCTTCGACACGGCAGGATTGAACTGCCCGACCCGGAACATGGCGAGTTCGCAGATTTCCTGCGTGAATTTCGTCCTTCCGTTGGCGGAGATCGAAAACGGGCTACTTGCCCTCCTCGCGGCGGTCGATGACGACGTGACAAGCATTGTGACCATTGAGGCTCCGATCGCCGGCACGTCATCGCCTGTGGAGTTCGAGTGGATCGGATTGGGCCATGCGCTCGAAGACCAGTCGGAAACGAGGCGTGGCGAGTTCTCGACGAGCGTCGACGCGTTCCTGGTAGCTGAGACACGGTCTGGCCGCCGGGCGTACCTGCTCGAGTGGAAATACACGGAGTCCTACAGGAAGAACGACATGGGGCGGGGACAAAAGGGGCAGACGCGGCGACGCAGATATAGGGCTCCTTACGCGGCGTCTCCGGCGTTCCGCGACGAAATTCCCTTGGAGGCGTGGCTCCATGAGCCGTTCTACCAAATCATGCGGCAGCGGCTCTTGGCGGATCGGATGGTCGCGCGGAAGGAGTTGGGAGTATCCGAAGCGAAGGTCGTGCTGGTCGTTCCCGACGGTAACATCGAGTATTCGCGCAGCATGACTTCGCCGTCCCTGCGCGCGGCGTTTCCGGATGCGGAGTCGGTCGAGGAGTTGGCTGTGGCAGCCATGAATGCCCCGCTCAGGGATTTCGCGGTCGTCAGCCAACAAGCGATAGGGAAGGTCGTGCGGAGTGGGTGCGGTGAAGCGGCAAGGTGCTGGTCCGAGTATCACTTCGACCGGTACGGGTGGTGAGCGCCGAACCGCTATCGGTTGCCCGCATGCCGCCTCCCGTTCCGGAAGACATCCACGGTGATCTCGTTCACCGGGCGAAGGGGTTGATGAACGAGGGACAGGCGCTTCCGGGTATATGGGAGTCGCGTGGCATCGCTCCGGACCACATGGCGTTTGTCCGCCCCCCCGGCGCTTCGCGAGCTGGATCAGTGCGCCACCCGAGGCACCGGGGACCAGCACCATGTCCGCCCCCACGCAAGCGCGGTTCAGCATGCCCTTGGCCGTAGTGCAGGAACACGAAAAGGTCGCAAGTTAGGCGTTGGTCAGGTCGGACTCGACGACGGCGACATTGCCCGCATCGCACGTCGTGTACTCCGCGAAGCCGCCGTCGACCTCGGACCCGAAATACCCCGCCTTGTCCGGGTTCTCCGGATCCGACGGATCGCGCAGCCAGGCATCGACCATGACCCGCTTGCCGATCAGACGGGGATCGGCGCCTTCGCCTGCGGCCACCACCTTCCCCACGACATCCGCGCCCTGGATGCGCGGGAAGCGGATCGGCCGACCGCATCGCGGTAGGAATGCGCATTGCTGCGCACCCCCCGCACAGATCCGGACAGGCGCTGTTCGCATCCGGCTCCTCCCTCAGGTCCTGACGACAAGCCTTTGGCTTGGCCACGGGTGGCGGATGCTGACTTTGGGCCAGTGGGCGGCGGTGAGGGAGGCAATGTCCTTCCATTCGGTGCGATCCTTTTGGGATCGTCGCCGCAAGGCACGTATGAGCGCCCATTCGCAGTGGCATTTGAACCTCTGCAGATGGCGACTGCTCCCGGGGACGGCGTAGTAGTTGAGCCAGCCGTTGAGGACCCGCCCGAGCCACCTGGCCGTTTCGTGCCGGTTATCGTGCCACCGCATGCGCAACGCCTCACTGATCCGCCGCAGGGTGCGGCGGACCCGTTTCCGGGATGGTTTGCGACCAACCCTGAACCAGCCCTTCCTCGTTTGCTCACAGAAGTGCGTCATGCCGAGGAAGTCGAACGTCTCCGGTTTGCCCTGCCCCCGCTTCCGGCGGTTCGCTCTCGCAAACCGTCCGAACTCGATGAGCCGGGTCTTGTCCGGGTGCAGTTCCAGTCCATAGTGGGCCAGCCTCTCCCCAAGGTCCCGGAGAAAGCGCTTCGCATCGCCCAGATGCTGAAAGCCGCACACAAAATCATCGGCGTACCGCACGATGATTGTGTCGCCTCCAGCCATCCGCTTGCGCCATGTGTTGTGGAACCAGTCGTCGAGCACGTAGTGCAGGTAAACGTTCGCGAGACAGGCCGATACGACCGCCCCCTGCGGTGTTCCCCTGCCGGTGTCCGTCCGGTCGGTCCCTTCCATGACGCCGGCGTTGAGCCACTTGATGATCAGCCTCATGACCCGCGTATCCCCGATACGTTTCCCGAGCATGTGGACCAAGTGGTCGCGGTCGAGATTGTCGAAGAATCCGCGGATATCGGCGTCAACCACCCAGTTGACCTTCCGCCGTTCCAGTCCGACCGTGACGGCATCGAGCGCATTGTGCGTCCCGCGTCCCGGCCGGAAACCGTAACTGAACCCGAGGAACTCCGTTTCATAGATCGGTACCAGAATCGTGTCCGTCACCGCCCGCTGAAGAACCTTGTCTTCCAGCGCCGCAATGCCGAGCGGTCGTTGTCCCCCGTCCTCCTTGGGTATGAACGCCCTCCGGGACGCAGGCGCCCGGTACGCGCCCCTGTGTACACGGGCGTGCAGGTCGGCCAGTCGGCCTTCCAGGCCGTCCGCGTAGGCGTGCCACGTCACGCCGTCAACACCCGCCGCCGCGTCCTTCCTCAGGGAGAGGAACGCATCGTGCAGGACATCAACCGTTACATGGTGGAGCAGCGCCACAAGACGCTCTTCCGGATTCCTCTTCGCAGCCTGTCGTATGCGGTCGGCCGCCTGTGACCCGCTTCCCCGCTTCTGCGCGCGGCGCGGGCTTTGGCCAGCCACATTGCCCTTGGGTCCGGCCCTTCCCTCCAGCAACTCCGCAGGTCCCGAAGGACCCTTGTTCGCCGCCTTCTCAGGTAATACTGCCGAATCTGACTTCTTCCAATCGTGCATCATCGGGTTACGGAATAACTCCTTTCCTCTGCGGCCCCTCTACGACAGAGGGGCGATTGAAAGACCTCCCAGGTCCCGGTGGACTGCTTCGACGCGTGCCATGGTTCTTCGACCCCGCGGAGCCCCTCTTCGCCTCACCAAAACGGCTCCGAGGGTGTTGCCTTCGATCACACAGACGACCTCGGCACTCCGGATTAGAAGCATTTCGTGGCTCAATAGCCCGGCCCACGCCCGTCGATCCCCAACGCTTCGCCTGCCGCCTCGCGACGACCGACGCATGGTTCACGGAGAAGGTGGTTGGTTGACCTCTCCTTCTGCCAGGACTTTCACCCGGCACCATTCCACCAGTTAGCCTGGCGCACCTGTGTACGCTTCACGACATGCGTTGCCGCATGCCATGCCACACTCGCTTCCGGCTGGCCGACTGCGCCTTTACCGGGCGGGAGTCGAACCCGCTGGCTTGCGATGAAAGGTTTCTAGCTCATTGCTTCCCCCTTTCCAGAGCTTGGCCTGGCGCAAGCACACTAAGTCATTGAGATAGCTCGATCCAGCGGGGTCAAGATTGGGCACCGAACAACAGTATGTCGGTTATCAACTCAGAATGGAGTACGAACGTGAGAGAAACCACTGTTACACTGCAGCCACGTGTGGGGCATGGGTAGGGCTAGACTCCGGGCAAGTCGGGCCGGCGAGGCATATCGGCGCCGCGCCGTGCGCAGGTCATGGCCGCTGCCGCCATGGCGAAAGCGACGACCCGGCGGCATTCGTCCAGCGAAATCTGCGATAGCCCCAGTTTCGTCGCCTTGCCGAGTTCGTCCAGACCGCAGAGCAGGCCCGCCTGGAAGCTGTCGCCCGCCCCCACCGTATCCACAACTTCGACCGTGCGGCCCGAGGCTTCGAAGACGTCGCCGCGCAGGGATACCAGGGCCCCGTCGTCGCCTCGTGTGACCACGACGAGCTGCACGCCCCGCGCGTTCCAATGCGTGACCGCGCTGTCGATGCCGCTACCGGGGAACAGCACTTCCAGGTCCTCGTCGCTCACCTTGATGAGGTCCGCGATCTCCGAGAAGGCCGCGACCTGGCAGCGCCATCGGCCCACATCCGGCTCGACGTTCAGACGCAGGTTGGGATCGAGGGAGATGAGCTTCCCGTCGCGATGGCGCTGGGCGAGCCGAAGCAGGGAGGAGCCGGTCGGCTCGACGACCAGCGAATAGGAGCCGAAATGCATGGCCGTCACCGAAGGCGGTAGATCGGGCAGGTCCGTTTCTCCGACCGAGCGGTCGGCCGCCCCGCGGCCGTAGAAGCTGTATCGGGGAACCCCGCTCGGCTCCAGACCCACTAGCGCCAGCGTCGTCGGGTTCCGCTTGCTGACGAGATAGGCGGTTTCCACCCCCTCTTCCTGCAGCGTGCGTTCCAGTCGGCGACCCAGGAGATCGGTGGACAGTCCGGTGAACAGCGCGGCTTCGCGCCCGAGGCGCGAGAGTCCGACAGCAACATTAAATGGTGAGCCACCGATGCGCGCATCGAAGATGAAACCGGTATTCGTTTCGGCTGAAGGGAAAAGATCGAAGAGCGCTTCGCCGCAGCTGAGGAACATGCCAATCCACCGTATTTCATCACCGACGAAGCCTCAGCATACAGAACCGGCGTGTATGGCGGCTGGAGCACCGGCCGGGCCTGCCTTGCCTGGCGTTTCGCTACGGAGCTTCACTATACTGCCTGCTCCTGGGAGTTGTCCCTGGCGCGGCAGGGCCCACGGCTCGTCAACATGGGCTTCGTGTCTCCTAGCTATTCGTAAGAAGGCTTATCCCTTTGCCACAGGTTGGTCCACATCTTGTCTCGGAGGGGTTGACCTGCGGCGATGTTCGTTTTATGTTCGCGTCATGCCCAGCCGGTACAAGCATGACCGCGCGATGTCGCTCCAGCAGTTCGAGAAGCTCTTCCCGGACGAGGACGCCTGCGCCCGCCATCTCGTGAAGCTTCGTTGGGGCGACGGCTTCGTCTGCCCCGCCTGCGGCGGGACGAAAGGCTGGGAGCT
>MKWU01007683.1_pt1 | contig 10155 bp, 15 predicted proteins | sample 809101 | NCBI WGS metagenome assembly MKWU01 (sample SAMN05860141, study PRJNA318959) | sponge metagenome | host: Aplysina aerophoba | place: Slovenia: Piran, Adriatic Sea, Gulf of Piran | collected 2013-05-07
ACCCCGGTGGAGCGTGCGAGTCGTTCCGGGCGCATCGACCGGCATTCGCGCGGCCCGAATCACTGCTGCGCCTCGATTCGTGCAAGCGTAATCCAGCGCAGGTCGCACTCCGCGGCCAGATTGACGGCGCCGGGACGCATCACGAAGTCCGGTCCCGCCCGGCGCACGTCACAGCGTTCGATTCGATACAGCCCCGCGCTCCGAATCGCCAGTTCCCGGATCAGTCGTTCGAGATCGCCCTCGTGCAGCAGCCCCGCCTCCAGGCGCACCACCGTCGAGAATGTGCGATGGGCGCCGCCGTCAAGCTCGGGACCCGTCCCGTACGTGGTCCGGGGCTCCATCGACCGCATAGTGAACCCGAGCGGAAACCGGCGCGACAACGGGAGTGTTGTAACAACCATAGTCCTCCAGGACTTCCGATCCGTGCCCGGCCGGCTCCACGAGAAGGTCGTAAGCCCAGCGCTGGTCCGGAGTCATGGCGTGATAATTCGTGGAGACTTCATCACCTCCCCAACCGACCCGCAGCGTTTCATTCGATGGCATCCGAACCGTCGCCGAAGGGCTCGAACTCTCGAGGTCGTACGGGAACGCGATGGTCAGGATGCCAAAGCTCCACAGGCCGGGCCAAAGGACAAGGACTGCCAGGGCCGAGGTTGCCTGCATCGGGCGGCTGAAGCGGCGATTTCGAACGGCATGGACAAACAAGACCAGCAGAGACAGTGGCGCAAGTAGAAATCCCGCGCTCATGAGCGCCATCCAGCCAATAACCGCATGCAAGCCTCCGGAGAAGAAGAGCACCCACGACGGAAGCAAGACAGACGCGAGCAGGGAGCATCCAACGTACAACACGGCGGAATCGGTCTTGAGTCCCTTGGGGCATGCTGCACGCGCTTGTGTCGAGCCGTATTCTACAGGTTGCCGGATTGCTGACTACTGCATCCGTACATGCCTGCGACAGGATTGGCTCGCAAAGAGAGGATTCTCTCTTCGACAGAGTAGCTTGCCTTTCTCACCACGTGGCGAGGCGAAGTGGGTGAGAGGGCCGTCAGGACGAGGCGCGCGCCGCTTGGCGCGCACAGGTGTACTTGAAAGTACATCGAGCACGGCAAGCAAGCTTTGCGAAGGAAAAGCGAAGTAATGGCGGTTTTATCGCGTGCTTCGGCCGTCAGATGGTGAGAAAGGCAGGCTGGCACCGAGTCAATTTGATCTGGGTGCTGTGTGGCGGACCACGCCCCCTGTAGTCGGATTTCGCCTCACAGCGCGTGTTTGACTGGTTTTCGAACCAAGCCGTACAATAGCGGGGAGGGCACGATAGTGTCGTTTCCGCCCCTCCTGAGCCCCCGCGCCGCTGGGGGAAACTTCGATGTTCGACAACCTTCAGGATAAGCTTCAGCGCGTCTTCAAGAACCTCCGCGGCGAGGGGAAGCTGACGGAGAAGAATATCCAGGACGCCCTGCGGGAGATCCGCATGGCTCTGTTGGAAGCGGACGTCAACTTCAAGGTTGTCAAGCAGTTGATCGAGCGCATCAGGCAGAAGGCGCTGGGCCGGGAAGTGCTTACGGCGCTGTCGCCGACTGAGCAGATCACCAAGATCCTGCGAGACGAGTTGATCACGCTGCTGGGCGCGGAAGAGAGGCGTCTCAAGTATTCGAACAACCCGCCTTCGGTTTTTATGATCGTCGGCCTCCAGGGGTCGGGCAAGACGACGACGACCGGCAAGTTGGCGAAATGGCTTTCCAAGAATGGTCATCGGCCATTGCTGGTTTCCGTGGATGTCTACCGTCCGGCTGCACGCGAGCAGTTGCGTGTCGTAGCCGGACAGATCAAGCAGCCGGTCTACAAGGGCGGGGAGAACGCCAAGCCCCTGGAGTTGGCCGTGGCGGCGCGAGTCGAGGCGGCGCAGTCGGGCTGCGACGTCGTGTTGGTGGATACGGCGGGCCGGCTGCACATCGACGACGCGTTGATGGTCGAGTTGGAGCAGCTTCGCGACAAGCTGGAGCCGACTGAGGTGCTGTTCGTTGCGGACGCGATGACCGGGCAGGACGCAGTGAAGTCGGCGGCCAGGTTCCATGAGCGGTTGAAGTTGAGCGGTGTGATCCTGACGAAGATGGACGGTGATGCCCGCGGCGGCGCAGCCTTGTCGATTCGCCATGTCACGGGCTGTCCGTTGAAGTTCATCGGAACGGGCGAGAAATCGGACGCCTTCGAGCCGTTCCATCCGGACCGGGTCGTCTCGCGGATTCTCGGCATGGGCGACATGCTTTCGCTGATCGAGAAGGTCGAAGAGTCGATCGAACAAAAGGATGCTCTCGAGATGCAGCGGAAGATGCTGCAGAACGAGTTCACGCTGGAGGATTTTCGGGATCAGTTACGGCAGTTCAAGAAGCTTGGCCCGTTGGAGTCGATTCTTGGGATGCTGCCGCAAATGGGTCCGCTGAAACAGCTCAAAGACGCCGATATCGACCCGCAAGAGCTCAATCGTCTGGAAGCGATCCTCTGCTCGATGACCCCGAAGGAGCGCCGCAACCACGAGATCATCAATGGCAGCCGCCGCCGCCGCATCGCCAAAGGCAGCGGCACATCGGTGCAAGCCGTGAATCAGCTTCTCCGTCAATACCGGCAGGCGCGCAAGATGATGCGGTCGCTGACGGGAGGCACGGGGGGGAGCAAGAAACGCAGACGCCGGCTTGGGGGCCGGAGACAAATGAATCTGGAGGCGCTGCTCCGGTAGCATCCTGCCCCGGTTCAGCTTTCCGAACGAGGAGAGACTTATGTTGGCCATTCGCTTGGCGCGAACGGGCGCCAAGAAGAAACCGTCGTATCGCGTGGTCGTGATCAACAAGCGCAACGCCCGCGACGGCAAGAACATCGAGATTGTGGGGCACTACAACCCGACTCGAGATCCGATCGAGCTGTCGCTGGAAAGCGAGAGGATCAACCACTGGCTGAACCAGGGCGCGCAAGCTTCGGTGACGGTGCGTCGGTTGATCGCCTACAAAGAGAAAGGCGGTCCGACTTGGAAGCCGGCAGCGGGCGCGAGCACCCCAGCTGACGCTAAGAAGGCGGAAGCGGCCACTGCGGAAGCAGCGGCTTCAGAACCGTCCAATGCCCTGGCAACGCCCTCCGCCGAGGACTCGAAGCCGGCCGCAGGTAGTTGATTCTTTGGGATACAATCGACGCTAGCAGTCCGTGGTGAATCCCCGCGTAGCACCGAGAGCGGCGCGGCGCGTAGCTGATAAGGCGCGACGAGGGAGCATATTGGACATATTCGACCGAGGAGCAACGCAGGCCACGGTCGATTGAGGCGGCGCTTCACGAACCCTTCCTGCTTTCTCTACATAGAACCGCGAAATGCGATCGTTGGATTGCCCGTCCTCTCAAACGTTCGAGGGAGGAGACCGAGATTGGCAGCAAACAGAGATTCGATTGTCGAGTTGGTGGAACTGATCGCCAAGGCTCTGGTCGACAAGCCGGAGGAGGTCTCCGTACGAACGGTGTCGGGGGATCAGGTTCGCGTGCTTGAGTTGCAAGTGGACCCGTCCGACTTGGGGAAGGTTATCGGGAAGAAAGGACGCACGGCGAAGTCGATTCGAGCGTTGCTCGGTGCGGCCGGCATGAAGGTAAGAAAGCGGTACACGCTGGAGATTTTGGAGTAGGCGAGCAGGGCGGCATGGACGAGGAGTTCGTCACGCTGGGTCGCATCGTGCGCAGTCGGGGCAACCGGGGCGAGGTATTGGCCACCGATCTGACGGATCGCGAAGGCCGTTTTTCGCCGCAGAGCCGGTTGTTTTTGGAGAGCTTGCGAGGCGAACACCGCGAAGCGACGTTGGAAGAGGTTTGGAGACAGCGTGATCGCTGGGTTTTGAAGTTTGAAGGAATCAATTCGATCAGCGCAGCGGAGGAACTGCGCGGTTGGAAGGTGCGGATCTCCGGCGAAGAGCTGGGTCCGCCCCCGCAAGGCGAGCATTATCTGGCGGATCTGATCGGTTGTCGGGTATTGGACAAAAAGACCGGCCGGGAGATCGGGATCGTCGACGAAGTGCTCGATCCGGGCGGTTCGTTGCTGTTGCAGGTAATGGGAGCGGGAGGTGAGATTCTAGTCCCTTTCGTGGAAGAGATTTGCCGGGAGGTTTCTGAGGACAGGCGCGAGATTCGAGTCAGTCTGCCGGAGGGTCTCGAGGAGTTGAATTGGTGAGATGGTCTTTCATGTCATCACGATCTTTCCTCAGTTCTTCGAGGGGCCGTTCGATTATGGGGTTGTGGCCCGTGCCAAGTCCAACGGACTGATCGGGATCGAGGCCCACGACCTGCGCGATCATACTTTCGACCGCCATCGCACGGTGGATGACCGGCCGTTTGGCGGCGACGAAGGGATGGTGCTGAAGATCGAGCCGGTTTTTCGGGTTCTGAAGAAGATTCGAGGGTCACAGCAAGATAAGCGGGTACGCATCGTCTTGCTGTCAGCCCAGGGGAAAAGGTTTGATCAGAGCATGGCTTTGCGGTTCGCAGGGTATAAAGAAGTGACTTTGATCTGTGGACGATACGAAGGAGTGGACGAACGAGTGGCGGAACATCTGGCCGATGAAGAGGTTTCGGTTGGGGATTTCGTTCTGAGTGGAGGCGAATGGGCGTGCGGGATCGTTGTGGACGCTGTGACGCGGCTGCTGCCCGGAGCCCTCGGCAACAATGCGTCTACGCAACAGGAGTCCTTTCGTCCTCTCGAAGGTGGGCGTGTGGACATTCTCGACTGCCCCCACTATACGCGTCCGGCTGAGTATGAAGGTTGGAAGACCCCGGAGATTCTGTTGAGTGGGAATCACGAGCAGATCCGGTTGTGGAGGCGCAGGGCGGCGCTGGAAAAGACATGGCGAAACCGTCCGGAACTCTTGGGAACGGCTCCGCTGAGCCCGTCAGATCGGGAATGGCTCGCGGCCCTGCAACAGCAAGACACCGACGCGGAGGTGCATCATGATCAATAAAGTGCTGCAGAAGGTTTACGACGATCGCAAGAGAGACGATCTCCCTGAACTCGAGGCGGGCGATACGGTTCGCGTACATGTCCTCATTCGTGAGGGTGACAAGGAACGCTTGCAGGTTTTCGAAGGCGTCCTTATCGGTCGGAATAACACCGGCATGAGCGAAACGATAACCGTCCGCAAGGTCAGCTTCGGCGTAGGCGTCGAGCGAGTGTTTCCCTTGCAGTCGCCGGTGGTCGGCAAGGTGGAGGTGGTGCGCCGGGCGCGCGTTCGCCGGGCGAAGCTCTACTATCTGCGGAAGCTGCGCGGCAAAGCGGCGCGGCTGCGAGAGCGGGCGCGGAAAACCTGAATGCCGCGAACCGTGGCGCCGCTTGCCCGCAAAAAACGAGTGCCCAGGAACCGGCCTGATACGAGGATCGAGCAAGGGTTGCGTGCCAGGGGGTACTCGCTGATAGCCGGAGTGGACGAAGTCGGCCGCGGTTGTCTCTTCGGACCGGTTGTGGCCGCCGCCGTGATTCTCGATCCGCGTCATCCTGTGCGGGGGCTCAACGATAGCAAGCGGCTTGATGCGGAATCACGCCGGGTGCTGAGCGGGCGGATTCACGAGCGGGCCATTGCCGTCTCGGTGGCGGCCGTTGACAATGCTCAGGTCGATCGCGTGAACATCTATCAGGCTTCGCGGTTGGCGATGCAAGCTGCTGTTCTCGGGCTGGATCCGGCGGCGGCGGCCCTTGTGGTCGATGCTCTGACGTTGGATGTGGCCATTCCGCAGAAATCGATTGTCAAGGCTGACGCCACGAGTTCGTCGGTCGCGGCGGCGTCGATCGTGGCGAAAGTCGAGCGCGATCGTTGGATGGAGGAGTGGGACATAGTGTTTCCCGAGTACGGGCTGGCTTCGAATAAGGGCTATGGCTCCCCGGTTCATTTGGCCGCTCTCGAAGTACACGGCCCGACACCTCTGCATCGGATGTCGTTCAAGCCGGTTGCCGATTGCGCCTGCTTCGGGCCGCAACCGGATTCACGTGTGTCGCTTCCCTTGGGCGTGTAGGATGGAGCGGCGGCGCTTTCTTTCTGGAAGACTATGGGTGAGATTCTCGGCCTGAAAACGGGTGAACCCGAGTCCGAGCCGGTTCAACGAGGCGCTCGTGCGAGGCTGCTGACTCATGTCCTGTTCATTCTGTTCTGCATCGAGATCGGGATCCTACTGGTGATCCTGCCCTGGACGCCGTTTTGGGACAACAATTTCTTCTTTGGATTGACGCCGCAGTTGCATGGGGTGTGGTTGAGCAACTACCTGCGCGGTGGGGTCTCGGGGGTGGGGTTGGTGAATATCTGGATCGGCATGGGCGAGGCTTGGCGGCTTTGGAAGTAGGACTCTGTTCGTCTTTGCCGGCATGTCTCGCCACGCGGCGAGGTGAAGTGCGTGCCAAGGCCGTCAGGACGAGGCGCGAGCTGCTTGGCGCGCGCAGGCGTAGCGGTCATATTGCCTCCTCTGGCCCTCGGGTCACGTAACACGAGACGCGAAACACGTCCTTTATGGTTCACTGCCCGTCAGGGATTTCTTCTGGGAGCGAACGAGGCCCACGCCAATGGTTTTCGCGAATCACGAGACACGAAACACGGCTTTTTTCGCGTGCTTCGCGTCAGGTCGTGAGAAAGGCAGGGTAAGATCAACTCCGATGCCGGCGATTGAAGTCGAGGCAGGAAGTGGCGGTGAGTACATCGTCACCGTTCAGGAAGGCGGCGGAGCCACCGCCCACCGCGTCAAGGTCGATTCCGAATACGCCCGTAAGCTCACCGGCGGTAGGGCCTCTACCGAAGAACTTCTCCTCCTGTCATTCGAGTTCTTGCTCGAACGCGAGCCGAAGGAATCGATCTTGCGATCGTTCGACCTTCCTTTGATCGGCTATTACTTCCCTGAGTATTAACTTTTTACCTGCTAGGAAGGCTTGTCAGGCAGTCAGAACAGACTGCCATGCCCTACGACAAGCATGCTGTTGAAACGGGCCGTTCCATCTTTGAAACCGCCGTCAGCAGCCTTCAACTCACCTTGTCCGAACCCGACTTGGAATACCTTTTCAACCAGCAAGTCATCGGCATCGATCCGAAGGGTCGCGTCATCCTCGAATCCAAGAAAGCCTCTTCGAAACCGAAGAGTGAACGCATCAAGCTCTTCGAGAAAGTGAACCGTCAAATCATCAAGCGCCGCTGGGCTGCCGGAATCGTTTTTAAGGTCGTGCGCTCATCCTGTGAATCCCGTCCTCCCTACAAGCGTCTTCTCTTCCTTCCCCGCCATTTGGTCACCATGACGCTGCCGCACCGTCGTGTTGCAGGGAGCACTTATGTCCGCCATGACGGCGACCTACGCCTGAGCTTTCACGTCGATCCGGAAATTGGTCTTCCCTTCGGCGTTTACGCACGCCTGATACTGATGTTCCTCACCACCGAGCGAATCCGCAGCAAGGACCGCCGCTTCGAGCTGAAGTCAAGCTGGCGCGCTTTTCTGCAGAATATGGAGCTTCCTTGGAATGGGAAGAAATACCATCGCATCAGAGAACAGCTCTTCCGACTTTGCTCAACCACCTTCTCCACTCACTTCGGCAAAGATGGCGAAGACGAAAAGCACGACAGCCTCGTGATCTCCAACCATTGGTTCCATTCCTCCGACTGCATCCACATCACCTTCAGCGATTCCTTCTTCTCGCTCACTCAGCAATCCGTCATTCCTCTTCAGTCGGAAATCATTCGCCAGATCAAACGCTCGCCACTCGCCCTCGACCTCTATGCCTGGCTCACCTACCGCACCTGGAAGATCGACAGAGAACACTTCATCCCCTGGAGAGAACTCCGCAGACAATTCGGTTCCTCACTGGATCGCAACCGCGACTTTCGTTCTCGCTTTCAGACCACCATCAATCATCTTCTCAGCCTGAATCCCGTTGCTCCCTACGTTTCCATGAACCGCAAGGGCTTACGCCTCGCTCCCAACAACCCCGCAGACGTGGAATGGATCGAGCGCCAAGTCGCTCGTGTCACCAGCCACACCAGATCGTCATTGATGATCTGATGCTGACTGTCACTTCTTCCCGAAAGTCCAACTTCGAGTGGGACCCTTTTGTCGCGTTTTTATGGGACCCTTTTGTCGCGTTTCATGGGACCCTTTTGTCGCGTTTCATGGGACCCTTTTGTCGCGTTTCGTGGGACCCTTTTGTCGCGTTTCGTGGGACCCTTTTGTCGCGTTCACCGGATTCGACCTCTTTTCTCTCCTGTAGTTGACCTTAAACCTTCCTAAAGGCCGCGCACGCGCGTCTAACCGATCTGTGGAAAAGTGGAGAACTGCTCCACACGGCTGCGCCTTGCGGCGCTTGAGAGCACCTCGATTCGATGCCAGTATTTGACAGGAGGTACTCATGAGATTCCTTCGCAAACACAAGGCCGCAGTCACCCGAGCTGCCGCTCTTGCCGCGATTTTCGCTCTGCATGCCGCTCCGCTTTTTGCCGCTGCGACGACGCCGACCACCGGCCCCTGGGTCGATGCCGTGACCACCCTGCAAACTGCCTTCACCGGCGCCATCGCTCGCGGACTGAGCCTGATCGCCATCGTCATCGGCGGCTTGATGTTCGCCTTTGGTGAAGGCGGCTCGAAGCGCGCCCTCGCCGGCATCGTCTTCGGCCTCGGCATGACCCTCGGCGCCGCCAACTTCATCGACTGGCTGTTCTGAGGCGCCGAGCTCTTCATGTCGGTTGTCTACGGAAAGCGATCCTGGCCAGCCTGCCGGTCCCTGGTCCGCCCACTCACAGTCATGGGCTGTGAGCGGAGGGTCTTCATTCTTGCCGCTACCTTCGGAGCGGCCACCTTCAATGTCCTCAACTCCCTGCCGGCCGGCTTGCTGCTCTTCATCCCCGGCTACGCCATCGGCTGGCTGGGAACCCGCCACGATCCGCACATGCTGCAGATCACACGAGCTGCCTCTAGCGACAAGCCCCGCTACGATCCCGCGAAGCGGCCTGCGGCCGAGGCGGAAATCGAAATCGTCAGCAACACTTCAACAACATGACTCCCATCACGCAGTCCTCTCGCCAGAGATTCGATCAAGCCGGCTCGCTGGCCGATGAGCTGCCCTATTGGGGCTGGGTGGACAAGCGAACCTTGCTCACCCGTCCCGGAGGACTGGTTACGCTCGCGGAATTCTTCCCCTGCGGCATCGCCGGAAGTGCGCCGGAAGACCTCGATCATGTCCTCGCCACCTGGATGCGGCTGCTAGGCCAGCTCGATGACGACGTGCGCTTCTCGCTGATTATCACTCGCCGGCCCGTTCACTCCGATGCGGTTGCCTCGATCGGCAACGAACGCCTGCCTGACGCCATCTTCCAATCACGAGCCAACGAAATCACACGCCGATCCGGAGAGCTTCGTTTCATCGCCGCCTGGACGCTCGACTCCCGACTCCAGGAAGCACATCAGAAAGGCGGAGTCGCCGCCTCCTGGCTGAAGCGGCTCACCAGCAACGGCAAAGCCCAACGGCGCTACGTTCAAGAATCAATCATCCGAGCTGCCGAACGACTGCAGCGCATCGTCGATGCCAGCCGCGGCCTGATCACCGACGTTTCCCCAAGCACGCTGTTGGAAGAAAAAGAAGCGACTGCCGTACTCGGAGACATGATCAATCGGCCAGGAACCGTGGCGCCGGTTCATGAAGGCGGAGCCCTTCATTGGGCATGGGGATTGTCCCACCTCGACGGACATCGCCGCCACCTGTCCCTCGACGACGAACCTCTCGCCATCTACTCGCTACTCGAACCACCGCCGAAGGCAACCGCAAACATCCTGTGGGAGCTGCTCACCCTTCGCGCGACCTGGACCTACGTTTGGGAATGGCAAGGCTTGTCAGTCGGTAAGGCGCGAGGAATCATCCGATCCGCACAGAAGCACTTCTTCTCCTCGCGCTACTCGATGATGGCGCATGCCAGAGGAACCGAAGGAACCGATTCCGCCATGATCGATTCGGCGGCGGCCGCAGAATCTGCCGCCCTGGGCGATGCACTCGTCGAGCTGCAGACCGAAGGCATCCCCTGGGGCAAGCTGGCGGCTTCACTCTCGATTCATGCCCCCGACTTGCAGCAACTCGAAGAGCTCGATTCCTCCGTCGTCAAAATCTTCACCGGCCGTGACATCAAG
>MKWU01007684.1_pt1 | contig 10154 bp, 7 predicted proteins | sample 809101 | NCBI WGS metagenome assembly MKWU01 (sample SAMN05860141, study PRJNA318959) | sponge metagenome | host: Aplysina aerophoba | place: Slovenia: Piran, Adriatic Sea, Gulf of Piran | collected 2013-05-07
TTTCGTAGTCCAGCTTCCCGGTGATCTTCGGCTCGTAGACGATGTCGTCGTATGGGCCGTTGGCGCATTGCTGGAGCTTGATGAAGAACTCGGGTTCCTTGCCCTCGACCGCCGGCTTCTCGTCCCGATGATCCCAGTAGTTCTCTCCCGAACACAGGATGACCGCGGGCTCAAGGGGCGCGAAGAGTGTGGCCCGGTCCAGGCTGCGGCGGCCCTTGCCGCTGCCGCGGCTTTCTCGGATCGCCTTGCGCGCGAGTTTCAAGCCCCGCTCCCCGGATTCGATGAAAGAGATCGTGTCGGCGAGCGCGCCGCGGTCCCGCGCGGTGAGCTTGCGCTGACCGCCCAGCGCATCGATCGGGTCGACCAGCTCCTTCTCATCCTCTACCGCGAGCCGTCGCGCCGTCCCCTTCTTGTAGTTGTAGATGCGCATGGGTGCCTCCCTGATTGGCTCGCGTCGATGTCGAGACCGGGATCGGTCTCCACCTTCCTGCGGTCGCGAGCGACTGGATAGCGCTATTTCATGGGGCGGGGCGGCCGCTCAGGACATACCCGCGGGTCGCCCCAAGTCGGCGTCGCCAGGCTCGGCGATCGACACTTGAGACGCTCACGCGGAGCACTCTAGGCATTCTACTAGGCCACCGCCGATCGGCCAGCCCGCGCCGGCGTCGATGACTCGCGGGCCGGAAAGAAAGTCGCTCCAGTCCGAGCCCGTTGCGTAGTCGGGACCCCAGTCCGATCGAGGCCGGCGACATCACCGCTGCTGCCGACGAAGGCACAGCCGCCGACGCGGGCATTGCGCCGCACCGTCCATCCATATCCTGCCATATCCCGGAATAAACCCGATGTAGTGGTCACTACGACCCGACTTCAGGGTGTGTACACCGACGCCGATGTTGACGCGCGTGCTGTGCGCGTGGAACGTCGGGACGCTGTCTTCCGCCGAGTCGGAACCGCTCGGCCCGCTGCACGAGGGGGAATCGGGATGAGAGCAATTCTGTCAGCCGTTGCCGGGAGCGCCCTTGCGGCACTGGCACTGGCGACTTCCCCGAGCCATGCCGAACAGGCCGGTCTCTACTTCGGTGCCGATGTCGGGGTGTTCGATTTTGATCTGCCCGGCGAGCTGTCGCGGCTCCAGGGGTGCAGCAACGGCAGTTGCAGCGACTTCGAGTCTCCCACCTACAACGACACGAACTTTCGCATCAGCGGCGTCGTGGGTATGGGCCTCACCGAGATGCTCCGGGCCGAGGCCGAGGTCTTCTTCGACATCGACACCGCGTCGGGCAGCGAGCGCCAGACCCACGGGCTGAGCGCCTCGGTCTCCGGCGACGTCCGCACATACGGGGTGATGCTGAACTCCTGGGTGGACCTCGGCGCCGGCACGACCTGGGGTGTCTATGGCGGCGGCGGCGCCGGCATGTTGTTTGCCGACACCAGCCACCGAATCTTCGATAGAGCGCAAAATGCTCTCGAGGGTAGCGGCGACGACACGGACACGGAATTCGCGTACCAGCTGGGCGTGGGCATTCACTTCCAGGGCTGGCACGTGGGCTACCGATACCTCAGGTCCGGCGGCCTCAACGATTACGGCAGCGTAACCCAGCACGTCCTGCTGGCGGGCCTGCGCATGTGGTGAGGCGTCGAGCCCGCATTTCGACCTAACAGCCATCGACGCGACTAGGCGCCGCGGCTATTCTCCCGCCCGCTCAGGTTTGGGGAAAGCGCGCCCATGCGCATCGTTCGGCACTGGCAGTCTACGCCCGCAGACGCGCGGGGCGCGGTGGTCGCCGTCGGCAACTTCGACGGCGTCCATCTGGGCCATCGTGCGGTCATCGATGAGGGCCGGCGCATCGCCCGCTCCCTCGGCGCGCCGCTCGCCGTGCTTACCTTCGAGCCGCACCCCCGCCAGGTGCTCGCGGCGCCGAAGGAGCCCTTCCGGCTCACCCCCTTGAGGATCAAGGCCCGCCACCTCGCCGCACTCGGAGTGGATGTTCTCTTCGTCGCGCGCTTCGACCGCGCCTTCGCCGCCCGCGAGCCCGCGTCCTTCGTTGCGGACGTGGTGGCGGCGGGCATCGGCGCCCGCCACGTCGTGGTCGGCCACGACTTCGCGTTCGGCCGCGGGCGCGCCGGTACGGTCGCCCTGCTCACCGAGGTGGGCGGCACGCTCGGGGTCGGCGTGACCAGCATCGAGGCCGCCGGCACGGGCACCACGATCCATTCGGCGAGCCGGGCCCGGCGCCTGCTGTCGGACGGCGACGTCGCCGCGCTGCCTGAGGTGCTCGGCCGCTATTGGGAGATCGACGGGCACGTGGTCGCAGGCGATCGCCGCGGCCGGACCATCGGCTTCCCCACCGCCAATCTGCGCTGCGCCGGCATTCTGCACCCCGCGCGCGGGGTCTATGCGCTGTGGGCCCAGCCGGCCGGCGACACACACTGGTACCCGGCGGTGGCCAACCTCGGCCGCCGGCCGACCTTCGACAAGACGGAGGACCTCCTCGAGGTGCATATCTTCGACTACGCCGCCGATCTCTACGGCAGGCGGCTACGCGCCGCCTTCGCCGACCGCGTGCGGCCCGAGCGCCGCTTCGACGGCATCGACGCCCTGAAGGCGCAGATCGCCGACGACTGCGACACCGCCCGGGCCATCCTCGCCCGCTCGCCCGCGCCGGACTCCGAAGAGTCCGCCGCCCTGCCCCGCCGCCAGGCCAGCTCATGACCACCGACTACCGCGATACCGTCCTCATGCCGCGCACCGCCTTCCCCATGAAGGCGCGGCTGCCCGAACGCGAGCCGGCGATGGCCGCGCACTGGGAGGAGATCGACCTTTACCGGCGCCTGCGTGAGGACTCCGCCGGGCGGCCCAAGTTCGTGCTGCATGACGGCCCGCCCTACGCCAACGGTCACCTCCACCTCGGTACGGCGCTGAACAAGATCCTGAAGGATGTCGTCGTGCGCTCCCAGCAGATGCTGGGTAAGGATTCGGTCTACGTCCCGGGCTGGGATTGCCACGGCCTGCCCATCGAATGGCAGGTGGAGCAGGCCTATCGCAAGGAAGGCCGCGACAAGGATTCCGTCCCGGTCAGCGATTTCCGCGCCGACTGCCGCGCCTTCGCCGACCACTGGATCGACGTGCAGCGCAACGAGTTCAAGCGGCTCGGCGTGATCGGCGACTGGGACGATCCCTACACCACCATGAGCTTTGCGGCCGAGGCGCAGATCGTGCGCGAGCTCGGCCGTTTCCTGGTTGACGGCAGCCTCTACCTGGGCGCGCGGCCGGTCATGTGGTCGCCGGTCGAAAAGACCGCGCTGGCTGAGGCCGAGATCGAGTACCACGATCACAAGTCGGTGGTGATCACCGTCGCCTTCCCGGTGATCGAGAGCCCGCTCGACGCTCTCGACGGCGCGGCCATCGTCATCTGGACGACGACCCCCTGGACCATCCCGGGCAACCGCTGCATCGCCTACGGCGACGCCCTGCGCTACCAGGTGCTCGAGGTGACCGAGGTCGCGGACGGCGCGGCAGTCTCGCCCGGCACGCGCATCGCCACCGCCGAGGAGCTGGCGCCCACCCTCTGCAAGGAGAGCGGCATCACCGGCCACCGGGTGATCGCCTCGGGCCTCCCCGGCACCGCCTTCGCCGGCACCGTCTGCGCTCATCCCTTGCGCGGCAGGGGCTACGACTTCCCGGTGCCGCTGATCCCCGCCGATCACGTCACCACCGAGCAGGGCACCGGCTTCGTCCATATCGCGCCGGGTCACGGCGCCGAGGACTTCGAGGCAGTCGCAAGCTACAACGCGAGCCTCGCTGCTGGCGGCGGCGATGGCGCGCCGATCGAGACCCCTGCCACGGTGGACGACGACGGCTGCTTCTACGACCACGTGCCGGCCTTCGCCGGCAAGCACGTCTACAAGGTGAACGGCGAAATCGCCGACGCGCTGGCCGACGCCGGCCGGCTGCTCGCACGCGGCGCGCTGGTGCACTCCTATCCCCACTCCTGGCGCTCCAAGGCGCCGCTGATCTTCCGCAACACGAGCCAGTGGTTCATCAGCATGGAAACGACCGGCCTGCGCAGCACCGCGCTCGACGCCATCGACCGGGTGCGCTGGGTGCCGCCGACGGGGCGCGCCCGCATCCGCTCGATGATCGAGACCCGGCCGGACTGGGTGCTCTCGCGCCAGCGGGTCTGGGGCGTGCCGATCACGGTCTTCGTCTCCCGCGAGGACGGCACGCCGCTGCGCGACCCGCAGGTGGTCGAGCGCATCGCCGCCGTGGTCGAGGCGGAAGGCGCCGACGCCTGGTTCACCAGCGACAACGCGCGCTTCCTCGCGCCGGAGTACGACCCGGAGGCCTACGACAAGGTCACCGACATTCTGGACGTCTGGTTCGAGAGCGGCACCACCCACAGCTTCGTCCTGGAGCAGCGGCCGGAGCTGATGTGGCCGGCGTCGCTCTACCTCGAAGGCTCGGACCAGCACCGGGGCTGGTTCCACAGCTCGCTGCTCGAATCCTGCGGCACCCGCGGCCGCGCACCCTACGACGCCGTGCTCACCCACGGCTTCGTGGTCGATGGCGAGGGGCGCAAGATGTCGAAGTCGCTCGGCAACGTCATCGCGCCGCACCAGGTGAACGAGCGCTACGGCGCCGACATCCTCCGGCTCTGGGTAGTGAGCACGGATTATGCCGAAGACCTCAGGATCAGCGACGAGATCCTGCGTCACCAGGTCGATTCGTACCGCCGGCTGCGCAACACGCTGCGCTACCTCCTGGGCAATCTCGCCGAGTTTCACGCGGGCGAGCGCCTGCCCGCGTCCGAGCTGCCCGCGCTGGAGCGCTGGGTGCTGCACCGGCTCCACGGCCTCGACCGCGACGTCCGCCAATGGTGCGAGGACTTCGCCTTCCACGAGATGTTCGTGGCGCTGCACCACTTCTGCGCGGTCGATCTCTCGGCCTTCTATTTCGACATCCGGAAGGACGCGCTCTACTGCGAGAGCGCGGGCTCGGCCCGCCGCCGCGCTGTCCGTACCGTGCTCGACACGCTCTTCGACTGCCTGACCGCCTGGCTCGCACCCTTCCTCTGCTTCACCGCCGAGGAAGCCTGGCTCGCCCGCTACCCGGACGACACCAGCGTGCACCTGCGCGTCTTCCCCGCACTGCCGGCCGAGTGGCAGGACGACACGCTCGCCGAGCGCATCGAGCGCATGCGCGCGGTGCGCCGTGTCGTCACCAAGGCGCTGGAGCAGGCCCGTGCTGCCAAGACCATCGGCTCCTCGCTGGAGGCGGCGCCCACGGTGTTCGTGCACGAGCGCTACCGCGACGCGCTCGCCTTCGAGGACGACGACTGCGCGACTCTCTTCATCACCTCCGGGGCGACCATCGCGCCCTGGAGCGAGGCGCCGGACGGCGGCGATCTCGTGACCCTGCCCGAGGTGCCCGAGGTCGGCGTGCTCTTCGCGCCGGCGGCGCACGAGAAATGCGCGCGCTGCTGGCGGCTCCTGCCCGAGGTCGGCGGCGACGAGCGCCATCCGGACATCTGCGCTCGCTGCGTCAGCGCCGTCGAGGCTGCCCGCCCGGCAGCCACCTAACCGGCTCGGCGGCGCCGGGCTCGGGAAGGGCGGTCGTGCTCCGCCTCGGACTGCCGGTCGCGGCCGTCGCCATCGCCGCCGATCAGGTCAGCAAGTGGGCCGCACGCGATGCGCTCTGGGACCCGCTCCGGCGCATCGAGGTCACCTCCTTCTTCAATCTCGTTCCCGCCGAGAACAAGGGCATCAGCTTCGGCCTGTTCCAGAGCGAGGGCGCCGGCATGTTGCTGATCGTCGGCCTCGCTCTTGCGATTTCGGTGGGACTCGGTGTCTGGCTGCATCGCAGCCGCTCCCGCTGGCAGGCGTGCGCGCTCGGCCTCGTCATCGGCGGCGCGGTCGGCAACGTGGTCGATCGCCTGCGCCTCGGCTGGGTCATCGACTTCCTCGATTTCCACGGCAGCGGTTATCATTGGCCGGCCTTCAACATCGCCGACTCCGCGATCAGCGTGGGCGTCGTGATGCTGATCGTGCACGGCTTCTTGATGAAGCCGAAAAAAGAGCCTAGAAGTGAATCATGAGGCAGGCAGTGAATCCCTTGTTCCAGCGCGAGAGGATCGGCCGCCGCGTGGTGGCGGGCCTCGGCGCTCTGGCGCTGGTGGCGTCCCTTTCCGCCTGCGAGAGCCTCAACGAGACCTTCGGCTTCGGCAAGAAGGCGCCCGACGAGTTCTCCGTGGTGCGGAGCGCGCCGCTCACCCTGCCGCCTGACTACACGCTGCGCCCGCCCCAGCCAGGTGCGCCCAACGCCAACGAGGCCTCTGCGCGCGATCAGGCCGAGAGCGTCCTGTTGGAGGAGGCCGGCGTCAGCCCTGCCGAGAGTGCGCCGGCAACGAGCGGCGAGACCGCCTTGATCGACCGGGCCGGCGCGGCCGACGTGGACCCGAACATTCGCCAGAACCTGAATCGCGACGTTTCGCGCGCCGCCCCGAAGGACAAGAGCTTCCTCGAATCGCTCATGTTCTGGCGGGATGACGATCCGCCGGGCAACGTGATCGACGCGGATGCGGAGGCCGAGCGGTTGCGCGAGAAGGGCGACGAGGACAGCCAGTGACGGCGGGCGGGGTGCCGGCCGTCAAGCGGCGCAAGAAGGCACCTCTGGAAGGGATTGTCTGAGTTGACGCGGCGAGGCCGCGCCCCGACCGAATCCGAACCATCTGTCGAGACTCCGCCGGCCGTGACGCAGGACGTGGACGCCTGCTTCGCCGATGCCGTCGGCCCGGGCGGAGTCCCGCACTCCCTATTCCAGGAACTGCTGCATGAGGCAGCTTCCGCGCTCGAGCGGCTACGTCAGGCACGCGCGTCCGGCGCGCATCGCTTCCTCGCCTGGGCCGACTCGCGCGACGATCTCGCCGCATTGGAGTCGCTGGCTCGCGACTGGCGCGGGCGCTATCGCCGCCTCGTCGTGCTCGGCACCGGCGGCGCCAGCCTCGGCGGCCAGGCGCTCGCCGCCACCGGGCCGGAGAGCGAGCGGCTGCTGGTCCTGGACAACGGCGACGCCGACCGCCTCGACAGCGTGTTGAAGGGGCCGGAGCTCGACAGCACCGGCTTCCTGGTCATCTCGAAATCAGGCGCCACCGCCGAGACCCTCGCGCAAGCGATGCTCGTGCTGGGCGATGCGGGTCCTGCGAGCGTCGCTGCCGTCATCACCCAGCCCGGCGCGAGCCCATTGCGCCGCCTGGCCGCACGCTTCGACCTGCCCGTCCTCGATCACGACCCGGCGCTGGGAGGCAGGTTCTCGGCGCTCTCCCTGGTCGGCCTCCTGCCCGCGATGTTCGCCGGCATCGACGGCCGGGCCGCCCGGGACGGCGCACAGGCGGTGCTGACGGCGGCACTGGAGGCTTCCTCTCCTGAACGCTCGGCGCCGGCGGTCGGCGCGGCGCTCTCGGTCGCCGCCATGCGGGCCTGGCCCGCGGCCAGCATGGTGCTCATGCCCTATGGCCCCAACCTCTACTCCTTCGGGCTCTGGTATCGGCAGCTCTGGGCCGAATCGCTCGGCAAGGACGGGCATGGTTCCACGCCGATTCTGGCGCCCGGCCCGGTGGACCAGCACAGCCAGCTGCAGCTCTTCCTCGATGGCCCCGGCGGCAACCTCTTCACCATCCTCGAGGCACCCGAACCGGTGCCCCGCCGTGTGGACGCCGCGTTGGCCGAAGGGATCGGTGCGGGCTACCTGGGCGGGCACAGCATCGGTGAGCTGATCGCGGCGCAGGCGCGCGCCACGGCCACAATGCTCAGCGAGGTCGGCCGGCCCGTGCGCCGCCTCGGCGTCCCGGCGGCCGACGCCTGCGCCGTCGGTGCGCTGATGATGCACTTCATGCTAGAGACCGTGGTGGCCGCGCACCTGCTCGGCGTCGACCCCTTCGACCAGCCGGCGGTGGAGCGGGGCAAGGAGCTGGCGCGCCGCGACCTGGAAGCCTGACCATGACGATTCGTCTCCTGCCCGAAGGCGTGATCAACCGCATCGCGGCCGGAGAGGTGATCGAACGGCCGGCCTCGGTGGTCAAGGAGCTGGTCGAGAATGCCATCGACGCCGGCGCGCGCTCCATCGAGATCACGCTGGAGGAGAGCGGCCGGCGGCTGATCCGGGTCGCCGATGACGGACGCGGGATGAAGCGCAATGAGTTGCCGCTCGCGCTCGCCCGCCACGCCACCTCCAAGCTCGCCGGGGACGGCGATCTCTGGTCCATCGCGACCCTCGGCTTCCGCGGCGAGGCGCTGCCCTCCATCGCCGCGGTCAGTCGGCTCTCGCTCGCGAGCCGCGCAGCCGGGTCGGACAACGCCTGGTCCATCGAAGCTGCCGGCGGCGAGGCCGGCCAGTGCACGCCCGCCGCCCGTCCGCAAGGAACCACCGTTACCGTGGCGGACCTCTTCTATGCGACGCCGGCCCGGCTCAAGTTCCTCAAGGCGCCGCGCACCGAATCGGGTCACGCAGCGGACACCGTCAACCGCCTCGCCATGTGCCATCCGGCGATCGGCTTCACCCTGACGGGCGACGGCCGCAGCCTGCTGCGCGACGGGCCTCACGACGACGGGCCGGCCGCGCGCCTCGCCCGCCTCGCGCTGGTCATGGGGCGCGACTTCGCCCAGAACGCGCTCCCCATCGATGCCGAGCGCGACGGCGTGCGGCTCACCGGCTACGCGGCGCTGCCCACCCTCAACCGCGCCAGCGCGCAGCACCAGTATCTCTTCGTCAACGGCCGGCCGGTGCGCGATCGCCTGCTGCACGGCGCCGTGCGCGCGGCCTATGCCGACCTGCTGCATCGCGGGCGCCATCCCATGGCGGCGCTCTTCGTCGACCTCCCGCCCGAGACGGTGGACGTCAACGTCCACCCGACCAAGGCCGAGGTCCGCTTCCGCGACGCGGCGCTGGTGCGCGGGCTCATCGTCGGCGCGCTCAAGCGCGCACTCGCCGCCGCCGGCCATCACGCGGCGACCACGGTCGCCGACGACACCCTGGCCGCGATGAGGCCGCATGGCGGCGCCGGCGGTCCCGCCCGGCCGCCAGCCGGCCACGGCTACGCCCCCGCGCCGCCGCCCCGGGCACCGCTGCTCGCCGAGGCCCATGCTCAGTATCAGGCGCCGCTGGACGCGCCCTCCGCCCGCGTCGAGAGCCCGCCGTCAGCCGGCGAGGCCGCAGCGCCGGCTGTGGAAATCGAGCACGGCCCGCCGGCAGCCTATCCCCTGGGCGTCGCCCGCGGGCAGGTGCACGGCACCTACGTCGTGGCCCAGACCGACGACGGCATCGTGATCGTCGATCAGCATGCCGCCCACGAGCGCATCGTCTACGAGCGGATGAAGGCCGCGCTCGCCGACACCGGCATCCAGCGTCAGATCCTGCTGATCCCGGAAGTGATCGAGCTCGACGACGCGGCGGTCGGCAGACTGGAAACGCGGGCCGGCGAGTTCGCCGATCTCGGCCTGGTGCTGGAGCGCTTCGGCCCGGGCGCCGTGGTGGTGCGCGAGGTGCCCGCGCTCATCGGCAACGGTGACACGCAAGGCCTCGTGCGCGACCTCGCCGACGAGCTCGCGGAATGGGACGAGGCGACGACGCTGCGCGAGCGGCTCGGCGACGTGTGCAGCACCCTCGCCTGCCACGGCAGCGTGCGCGCCGGCCGCAGGCTCAACGCCGACGAAATGAACGCGCTCCTGCGCCAGATGGAAGCGACCCCCCACGCGGGCCAGTGCAACCACGGCCGGCCCACCTACGTGGAGCTCAAGCTCGCCGACATCGAGCGTCTCTTCGGCCGGCGTTAGACCGTGTCCGTCTTTGACGGGCACGCGACAGGCCGCGACTGCGGCCCGCCGCCTATGCGGCGCGCCCGCGCAGGCGCCGACCGAAGGTCGGCTGCCGTGAGCGACAAAGAAGCCAGAGCATTTCCGTGCAAAACGGAAACGCTCTGAGCGTCCTCAGTCGCCAAAGTACGCCGCCGCGATATCGGCGGATTCGCGTAGCTCGTCGGGCGTCCGCCTGTCGCCGATGCGGCCGGTCTCCAGCAGGTAGACCTCCTGCGCCAGGCTCATGGCGAAGTTCGCGTTCTGCTCGGTGATCATGATGGTGAGGCCGAGCCGCTCGTTGAGGT
>MKWU01007685.1_pt1 | contig 10152 bp, 11 predicted proteins | sample 809101 | NCBI WGS metagenome assembly MKWU01 (sample SAMN05860141, study PRJNA318959) | sponge metagenome | host: Aplysina aerophoba | place: Slovenia: Piran, Adriatic Sea, Gulf of Piran | collected 2013-05-07
ATACAGTACACACATGGCAAAGTACATGTATATGAAATTCGGTTACTTGAATGGTGCATATGTGTACGTTATACATATGAGGACATTCTATATGGCGATTATTCTGCTCTGTGCTTTTGTGTTCTAGAGTCGACGAGGAGAGCTTTGAGAAGATTGCTCAGTTGGTCATCCTTCTACGATTGTGGCGTATTGTCCGTGTAGTGAACGGTATCATCCTGTCGTCAAAGTCCCAGAACGACAATGCATTGCACGAGGCAAAGGGCGAGGCTCGCAAGGTCATCCACATGCTTCATAAGACACAAACAAGGCTCACCGAGGAGCTGGTGAGTTTGCTGAACTGGTGCAATTGTTCTTTGTGATGGGGTAACTGGTCCTTCTTTCTTCTTGTGTGTTGTACAGGAGGAGAAGGAGAATATCTTGAAAATCTTGGAGCATCACAAAATAACATACACCCCAACACCTAAGACCATCCCGTTGAAAGTAAGGCGTGTGGGCGCATGTGGGACATGTCCGTTCGAAGCCAGATTGTTCATTTTGGAACTGACCTCTGTGGTTTGTCACATTCTCTGCTCGTGATGTACACGTGACTCGATAACCAAATGGTGTCATAATGAAGCACTCGACGCAAAAATCCACACTATTCGAGCTGATAATACTTCCCAGACAAAGCGAAACATCATCGCACTGCGTACAGCTGAACTAGTTAAAAGTGTACCAAAGGTCTGCTTAGGATTTAGAGAAGACATTTCACACCAGAACTATTTAGGGCCAGCTTTGTGCTGCGGGCCTTCCAATAGCTTGAAGGAAATCAAATGGATGTTCCAGTGTCTATCCAGACCGATTCAGTAGATTTGGACGTGGTGCCTGCGTTCATCTGTGTCTATGTGTGCATGTGTGATACACCTTGTAACAAGGGTGTCCTGTGTGTGTTGGTAACTTCAATATTTCTAACCGCTGTGTTCTGCCTTTGTAGTCCGAAGTGGAAGCCAAGGTTGACACTGCTGAGAAGAAACAGAGCAGTGAATGAATGAAATTGTCAAATGCATGATGAAATAGACTTTACCATTGTTGCGAAAGTGATTATTTTGCTAGTAATTAATTGTATATGTACTGAAAACAGTTACATGACGCCCTGTCAATCTTTGTAATGCGGCATAAAGGAATATATCAGTAATTATACAAAAGCTCACTTATCGTGAAACGTGCATTAAGTTGCATTTTACCTTCGCTACTATAAGTAGCAAAAACAGTGTGCCCTTGTGCAGAGTGGCCTGTTGGTCTAGAGGCATGATTCCGCTTGGGTGCGAGAGGTCCCAAGTTCAAGTACATACATACGTACGTACACATAATATCCATAAAATGCAAGTCTACTGCAGTGTATAATTACATACCTACATACATACATACCTCAGCCCTACTCCTTCCCGCAGCAAGTTGTCTGCACAGACAGTTGGCCGGACATCGTTGTTTGGGACAGGTCAGCCATCACCATCATCGAGCTGACTGTCCCCTTCGAGCTCTGTGTGGACTCTCTGTAGCTAGGAAGACTGAGCGCTACACAGAGCTCCTTGGCACTTGCAGAGATGTCGGCTACAAGGCCAACCTGCTAACACTGGAAGTCGACTCTAGAGGTTTTAGCAACACCGACAGCTTTGACAAGCTCTACCATGCTGTCTTTTCCTGCCACCAGAGCCAAACAGGAGATGGCACGCACGTGCCTGCTACAGTCCTTTTGGGTCTGGTGCAAGCGCAACTGGAAAGAGCCAGCCATGTTACTACAGACTAGACCACTTGTTTTTGCCTTGCAGTCCCTGTGTCCATGTTGTTTGCATTGCCCTGTCTTTTTTCATAATGTATTTATTTTAGCCACCTATTGTTTTAAGTACATAGCTGATCACCATCTGTTAACTGTGCAGTATTATTCCAATACTTTGGCAGTGAGTGATGATCAGACCCCATGCCCACATTACTAACTTTAAATTTGATCTTTGTACATGCATGTGCATGCGACTTTTGCTCTTGCTTGAATTTAACAATAGTGGCATGTTGAAAAAGGGGAGAGGGAGGAGAAATTGCCTTTAGTTCTTCTGAAAATGGATATGGCAATATGACAAAGCATAGAAATGCATGGTGACGTCTCAGTACTTTGACCCATCACATTTCTTTGAGGATTAGAAGTTCTAAATCCCCTGGGGTGCACTCGTGATCACTCTATAAGGGATTTAGGACTTTTGATCCTCAAAAAATGTGATGGGTCAAAGTACTTAGATGCTCATACATTGGGGAAACAAACTTCGCGTTCCCCCGAACGCTGTACGAGTCGAAATGGCACCACCGCTGAGTTCCTAGAGGTTCAGATACCTCCGCGAATCCTCGTGTATGATTGGGACCCATAGGCATCCTGTGTACGCGCTAGATTTTTAATCGGGGAGACGTCACTACCGTGACCACGACGTCTGACACGACGGGCGTCGTCGTACGCCATCTTGTCGGTCACCAATGGCAACCAAATCTTATTGGCCCATACGGCCCTTGGGCGTGAGCATGACCTATTATCAATATAGGGGCGGAGCGGCGATATATTGCAGGTAGTGGGCGCAATCAAGTGCTTGCGCCTCCTTCCAATAATGTGTGATTAAGTTTATTCTGTATGCATAGACCATCAGCTGAAATGAAAGACGCGTATTTGTTTAAGAGTCTTTTCTGAGACTTTCACTGAATGTGTGTGCAAACTTTGAGGTCTTTTGCCATTGTCTCGATCACAGGTGTGCCTTCGTCACCTGCAACGACCATGGCGAGTCCAGTGGAGCTCACAAGCTGCAGTAACTCTATTGAGGACAGCAGAATCACCAGCGAGCAAGTACAGGTGGAGCTACCACAGGACCCACAGGACGGAGTGGCTTATCAGTGAGCGCGCGCCACGGGCAGCCAACGCGGGCTGGTGGCATCAGTGCATTGCGATATAGCTGTGTTGTTCATAGTGCATAGATGATTGTCAAAGAGGATGTGTGTTCATGTAAGATAGGCATATTGATGTGTACAGTAAATCGTTCCAGAGCAACACACATGTAGCAATAATTTAAAATATGATGCAGGACGTTTCAACCCGAAGGGTTTTGTTAACTGCAGAATACAAGGTGAGATCTAATCCAGAGATGATTGGCTTTATAAAACAGTAGAGGTGACATCAGATGAGGTGATGAATAATGTTGTGCAGTAAAAAATATATCATTATTAGCCAATATTTATGGATAATATATAAACGAACTCACCACTCGCCCTCAGGAGGAGGAGGCACTGAGACTCTGGAAGTCCTGTTCTGGCTCTGTGGATCCACCCACCGGAAATGCAACAGGCACCCAAAAGGCATGGAATAGACCAGTCGCTGTGGCCTCTGCCTCCAGTCTCATATCCGAGGCATCTCCAATTGCCAGGGCCCGCCTGCTTGCTTCCCAACAAAAAGAGGCGGGTGCTTGGCTCACTGCTCCACCTTTGTCTGCCCTGGGCCTGCGGATGGACAACGACAGCATTCGTGTGGCAGTTGGCCTCCACCTGGGCTCAGCCCTCTGCATCCCACATGATTGTGCTCTATGTGGCGCACAAGTGGATGAGACCGGGGTACACGCCCTAAGCTGCCGTAAGAGCTGCCGCATCACTCCTACCTGAATGACATCATCAAGCATGCCCTGATGGCAATAGACATCCCTTGTGCACTTGAGCCCCGTGGCCTATTTAGGGGAGATGGCAGGCGCCCTTATGGGATCTCCGTCTTACCCTGGGAACAAGGTCGATGCCTAGTGTGGGATGCAACATGACCTGACACATTTGCTCCAACCAACGTCCCTTTTTCCTCCAAAGGCACTGGTGTCGTTGCTAATCGTGCAGCAGCCAGCAAGCGTCTTCTGTACTCGGACCTCTGTCAATCCTACACCTTCATTCCAATAGCAGTGGAATCAGCTGGATCAATTGGAAAGGATGCCCTCGACTTCTTGCATGACCACGAAAGACGTACCAGATCTAAAACAAAGGACCCGCTATCCTACCTGAAGTTATGCCAGAAGATCAGCGTATGCATTCAAAGATTTAACTCAGTCTCTGTCCTAGGCTGTAGTTCTACTGAACTGGTCTTCCCCTAGTTTGTCACTCTGTAGTAGGCCTGCATGATTACATGATTCCTTGCCTTATTATTATTGTACGTACAGCTCCTTGGAAAAAAAACACAACAAAAAAACAAACAAACAAAAAAACAAACAAACAAAATATATAAATATATATGTAATATATATATAGTATGGTAGGAAGGTCCATAGCTGATATAGATGACTGCGTTAAATATGAGCGCCTTGATCGTATATATTGGCTATGGACCTCCCCTCCCTACCATACTACACATATATTATATTGTATGGTGAGTGCACAACAGGCGAACCTTTTGAGCGTGTCATGTATCTTGCTGCGCCGAACAGTCATTTTGTAGGTGATGCTTGCAAATCATAGTCATTACAAAATGGCCCCCACAAGTAGGCAAGAGATCATGGCAAGCATATTTGGGGTGGAGACTACTATAAGGCGGTTCAGCAAGCAACGCATGACCTCTACTGGCCAATGAAATGGCTACTATAAAAAGAGAGAGTGCTTCGCGCATGCGCATTTGGTGGCTTCACTTTTCTAAGCTGAAACTGGGAGATAAATGCCATGTTCAGCTTGTGAAGAAAAACATTTCGAAGCTCCCTCCACTTGCGTTCCAGAAGGATGTCTTCTACTGGAGACCAAAGAGACTTGCAACTGTTTCCTTGCCTGATGGTGTGTGGTATGATTCTGTACCAATTGGTTACAATACACTAAAGGTGAAAATGAAGGAGCTCTTTGAATTAGTTGGTTTGAAAACTGAAGCAGTGAGCAACCACAGTCTTCAGGCCACTGGAATCCTGCGTCTGTATGCAGCAGGAGTGCCAGACAAACTCATTTATGGAGAGATCTGATCACCTGAGCACAGAGGGTGTACAGTCCTATAAACGGACTACAGTTCAACAGGAAGGCAGATTTAGGACTTCTGATCTTCAAAGAAATGTGATGGGTCAAAGTACTGTGAGATGTCACCACTTGTTTCTATGCTTTTTCGGACTTAAATATTCTAGTTCGTTTACTTTTTAGATAGCTATAATGATGCACACTGATTATGTAGGGACCGTCTTTGTTTTTGCCCAATTGTACTTATGTTTAGCCATTAGCTAGCTATAGCTAGCTAATTTATTGAGAAACGTTCATTATTTAGCTAGGTATACTGGGGCTTAGTTACGAGTACTGCATATGTACGATGTAGAAAAATGTTCCGCTGTTCTGGAGAATGCGGCTGGCTTCGTGAGACGAGACGCGCATATATACGGTCCCCTAACAAAATGGCGGCATTGGGGTATGCTTATACATTGAGGAAGCAAACTTTGCGTTCCCCCAAACGCTGTACGAGTCGGAATGCCACCGGCACTCGTTTCTTAGAGGTTCAGATACCTCCATGTGTCCTCGTGTATGACTGGGACCCGTAGGTGTCCTGTGTCAAGCGCTAGAAGCGTGCAAAAATTTGGTGGGAAGAATAATAATAATGAGAATAATAATAATAATATGAAGAAGTGAAAATGGGGAAACAGCGACTACGATGCTTTTCCCTCACGCGAACTCCAGGTTGCATTTAGGAACATTGTCGCACTTTGCACCTTGAAATAAGCCTATCCATGGCCTTGAATTGTTCCAGTTCGCCACCCTTTCGCCAATTTTGCCGACGCGCGCTAATACATTAGATAGGAGATGCCATATTGAACCAGGGACATTCCTAAATAGACGTAACTACTGTGACGTCTGATATTGTCAATTATCATATGCCTGGTCAGCGAGGGCTGTTTGGTCACTGACACTGCATGCCATTTCCTTTAACAAGACATTATAAATCTTACTGAATTGCTAGTATGTATGTAAGTGTATGTCCAGCGTCATGCATATTATATTAAGTTTATGCAGTACTAGAAGTCAGTCTCCTGTCATCTACACTGTTGAAGACATTCGTAGTCAAAACTTCTTACCCTTTTTCAATACTGCTGTGTGAATGCTTAGTCTCATCACGTTCTTAGCACAAGGGTGTACCAGAAAAGCACACTAATTAATAATGCACACACACCAATTTATACAGATTTTAAAACAAACCTTAGTAACTTCCAGTAAGTCCGTGCATGTTCACAACATACATACCTTTACCCAACAATCAAACCAGCCTCACCTCTGTGACAGCAGTTCCTTGCCAATGGTCGGTCGTCTGATGAGCTCCTTGAACTTCTGAAACTCTCTCAGCAGCTGATTAGGTTGGGCCTCCAGCTTCTCCATTCGTGAGCGCAGCACACTGGCTATCCTGTTCTCTGCCGGGGACATCCCTCTCTCATACTGAGCCACCGCTGCACCCCAGAGTGGCTCAGTGTAGGGGTTGTGCAGAAGGGGTTGAAGCCCAGCAAAAGGAGTGAAGGCAGCCGAGAGTGTCAGGGCCTCCTGGTCAGCAGTAGGGAGCAGGCGGGTTAGCTGCTCATGGACTGTGCGAATTGTCAGCAACTGCATGTAAGTTGAGGGTGGAGAAATGACAGGATTAGCAATTAGCCTCATGATGACTAGCACACAATAAAATGTTATCCCACTTCAAAAGTGGGGAAGTAGCTAAAGCAAACAAAATGTATGAAAATTAGTGTATACTGAAGTAAACAGAGAAATTACAAAAAACTGTGCTATTAAAATTGGCCGACAGTTAAGTTTACGTTGCATGTACAAATCATACCGTATGGCTGGAAATTTTGGTGGGAAGATATTTTGGCGGATTGCTGAAAATATGTCATTTGGCAAAATTTTCTTTACCAGTCTTAGGCACAATGATATTCATACCAAAATGGCTAATCGAATGCGCTGGGAATTTAACCGAGCTGTGAGGTAGTTTTGGCTCAGTTAAGACAAAATTGATGATGAAATGCAACTGTAAACAAGACAAATAGTTGTCGGTCTATACAGCAACCGTGTACACATCGTTTGGATCGGCTTCCTTGCGTTAACAGACAAGCCAATTCTTGTCCCACCTCCGGTGTACAAAACTCTTCGGAGAAGTGTTGTCCTCGTTTGCAGCTTTCAATGATGAACTCCATGCAGACAATTGGACTGACGTCTGATAGCTACATGATATCAGAGATACAGGTTTGGAAACACTGTCATCTGAAGTGCTGTGTGAAAGCATGAACTGTCTGAGGAGCGCCATAATCAACTACACCATTGTGGAAGCTCCATTATCAAATGCCCTCTTGGGAAGTCGCTGTGGATATACCATGGCTAAACGTGTAAATATAGATTCTATTAATTAATATAGCTATATGTGACAGGATAGGTGAAAAGGGACCGTCACTTTGAGTTATGCATATGATCTGAATGTGCTTTTCTTAAGCTTTTAATGCACATTACTGTGCTTCCACAGCTGGTTCGGTTTCAGAGGTATGCTGCAGCAGTGACACTATTTGGTCCTAATTTAGACGCAGGAGAGCAGTACGAGTTTCAAACCTGGCCTGAAGATAGGGGATACACTGTACATCCAATGATGCAATAATCCACGATTGCGTAAATTTACAGTTTCGTGCAAATTTTGCCTCGTACCACATGTTTGCATTGCCCACTAATGGGCCTTTCTTGCAAATACAGTCACATATATTTTTACAACCACGCATCTCTACACTGAAAGAAAAGGATTCACAGGAAGGACCTGCCACATTCCACATACATCTATGTTTTAAGCATTTCTTGTGAAAAGCACTTAATTGACAATCTGTAACATAAAAATTCAGTGTGGTCAGTGTAACATGAAAATTCATTACTAGAGTTGTGTGACCATGACTAATGATACGAGCATATACATAGCATTGACATACAGTACATGTCTCCCAACAATATGGTACCAAGCAGACAGACATCAGGAGTTAGGGTTAAATGTAGTCATTCACACAAGCAACATTGGTGAAAATGCAACACATGCACATTGTTAACACTGAGATTCACACAAACTGAAGAGTATACGCAATTCAAGTCTGAGGCAATTTGCCACACTGAACTGGGACATAGACAAAGATGCTACACACACGTAACACATAGACATCTAATCCCTGCATCTTCCACTCACCTGGTCTAACCTAGCTGTGAAGTGGGTCAGAGACTTGGATACAAACCTGTCCCCCTTCCAGGGGTGGGGGGCAAACTGCTTCCAGAGTTGACCAGAGAGCATCTCAACCACTTGGGTACACTTCTCACAGACCAGCAGCCCCTCATTAAGGCCTTGGTGTACCAAGTTGAAGGGACCATGCCACAGGTCCAGGGAGGACAAATGACGCTGGACATAGCGAGCCAGAGTGCCACACACGACTTCCATGAGGTGTGCCATCCGCTCTTCAGGGTAGGGTGGGACAACTTCAGTGGCCTTCCACAGCTCATCCAGAGTGTCCTGAATGGACTCAATTAGATCAAGCACCTCAGAGTGAGAGAGACTGTCCAAGTGGGCAAACTCCTGTTTAAGAGGATCAAGGATTTCCTGAAACCTCTGCGCTCTCTCACGGGTTTGGAGACGAGTGCCAGACAGGGAGACATCAACCCAGAAGTCATACTCATCAGATACGCTAAGGACTCCTACAAGTTGGTAGTTGAAGAATAGATGGTAATCAGAAAGAATAGTAGACGGATGGAATAAAGGACACGTGATAATGTGCATAAACCCACAGCAGGAACCTTCACATGTACACTGCACTGTGCCCCTTGGCAATGTTACTGCATGACCTCACCTGACACCCATCCATCGTTCAAAATGCTGCCTTCAAATGACTGACTTGAGTCCAAACCACCAGTGTGGTGGGTTAAGTGGAGGCGCCGAAGCACTGACTTCAGGCCTGCTTCCAAGTCAGTCAACAGTTGTTGCATCTTTGAGTCCAGGTTCTGCACACACAGGGAGAACACAAAACAATGGACCACCAACACAACAAGCAGTGAATCATCACCACCTCTGCATTCAGGGAATGCTTGGTAGTTTAAACTAAATAGTATAGTCTAGTATCAATAAAAATTATGGGTGGCTACAACTGGGCTGAGAATGAGAGTAGGAAGTGGATAGCAGGCTCACTATTTGGCCTATTATGCAATGCCATAATAACTTGATGCAATTTGCCCAATTGCAACATAATTATGTTCATTATCTCAACTTTGTACATTTGCAACACAGACCTATCAAATGCACACATAAATTTGATATAGAAACGAATTAATAATTGATAATAGATTAATGTCTCATCTACTCCCATCATCAGTCATGCGCACACCCAACACACCCCTCTTTCACCATGCAATCTCGTAACAAGACCACACTGACCCACCTTGCTCCACTTGTCCTTGAGCAAGATGGGCGCGTATACCTTCTGCACGGCATGATAAAGGCTCTCCAGGGGGGTTTCCACCATGGTAGACACCAGGATGTTGGAGTGCAGGTTGTCTGGAGTGATGGGAACGGGTCGAAGGCGGAACACCACCAACCAGCGCTCTCCCTGCAGCTCCATCTCTGGCAGCGTACCACTGTACACTTGCACTATCTTGACGTCCTGCGTAAGTTCCACCCGCGCACCCAGCACGCCACAGTTGCCGTCGTCCAGGAAGGCGTTCAGCTCCGCCGAGTCGTAGATGTGACTAACCGCGCCATCTCCGGTGTAGTAGCCGAAGTGGTTGCCGATTGTAGCTACCAGAAAGTCCTTTCGCGAATCACCAGACATGTTTTCTGGAGCGAAAGCGAGGCTGGCAGCATCACCTCACAGCAGAACAGTTACTAAGGAAGCCATGTTCTTGCGTTAGAAACTACCAAACATGCGAGCAAACAAGGTAGACGCCCACCGTGTTCGAGTCACGTGCAGGTGAAAGTGCGAAGAACGGAGAAACGGAAACGGGAAACGGGATATAGATCTGCTGTCGACGCTGATTGCAGTCACTCCACGTACTACAGTGCCCTTTAAGCAAGAAGGGATTGCTAGTGACAGTTAGAAGAAGCATTGATGACGCTAAAAATTGCATTCAAGTAGCTTCTGGGCATAATTTGCTACGGACACAGAGGGT
>MKWU01007687.1_pt1 | contig 10147 bp, 12 predicted proteins | sample 809101 | NCBI WGS metagenome assembly MKWU01 (sample SAMN05860141, study PRJNA318959) | sponge metagenome | host: Aplysina aerophoba | place: Slovenia: Piran, Adriatic Sea, Gulf of Piran | collected 2013-05-07
GCCCGCAATCCCCGCTGCATCTCACCGTCGACCACTCGAGGCCGGTAGCCCGCGGGGACCGACGTCCCCCCATCACCGCCAGCCTGCTCCCCCACGTCCCTCCACCTCGCCGTTGTACAATCAGACACTCGAACGATATCCATATTGACACTCATCCGCTATCCACTTGGCGATCGCCGTCCGGGAGTCGAGGCAGGTGGGCTCGGTGCGCCCGGTGGCCCAGTGCAGGATCTTGTGGTCGGAGGTGACGAGTCGGCGGCGCGCCACGATGGCGGTCGCTGCGATCAGCTGGTCGGCGAGGTCGGCGTGGAAGCCCTCTCCGCTCTCGAGAGCGGTAGCGGCGAGGAGCGCCGTCTCTGCGGTGACGGGGACCTCGCCGACGCCCGGGCAGACCGCCCCACGACTAGGCCTCGCGCCGCGTCAGGCCACTCTCACTGCATCTTTGAGCTGGTCGGGCATCTCGGCAGGGAACGACAGCACCAAGTGCCGTCCCAGCGCCGTCGCCACCCGAGCGAGCGTGTCGATGCGGTTGCGCACGCCACCACCCTCCTCGAGCCGCGAGATCACCGATTGCGTGGTGCCCATGCGCTCGGCCAACTCACGCTGACTCAACCCCGCCGCCACACGCAGGTCGTAGATGAGCTGGCCCAGCGCGAGGTCCTGCTCGATCCCGGCCCGCGTCTCAGCGGACGGCTCGCCGCGCTTGCTCTTGACGTCCTCCCACCGCGAACGATTCGCCATCATTTCTCCCTTCACGGATCGCTACGAGCGCATCGCTCGGCAACACTTCGAGCGCTCGGTTCCATTCAGCATGGCCAAGGCCGGCGAGCCACTCGACAACCTCGTCGTGCTATTCGACTTCGGCCACACGCACCATGATCGCACAAACAGTATTATCGCACAAGAGCGATCATACGGGTCTGCCATCCGCTCAGACGGCGTCAACCGCCGTACAGATCGTCCAAGACCGGGTCGATGGCGGCTCGCAGGCGACCAAGGGTGGAGACAGCCCATTCCTGCGCCTCGGGCCAGAGGTCTTCCTCCTTGAGTCCGATCGGCTTGGGGAAATATGAACTCACTCGCGAGGCTCGCCGCTTCTCGAGCGGCGACCATTCCAACGCTTCGCCGAACGCTTCCTCGATCTCATCGCTACGCGATTCGAGGTACGAGTACACATCGGCGGTGCTGTCCGCTTCACCGGTGTCGACATATGCCTCGACACGAAGGTGGGGAACGCCGCCGGGCCTGCACCAGACAACGTTGAAGCTCACGGCCTGACGGGACTTGAAGCTCATCCATGATTCTCTCGATGGTTGACCTCGCCCCGCCCAGTCGGCGCTGTCCTCCCGGAAGCGCGACTGAACCCCCTCCCAGAACCGCCTGCGCAGGACGTGGCGCTCCCTGTCTTCGCGTTCCTTCACCGCGCGAACGCTCTTGGACCAGTTATCGGGCTGTACGTCCACCCGGAGCCGCGGAGCGGGAATCGAGTCGCCGATCCGCCAGACCTCGAGGCTGAGCCCGAAGAAACCACAGCCCTCGGTTGAGATCGAGTTGAGCCAGTTGAGCGCAGATCGGTGCTCGGGACGGAACATCTCGGTCAGCAATACCGCGTAGCTCGCGTCGAGCCCGGCCGCGTAGGTGACGAGCTTGCCGAGGTGGTCATGGTCGGTCGACCCGTACATGTTCTCGACCACGACAACAGCCCCCGAGGACAGATCTCGAAAGACCAAATCTGCGCTATAGCCGCCGACGGAGACCTCTTGGCCCTCAAGCTCGAGCTCCATCCCGAGGGCATCGCTCATCAGCTCGACGTTCTCGGCGAGCCAAGGCGTGAAGTCACCGGCCTCCTTCGGCCACACACTGCGAACGGAAACCTGCTCGAGCGTTCCGATTTCGGTCTTGGCCATGGGTATCCCTTCCGCACAGGTCCGAACTCGACCGAGACAAGATCCTCAGCCTCCCTGCCTGCGATCGACTGCGCTGGTGTACGCCGCCAGTTTGGCCCAGCAGTGTGACAGAACCATCTCTCGATGTCCCACACGCATCAACGTCGACCTCGGCCGCGCCGGCACCCCACCGGGGTGGTCAACCAACGCGGCCTACAGGGTCGTGGCGCCCAATATCAGCAATGCCACCACCGCCCATGCGCAGACTCTCTCAGCACCGGTTGGGCCGCTGGAGAGCCAGGCGGCCAAAGAGGTGGCAATCGGATGCCTTCTCATGCCGGATCAGCGCCACGGTGTCCGCGAACTCGCGCGGCAACTGGCCCGGGCACCCAGCGCGGTGTCCGCTGTCATGAAGAGCCTCCGCCCAGCGGGCCTGCTGACCTCCGCCGGCGAACCGATGCGCCCGGACCTGTTCCACGAGCTGCTGAGCGTGTGGCGGCGGCGCCCCGTACCGCTGGCCGGCCTGCCCGACCCGACACCAGGTCGAAACGCAACCCGGCTCGGCCTCGGCCTCGAGGACATCCACGGCACCGCAGGCTGGGCACTCACCGACACGCTCGCCGCGGCCTCGTGGGGCATGCCCATCGTGGCCCGCGGTAACCACCCGCTGGACTTCTACGTCCCGCCCCAAGCCGAACTTCGTGCCGCGCGGTCACTGCTCGGTGGCGTCGTCGATTCCGCCGACCGGGCCTGCACTGTGGCGGTGGCGCCTGTTCGGCTGGTCTGCCGCCAACGTTTCGACCACTCCGAGGTATCCGGGCGGCGGTGGCCGGTCGTCAACCACATCGTCGCCGCACTCGACATCGCCCAGGACAAGGCACGCGGACTCGAAGCATTGTCCGACTGGCAGCCCGAGGGGATAGTCCGTGCCTGGTGAACGAGTCTTCCTGCTGGGTGACAGCGGGGGTCGCCTCCGCTCCTTTGTCACCGCGCTCGAACGCTTCCCCGCCGAGCCGGAGTGGGTGGTCGTCGGAGGCTTCGCCGTGAATGTCCGCGTCTCCTACGCGCACCGCCTCACCAATGACCTCGACACCGTCAGTCGAGACCAGACAGAACTCGTCGAAGTCCTCATCGAGACGCCCGGTTCCGAACGTGTGGGCGCAGGCAGACTCCGATTCACCGACGGCGGCACGGACGTCAACATCGATGTGATGGCAGACACAACCGACGCGGCGCTACCCAGAGAACCAAGCGACCGTGCGTTCGCCCTCGCACGACGCTTGGCCCTCGTGACGGCCGAGCCGACCGAACTCGTGGTGATCGAGCGAACGCAGACCGTCGCGGCCGCAGCGGCCCCGGCGACGACCCCGACGCCCCACGCCGCCTCTACTACGTGGCCATGACCAGGGCCCAGCAGACCCTCGCACTGGCACGTCTGCCAGGACCGCACCCGTTCCAGGACGCGCTGCGGGACAGCCCATCGGTGCAATGGCGCGATCCCACGACGCTCTCGCCGCCAACGCCGGAACTCGCCCGCCGCCATTACCGGCTCACCCTCAGCGACGTCTACCTGAGCTTCGCCGGCTACAAGCCGCCACGCGACCCCACGCATCGCGCTATCGCAGAATTGGCAGCCGGCGACCAACTGGAGGTGCGGGCAAAGTCCGATTGGTGGGAACTCCGAAACTACGCAGGTGTCACCATCGCGACCCTGGCACGCAAGTTCAAACCCCTCACCGACATGCGTTGCACCAGCGCCACGGTCCACGCCATCGCCACCTGGAGCCGCGACCTCTCAGACCCCCAAGTACCAGCAGCGCCTCAAGAACGACACCTGGGAGGTCGTAATCCCCGAACTCGTCTTCGAGCCCTTCTGATCGGATGCTCGTCGCGGTCGGGCTTAATGCCGCGGTGTCGGCGGTGGCTTCGGAACCACCCCGGCTCAGACGAGGCGACTCGCCGATCGTGGACCCAGTGCCCGCTCAGATCCAGAGAGTCCGATTGACTCCGGGCCGGCAACGAGGCTTCTGACCAGGGGATCCGTCCCCGTACGGGATCTTGCTCTTGGGCTCGCGAGCCGTTAGCCTTGAGACCGATTGGATCCCCAGGCAGCGTGTCTGAGACATGGTGCCTGCATGTAACCCCCGGGGAGCGGCTTCGCCGCTCCCCGCATTTTTTGCCGCGGATCAGGGAATTAATCGCTGAAGAGCATCGTCGGCCGGCCAAAGACGCGGAGCCACATTGAATTTCAAGTCTCGCATCTTCATCGATTTCTGGAACTTCCAGCTCAACTGGAATAGTCGCGCCAGCAATGCCCCTTGTGACTGGAAGGCACTGCCGAGAGTGCTACTGGCCGAGTCGAGGAAGCTGCTTGAGGCGGCAAGCACGACCAACGCCCTCGAACTACATGAGACTCTCGTGTACGCCAGCGTCAAGGCCAGCGGCGACGAGAACTTGAAGAATTGGCTGAACACGTTCCTGGACCGCCAGCCGGGCTTCCGCGTCGAGAGCAAGACCCGCCGAGTCCGTTCGGGGGCGATCTGGTGCAACTCGTGTCAGACCACAATCGGATCTTGTCCTCACTGCAACGTGCCACTTCAACGGTCACCGGAGAAAGGCATCGATGCCGCCATTGCCACGGATCTCCTATCACTCTCTTGGCAAGGCGTGCTCGACATCGCGATCCTCGTCTCCGGCGACGCTGACTTCATCCCGGCCGTCGAGCGGATTCAGCAGCAGGGCCTCAAGGTCGTGAACGCGACATGGCAGCACCACGGACACGAATTGGCCCACACCTGCTGGGGCTCATTCCATCTGGACTCGCTCATCGAACAACTAATCCGCGAGTAGACAGCCCGGCGCACCGGGACGCCGGCTTGGTCTCCCGATCCCGCTGGACTCCCATCGACCCGGGCGGGCGCACATGGACCCCTGGGTGGTCGGATCGTCGGCGTTCGCGCCGGCGTACATCGCCGGATGGAGTGCAGCCGAACACTGGGATCTGACAGAACAGATCTTCCGCAGCGTCCTAATGGCGACCGCCCGGCGCCCCAGGGATAGGCGTCCGACCGTCGGCGGCACGAGATTCGTCCTGCACACCGTGCCGTCCGGCAAGCATGTCGGCCTCGCGCCGGTCTGGCAGGACGGATCGAGGGTCCAGGTCACCGATCCCGCCAAGACGATCGTCGATGTGCTCGCCGACCCCAGCTGGGGCGGTGGCATCAGGTCGGTATCGGAGATGCTCGAGGAGTATCTCCACCGAGACGACCGCGACGATGACAAGCTCGTGGAGTACGGCGATGTTGTCAGCAACGGTGCCATGTTCAAGAGGCTCGGCTACCTGCTCGAGCGAACCGACCCGCCGGCCGGCGCTCTCGTGGATGCGTGCCGCGCCCGCCGGAGCAGCGGCATCAACGACCTTGATCCGTCGGTGAACGCCGGCGGCCCGATCCTGTCCGCCTGGGGGATCCGCCGCAACGTCGACCTCCGCCGGGCCGGCGCCCGATCGGAGTGATCCACCAGCGCGACCTTCGTGCTCGGGCGGCCGAGTGGGCGCTGCGAGAAGACGTCGTCGAGAAGGACTACGTGCTCGGCTGGGTCCTGGCCGGAATCGGCACCGAGCCGAAGCTCCGCGAAGATGCCCTGCTCGCGGCGAGCTTCGGCGGCGGCGACACCGCAGGTGCGATCACCGCGCGTGAAGCGGTGTGACCTCAGCGAGAGCACGGTACGCTCTCGCGTTAGTAGCTTCAGTGATAGGGTGAAGGCCTGCAGCAGTGCGGATACGATTCGACGACGAGGACCTCAGGCGACTGTACGAAGAGGCCGACTATCAGTGCTCGTGGCTCGGGCGAGACGTAGTCCGCGCTTACCGCAAGAAGATGGGATTCCTGACCGCTGCCCAATCCGAACTGGACCTCTACCGATACAGGGCGCTGCACTTTGAGAAGCTCAAAGGCAAGCGAAAGGATCAGCACTCGATAAGAATCGACCGACGCTGGAGACTGATCCTGCGGATAGAAAGCGACGCCGAGGGACGGTTGCTCGTCGTCGTCGAGATGCTGAACCATTACGAGTAGCACGAGAGAGACAGCACCATGACGAACACTCACATGCCCGCGGTCGCCTTCCCGCCCGGGGAGTACTTGCGGGACGAACTCGACGAGCGTGGCTGGACCGGCAGGGAGTTCGCGGAGATCATCGGTCGGCCAGCGCAGGTTGTGTCCGAGATACTGAACGGCAAGAAGGAGATAACTCCACAGACAGCCTTGGCATTCGCCGAAGCTCTTGGTACCAGCCCCGAGGTCTGGCTGAGTCTTCAGACGATGTACCAGTTATTCCGGCACCGCGAATCAACGCCTGCCGGCGATCTCGCGGCAGTCGAACGACGGGCACGACTCCGGGAACTAGTGCCGGTGGCAGAGGTTCGATCCCGTGGCTGGATCACGGACACGTCGGATCTTGACAGCATTGAGCGCGACGTCTGTGAGCTCCTAGAGATGGATTCAATTGAAGGCATCCCGCACTTCGCCATGGCAGCCCGGAGATCCGACTCGGCCGATCCGGCCACTCCCAGGCAGACTGCGTGGCTCGGACGTGTCCGGCGACTGGCGGAAACACAGGAGGCGGCGGTGTTCAGTCCAGACTCACTCGCAACGCTCGCAGCTGAAGTGCCGCGGCGGCTTCGAGAAGGGCCAGACGCGCTCCTTGAATTGCCTTCGGCATTCAGGGAACGCGGGGTGCGACTTGTTTTCTGCGAAGGGCTACGCGGTGGCAAGCTCGATGGTGCTGTCACATTCCTCGCCCCTGGCCAGCCTGTGATTGGCCTGACCGCCCGTGGGGACCGATTCGATGGGTTGGTGTACACCCTGCTTCACGAGTGCGCCCACTTGACTCTCAGCCACCTTGAGGCAGGAGACTTGGCGATCATGGACGAAGAACTAACGGAAGGCCACGACGATCCCCAGGAGCAGGACGCGGACCGCCAAGCGTCACACTGGATGTTTCCACACGAGCTTGACATCTCCACGACAACCGTTCAAGCGATCTCCGCTACCGCGACACGGTTCGGCGTTCACCCCAACTTGGTCATTGGCCGGCTGCAGAAGGAAACGGGGGACTGGGGCATGCACCGCGGCAAGATCCAGAAGGTGCGCCGCTGTCTTCACGAAGCAGGCCTAATGTCATGAGTCCACTCCGAGAATGGGATCCAGAAGGTCCGCGACCGACCTTCTCCTTCTACCTCACGCCGCACATGGTAAAGCGGGATCCGGGCATAATTGCCACTGCCGACAGCCTCTGTGGTGCTATCACGCTCGTGGGGATTCGCGGACCGAGGCTCGCGCGACAACTGAGGATCGGTGGTCTTACGTCGTCATTCCTCTTCGACGGATTCGGCTATGGCACAGAACGTGCGCCCGACCCTGCCACCTGGGCAGAGACGCAAAGGGGCGGTGACGCTCGCCAAGTGCTATTACCCGGTGTGTTCGTCCCCTGGGACAAGGACAGCAACCGTGACGCGGAGGCGATCATCCGAGCACAGGCTCGGATCGCGGTGGACTTGGATGCATCATTGCTTCTAGCAGTCGACTCGCGATGGATAGGAAAGCGATGCGAGTTTCTTAGAGACGAGTTGTTGCTTGCCGAGCGTCCGGCGTGCCTGGTCCTCGCTCACCGAGCAGACCCACTTGCGATCGGTGGAGCGGCAGCGGGATTGCGGTGGATCGCGTCGCGTGTGCCCGAATTGACCGTGTTGCGTTCCGACCACGGAGCAGTGGGGGCACTGGCCGCGGGGGCTGTTCACGCGTCGTTCGGACTTACGACGACCACTCGACACTTCGCCCCGCCCCACTTCCGGCCTACTCGTCGACCTGACAATTCGCATCGGGTCTTCGTGCTGAGCCTTCTGGATTGGTTCCTCGCTAGCGACATTGCCAGCTGGGTGGCGGCTGGGGCGCGGTTCCACTGCTCATTGCCGTGTTGCGAGACTTCACTGGCGCGGTTTCTCGACCCCGACGAAAAACCCGATCTACACAACATGCACGCAGTGGCGGACTTTGCTGACCTCATTTGCAACGCCCCTGATGTACATCGCGGCCAGGTCTTCCGCGAGCAGTACGAGGCTGCAGTTCAGCATTACGGCCTCTCTGGGTTCCGCGGACCTGAGACTCCGCGTGCTCAACTTGCCGCATGGGCACTGTCGTAGAGGTAGCTCTCGTAGGCCAACTCTGCTATCCACCAGCGGTACGCACTCGGCACCCCAGTGACCGCATCTGCGGCAGGGACCAGCACTTGCGTACCGTATCTCGGCGAAACAGACAAGACACCTACACCCCACTCCCGGGCGACACTCTGGACAGAGGTCGCCAGCGGCCCGTTGAATTGTTCAAGGAGTACGTACCGCTCGACAATTGGGGTGAATCGAGCTGCCTGATACACAGCACGTTCGGCACTGCGACCGGCGAATACCACGGCACCGAGAACACCGGGAGGATCATAAAGTCGCTCGAACCCGCCGTCAGTCTCCTGTACAGAGTGCGGAGCCGCACGCAGACGTCGCACCTTTCCCTCTGGTAGAAGCTCCGGCGGGGTGATCCCTCCCCGAGGCAGCATCCAGAGCGCACACAGAAGGGCCACCGACGTGATGGCACCGATTCCCAGTTGCGCGCGGCGCTGATGCTCGTGTCCATTGAGCCCGAACGCTCCCAACACCGGTCTCCCCTGCAAGCGGAGCGCAACAGTCGGATAGCCAATGGTGTGTTCGATAGTGGAGCGCGCTCCGGTTGCCGTAAGCCTCGTGTCGCGATGCACGCACTCGCCAGGCCTTTCGCACCTCATGTGTGTTGAGCCATCACGCTGCATCTCGGTGTGGACATGCGACAGGGCCCGTGCGCCGCGGTGGCGAGTAGCCAGACCTTCCTGAACCGCTGTGCGCCAAAGACACCGGGAGACCGCTGGAACACCCGCTGTCCGATTCGCTCGGACGGCCTACTCTGCTCCTGTGGCATGCGGGGCAACGGCACTGCAGGAGATTGAGCAATTCAGTTCGCTCCATCGGCTCGCTGGTTCGTATGGTCGCGGCGGCCACGGGTGGGCTGCCGAATCGTCACCGCGGCGTACGTCGGAAGTGATGAGCTTCTCATTCGGCGGACATTATGGACCACGAAGTCGAGTCGCTCAGGCTGACGTCGCTTCAACGAGCCGGACCTGGGACTACGCAGTCCCGCCTGACAACCGCGACCGCTACCTCGAGCGCGCATGCGCGAGCCGCGGTTTGTCGCCAGCCGTCCACGAGGTCCCGGTTGCGCCAGTTGTAGATCGTCTGGGCTGACACGCCACAACACCACCGCCACGTGTGCCAGATGAGGCGTACCGGACGGCCGAACGCCAGCAGATCCACCAGACGCACCGGCGCCGAGCCCTTGGACCACACCGCCCCGCCGCAGCCCCCACACGCCGGCCGGCGCCGTGTCCGGATATGCAGCCCCAAGGGCCCCGCCCGCCTCGTCGTTGACGCCGAAGACCTCCACCTCGCCCAGACCGACAAACAACTCACAGTGCGTAGGGTTCTCCTCCGCCGTAGACGGCCAGTTCTAGTGGTCACTGCACGGTGAGGGCAGCATAGAGTTCGGCGGGGCTGTGGTGGTTGAGGCTGCGGCGGCGTTGGTGGTTGATGATGTCGGCGGCGTGTTGTGCTTGGGCGGGGGTGACGAGGCGGAGGTCGGTGCCCCGTGGGAACCACCAGCGCACTTGGCGGTTGAGGTTCTCGATCTGGCCGCGTTGCCACGGCGAGTGCGGGTCGCAGAACCACACGTCGAGGTCGTAGTGGGCGGCGAGGCGCCGCCAGTTCGCCCATTCGGACCCGCAGTCGAACGTGAGGCTGCGCCGCAGGTGCGCGGGGACGGCGTCGAGGCCCTCGATGAGGCCGGCGAGGACGGCTTCGGCGTCGTAGCCGTCGGGCATGGTGATCGGTATCAGGTAGCGGCTTCGGCGTTCGGTCAGCCAGATCATCGAGGACCGGTTGTGGGCGCCGATGATCTGGTCGACTTCCCAGTGGCCCGCCGCGGCGCGGTCGTTCACCGCCGCCGGGCGGGCGGCGATGTTCGCCCCGCAGGGCGCCGACGTGGGGTTGCGTCGTTGAGCGCAGCGGCGCCGCCGGCGGCGGCTGCGCAGACACTCTGAGGGTTTCACGTCCAGGGCGCCGCTGTAGATCGCCTGGTAGATCGACTCGACGCACGGGCACCCCTCGGCGCCCTCGGCGCGCA
>MKWU01007688.1_pt1 | contig 10135 bp, 10 predicted proteins | sample 809101 | NCBI WGS metagenome assembly MKWU01 (sample SAMN05860141, study PRJNA318959) | sponge metagenome | host: Aplysina aerophoba | place: Slovenia: Piran, Adriatic Sea, Gulf of Piran | collected 2013-05-07
GGCGGGTCAGCGCCGGTGGTGCGCGTGCCAGTGGCGGGCGATGTCGATGCGCCGGGTCACCCACACGCCGTCGTGCCCGGCGGCGTGGGCTAGGAACCGCTCGAGCGCGGCGGCGCGGCCGGGGCTTCCCGCGAGCCGGCAATGGAGCCCGACCGACATCATCTTCGGGCTCTCCGACCCCTCGCGGTAGAGCGTGTCGAAGCTGTCGCGCAGATAGGCGTGGAACTGGTCTCCGGAGTTGAACCCCTGCGCGGTGGCGAAGCGCATGTCGTTGGCGTCCAGGGTGTACGGGATCACCAGGTGCGGCCCGTGCGGAGCGTCCTCCCAGTACGGCAGGTCGTCGGCGTAGGAGTCGGAGTCGTAGAGAAAGCCGCCGTCGGCCTTGACGAGGTCCCGCGTGTTCGGACTCATCCGGCCGGTGTACCACCCGAGCGGGCGGGTACCGGTGACCCGCGTGTGGATCTCCATGGCCTGCTCGAAGTGCGCGCGTTCCACGTCGAGCGGCACGGACTGGTAGTCGATCCAGCGCAGCCCGTGGCTCGCGATCTCCCAGTCCGCCTCCCGCATCGCCGCCACCGCCTCGGGGTTGCGCTCCAGCGCCATCGCCACCCCGTAGACGGTGACCGGCATCGCGCGACGCGTGAACATCCGCCACAGCCGCCAGAATCCCGCCCGCGAGCCGTACTCGTAGATCGACTCCATGCTCATGTGGCGCGCGCCGGGAAGCGGCTGCGCCCCGACGATCTCGGAGAGGAACGCCTCCGACGCCTCGTCGCCGTGCAGCACGCAGTTCTCGCCGCCCTCCTCGTAGTTGATGACGAACTGGAGCGCGATGCGGGCGCCGTCGGGCCAGCGCGGATCGGGAGGCGTGCGGCCGTAGCCACGCATGTCGCGGGGGTATGGGGCTGAGGTGCTGGTCATGGCACGGTGCTGCGGCTGTCCGGTGACGCGATGCGCCTGCGATGATAGCTCACGGATGACGGACTGAAGACGTGATCAGCACGGTGCTGGCGCGGGTCACCGCCTCCGTCCTGCTCATCCTCGCGGCGGCGGTCGTCTTCAGCCGCCTGCTGACGTTCTATCGCGTGCCCCGGGAAATCCTGGAAATGCTGCTCGCGATCACGGACATCCGGCAGCCTGCCCCGGGTCGTCACCGATCAGATATCGGACGACATCACGAGGTCTGCCGCCGCCGAAGCCGCGCGACGACGTCGACAGCGGGCCGCACCTTGCCGGATTCGACCTGTCGTTTCCCCAGGGCGAGAATCTTCAGCAGGGCAACCGTCTCCTGCGTCTGCTCGTAGCTGTCGATATCCTGCACGACCACCTTGGCTTCACCGTTCTGGGTGATGATCAAGGGCTCCCGTCGGTCACCGAGAGTGCGAACGATTTCAGCAGCGTGAGCCTTGAGATAACTGATTGGCTTGATCCGGCTGGAAAGTGTCATGGGTCACCTCGTTGTCAGACTAAAAGTAGTCCACAAACAGGTCCTGCGGAAGAAACAAATTTCGCCGGGCAGCGCCACACTGCCCGTCCGCGCAATGGTCCACTATTGAAATTTGGGAGTCGTCATCGTGAGCCGGCCGCGACATCAAGCGTCCGTCGCCACTGCGGCCCATCGGCGAACAATCCCGGATGCCGCGGGTCGAGCACGAGCGCCACTGGCGAATCAGCCCAGATACGCCCGCTGCACCTCGTCGTTCTCCAGCAGCTCCCGCCCGGTGCCTTCGAGCACGATTTCCCCGGTCTCCATGACGTAGCCCCGGTCCGCGATCTGCAGCGCCATGAAGGCGTTCTGCTCCACCAGCAGCACCGGCACGCCTTCCTTGCGGATCGCGAGCACCGCCTCGAAGATGGTCTCCACCAGCATCGGGGCGAGCCCCATGCTCGGCTCGTCGAGCAGCAGGACCCGCGGCTTCGACATCAGCCCCCGGGCCATCGCGAGCATCTGCTGCTCGCCCCCGGAGAGCGTGCCGGCGACCTGACCGATGCGCTCGCGCAGGACCGGGAACATGGCGAGCACGTGCTCCTCGCTCTCCCGGATCTCCTGCTTGTCGCGGCGCAGGAAGGCGCCCATCCTCAGGTTCTCCCCCACCGTCAGGCGCCCGAAGATGCGCCGGCCCTCGGGGACCTGCACGATGCCGCGCCCGACCACGTCGTGGGGGGCGACGTATGTGAGCGCCTCGCCCTCGAAGCGCACCTCGCCCTCGGCCGGGGCCAGGATGCTGCACACCGCATTGAGCATGGTGGTCTTGCCGGCCCCGTTGGCGCCGATGAGGGTGACGATCTCGTCGGTGTCGACCTCGAGCGAGAGCCCCCGCAGCGCGTGGATGTTGCCGTAGAAGACGTGCAGGTTGTCGACCTCGAGCACCGCCACGTCAGTCTCCCGCCGCGGCGGCGCGGAGCCGGTCGGCGCCGGTGCCGAGGTACGCCTCGATGACGCGCGGGTCGGCCTGGACCTCGTCGGGGCTGCCCTCGGCGATCTTCTCGCCGTGATCCAGCACCGTGACCGTGTCGGACATGCCCATCACCACCCGCATCTGGTGCTCGATGAGCAGGATGGTGATGTCCATCTCGTCGCGCACCCGGCGCACGAAGTCCATCATGTCGTTGCTCTCGCGGGGGTTCATCCCCGCCATCGGCTCCCCGAGCATCAGCAGCCGCGGCCGGGTCGCGAGCGCCCGGCCGACCTCGAGGCGGCGCTGCTCGCCGTAGGAGAGGTTGCGGGCGTAGATGTCGCCGCGCCCCGCCAGCCCCACGAACTTGAGCAGCTCGTAGGCTTCGTCGAGCCCGCGCTGCTCGTCCTCGCGCGTGGCCCGGGTGTTGAGGATCGCGCCCCACCACGTGGACCGCAGATGCAGGTGCATGCCGACCAGGATGTTCTCGATGGCGGTGATGTTCCCGAACAGTCGGATGTTCTGGTAGGTGCGGTTGATCCCGGCCCTGGCCACCGCGTCGGGAGTGAGCCCGTCGATGCGCTCGCCGAGAAACCGGATCTCCCCGCCGTCGGGCGGGTAGAACTCCATGATGCAGTTGAACACCGTGGTCTTGCCGGCGCCGTTCGGCCCGATGACGCTGTGGATGGCGCCCTCGGTCACCGAGAGATCGAGGCGATCGACCGCCACCAGCCCGCCGAAGCGCTTGGTGAGGCGGTCGCAGACGAGGACCGGCTCGCTCGCCCCGTCCGGCGCCGCGACCGCCGTCGCCGCCTCGGTCACCGGCCCGTGCCCCCGCCGCGAAGCTCCGCCTCGATGGCGGCCTGGCTCTCCTCCTCCAGCATCCGCTCGCGGCGCCGGGCCGCGGACGGCCACAGGCCCTCGGCCTTCAGGCGCATCATCACCACGATCACGAGCCCGTAGAACAGGAACCGGTACTCGCCGAACTCGCGCAGCAGCTCGGGCAGACCGATGAGCGCGGCGGCGCCGACCACCACGCCGGGAAGGCTGCCCATGCCCCCGACGATGAGCAGCGCCAGCACGTTGATTGAAATCAGGAGCTGAAAGCTGTGCGGGAAGATCGACGCGAGCATCACCGCGAAGATGGAGCCGGCGACGCCGGCGAACCCGGCCCCCAGCCCGTAGGCCAGCAGCTTGACGTTGACGAGGTTGATGCCGAGCGCCTGCGCCACGTCCTCGTCGTCGCGGATCGCGGTCCAGGCGCGGCCGAGCCGCGAGTTCTCGAGCCGCCACGCGAAGTACGCGGCCACCGCCGACGCAACGAGGGTGATGTAGAAGAGGTCGATCGGGTCGTTGAACTCGAAGCCGCCAATCGACGGGCGCGGAATGCTCAGCACCCCCTGCGCACCTCCGAGCACCGGGGCGGCAAAGTCGGACAGCACCAGCACCCGCACGATCTCGCCGAGCCCCAGGGTGGCGACGGCCAGGTAGTCGCCGCGCACCTTGAGCACCGGAATCCCGAACAGCACCCCGACCAGCACCGACAGCACCACCGCGATCGGCAGCGCCTGCCAGAAGCTCAAGCTGGCGATCGCGATGTCCGCGTTCGAGGTGAGCAAGGCGGTGGTGTAGGCGCCGACCGCGAAGAACGCGACGAAACCGAGGTCGAGCAGCCCGGCGAGCCCGAGCTCCAGGTTGAGACCCATGCCCATGAGCACGTAGAGCCCCACCAGCATCAGGACCTGCCCGATGAAGTTCCCGGCGAACGCCGGAAAGCCGATGAGCAGGATGAGCCCGACGAGGATCTTGAATCCGAGCAGCATCCTCGCCTGCCCGGGCGTCGCGTTCTCCCTGAACGCGTCGTAGCGCGGCCGGTACGCCTGCCAGATCGCGCTGACGACGGTGGCGAGGCCGAACACGATGAACGCGCCCTGGAGCTTCAAGCCGTCCCAGGTGAAGAACACCTCGCGGTACTTCATCAGGAACTCGTACTGCAGCATGAGCTGGATGAGTTCCTGGAACAGTCCCGTGAAGAACGCCCAGGTCAGCCCGATCACCAGCGGACGGCGGATCTTCGGCGGCATCGAGTAGAGCGCCGCTCCGAGCAAGCCGCACAGCGCGCCGCCCAGGACCAGGATCGCGACCCCCGCGGCGATGTCCTGATCGAAGGTCAGGATGTCGAGCAGGTCCTTCTTCAGCGCGATGAACACCCGGCGCAGCTTGAAGAGGTGGATCGCCAGCGCCAGCAGGGCGAGAAGCCCGCCGGCCACCGCCCCCGCGCCGAGACCCTGCGCGACGCGCGCCCCGAGTCCGGCCCGGCTGGAGGTATGCGTCACCCACAGCCCCGCGAAGAAGGCGGCCATCACCATGGTGAGATGGCCGAGGCTCAGGGTGTCGTCGATAATCTCGCGCTGGCCGAACATCGTGAGGATGCCGACAAAGCCCGTGAACACCGCCGTTCCGCCGAAGATGAGGCCGGCCATCACGGTGCGGTACGGCGCGGAGCGCTCGCGCTCGCGGTGCCGGTAGCTGGCTGCGATGACGGCGAAGGTCATGACGGGTTCTCGACCGGTCGCTCGCGCGACGGCACTGGTTCGTCGAGGTGCCGGTAGGCTCTCATTCCTGTTGTCGCCCTGCCTGTTGCCGCCCTGCCTGTTGTAGCCATGTGCCGCCGGCCTCGCGCGCCGGCCGGGTCAGGCTCTCTGTGCCGCGAGCCGCTCACCCAGGATGCCCTGCGGCCTGAAGATGAGGACCATCACCAGCAAGGTGAAGGCGATCAGGTCGCGGAGCTGGTACGGCGCGGTGATGCCAATTCCGTCGAGGAACAACGCCGGCCCCACCGACTCCACCACGCCGAGGAAGAACCCGCCCACCATCGCCCCGGGGATGTTGCCGATCCCGCCGAGCACCGCGGCGCAGAACGCCTTGATGCCGGGGAAGAAGCCCATGAAGTAGTAGATCTGCTTGTACACGAAGCAGTAGAGCACCCCGCCGATGCCGGCCATGCAGCCGCCGAGGATGAAGGTGAAGATGATGACCTTGTTGACGTCGATGCCCATCAGGGCGGCGGCGTCGCGATCCTCCGACACCGCCCGCATCGCGGTGCCCATCCGGGTCTTCTGCACGATGAGGTACAGGAACAGCATCGCGCCCAGCGCGGTCGCGATCACGATCGGCTGCACCACCGGGATCGTGAAGCCGAACACGTCGAGCGTGCCCTTCATCCACTCCGGATCCGGGTAGGAGCGGATGGTCGAGCCGTACATGCCGCGGAACGCGTGCTGGAGGAAGAACGAGGCGCCGATCGCGCAGATCAGCGGCGCCAGCGTCTTCACGTGGCGGAAGGGGCGGTAGCAGATGCGCTCCACGATCAGCGCGATGACCGCGCACACCGCCATCGCGAGCACCATGATCAGGAGCATCGCCAGCAACGGGAAGGCATCGAGGGTGCCTGCGCGATCCAGCGACGTGGCGAGGAAATACGCGCTGAAGGCACCGGCCATCGTGATGTCGCCGTGCGCGAAGTTGATGAGCCGCAGGATGCCGTAGACCATCGTGTAGCCGAGCGCAATCAGCGCGTAGACGCCGCCGATGGTGAGCCCGAACATGAAGAAGTCCACCCACTGGGCGATGGTGTAGGTGCCCTTGACGAGGGTGCCGATGGTGCCGCCGACCACGACCACCACCACCAGGATGCGCAGGGCCCACAGCACCACGTCGACGAAGGTGAGGCGCTTGAGGGGTTTGAGCCTCTGGCCGGCGGGTGCGGCTTGTGCGGTCACGTGGACGCTCTCGCAGTGCGCCCGGGTTCGGCGCAGGTGGCCGAAGCCGGGGCGCTCCTCGCGGAGCGCCCCGACTCACGGGACAAACGGATGGGGCTCGATTGACTCAGGGATGGATCTTGACCGGGTTCGTGCCGATCTCGAAGGTCTCCGGGTCGGAGTTGGTGAACTTGTAGGCGGCGAACTTGAAGCCGGCGCAGTCACCGTGCTCGTTGCAGTTGATCGCGCCGCCCATGCCGTCGAAGCCCGAGGTGGCGAACAGCGCGTCGCGTAGCGCCTGGCGCCCGATGTAGGTGTTGCCGGCGTCGTCCTGCACCGCCACCTTCTCGATGCCCATCAGCGCCACCGCCATGCCGTCATACGCGTTCTGGTGGAACGCCTGGATGGGCGCCTCGCCGTACTTCTCCTTGTACTTCTCGACGAGCACGGGATAGCGGTTGCCCATCGCGTCCGGCGAGGTATCCGGGTTGGTGAACACGAAGTCCACCGCGGAATCGCCCGCCGCCTCCAGGAAGCCCGGCGCCATCAGCGCGCTGCCGCCGATGGGAGTGGTGTCCTCGAGACCCTTGATCTCCCCGAATTGACGCACGATCTGGGCCGCGGCGGCCACGAAGATCGGGAAGTAGACCACGCAGGGCTTGGTGGTGGCGATGCGGGTGAGGACGGGACGCATGTCGACGTCGGTGGGCGCCACCGCCTCGGCCGCGGTCACCGATCCGCCCAGCTCCTTGAAGCGGTTCTCGGCCACGCGCACGAGCTGCTCGGCGTAGGGGCTGCCGTCGTGGACGGTGGCGAGGCTCTTGCACTCCATCTGGTTCCAGAAGTACTCGGCGTCGGCGGCGCCGGCCGCGAGGTCGTTGTAGATGGTGCGCATGTAGCCGTGCAGTCCCTCGGGCCGGTCCGCGGCGGTCAGGGACGGTGCGGTGGTCGAGGTGGCGACGCTCGGGATGCCCGCCTTCCAGAGAATCGGACCGCCGGGGGTGCCGGCGCTGGAGCAGTCGGGGCCGACCACGACCACGATGTTCTGGTTCGAGGCGAGCTTGGTGGCCGCGGTCTGTCCGCCCTCGGCGTTGCACTGGCTGTCCTCGGCGTAGAACTTGATCGGGTGCCCGGCGACCATGTTTCCGGCGTCGTCCATCGCAATTTCCGCACCGCGCTTCTGGTCAAGACCCAGGTTGACGTCGGGCCCCGACAGGGTCCAGTAGCCGCCGATGTGGATGGGCGCGCCCTTGGGGATCTTGACCACGCCGAGCGGGTCGGTGACGGGACCCATCGTCTCGGCGGAGAGACCGGACATCGCGCCTGTCGCGAAGCCGGCGGCCACGACGAGGGCCCTTATGGTGAGAGTCGATTTCATGTGTACCTTTCTCCTTGGAATTCAGAGGCTCGATCGGCTCCGGGTATCCCGGGTGGAACGGAGGATGTTCGAGTACGTCGGTTGGTGAATTCTCGGAACCTCGGGCCGGTCGATTGTGGAGCCCGCCCCCTGTCGTGTCCAGAGTTTGCAGTCGTCCCGGTCCGTCCTCGCAGGTTCGCGCCGCACTGAGTACACCCGAGAGTCAGCCAAAGACCAGCACCGGCTCACCCAGTACCTCGGCACGCGGCGCCACCCCGAGCCCGGGGGCCGCCGGCGCGGCCATGCGTCCGCGAATCCGCCGCGGAGCGCCGTCGGCGATGCCCACGGTCACGTAGCTGTTGAAGTCGGTCGCGGTAAACAGGAGCTCGGGCGGCGTGCTGTGCGCGAGATGGGCGATCGCCGCGGTGACGATGTCGCCGCCCCAGGTGTCCTCCAGGGTCATGGCGATGCCGAGCGAGACGCAGAGATCGCGGGCCTGCCGGGTCCGTGACAGGCCGCCGAACTTGCCGATCTTGAGGTTGACCACGTCCATGGCCAGATCGGCGTGCCCGCGCAGCAGCGCGTCGATGCCGTCGATGGACTCGTCCAGCACGAAGGGGCGGTCGGTGTGGCGGCGCACCGACAGGCATTCCTCGTAGCTCGCGCACGGCTGCTCGATGTAGACGTCCACGTCGCGCACCGCGGCCGCGACGCGCATCGCCTCGTGGCGCAGCCATCCGGTGTTGGCGTCCGCGATCAGCCGGTCGCCGGTTTCGAGCACCGTCGCTGCCGCGCGCACCCGCTCGATGTCGACGTCGGCGTCGCCCCCGACCTTGAGCTGGAAGCGGCGGTATCCCTCCTCCCGGTAGGCCGCGACGCTCGCCGCCATCGCATCGGGCGCGTCCTGGGAAATCGCCCGATAAAGGACGAAGTCGTCCCCGTAGCGCCCCCCGAGCAGCTCGCACACCGGCATCCCCGCCACTTGGCCGAGGATGTCCCAGGCCGCCATGTCGACGGCGCTCTTGACGTAGGGGTGGCCCTTGAGCGCCCGGTCCATGGTGCGGTTCAGCCGCTCGATCTGCGTCGGATCCTCGCCGACGAGCTGCGGCGCCAGCTCCTCCAGGCCGGCCCGCACCCCGCGCGCATAGGACGGCAGGTACACCGGGCCGAGCGGGCAGACCTCGCCGTGGCCGCTGACCCCGGCGTCGGTCTCGATGCGCACCACGGTGCTGTCGAAGACTTCCACCGACTTGCCGCCGGACCACTTGTAGCTGCCTTCGTGCAGCGGAAGGTCCACCTGATGTACGGAGATCCCCGTGATTTTCATGCTGCCTCCGGGACCGGACGCGGATTGTATGAACGTGCAGATGCGGACTCGCTCCGCACGGTGACCATGATACGACTCGCCCCGCGCAGTCGCCGGTTCGTGCCGGGGAAACGGACTCGCGCCGCGCGGTGACGATGATACCCTCAAGCGGTGCGTCCACCCGCACCGCGCCGAGCCGCGAACCGGTTCGACGCCCGTCCGGCCCGTCGCCGGCATCCGTCTCCAGGAATGCGAGCCCACGATGCGACGCAACGTCGATTCACCCCGCCTCAACCCGCGCACCTCTCCCTACAGCCACGTGGTGGTCGCGGACCGCGACTGCTTCGTCGCCGGCATCGTGGCCGCCGACATCCCGGGCGGCGACGCGGTCATCGGCGACGTGGAAGCGGAGACCGACCTCGTGATGCGCACCATCCGGGACATCCTGGCGGACCACGGGATGGACGTGGCGGACCTCGTCCGGGTCGACGTCCACCTGGTGGACCTCGACGAGATCCACGCGATGGACCGGGCCTACGGCCGCCACCTGGACCGGCATGCGATGCCGGCGCGCACGACGACGCAGTCGGACAGGCTCTACGGTGGCAGCCGGGTGGAGATCACGTGCATGGCGCGGCGCCGCTGACGGCGTTGTCGGTCGATACGAACACCGGGCGGCGGCGCTGACGCGGGCGGGGGCGCTTGCTTGTCATTCGGAGTAGCGAGGGTCCAATATCGTACACACGGGCATCCTGGAACGGGAGACCCGAAAAGAGGAGGAATTCCAATGAAAGCCACCGCAATCGCAATCGCCGCCGTTGCCGCGTTCATCGCCGCCCCCGTCGCTTCGGCGGCCGACATGGCCGCGGCCGAGATCGTCAACCCCGACGGCGCGGTCATCGGCAAGGCGACCTTCGAGCAGACGCCCACCGGCGTGCTCATGTCCGTCGACGTCTCCGGCCTGCCGCCGGGTGCGCACGGCATCCACCTGCACGCCGCCGGCTCCTGCACGCCGAACTTCAAGGCGGCCACGGGCCACATCAACCCGGACAAGGTCCAGCACGGGCTGCGCAATCCCGACGGGCCGGACAACGGCGATCTGCCCAACCTGTACGCCGCCGCCGACGGAACGGCGAGGGCCGAGTTCTTCACCACCCGCGTCTCGGTGTCGGGCGGCGACATGCCCGCGCTCCTCGACGAGGACGGCTCGGCGGTCATCATTCACGACAACCCCGACGACCACATGACCCAGCCCATCGGCGGCGCGGGCGGACGCATCGGCTGCGGCATCATCGCAAAGATGTAGTCCCGCGGG
>MKWU01007689.1_pt1 | contig 10129 bp, 11 predicted proteins | sample 809101 | NCBI WGS metagenome assembly MKWU01 (sample SAMN05860141, study PRJNA318959) | sponge metagenome | host: Aplysina aerophoba | place: Slovenia: Piran, Adriatic Sea, Gulf of Piran | collected 2013-05-07
CACTCTCTCCGCCATATATGTTTCGTATCCCACTGATAACAAAAGGCTTTATGAAAATGACAGGGGCTTGTCTACCTTTTTATCTACCTAATAAGCCGTCAGTCCCACACTGGATAACTCGGTGGCAGATCCCTTTTCTTCTCATGTATTCGGATACTTTCAGAAGGCAGTTCTGTAAGCATGAAGGGGGGAAGTTCAATTTCTCCGTCCTTTATCTTGTCCCACCACTGTTGAATGTTCTTCACGCTTACTTCCCTACGCTGCCAAGGTTCAAGTGGACTGTCTGAAGGGTAGTTCTTTCGTCTCTGATATCTGCGTTTCTTCAGGCAGCAGTCCTTACACCACGTTCTTTTGATCTTACCTTTTGAGAATCTACCACGCTGCTTTTCAAACCTATGGCTTGGCTTGTCCTCTAGGCAAGTTTCACACTGTAGGATCTGACCGCCATAATAGTTATCAGAGTAGAAAATCCTGATAACTGTTTTTCCCTGCTTCAGTGCCTTCTTTCTTCTGTACCTTTTTTCATAAATCCTTTGTGCTTTTTTTCTGTCTCGGCACATAAGAAAAACCCCCCTTCCAGGCAGGAGCAAGGAAGGGGGATAGGATGGTTAATAAGTAGTACCACACTACTTATAGGTTCTGACGGTAGAATTGCCGGTGGAAAGTGGACCTGTAAATTAACACTTTCCTGTTCCAAGACCGTCAGACTTGGTGACTAGCATAAAGCCGGTCAAATCTGTGTCTTCTTTAATTCCCGCAATCGGAACACTTGTGATAAGGACTTTTTTTCACGCTTCCACATTCTGAACACTGATTTATTATTTTCATTCTTCTGCAAACCCTGTTCTTATCAGTGCCTCTTCAATAGCCATGCCGGAATCAACAAGCGATTTCAACGCACGTGCCCTTCCCTGACTGTCGGCAGAAGCCAACGCCGAAAAGTCCATTGTTACATTCCGTCCAAGTTCTGCCATTGCCTGAATCACACAACGGCTTAACGGTTGGATTACGCTATGGGTCAACTGTCTATATGCCTCGCGGCGAGAAGTACCGTCAGCGGGTGTCCCTGCAAGTTCAGGTGGTATTCCAGAAGCGGAAAGGATACTGCGTTCAATGCTTTCAAACACCGTGTTATTCTCTTCTTTCAACTCGGGTCCGAAACTCCGTTGCTTCCAGTCTTCACTTGCACTGTTGCCATCGGTTAAGGCTTTCTGGATAATCGCTTGGCTTTCAATAAACGTGGTCGCACCTTTGAGTTCTCCCAACTGTGCTTTGATCTTGTTCATCTTTTCGGCAGGTATAGGGGAAGGTATCACGTTCCCTACAAGTGCCGAAGCCGATTGACTGAAACTGTTTTCAAGCCTTCTTAAAAACGTGGTATCTGCCGTCAGTCTTTTCAGTGAAACCAAGTGGGAAATTACGTGAAGGATTCTGGTTCTAGGTACACGTACCACCCGGCTTGATTCCGAAGCACTACGCCAAGGTATATAATCAACCTGGTATCGGTTGTCCTTCAGAATGTCCCAACTCCTAACCGGATTCAATCTGCCATCCGTAAGGAAAAGGACGGATTCACCATAAGAGATTAGGTCTTGTCCGATACTGCTAAGAACCGAAGGCAGTAACAATCCACTATCACCTTCAACTGTGGCACTCATAAAGCTTCTGGATACAATGTTCCGGGCGGACGCTTCGGCAGCACTGATAGCCGAAAGTATCCCGGATCCCGAAGAATTTTTTACCAGAAGTTCTATTACCTGATCGGTATATGATTCACGCCTTTCAACTGAAAGGGCAGGTATTATTTCTTCAATCTTCATATTATAGTTTAAGGAACCCTTCGGAAGCAGACAGTTCTTTCAGTCTGGTAATTTCTTCTGCCGTGAATCCCTGTTCCTGTAATTCTGAATTTGTTAAAACAACCACGTCTCCAAGGGTGAAGGTCCTATGCCTGACTAGCAAACCCATAGCACCCGAAGCACGTAACGGGTTCAGGTTCTTATTCCGGCCAGTAGGTCTTTCATCCCATAGATAACCGGCAAGCCGTACAAGTGCCGTGTCCAGTACGGCAGAAGGAATCACACTGGAACCCACGTATTCAGAAATTTCCGCTTCTGCTGCCTGACGTATAAGCGTCAGTTTCGTTTGGTCTGGTTCCGGTAGTGTCCCGTCTTCAATAAGTCCTAAGTGAACGCCTAACTGGTCGGTTGTCAGTGCCATTATCTACGCCTCCCGCCCCTGCGTCCACCGTAAGAAACCTTGCTTGCCATATTCCCACGGGTATTGATTCCCAACTCACACAATCCGTCAGTATCGGAAACTATGGAAAGTTCAAAACCTTCAAACACCTTGCTTGCCAACTTCTCTATACCGTCAGGCTTTTCGATATAGCCGACACGTACGGACTGTTCAAACTTCCTGCCGTTCTCTACCAGTGTAGAAACTGCTGCCGTCCTAGGAAGGGAATCTGCTTCAAATTCAAGCCGTTTCGGACCGTCCTTAACTCGCAGGTTTCCGGCTTCGACACTTGCCACTGGTTCACTGTAATCAAGTCCCGAAAGCAGAAACACGTTCATTTTGTCCACGTCTCCGAAAGCACCCGGCTTGATTATCTCGCTTCGCTTATGACGTGCTGACACTACAACTTCCGTGTCATAGGCTAGATAGCCTGTAATCAAGGCCCTTCTGCGTCTCTGCCGGTATTCCACCCGTACAGGGTGACAACCCCCTAGGATGAACCCTGCCGTGCTTCTGTGTGCGATACTTCCCGGATACGCCCCAGTGTCCACCAAAGAGATACCGGCAAGCAAAGCAGATTCTATAACACGCACACCTGCTTCCCTGCGTTCCTTTCTGGACACAAACTCAAGACTGAACCCACGCAAAATTTTCTTGTTCACCAGTTCCAAAGCGTCATCCGCTTCTCTGGTATTTGGAAGTTCTGCTACCAGTTCCAACGCTTCGGCAGAATCCTGAAATTCCAAACCACCCCCACCGGTCCTTGCTATCGGTCGGTTCCGGTTATGTTGAATGTTCAGGATCACGTCCCTTGTTTTCACACTTCCGAAAGCACCCGGCAAAAACCTTTCACCCTGCGGTGCTTCCCTAGGGAAAGCCGTGTCACCATACTCAACGGCTATCCCACGGATGGTTCGGTTATCTACTTCCCGGATTTCGTAGTATCGTTTTTCCGTTGTCATTTACGCCAGCTTGAAAGCGAACCTTTTGTAACCTTCTGAACGGAGCACTCGGAAGTTCATTTGCATAACGGCGGTTATGCAGATTTGTCCCTTTTTGGCAAGGGTGACTTCATCAACGATCAAGTCAATATTTTCCCAGATCGGTGCAACAGAGTGTCCCATTCCCTTTGTCGCTACTGCCTGTTGAACATCGCTTTCGGGCTCGGGTACAAACGCCGAAACTTGGATTCCCTCTAACTGGTTCATCATGCACTGAAGGGCGGATTCATCACTGTTATCCGTCCTGTAAATGATTCCCATGTGTTCATAGGTTTTCGGTCCTATCAACATTTTCACGTCCTTCAGGGACACGGCGTAACGTCCGTCTATCATGCCGTAAACACCCTTCTTATAGGAAGTGTAGGTTTCAATACTACCACCTGCAACAGGGTCCGCTCCGAAGTCAAACAGTCCAAGATTTGATTTTGTCAGAATGTACTTGTCAAGACCGGCTCCCAGAGAATCGTTAAGATTAGTTCGCAGAGCTGAATCCATCCCGGCAAATTTCGCCCTGTCTTCTCGGTTGTAAATGAAGGAAGCCTGGATTCTACGGTTAGTCAGTACTTCGGCTTCAAAGGTTCCGGTGGTTTCGGCAACAGGTGCGTTCCTGTCAACATCTTCCGCAACTTCCCGTGTAGTCAAGACCGGGTAAACTGCGTCACCCACGCCAACGCTTGGCATGGAAACGCCTAAAAAAGCAGCTGCCGATCTAGGGAATACGGGTAGCAAGATAGGTGCTTGATTCTGTCCCACCTTACCAGGTGCGTTTGTAACCGCCCTTTCTTCCCTAAGCAACCTTAACGGTATGCTTTTGGACTCTAAACCAAGTTCCTTCTGAAGTTCAGCTTCCGGTCCTTCTGTCTGTCTGCCTTCCACCGTAGCTTCAATTATCTTTCCGATAGAACACTTAGAGACAAGACCGTTCATTTCCCTGTTTTCAGGTGTAACGTCTTCAATATCATCATCCTTGTTTTCAAGCTTTTCTATCTCGGCTTTAACAAGTTCCGTTTCCTTTGCGTCAGCGTCCATAGATCGCTGTTCCGCTTCACTAGGGTTTTCAATCCCTTTATCGAGTTCAGTACGTGCTTCAAGTGAAGCAAGCCTAGCCCTTAAAAGTTCCAACATAATATCTTCCTCCTAACCGGTCGTACCGGCAATCAATGTAAAGTTTAATCTTATAATCTGAATCGCTTTCTGTTTTATGTTTTCAAACGCACGTCTTAGAAAATCCCGATCCCCTTGCCGTACTCTTACAAACAACGTGTAGAAAACGCTTTGGATCGTGAGTTTAGTGTTTCCCGTTACCTTGAAGTTAAGGGACCTAACCAGCCTGCCGGTCCGTCTCGGTGCAAGCCGTCTAGCTTCTTCCCCCCATAGCTTGGCAATCGGAAGCAGGGATCGTTTAAGTGCTTCATTCAACAGTTCAGTAATCCGTTCAGTGGTATATCTCGGAAAGTCCCGTATGCTTCCACCCTTGAATGTTATTCGTATCCCTGCCATCAAGTCACCCTTTCTACTTCCCGGCTTCCTTGCAGGGATATAAAACGCTTCCGTCCCGTAACATCAAACCTACTGACGTTGTATTCCTTGGAATCGTAAGTGAACCGGGATCTGCCTTCAATTCGCTTGTCATACCTAAGTAGAAAGTCCACGGTTTCCACAAAGGTTTGCTGATCGTCATTTGGGATTAACGGAATATCCAAACCTGTTGAAGCGTCTTGAATCTCCCCGAATACCGTAAACGCCGACAAGTCAGCACCACCGGGTATAAAGGACTGCGGGAATCTGTCATTGTCCCAATCTTCTTCCGTTGCCATTACCCACGAAAGTTTCAAGCCGTCAATGACTACACCGCCACCCCCAACCATCTTTAATTCAAATCTTGTTACAACTCCGTTTGCCGGGTAGGGACTGGAAGGTAAAGTACCGCCTCGGTAGTTCGCAATCCACCCGTCATTATGGGTTCTAACAAGGCAGCCTATCCTTCCATCCATAAGAGAAAACGCCAGGTATGCGTTCAAAACTTCGTCATCTATTGCCGTCCCGTCATCTTCCACGGTCGGGAAAAATATGACTTTGTACTCGTTTGTAGAATTCCCCGCACTGTTCAAGGTCTTATGAAAAAGCTTGATTGTAGGGGCAAAAGAATGTTCGTCCAGCTTTGTTGCGTCCAAATCGAAAAAGGACACGCCTGAAAAAGCGTTTTCGTAGGTGTTGACGTGGACGGGAAGGTTTGAAGCAGAAGCTTGTATATCTACTTCAGGGAATGTTAGTTTTTCTGTGAAACCCATAATGAGACCTTTTACCCCTATCCTAAGTTCCCATTATGGTATTTCTAATTGTATTACGGCAGAAATGAAAAGTCAACTACAACATTTCATTAACAAGCTTCCGCCATGCTTCGGCTTCAGGTGAAGATGGGTTTTCTTTTCGGGTGATCTTGGAATGGCACCTGACACACAAAACAGTCAGATTCCTTTTGTCATAAAAATCAATCTGCGGGTTTTTTCTCCACGGTTTAACGTGATGGACTTCCAAGCGTCCACTACGTCCACACTGTGAACAGGAAAAATCGGCGGCGTGAAGCATTACCCAGCGAAGCCGTTTCCATCGTTTGGTTTTATAGGGTGAAGGTTTCGAGCGTGTAGGTTTCAAGGTCTTCATTTTCAGGTGGAATCCGTACACCTGAAGACACCGCCAGAACCGAAGCAAGGGCCGGATCGTCACCATGCCTTTTCTTGATTACCCAGTTATTGCGTCCGTCCACTTCCACCTGTACCCGTGACATGGAGTTTCGCAGTAGCAATGACCGTTTCGGAATCACCTTCCCATCCACCACGGCACGTTGAAAAACCCTTACATCCTCGCTTCCGTCTATAGGTCCCCACCGGCGAAGTTCCACCGGCACTTCGATTAAACCAGTATCCTTCAAAGCTTGGTACAGATCGGCTTTCCTGTATGAATCGCATACTATCCGGCTAGGCTTTCCCCACCGTTCAACGGCAGTTCGGAACAATTCTCCATAATCCACGGAGAATTCACCCAGAAGCAGAAGTTCACCTTGCCTGTTAAGACGCTGATATAGACTTCCTACGCCGTCCCGTGTAGCACGTGTTTCAAGTGCCGGTGTTGACGGGAAAGCACTAAAGGCTTCCAAGGATCCAGACTTTGGGGTATAACAGGCTATTGCACTCATACTGTAATCCTGCCCAAGGTCAACCGCAAAAATTCTATCTCCATCCATCGGAACGTTGCCTTCGGCATTTTCCCAAGTGGCAGCTTGAAGAAGCAGGTTCTGAATCGTATCATCCACCCCTCCGTTAAGCACCAAAGACTGGTGTTGCTGAAGGAATACTTCATCTTTTTTCGCACGTTCTATCCCTTTTCTTATAGCTTCCCGCAAGGGTGGGAAGTAATCATAGGACGGATTAGCCATGCGAATTGTTTTCAGATTGAAAGGCTTGTTTGTTACCAAGTGGGTAGGTGCGCTGAAACTCATAGAGAAGTCAGCCACTTCATCCAGTAATTTTTGAAAGAAGTGATCCGGTGAAAAGGGACGGGTTCCTAGGAAACATATACGGCAATTCATGGCTCCCATTCCGGTGAGAAGGGCGGATATGATTTTTTCTGCCTGTGTTTGTAAAATCGATTGCGGTTCATCAACTAATATGAGGTGATTTTGCCTACCGTGCAATAAGCGGGCCGTAGATGCACTGCAGCGAAGGGAAGCACCTGTTTCTTCATTCATGATTTCGGCTCTCATACCGGAATCCCATATCCGATACTTGGACTTGTCGGGAAGGAAAGCCAACGCACAATCGAAAATGATTCTTGCCTGATCGAAGCTGCCAGACACTACCAGACATTCCGCCCTTGGTTTGGCAAGTGGACCGTCAATAGCAGCACACGCAACCGCACCTAGCAGGGTAGATTTTCCGTTTTTTCTTGCAATGGATAACGCCGAAACCTGATTAGATAGAAAACCTTTCAGGAACCGGCGTTGCCAGGGAAGTACCTTGAACGGCTTACCAGCTCCGGTTCCCTGCGTTCCTATCAGGGATTTAATGTATTTAAGGGTCCTTTCGTACTCTGTTGCCATGCCTTATATTGCCTTCTGAAGTCCCATCAACGTTTCCCTGAACCCTGAAAAGCACCGGGTTCAGGGTCCCGAAGGTGTTTGTAACACTACATCTTCATCCATCAACCTAATCCGTTTGATTTTTACGGCGTTTCCTGCTTCCAGCAGTTCGAGAATACAGACAGTAAGCACGTTGTCATCTATGATCTTTGCTTTATCCGTAATCACAAACTGTTTCGGATAGGAACACTTTATCCCACCTTTAGCGGTGACAACATAAGCGTACTTCCTTTCCTTTTCCACGTCCTTTTCCATATTCAATTCCTCCTATTGTAGTCTTGTTTTCGGTAGGGTCGTACTCAATTCGCATTTGATCCCGTCCGGGTCTTGAATCACTATCTTTGAAAACGGATCGCTTTCCATGCCGTCCACTTCTTCAAGATACTTATCTACGTCTTCTTTACTGTCCAGTTCAAAACTGGAATAAACATCACCATCAATTCCGTATGTCGTTATCACGTATGCCATTCTAAAATCCTCCTATATATCTATTATACAATATCTCTCTCCCCACCCTCCACGTCCCTTCATTGTTTAGGAGATTCATTTTCTTAATTTATTTCCATATCACCTAGGAAACTTGACGCAGGAATCTCCTATACCTTATCAGAAGATTCCTGCTTGATACTATCACGCTGAGGTATCGAACGAGGTGCTAGGATACGCTTTTGAGGCGTATATACTCTCTTAATGCCTAGGTTTATTGAGTACCTGCAAGCCGGTCCTAGCTTTCAATCTGACACGTGCGGACTGTGCTACCTCCCTAGTAGTCCGCTTCACCGTTATAGGAACCGCCCTAGGTGCACCCAGTTCCATGTACCGAACCTGCTTGTCCAGCAGGGAATCATCCGTATTGGTCACACTGGGGAGCGTCCGACTTAGAAGCCTTATGACATTCGGCTTCTGGTTCCCGTGTCCTATGCTATTTGAAATGTTTGTCAGTAGCATTGTCTCTAATTGTATTCCCTTCAATACAACACAGTCAAGAAAAACATCCTTGACAAAAAAAGCCCCTACCCGGCAGGAGCTAGGTAGGGGCTTCAACTTCCAAAATCATGCTACTGACAAAGGAAGGAACAGATAAATGATAGTGGTATAACGCTACCCACTTTGATAACGGGTTTCAAGCCATTTTTCTATATCTGTTTTTTTCCATGCTATACACCTTTCAGACAGTTTGAAGGGGGCAGGAAACCGCCCTTCTTCAATCTGCTTGTATAGCGTGCTTCGGCATATAGGGATCATCTTCAAAACGTCTTTGATTCTGATAATTTTCTGTTCCATATTTCTATTGTACAAAGAAGCACGTTTGCAAGATTTACCGTTCGTTATAATCCGCCCATGCTTCCATGACTTCACGCCGAAGGTCCAGTATGTCCGTCCGTAGGTACGCCGCTTCGGTTGCGTTCTTAATCGTGTGTGCCAGGCAGGCTTCGGCAATCTCTTTATTCACGTTTGTTTCGGCACACCAGTTTCTGAAACTGCTTCTGAATCCGTGGGGTACTGCCTTCACCTTCAAGTCCCGAAGCATTTTGGAAAGCGTAGAATCGGATAGCACCTTTCCCGTAACCGAAGGGAATACCAAACCAGAACCGTCATGAAGTTCCTTTGCCTGCTCTAACACGGAAACGGCTTGTCTGGACAACGGAACCCTGTGTTCCTTACCTGCCTTCATTCTTTCTGCCGGAATCGTCCACACGGCTTTCCCTGCGTCTATTTCGTCCCATCTAGCGAACCTTACTTCACCGCTTCGGCAAGCCGTCAGTACCAGAAATTCAAATGCCAGCTTTACTGTCTCCGTGGATTCACTTTCCCGTACTGCCTGAATAGCGTTTACAACCGCCCCGTGCGGTAACGCTTTCATGTGCTTCCTTCCGTTCTTTGTTCTAGGCAAGGCTTCTGAAATAGCCGGTCCTGCCGGATCGTCATTCCGGTATCCCTTCGCTATGCAGTACTTGAAGATTGCCGAAAGTCTTTGCCTTACACGCTTCATCGTTTCCTGCTTTGTTTCCCACTGTTCTATTATACAGTCCACTACATCGGCAGGGGTTATCCCGTCCACCGGCCTTTTCTGTAATGAACCTGCGTAGGTTTTCAAAGTGCTTCTCCACTGATCGGCGGACTTAGGATTTTTCCAAGCCTTGGCATGGTTCGCTATCACTGCTTCCATTGCTTCTTCAAACAGTGGGACTTCGTTATTCCGTCCGGGACGGGGATCCAAACCTGACTTGGCAAGCTTGGCATTTTCAAAAGCCAACGCCCTTGCTTCTGCCAGCGATACGAACCGGAAGCTACCCAGCCCTACTTCTACCCTTCGCTTGTGTATCCGAAGCCTTTGCACCCACTGCTTGCTTCCCGTTGCGTGTACTCTTAGATACAATCCTAACCTGCCGTTATCGAAGTAACTGCCTTGCGTGGCATTACGGCAAAACGCCGTTGTCAGTCCTTTCCTTTCCATGATTTTCTCCTTGTGGTATCTACCCTTTTATCTACCTTTTTCATCGGACAGTAATAATACTAACTGGACGGTAATACCTGTCAAGGATTTTTATTTGTTAGTGATATGAAGGGATTAGGTACTGGATTCGGACTTTGTTAAATCTTACTGGAATCAGGAATGGGGGACACTCTCTCCGCCATATATGTTTCGTATCCCACTGATAACAAAAGGCTTTATGAAAATGACAGGGGCTTGTCTACCTTTTTATCTACCTAATAAGCCGTCAGTCCCACACTGGATAACTCGGTGGCA
>MKWU01007691.1_pt1 | contig 10126 bp, 6 predicted proteins | sample 809101 | NCBI WGS metagenome assembly MKWU01 (sample SAMN05860141, study PRJNA318959) | sponge metagenome | host: Aplysina aerophoba | place: Slovenia: Piran, Adriatic Sea, Gulf of Piran | collected 2013-05-07
AGTTTACCTTATGTTAGATATCTAGGTAAACTCGCGCGTTACCTCACGTGACCACATCATCGTCTGACTGCCCTTTTGTATTTTTACATGCGTGCCTGTAAGTGTCAATTATTCACTGATGAAGGCAGCTGTAGGTTGCCGAAACGTCTGATAGCACGCGTGACTGGAACTCCACAAAAAAGTGAAGGGCCCGAGTTTGAGCTCAGTTGCAGCTGGATTTTCGCTTCCTTTTCTTTTACTCTGTGAACTTGTGCAGCAACTGTCACATAACACATAGCTAATGAAGATCATCTCTTCGCACCTTCAAAGAGGTACCTCTTATTTGCAATTGTGCTAATGTCACAGTTTAATAAATCCAATTGCAGGCCCATCAGCATTGAATCAAAGAACAAGAAAAGTGTATTAACTACTATTTCCAAACCATACAGTCAAATGTATCTACACATTAAAGCAACTAGGCATCAGAACATGACATATGTATAAGCGTCCAACATTCTATACAGGACTAGAAATGAACGGAATGGAAGACATACAGAACTAACCTCATTCTCAAAGCGGTCCAAGATCTTTTGAACATTGTCCTCCATACGTGCAAGTCTGATGCTTGTCTCATCATTGTCATGCTTGAAGCAGCGAGCTTTCAGTACTGGAAAGAACCGAGGTGATCGCTCCTGAATCTGTGTGTACAGACCATGTGTAGACATATACAAGTGAAGACAGAATGTATGTAGTCACTATATATATATGTATATATATATAGCTTAAGTCTGCCATATAAAGCCATAGCCACAAGTCCCTACCGCATCAGCTTAGTCTGGTTTATCAAGCAGCCATTGGAAAGCACCTATTGAGCTTCATGTTAAAGACAGTGAATAAAGTCCACGCAGGAGACCAACCATATCTTGCAAGTAATGGGTGCTATTACGATGATCCAAGCTTGAGTGCCTGAAGACGGCATTAAGGAATTCACATGACAAGGATCCAGTGGTATCAGGTAGTATGAACAAATGACAGTGGATTGCCTTGTCTTCAAAGAATAAATAAGTCTCAAAAGCGGTGAGGAAGCTGCACGTGAGAACCAGCTTGAAGACACATGTGGATGTTTAGGAGAGACAGCTCAGAGCTCATTCATACCACTACCAGGAAAGTACAGTTTTCAAATTGTAATATTCCTGTGCCTTTCACATGGGTGAACCATCAAATCAACTCAGCAAGAAGGACGTGATCCCCACACATTGTATACTGTTGAAGGGCCACACTACGCTCTTTCACGAGATGTGTACTATGCTGAATGTGAGTCCCACGGACTGAGTTACACCATATAGAACATGTACTCTGAAATTCGTATGTCCTGTATGTACTTAATTCAGCAGCAATGGAAACTTAATGTGAAAAAAATGCAGGCAGCTAAGTGTGAAAGCATACAAATAATTGCATCTCTTCTTGTTAACCTGAAGTCGTACTGTCGTACCTGATTGTACACAAAGAGCTGTATGGCGTTCTGATCACTGGTGTCTGTCCTGTCCAGCTCAAGGGAGAAATAGATGTAGTCCCACATGTTGTGCTCACAGGCCACGTGGTGTGCAAAGCCCTGGAGATGACAAAGATATGATAAAGAACACGGATAAATAATTTGCTTACCCATTTACATAAATATGTACATATTATAATTTATATGAATATTATACGAGCATTATTTTTCACACAAACTGCACACACAGTACCTTATGCTTTGCTATTATCAAATACACATATGTATGTATGTATGAGTTGCCACATATATTTACCACATATAATAACTTCTAAGCTCCATTTTATCTCTCATCTTTACAAAGTTCATTTGTATACATTTGAAAGATATGCAAATTAGGAATGTACCATGCGACAACATTAATTGGCCTTAAAGATCATTTATTTTGATACGTATATCAATAAGTACTGACCTCTGACTTGCGATCAAACTCATGCGCAGGGATATTGCAGATGAAGCAGAAGTCCTTCCGATCAGCTTCTGCTTTGTACTGCAAATACAACCAAATATACATAATGACATGAAAGTAATAGTGGTATTGCAAATGTATGCCATTAGTGCAGAGACTCCAAGGCTCTCTTGGATAAATCAGTAGCATCAGGAGAGACAGCACAGCACAGCAAATAGACCAACAATTGAGCTTGTACTTAGCATGAGGGTACGTAAGTACGCACATAGCAGCGTGTGTCAATTGGTTACAATTATACATGCTCATCACCTTCTCATCTCTCAGCTCTGAAAAGGTATCAATGATGATACCAAAGATAACTCCCAGACCCACAGTGGTGACTATGGCAAAGAACGAGACGTCAAAGAGGGCTCGAGGAATGTAGGCAGGGAAGAAAGTGATTAGCGTAGCATCTGTGAAGGCTGCATCTGCATTCTGAGAAGAGACGAGAAAGCACAGCTGGCTTTGTCACCATTGTATGGGACACTGTTTGTAAAAAGTGTAACACCAAAGTCATGGTGTGCTTTGATAAATAATATTTAATAAATAATGTGGATATTCAATAAATAGCACTAATACTTAATAAATACCATTGATATTTAATAAATATCTAGTATATATAACCAATATTTAGTAAATAATAATGATACCTAATATGTGCAAAGGAGATTTAAAGTGAGCGTGTGATGGGTTTGTAATCAAAACGTGACATTCATGTGTTCATAATAATGCAAGCCTAGGTTAAAATGCAATTACAAGATTTTCCTCACATTAAACAATATTATAATATTGATAATAGCAGAAGCATTACCTAGCTCTACAACTAAGAAGGGAAGACCCCCAAAGAATGTATGCATGGATGATCTTCACTACTTTCAATACCATGAAACACTAGATAGTGTGGAGCTAGGATGGTGGTGATATTGCTGTTTTTGAAACATTCGTGTTAGCCTGTACGTGTTCCTTCATTGGGTTATGTCATTTAGTGCTCAGTGCATACATTAGAATGCCCAAATGAATGGTGCACATTAAAAAGTACATACTATGGATACCATCTTATGGTGTTCAGCATAGATTGTGTGATTGCATGGTATACAAGATATACACCACACATGCTGCACAAAGGCAAAATGAAAATTTCAACACTATGTTATTGTATTGATTAATGGCTATTGCATGATGAACTCACTGTGACCAAGCCCCCTCCGCCAATCAACCCAAGTCTGATCACTGACACCACACACTGGAACAGAGTCCTGCAGTGGGAGCCGGACTCCGGGTCATCAAAGTAGCTCTGGTAAGCTGCGTATGACACCAGGCCGTAGATGTAAAGGACTACCAGTCCAAGCATGGCCACCCAGAACAAGGAGCGCCCTATAATTATGAAAGGAAAAAGATTGGGTGAATACAGACCTTAAGGCAAAGGAGCAGATTCACTGTAACAGCATGCTGAAGTTAACTGACAAGTAATTACGTATCTTCAGACCTGTGTGCCTGGGTTTTAATAGAGCTAGGCGTCTTCTTTGTGAAAGAGTGATTTTGGGTTCTTAGTCACTTGGGTTGGGAGGAAAGTGGTCCTTGTGTGTGTAAATTTGTGTTGTTTAGACTGGTTTGGTAGTTTGGCCGTTAGCAGATCAACAGGCTAATTACATTACTATACACTGTTCAGTAGTAATAAGTCGGGCCTGTGCAAGACCCGATACTGTAGTAACCTATATACTTTGTTTACGATGGTATAACGTGACTTGTGATACACTGCGCTAGTGATTGTGCTGAAAGTCCATGCATAGTGTGTTTGACCATTCTTTCTGGGCACTTGATCGACTGCACATGAAACCTTATACTTTCAGTTCAGTGAACATTGATAGACATTAATTGTCTACCATATTCATAAAGCCATTGTGCAACCAAATTTCAGAAGTGAGAAAATAAATTTACTCCTATGTATCTCAAAGCAGAAGTGTATAATCATTATTGCTCAGCATTGCAACATACAGTACTTCATGTAATATCAGATGAAGCACATAAGCACTCAGCACAGTATGGGTCTGAATGGACCTTCCCATTGTTTCAATTGTAGGTCTATATGTGGATGAATATTGGTCCAAATAGGAAGCATGCACTCATGTTTTTGTCCTGCACTCATATACTACCCTACATAAATGTTCAGCATGTCAGCAACATACATGCAAAAGTGACTGAGTAATGCATTTCCTCACAGTTCTTTGTCACAGAGCGAAGCACCCTCTGCAAGATGTCGTTGTTGACAACAATGTGAACAAGGCAGAGTGGGTAAAAGTAGCCCCAGAACCCCAGTGATAGCCCGGACCAGGAAAGCAATAGCTGTGCAGGCAGACGAAAGGGTTGCATGATTAAAGATTGCTAGCACAAATGGGGGTAATGACAAAGTGTCTTCATAATGCCCCCAAGACAGAAAGAAAGTGTAAGTTTGGATTGACTGTGGTCCCCACCTTTACTCAGTCAAGAGGCCTTAGTTGCCATGACATGATTTGTATTTTCTGAATGTTGCCTTTCTACATCATCAATTAAACATCACCTAAACATGTCTAATGTATAGGTATAACCTACATGAACACAGCTCAGGTTTCTCACTTGGATGTACTTAAGAGCTTTTTTAAGTAAAGCAATGTCTCTGAAATCTTACATCTTATGCTCTGCTTGTAATCCACCAACTCCCACATGCATTACAGTAAGATTTCAAAACTACTAACATTTGCTTACAGCAAAGACACTTACGAGAAAGTAGACGGTCTTTGCCCCAAGGAAAGCCACATCTGCATAACTGCCATCTCTCTCTTTTCCCCTGCATGAAAGAGTGCAAGGTGATACAATACATACGTAGCACTCAGTCTGCTATGGTAATTATATAGTAAGAACAATTCATCCTGGAACATGAGCAGTTCACAAGTATCATTGTAACACACACTGCATTCTCATAAAGGTGACAGAATATTATAACCCATAAATCTATAGTACATGGCAGGTGGGGATTTGTACACATTACCCAGTGTTGGGGATTTGAGACAAATGGCAGTAATTACTGCCATTTGTCTATAGTACATGATGATTGTGTAATCACACTTACTCAATCATCATATACTATAGGAAACATTACTTGAAGGTGACATATATCATAAAATAAATTATGTATCATGGAATCATTCTCATACCGGTTTGGAGGTATCACCAAATATTTGGACTGCTAATATTTCTGCTCATGTGGTACGTGGGGTAGACTTGAAGTGAAAAATGGAGTTGAGGTGAAACGCTTCTGCTATCACTCAGAAGAGATTTGTCGTTGTGCACTCAATTAATACCACATATGTACTAAAAGGTAAGTAACAATATTAATGCTGTTTTATTCTGTTAAGTTTTTGTAAACTGTTACAATTTGTTCATTCTGCACTGTTTACTATGACAGCTCGCAATTACAGCTCAAGAGGAAATGGCAACAGGGAAAACGAAGAAGCGACCAAGCTCCAACTTGAAACCTACACTCTAATGTGGAGTTTCAGCCACATGAGCATTAAATGCCTTGTTTCCCATTGCCCTTGCACTTCAGTCACGGTTGTGGTGGATGGTATAGCTGCCTCTGTCTGATAGTGCATGTGCAGCATGGATTTTGAGCTTGAGTAGCTGATTTGAAAAATGTGTACAAACATTGAACAAGCACATTAGCAACATGAAGAAATGGTTATTATTGATTTTGATACTGTGCTGTCAGAAGCAGAGTTTTGTTCCCAGTTTACTTGCACTTCTGTGTGTCATCCTTCTTTTGAAGTGCCTACTGTTGAAAGTTATGTAGGAACAACTGTGCTGCTATATTCATTCGACTGCTTTTAAATGATTTATTTCAAAAGGCAACCACCAAGGTAAACACTTGCTCTGGTGGCTTGGGTACTTAACACCTTTGTGGTTAAATCAGATATAGCCCTCGTGGCCATAACACAGAATCTAGATACATAAAGCATGCCTATGGGATGAATTGCATGCACAGATGCAACTGCACAAAGGTGTCACATACTCTCTTAGGCAAGGGAAGACGAGTGAGTACTCATAGACATGATTATCATGGTCTGTACCTGATTGTGTAAAAGATGTTCGGGATGAAGTAGAAATTAGGCCAGTTCACAAGAAAGTAGGTGAACACTATCTTGAGTGTCATGAGGAAATGCAGGCCTCCAAGGACGAACAGCAAGTACAACCCAAACCAAAGCTCTACAGCAGGTATTGTGGGCAAGCCAAAGCCAGGTCGAACTGTGTTGTTAGGATTGTTGATGTCAAGAGAACGACCTGTGAACTGCCTGCAAAAAGAGACACAATGAATCATGTGAAAAGTAAACATCCAGTGATAGTGGCAGAATTGTACAAAACTGGTACACTATGCATGCAAATAAGTATAAACTATGAACGTGATGATCATTCGACCCATTGCCATTGTATGTTAATTGGTACCTAAGTCACCCAGAGCGACTGAAGGCATTGAATTCTTAAGCCTCCAGTAACACGAGCAGGTTTATCGAATATGGTGTGCTGCCTGTGTTGATCACTCACACATGTGCAGCCAGAGAAGTATTTGATGGAGCTAAACCTTGAACAACAAAGTTGAGTGGGTAATTTGTATTGATTCGGATTCAATATATATACCACAATAGTGACCAACTGGTGTCTGTAAAGCATAGAGCGAGGACTCAGGTGCATCTGCCCTTCAGCCAGTGCTCAAATTACACTACATACGCGGCCAGTATAAAACAGATACAGTTGAACTACTATATGTGGAGCAAACTGCTCCTATAACAACTATGGAAGGGTGAGTGTGGCTTCACTGTTGTAACTGAGCACCAGTTAGCCTGAATATGGAAGCATAGTACACACAGGAAGTATGTGGATCTGGGAAATGACATATACAGATCTAAGGAGAATAATCACTTACATTTGACTTTCAGGAGTGACATCTGCAGGGTCCTTCCAAGCCACCAGTACCAGGATGTTGAGCACAGTGGTCAGGAAGATGTAGGCCCAGTGCCAAATGTTGCTAAAATGACAAAACCATGAGGCAAATGGGTATACAAAATCAGACTATGAAGTGGGGGCTTCTCAGCTGGTTTGGGCATGAGAAAGAGGTGGTTTTCTACGTAGGTACCAGCTTTCAACTGTTAGCAATCTGGCTGGCGTTTATGTCAGATGCACTGACCTTCTTCAGGACAAAGATAAAGTGGCTCCAACACTCACAACCATACTCATAATACAGTGAATGATGAATGTTACTGATATATAAGTGATGAGTGCTGAAGCTAACTTCTCTTCGCCCTGGCCAGGACAGTGCATCTGACGGAAACGTCAGCAAGATTATCCAGAGAATAATCTTCTAATCTAAGCCTTTCGCTACATCAGACTACGTTTATGTTTCGGTCATTCAAGTAGATACTTACCAAATAAGCAACAATATTGGTTCACAGCAAGTGAAATGATTGCTGCACTCACCGTCTGTAAATAAACACCTTTGTGTACCAGTGGTCTCTCAGGGTGTTCTATATGAGAATGCAAAGAACACATATCAAGAGTACTATTATTCATGGGTACAGAATTAGTCATACACATTTGGGAGGCTAACTATGACTGAAAAAGCAGAAAGAATTAGAATTTTGAGTAATTACTGTACAATAGAAAGTACTACACAATTTCAAAAATCAGTACAAGATGTTAATACTCATTAAATACTTTTGCTAGTCACCTAATTTTGGTGCCACTGAGTTAGTACAATACAAAACTACGACAATAAAGTAAACTGTAGATAAAATGCTTATACAATGTAAAATGCAGAGCTTACCAAGTGGTTGACTATTCCCTTAATGGCCTTCATCCACTCCAGGAAGTCCCGAACTTTGTCTTCTGCAGATTCACGGTTCACCTGCCACTTAACCGTCTCCACCATCTCTTCAGAAAGCTGGTCCTGCATGAGAGGTTGAGCACAGTATAATGGGTTAGTACGTACATACATATGTACCATCATACACTATCAGTGCGTGCCTTTTATGCATTACGTCGACCACTGTACTGTAGGAACCCAACATATGCACTTGCACAGCAGCATTGGTCATCCATGCACCCACATCTAATCACCAAACACCACTGGCCACATAAAGTTAGTGTACACATACCCCACAATGCAATAACATTAGCTACGTATGTAAGTTGATGAAGGCTTTTGAGACCAAATATCTTGCAAATGTTATTCATTCTTACCTGTATGTGGAAGATCAAGTAACCCACTACGTACAGTACCATGCATAGTGACAAACATGGATGACAAAAGTCTAGCTGTGCCACCGGAAGGGAACATAATCTATACCTATCCAAATCTTATGCAAAGACGTCAATCGCTTTGTGGTCCATTTAATCAGTGCAGTGTTACACAGGCACAAATACACATGGATTCAAAAGAATTCTTTAGCCATACTAAATGGTCAGTATATAATTCAAAATACCAAAGGAATAAATTTTTCCTTTAATTAATGTGATTGGGTAATACTTGTACTGCATTGTAGGCATGTTTTTCAATACCATTCATTAGCTTCTACGTACGTACCCCAAAGTACTTACAGAAGGGTCATATCGGAAGTGGACCTTGGAAAGCATCTTATCGCCATCAAGATTATCGTAGAGTACTTCCACAGATTTGGAGCGCTCACTGCAATACTGCCACACTTCTTGGATCTCACGTTGTCGCTGCTGTTCCTCCTCATCATCCTCAGCAGGCTCCTGAGGTACTGCATGCAGAACACAGATACTAGTATAAGGCAAGAGTATAAACAATCCTCCCAACTCCGATTGTAACATCAGATAGGCACACTACACACTACACAGTCAGATGGGCAGACACTAGAATGTCAGCCAATACTTTCACACATGTGCAGCTACTGCATAACTGTGTAGGTCAAGTGTAGGCTTCCAAAGGGTGTCTATAAGGGAAATTTTAGAGGAGGGAGAATGATATAGGCTTGTTTCCAGTTCTACTTATAAATCTAGCTTTGTAGGCCTAGTACGTACATAATAGGCAAGACATCTTGCTTGCATCATGACATCGAGAATGATGATGAGGGGCTCAATAGCTAGTTAGTGTGATGAGTTTTTGGAACTAATTGGAGTAAGTGTAGAGAAAGACATAATTTGGCCCCTACTTTTGTCATACGTATATATATAACTGTGGAGCAGCAGATTGACTTTCTTGCTCAAACACAATCACCATTGTGCTATGCCTCCATTACCAGACGCCACGGTATTGCAGTCTATATAAGAATGTCCCCAACACAAAATGGTGTATCTTATCTAATACAATAGCAAGTGTCGGTGGTGAAATGGTGGTAAAGAGGAACAACTGAAGGCCATGGATGGGCTTATGTCAAGGTCCCAAGTGCAACAGCACTTTCAAATGCAACCTGAAGTGAGTACAAGGGAAACGCATTGTTGGGTCAACATTATCCTATTTCATCTTTTGATATTTTCTTCTTCCTACTGAATATTTGTGCGCTTTTAGCACTTGACATAGACCACCTATGGGTCCCAGTCATTCATGTGAGGATGAAGGGGCAGTTCTCTGAATACCAGTTTGGTTGTAACAGCAAAATGGGCAAATTACGACATTATTGCAGCATTTTATAGCAGCACATGCAAAACTGACTGGTCAATCCAGGACTCCTCAACCAGACCCCCCAACAAACTCAGAAACTATGTCATATGTGTGTTCTGTGTTATTTCTCACGCAATCTTTCCTTGGCAACGCCTTCAAAATCACAAAGATGCTTCAATACATGGAAAGCCTTGAAAAGTGCTCTCTGAGCATCATCATCCTTCCTCTGATGTTGCTGTAGAATGAGATCAATGTGGGAGGAATTAAGACTACATGGGGGTACATAGTGATCATTCAGAAATATACCTTGGCACGTATACATACCTAAGAAATATAATTTTGAAAAGAATAATGCTCACTTAATACAAACTGCATGCCATGAATGCAGCCTTTCGGATAATATTAGGGCAATAGAAAATGAAGCTGTATAATTGAGATGTGATCAAACATTCAGATAACATGTGCGAAGGGGGCTTGGCTATGTAAAGCCATAGGA
>MKWU01007692.1_pt1 | contig 10126 bp, 10 predicted proteins | sample 809101 | NCBI WGS metagenome assembly MKWU01 (sample SAMN05860141, study PRJNA318959) | sponge metagenome | host: Aplysina aerophoba | place: Slovenia: Piran, Adriatic Sea, Gulf of Piran | collected 2013-05-07
CAAAATCTTCACCCTCTAGGTGAAGCGCACTTCACGTGAAGCACGTGCTTCACCCTCCAGGTGAAGACAAACAGAGAGGGTGAAGCACGTACTTCACCCTCCCTGGACTGTAGCACAATAGCACTACAGCGCATCCGCCCGGCGGTTCACTGGTGGAGGGTTGGAGGTAGAGGGCGTGTTGGAGGGGCGGAATGACTTACTCCAACAGATCGAACACACGCCCGGCATTACCTCCAACGCCTTGCGTCCACACTCGGTACACACTACCTTGTGTACGCCCGACTTACGGTATCGCTTGGATCGTGCCATTGCCGTACCTCTAATCCTCGTAAATAAAGTCAACGGTTACGGAACGCCCAAGCGTAACACCCAACGATGCAAAGCTAGACGTTGACGTATAAACAAAACCCGTACCACCACCAATGGAGATCGCGGTACTATAGGTATACAGCATGACTTGCCCAAATCGCGTTGTACGCAAGGCGGCTGGATGTTCCGCAACAGTGTCCAACGTTATTATTAAGCCTCTATTCGCAGCATCCCAATAGCATCTTGTGAGTCCATAGCTTACTTGTGAACCCGTATCAGAGTGCGATGCGGGGATCGTCAAACGAGGATACGGGCGAGCCAACAAATCCCCTGCACGCCTTGGCGTCGTAAACGTAAGCGTCTGAACGTGCAGACTGCGGGTGATACCGCCCGTTTTGAAATAGATCAATTCAATCGTTATGGAGGTACCCGTATCAACAAACGACGGCCCCTCATAAGTGTAGACGGTATACCCTAGTTGCCGTTCCCTAGCGTAAGGATAAAGCGTTCCGTTTATTCGTATGGCGTCGGGAGCGTCGCCCGGATGGAGGTTGAACGCAATACATACCGCGCCCCACTGTGCATAGTAAAAGAAACGCGTAATGTATTCTTGCGTATCGCCGCCCAACACGGCAAACGCGGCTGGCACTACAAAACCGGCGTTCAGAATAGCTAGGCCCCTCGTGTTCGGCAAGTTAAGGTTAAGAGTTAGAGTTAGCGCATCGCTAGGGATACCGCCCGAACCAGCCTCATACAGAATCTTATCGCCGTATGCCAAGCCGACAAGTTCATTGCCTCCATAGGCAATGCCAACCAGTTCATTATTTCTGTATGCTATTCCCATAGTTACGCCGTCCATCCATACCAGGTACCAGCATCCTTTGTAGTCAACGCCGTGTACGCGGCTTTATTTGCCAAGATAACCACGGGCGAACCGAGATTAGGGGCGGTTTCCACCACGGGCAACGCGTATGTCCAGCCGTTCTTTACAACGTCGCCCGTGCGCGTCTTAACTTGAATTTCCAGCGTTTGCGATGTATTGCGATTGTCTGAAATGTTGGTTGCCCAAGTTTTGCTAATAGGGAATTCGTATTTTTGTTTAGTAGACGTTGGAACTTGGGTAGCCGTCAAACCCGCAATGATTAAGTCTACTTTCGGAAACGCGAAATTTGTCGGCAAAGCATCGGGATGGAAATATATAGTTATTGTTCTTGCGTCGGTAGTATCAACCCAATATCCCGGTTCAACCACGGGATCGGGTATTCCTCCAGCCTCCAAAATGTCAAGCCGCGCGTCTAACGCGTTGTCGGCGGCTCTGCGGATTACCGATGCATCTCTCACACTGCGATCGATGCTTGCTATTTTAGTTTCTAAGGTTACTAGCAAGGGATCAGTTTGGAGTTCATTCTGCCCGTTTAACGCTAATCCCCCGCCTTGTGCCAACACGATCCCGCCCGTCGCCAACCGAGATATTGCCGTCTTGTTCGTTTCAATCTTTTCGTCAAGGGTATCGTCGCCCATTGTGCGTGCCAGCGATTCGGCTGCAATGGCGGCTGTTGCTGCGTCGGATGCCAAACCGATAGCCACCAACGATGGTACCGTATGCAGTTCGCCATCGTTGTTATAGGCTAATCCGCCTCCAGTCTCCAACAGAGTACGTCCACCAGCCGCCAAGCCTCTAATGGCAGAGGCGTTGTTGGTAACGCGGATCGTCAAGGCGTCCAGACTGGCACGGGCGGCAATGTCCACCAGTTCACGCCAGGCGTAATCAGTGTCATTTTGCCCGGTTACAACCAACCCGTGCCCAACGGCGGAACCTACGCCGGGCGTATCCGGAACCTCTTTGACGGATTCCCAGAACAGCAACCCGCGACGGCTGAATAACGCCTCTGTTGCCGATTGCCCGTAAGAGGGCAAGATGGTACCGGGCGTCAATTGTGGCGGGATATGGTGAACGTTGGGCAACCCGGAATGGGCGGCAACAGCGGCACGGATCGCGTCCAGCACGGTTTGCGTCGCGCCTCCACTACTACCACCCGTAGCGGAATCAATACCGCCGTCAAGCCGAATAGCTTGCGAACGCAACGCGCGTATCCGTCTGGACATATCCGCGCGATGGTCCGATTCCGGGGCGAACGAAACGGTTACATCGCCGATGCTTACGCCCGTAGCGTCAAGGCGTCGCCCGTCGGTAGCGTACCCGGCGTGCAAAAGGAATTCCAGGATAGAGGCGGCGTTGTGGTAGTCGCCGCCGTCGCCTACCGCGTTGAACGTGTTAACAACATCGTCGCTAAAGAGGCTTACCAGTACCTCCAACGATCCGGCGAACGATGGCACGTAATCAGCGGGCAATGGCAACGCCGGGCGTCCATACGGAAAACCGGCGATTCTGAAAGCATCGTTGATAGCCATTGTTACGCCCCTCCATTCGTTAGCATCGCCCGTACAGCGGCGTTCCCAATTGCGCCGTCAAATAGCTTGTCGCCGTCTGGCAGAGGCGGATACCCTAGCGTCAACCGCCCCTCGTTCAGCGTGATTAGTCCAGACTCATATTGCTTAACCACGCCGTCCAGTTTCTGCGATCTCGTGGTAAACGGTTCGGTTGCGAACTTAATCGGCGATCCGATCATCCCGAAAGCCGTTTCGATGTTCCGCCGGAACCGCGATACTTTCGCTTGCCCGCTGAACAGGATGCGTTCCGTTTCGTCGGTTGGTCGTCCCAACTGGACTCCAAAGATGTAATCCGGCACGCCGCTAATGACGGATAGTTGCCCTAACAGCGTGCGCATATAGTCAAGCGATTCCGTCAATCCCGCCCCTGAACGTTCAACGTAACGCGCACCCTCTTCACCCACAAACGGCGGATCAACCGTCAATCCCAACCCGGTAGAGGATGCGCGGTTGATAGCGTTCTGATCCGAACCTCTACCAACGGTACCGCCACTGATAGCGTCGGTATCTATCTGCAATATGGACTTGCTAACCGTGTTAAGGAACTGCTGTAGGATGTTGAGGCGAACGTTAATTTCGCGCACAATGCCATCCATTTGATTGAACACGCCGTCTTTCGTGTCAATCCAGATAACACGCCCAATGTCCACGGGATCGCCTAGCGGCGTATCGGCAACCCAACCTTGACGGTATTGGCGTATGGACTGCCACGCTTGCCCGGTTGTCGCGTCATACTGTATGACGCGTGCGCGTTCGGCGTAGGTTACGCGGTTTTCCTCTCTAGTCTCATACTTGCGGTTGCGTTCTGGAAACGCGAACACAAAGCCGTCAATCGAATCCCGATCATAGATGTTGAACACGGGATAGACGTAATCCGGGCGTACCGCGCGGTACATACCCGGCGTGCCGACGATGCAACCCTCGCCCGTTACACTCCAATGCTCTGTTAAGTTCTCTAAAAGCAAAGAGGCCGCCGGATCGCTTGACGGCATATCCCCGATCATTGCATCTGAAAAGAATCGGGATACCGCGCCAAAGTAGTTGAACTTTGTCCATAGCTGTTGAGGCGCAACCAACGCCAAGCCGTTGACGTTGTCGGGTTGTATGCGGAATATCGAATCCATCCGCCCCTTGCGCCAATCGAAATGATCGGCGTAATCTTGCCGTAGTAAGTCCAGAAACATTATGCCAACCTCTTTCGCCCGATGTATTCGCCCAACATTTCCAACGCCCGGATTCGCCCGTCTGGATACATCCCGGCAATCCCGTATTGATCCATCGCCTCCAACAGAGGCGTTAAATCCTTGTGCGCCCGTAGCTTGCCGCTGTTCAGTAGGTTTTGCGTGTAGTCAACCCGGCGTGGTTCATAGTCGCCCCTGTAGGCACGTACACGCTTGCCGGATTCCCTCAATTGCCGTACCAGCATCGGGCGATCCGTGTTAGTCATAACCACGTCGCCCAACATCATTTCTGCCAGGGGCGTGGAGGTAGCGAATTCGGGCGACTCGGTAATGCAAAATCCGTAAGGCGTTTCCGACACACTCACAACGCTAATTTCGTTGCCCTCGCAATAGAGGGCGGATAGCGTCGGCTTGCTATCCATTTCGTCTAACTGGCAATCGTAGAGTGTGGGGCGATCCAAGCGGAATTCATTGTTGATAAAGCGTGCCGCGTGAATATCATCGTATTCATTAAGCCGTTCCTCAAAAAAGTCATCGCCGACAAACTGATTATCGCGCGTATCGCTATCGAACAGCGTCGCGGCGATCTCGCCTTTTTGCGCCCGTTCATAGTAGAGACGGCTTGACCAATGGTAGGGCGACTTGTTTTTGTTCGCCGTGTATATGCGTAGCGCATCGGGCGGCGACGTTCGCCCCTCTGCTTGACTCACAAAGTCATATTTCAGCAGAGGGAATTCGTCCAGCAACAACCCGGATAGCGTCAATCCCTGGATGCTTTCGTCTTGTCCCTCGTTACGCCCTCCATACACAAGGAACGTGTTGCCGCCGATCTCCATATAAGGCGACGATCCGCGTACCTCGTTATAGTCCATTTCCATTAGCTTTGCGTATTTCTTGAACAGAGGGTAAAAGATCGCAATGACTTGCCGCCCAGTGTACGCCCCAACCATATACGTTGCGCCTTTGCGTTTCTTGGCGTGTTTCAGCATCGCAATAGTCGCGCCCGTTGACTTGCCTTGCCGGATCGCCCCATACCACAAAATGAACAGACGCCGCTGTTCGGCAATTGCACTATCGACGTGCGACATTACAACCGACTGTTGCGGCGTTAGTTCGCCTATGGGATCGGCGGCTTTCGCTTTTCTAGGCATTTCGCCCTAACCATCCATCGTGTTCAGAGGTTTGTAGCAACATCCATATATGCGACGAATAGGCGACGTAATCCAGTACCTCCAACGCCGCTAATATGATTGTTGCGCTACCGGGTTGGTTGTGCCCGCTTTCTCCGAATATTTCTCTACCAAACGGCGACGGCTGTAAAAGGTTGCCGTTTCCGTCGCGCGGTAGCCTAAAGGTAAAGCCTACCTCTGCGATAACATCCGGGGCGAGTCGCAACGTCGCCCGTTCACTGATTGGCGCAACCAGCACGTACCGTTGAGAAAATGGGCGTAGAGTCAACGGCAAATGCTGGTATTCTTCACGATCTGTACGAAGTCCACTATCCGCACGCACCAAACATCGTATGCGCCCAACCGCATTGGAGGTTAATATTGCGCGTCGGTATATGCCATCCGCCGCGCGATATGGAGTTAGGCTAATAACGTCTAGCAAATGCGGATAGTACATTGCTGGTACCTCTACGCCGGAACGTTGGAGATCGTTACCCTTGAGTTACGCAACCGTTCCGGGCGATGTACCTTGACGCCGTAGGTATACAACCCGCGAACAGCGTCGGCGAACGTCGTTTCACGCCTCAACTGTTCAACCCGGCGTATCTGTTCGATAAACGCGGTAGCGGAATCGTTGCCATAAAACCAAGTTTCAACCACGGATACCGGATCGGTAGCGGATGCGCCCGGCGTTATAACCGAATCGTCCGCCGATCCAACGTACCACGTCAAGCCGCCCCAAGTGCCGATCCTACCGTTCCGCAATCCGTCGTTGACGGGGGCGTTCAGCACGGCGTTCTGAAGGCTGTACCGCATCAGCATTTCAGCCGTGTACGGGCCGATGATTACCCAACGCCCGTCGCGCGGCAATTTCGCAACGTCCATTAGCCTATGGAGGTACGGCACGCGGAAATTGTCGGCGGTTATCTCTGCGTCATAGTCGATTGCGATTGCCGGGCCGGGCGTTGATGCCGCCGACATAATCAACTGCGTATGCGCGTCAACCTGTTCCGCCAACGCGATCCCGTCTTCCTCAACGGCGGCGTCCAGTACGCCGACGTTCGCTTGAATGGCGGGTATATCGTCCAGTTGCACGGCGAATGACTTTTGCTGGTTGAGGGCAAGATCGCCCAGGTGAACAACGTCTGCATCCCGGTACGTTACCGTTCCGCCAACCTCGTAATCCGCAACCGAACCCGTCGCCGCGATGTTGAGGCGAACCGTGTCGCCGCCGTTTGCCAATTGACCTTGCCACTGTCTGTCAACCCGATCCGCAAACACGCGCCGCTTGCGGTACACGTCCAGCAAGCGTGCAGCGTATATGATCGGGACAACCGTTGTATTGTCGATAGGCATCGCTTTGCCCTCCATTTAAGTTTGCCGGGATTGCCTAGCTTTCGATGTAAGCCTTGACGCTATCCCAATTCGCCAAGACTGCCTCAACAGCCGCGTGATCCGCCATTCCAACCACGCTGTTGAGGCTGAACGCCGGGGCCGTGTTTGGAGGCGTGCCGACTGGTACCTTGGGCGGATCATCCGGCTTGGGCGGCGTCGCCGGGGCCGGGGCGTCTGCCTTGGGCGGATCGGCGACGGGCGGCGTCGGGGCCGGGGCCGGGGCGTCTGCCTTGGGCGGATCGGCGACGGGCGGCGTCGGGGCCGGGACCGGAGCGTCTGCCTTGGGCGGATCGGCTACGGGCGGCGTCGCCGGGGGCGTTTGCGAGTCTGATACAAATATCCACTTACCACCAGTGTTAACTGCCATCTAAACCACCATCCTTCTGTTTGTTTATGGTATGGGTTGCGAACGCCTTTAACGTTACTATCAACGCGATAGTTGGGCCGAATACCGTGCCAATGACTAAAGGATTCGGGCAACCGTTAGTTAGTATATTGGCAAGTTGCCCGTTAAGTTGCCACAATATGAACACTTGCAACCCAACCAGCACCAACGTAACGATGATCGCGTTTGTTTCGATCTTTGTCGCAAAGTAGTCTTTCACGCCCTCATATTACTATCGGCAAAGTTGGAGCGTCAATACCTTGTTCTATCCTCTTATTATTGATCCCGGTTGGAGTCTTTTCTATATCCCGGATGATCGCACCTGTTTCCAGACGCAACCGCCGTACAGGATTCTTACTTAACAAATCAGTCATAAACTTTGGGAATACAACTTGCTCGTGCGTATCTACGCCTCTAACCGGGTTGCGCACGCCTTTCAGCTTGTACGTGTCGCCAATGATATAGTGCTTTGGGGCGGTAAAGTAGCACTCTATACCCGGTACCTTATCCTCCAACTTGTACTTTCCAAGTTCGGTACCGCTAACTATGGATGGCGGTAACTCTATATCGGTAATGATGCTATCCGTGTCTGCCATATATAGTGTACCTCCATTGGCTATGACGCTTGCCAACCCGTCCCATAATACGGCACGCCCCTTGGCTGTAATGTATCCCGCAATGCTACATATAGACTGCCTTGCAAGTTGCTGTTGCCCGGCGTCCAGCACAACCTTTAGCAGAGTGTCGCCGATCTGCCAATAGTCGGTTAGCACGTCATTATAGTAATTGATCGTTCTGGACATTGCCGTATCCGGTTCATACATTACTAGGTATTCGTCGCTATCCTCGTTCACTCGTTCCCATTCGGGATTTTCGCGTTGCCCAAACTTGCCATAAAGACTGTTCATTAGCAGTTTCGTTAACGTATCCCAAGCCTTGTTAGCATCCGCCTTGTACTGGACTCGCCGGGCAAAGAGTTCATTAACGTAGCTATCGAACATCGGCACGGCGTCATACAACCAGACATTGTTAACCGCCTCTATGTAACCTTGTTCACGCGCAATCTCCAGGATCGGTTGCCAGGCCGTTACCCGGAACCGCCCAACCGGAAATATCAATTGCCCGTTATGCTTGACGCCCTCCAACCCAAGGAACCCGTATTTCGATCCGGGCGGTATGTTCAGAGATACATCCGCCATAGCGATCATATCCCGGATCGTGCCGTCTAACACTTTATGGAGTAGACGGGCGTTTCCGCGTTGTGAGTACCTTACTGGTATATTGCCAAGCATACAATAGGGATAGAGGCTGTTAACGTCATACTTAAATACTACTTCAGATCGCGGCGTTCCTTTCCAAAAGGTATCTGTACGCCCGCCGTGGTATGCGGCCTGTTCCTGTTCATTCACGTAGGGTATGCCCTGCGATCCCTGTACCTTGTATTCAGCGTTGAAATACCGCTTACGGTACGCCCGGTTGGAGGCCATTGCCGCCGTTAATCCCGGCGTTGTGCCTCCAACATCTTGCGTGAACGCAAACACATTAAACCACGCCTTACGCAGTATCTCGGTATCCCTACGGCAATAGATCGTCAACGCCTCCATATCATCGGTTGGAGGCATTGTTAACTTTTCAACGCCCAACGAGTCGCCTATCACGGCAAGCGGCATTTTGTAGAAATTCGTATTGCATATCAGTTCGGCGTAACGATCATCACCAAAATTCAGCGTTATGAAGAATGGGGCGAATCCTGCGTTATCCGCCGGATATATACCTCGTGTGTAGTCAATCTCATAACGGTACCGCTTACGGTTATCCGTCGCCCCTATGCGCAAAACGGCGGCGTCAAAGTTCCAGTTATGCGCGATTACCCGACACGGCAAGTGTGCGCGAACCATCAGATAAAATTCGCGTTCGCTATGGTACTCGCCGCTATCAATCTGAAATTGAGGCAACCCGGTATCCGCGTCAACCCTCCATACCTCATAACAGCCTAGTACCAGACGTTGAACGCCGTTACCCTTGTCTGCTGTTTCGGTATCCGTGAAGATCGCGTTTACCGGGATCGTTTCCTTGCGCGGCTTGCCCGTTAGGCGGTACCCGTAACGTTCAGACATTCCTGCCTTGCCGCCGTCGCCCGGTACGGCGATTGTCGCCCCTCAATTCGACTGCCTCTATCCTAACGTCAAACCGTGTGAAGTCATAACTGTAGAGATCGGAATCGTCGGGCGATTCAAACATCGCGTACAGCCGCGCCTTGATTTGATTCTCTATTTGCGTTTCGATAAAATCGCGGCTGTAACGCCTCAAATCTTGGATCGTGCGCCCACTTATTGATTCGCTATGCGCCCGTAGGAATTGCCCGCGATAGAATACCCTAACGCTGAAATTCACCCTCCAATCAATCGCCGCGAACGTTGCCCGATCCGGGTTGACGCCTTGCCTAGTGGTTGCTCCAGCCGCTTGCAACGTTCTACCGGGGCGAGATAATGCGCTTGCTACCTCTATGCTTGCCGTAAGCAAGTTCAATCCCGGCACAACGCGCGTGATTGTTGCCAAGCGTGCAACCCGCACGGTTGAACGTATGCGTTCGCTACCAACCGCTATTCCTCTGCCTCTCAATTCGCGCGTGATTGCGCTACGGGATAGATCGGGATCACGATCTAACAAACGCCCCACTTCACGCGATAGATCATCTGTTGATATGCGTTGTCTGCCTCTGCCTCTGCTGACCATTTACCCTCCAAAGAAAAGGGGCGGAATTACCCGCCCCTAGAGTAGCACGCCCGGTTGACTACCGTCGCTTAGAGGATCGCCGCCCGGTTTTCGGCTGTTCCTCTTTCTTGTCGTCCTCGCCGTCACCATTGCCGGAACCGAGATACTGAACGTTGTGCGCGTACACGTCAAGCGACGGATGGATGCTCTTGCTGTCGCGCGATTCGTAGGCGTCTGCCTCCAACCGCCCGAACACGGCGACTTGACGCCCCTTTTCAAGGAACCTGTTGGCGTTTTCACCCGCCTTGCCGAACACGTGAACCCGGAACCACTGTACGGATTCGATGTATTCGGCCTGGTTGGCGGGATCACGTCGCCGCCGGTTGTCGGCAATCGAGAATTCAGTTACCGGCGTGCCATCCGGCAAGTATTTCATTTCGGGATCGATACCGAGAAAGCCTATTACCGTGATCTCGTTCATTCCTCTAACTCCAATTGTTGTGTTCTTTGCGCCCGTTACC
>MKWU01007693.1_pt1 | contig 10123 bp, 10 predicted proteins | sample 809101 | NCBI WGS metagenome assembly MKWU01 (sample SAMN05860141, study PRJNA318959) | sponge metagenome | host: Aplysina aerophoba | place: Slovenia: Piran, Adriatic Sea, Gulf of Piran | collected 2013-05-07
TGAGGCTGCGCACCAGATCGCGCCGATAGTCCGCGTCCGCGTGAAAGTCTTCGCTGGGGTCGATGCTCTCCGCCGCCGCCGCAGCCGCCTGGCGGAAGGCGTCGTCGCCCGGCGCCGCGCCCGCAAGCGCGTCCTCGGCGGCGCGCGCCCGGTGCGGCCCGTCGCCCACGCCGGCGCAGACGATCCGCGCGCCCGCGCAGGCGCCGTCCGCCACTTGGAGCGTTGCACCCACGGCCACGTAGGCGAAGTCGCCCTTGCGGGGGCTCACCTCGTGAAAGCCAGCGCCCTGGCCGGCCGGCGCGCGCGGCACGCGAAGCTCGACCAGAATCTCGTTCGCCTCGGCCGCCGTGGAGAGCGTCCCGGTGAAGAAGTCTTCGGCAGCGACGGTGCGCGTGCCGCCGGCGCTTTGCAGCACCATCTCCGCATCGCTCGCCAGCGCCACCGCCGGCATCTCCGACGCCGGGTCGTTGTGGCAGAGATTGCCGCAGAGCGTGCCGCGGTTACGGATCGGCCCGTGGGAGACATAGGGATAGGCCAGAGCCATCAACGGCGAAGCGTCGCGCACGGCGGCGGACCCCAGCACCGCCTTGTGCCGCGCCAGAGCGCCGACCCTGAGCTGCCCGTTCTCCAGGGTTAGGTAATCGAGGCCGGGAAGGCGGTTGATGTCGATCAGCACCCCCGGATGCAGCGCCCGCAGGTTCAGCATCGGCATCAGGCTCTGGCCGCCGGCGAGCACCTTGGCCTCTTCGCCGTGCTCGGCGAGCAGCGCCAGCGCCTCGTCCAGAGTATCCGGACAGCAGTAGTCGAACGGTGGCGGTTTCATCCAGTCTCTCCCCTCTTCCGACCCGCCGCCCGGTGGCGAGCCGGCCGTGGCACGCAGTCGGGCCGCAGTCTAGAGCAAGCCCGCACCCTCTTCCAAGCCGAGCACCGCGAGCCACGGCGCATCCTGCCGACCGAATGCGGGACTTCCGCACGCGCATGCGGCCACGCGGGGTTTCGGGATGGTCAGGAGGCGGTCAAACGCTTGATGGAAGTGGTCGGAGTGAGTGGATTTGAACCACCGACCCCCGCGAGATTGTTACACGGGCGTGAATTGAATCTTCAGGCTTCCGGCCGGTGCGCCTTCGGCAAAGACCCGGGCGACCTCCTCGAGCGGAAGTTTGTGGGATACTAGCCGATCCGCATCGCCTCCGAATGCGCGCAACGCTGCAAGGGCGTCGGGGATGTTGTGGTTGAGCGAGTGCGATCCGACAATCGTGATCTGCCGACGGAAGAGCTCGAATGGGCTTAGCTCAATCCTGGCGTCGGAGGGGCAGACGCCAAAGAAGAGTCCCGTGCCACCATCGGCAATGTAGCGAATGAGGCCGCCGGCTACTTCGGGCACACCTGTCGCATCGATCACCAGATCGGCCTCGCGCTCCCAGGATGGCAGTTCCGGGCTGCCATTGCCGAAGGCGTGGAATCCGAACTCCCTTGCGAACTCCACACGAGCCTCGTCGATTTCCACAAAGGTGACGTCCGGGACGCCGCTAATTCTCAAACCGACGCCCAGCAACAGCCCCATGGAACCTGCACCGAAGATCAGTGCGTTTCGGGCTTGATCCGCCTGCGCGGCACCCAGTCCATTGAGCGCGCAGCCGAGCGGTTCGGCCAGCGCGGCGATGGCATAGGGCATGGTGCCGATGGGATGTACGGCCGAGGCGTGCACGAGGCTTCGCTCGGCGAATCCCCCGTTCCGTGTGACCCCATAGGCGCCAAGCGCCTCACAGAGATGCGCCCAGCCCCTCCGACAGGCGCGGCAGGTGCCGCATTCGACATTCGGGTCGACCACCACGCGGTCGCCCACTTGCAGGCCCTCGACCTCCGGACCCAGCCCAACGACGGCGCCGGCATATTCATGTCCGGGGACGACCGGAAACGCCGACGTACCGTAGTTGCCGTGCATAACCTCGATATCGGTGTGACAGATTCCGCTTGCACGAACTTCGACGACAACTTCGCCGGGGCCAGGGCGCGGTTCCGGGAGAGCGGTGGCCTCCACCGCGTTTCGGGACGGAATCACGATTGCCCGCATGGCCGGATCACCCTCCGAGATAGGCGCGCATGGCACCGAAGGCAGTGCGCGGCGTGTTCGGGTTTGCAACATCGTGCAGGATGGCCGGGTGGACTGCGTCGAAGCCCTGGGTCGCGAGTGCCACGTCGTATCCTCCCTCGGTGACGGTGAGGGCCATGGTTCGGATTGCCGGATCGGCCATCTCTTCGATCAGCGCTGCATTTTGTGTTTCGACCGGGACCTGGTCAATCATCGAACCGGCGATTGGAGTAGGCCCCTGGAGTCGGGCAAGCAGCTGACTGAGCATGCGCTTCGACAGTTTCATCACTGGCATCGCTGTCAACTCATGTAGTTTCCGCCGTCGACGTTAAGCGTTTGCGCGGTGATGTAGCGCGCGTCGTCGGAGGCGAGAAAGACGCAAGGATCCGCGACATCCGCGGGGACACCCATGCGGCCGAGCGGCACGGCCTCGCCCACTTCCCGTTTCTTCTGACCTACGGGCTTGCGTTCGAGGGCCGCGAATTGTGCGTCGACCACGTCCCACATCGGCGTGTCGATCACACCCGGCGCGACGGCGTTTACGCGGATATTGTCGCTTGCGAACTCCAACGCCAGCGACTGGGTGATGGAGATCACGGCCGCCTTGGTCGAACAATAGATCGTGACGTTCGCCTCGCCTCGCCTTCCCGCCTGGCTCGCGAAGTTTATGATCGCGCCTCCGCCGCGTTCTCTCATTCCCGGCGCCACTGCCTGGCTCGCGAAGATCGTGCCGCCGACGTTTACGTCGAACTGGCGGCGGTAGTCCTCCAGTGTCACCAGGCCGATCGGAGCCATGTTGAAAATACCGGCGTTGTTGACGAGGACGTCGATCCCGCCCCAATGCGCCTCCACCGCCTTGACGCCGCTGCGGATGGCATCGAGATCGGTCACATCCATGGCAACTGCCATGCCCTTCTCACCGAGCGCCTCTGCCGTCTGAACCGCTTCCGCTTCCAGCAGATCCGCGACTGCAACCCTCGCACCTTCGTCGGCATAGGCTTCGCAGATTGCACGCCCGATACCGCGGGCGCCACCGGTTACGAGGGCGATCTTTCCTTCAAGCCGTTTCATGTGATGCGAAGGCCCCTTTCGTCGAAGCGATGCAGGTGGTCCAGGTTCGGAGTGAGATGAATGGTATCGCCGTAGTGCAGGTCGACCTCACCGCCTGCGCGGACGGTCAACGGTTGCGACAGGTCCTTCACGGCGACGTGGAAGAATGTATCGCTGCCCAGATGCTCGGACACGCCGACCGTGCCCGTCCACGTGCCGCTGCTGCTGGAGACGTCGACATGCTCTGGCCGGATGCCCACGGTGTGAGCATCATGCTTGGCGGCCTCGGGCCCCTCGATGAAATTCATCTTGGGGCTGCCAATGAAGCCCGCAACAAAGGTGTTCTGCGGATTTCGGTAGAGTTCGAGGGGGGTTCCCACCTGTTCGATTACGCCCGCCTGCAGCACGACGATCTTGTCAGCCATGGTCATGGCTTCGACCTGGTCATGTGTGACGTACACCATGGTGGTCTTGAGCCGCTCGTGAAGTTCGCTGATTTCGAGCCGCATGCCCACGCGGAGCGCCGCATCCAGGTTCGACAGCGGTTCGTCGAAGAGAAAGGCTGCCGGCTCCCGCACGATGGCGCGGCCAATGGCGACGCGCTGGCGCTGGCCGCCGGAAAGCTGGCGCGGACGCCTGTCGAGATACTCGGTGAGATTGAGCACGCGCGCCGCCTCCTGGACGAGGCGCTCCTGCTCGTCCTTCGGGACGCCTGCCATTTTCATCGGGAAGGCGATGTTCTTGCGGACCGACATGTGCGGATAAAGTGCGTAGGATTGGAACACCATTGCCAGGCCGCGCTTTGCAGGCGGTATGGCGGTTGCGTCGTTGCCGTCGATGAGGATTGACCCGGTGGTCACGTCCTCGAGGCCCGCGATCAACCGCAGCAGGGTGGACTTCCCGCAACCCGAAGGTCCGACGAACACCACGAATTCGCCGTCGTCAACGTCGAGATCCAGGGGCGGGATAACCTCGACGTTGCCGAAGGACTTGCTGACCTGCTTCAGCTGTATGCGTCCCATCGCCCCTTCCTCACTTTACCGCACCGAAGGTCAAGCCGCGCACGAGTTGCTTCTGGCTGAACCAGCCCAGAACGAGAATGGGCGCAATTGCCATCACGCTGGCAGCACTCAGCTTGGCATAAAACAGGCCCTCGGGGCTCGAATAGCTGGCGATGAACGCCGTGAGCGGGGCGGCCTTGGCCGATGTCAGGTTCAGGGTCCAGAACGCTTCGTTCCAGGCAAGGATGATATTCAGAAGCACCGTTGAAGCTATTCCCGGGACGGCCATTGGCGTGAGGACATGGACGATCTCCTTGCGCGGAGATGCCCCGTCCATTCTGGCCGCTTCGAGAATTTCGCCCGGTATCTCGCGGAAATACGTGAAGAGCATCCAGATTATGATCGGAAGATTGATCATCATTAGCACGAAGACCAGTCCGATCCGGCTGTCCAGGATTCCCAGATCGCGGAAGATGAGATAGATCGGAACCAGCACGCCCACCGGCGGCAGCATCTTGGTCGAGAGCATCCACATCAGGACGTGCTTGGTGCGCTTTGTGGGGACGAAGGCCATCGACCAGGCCGCAGGGATCGCAATCAGAAGACCGAGCAGGGTCGATCCGAACGCAATGATGACCGAGTTCGAAAAGTGTTTCGGATAGTCGGATCGTGCCTGTACAGCGCCGTAGCTCTCGGCGGTCCAGCCGGTGTTGAACAGCACCTCCAGCGGGGCCTTGATTGCATCGCCTTCCGTCTTGAACGACAGGATCACGATCCAGAGCACCGGGAAGAACATCAGCAAACCGAGCGTGCCGGCGACCACTGTGGTGACGGTCTTGCGGGATGTCGTGACGGAGCGTGCCATGGTGTCCTCTTCACGCGTCCAGGTTCTTGCCGATCATGCGCATCAGGAAGATCGCGACGATATTGGCGAGGATGATGGCAATCACGCCTCCAGCGCTGCCCATACCGACGTCGAACTGCAGCAGTGACGAGACATAGATCAGGTAGGTCAGGTTGGTCGTCGACGTGCCGGGGCCGCCGTTGGTCGTCACGAGGATCTCGGCGAAGATCGACAGAAGGAAGATCGTCTGGATCAGGATGACCACCGTGATTGCCCGAGCCAGGTGCGGCAGCATGATGTAGATGAACCTCGAGAACCACGCGGCACCGTCCATCTCGGCGGCTTCGAGCTGATCCTGGTCAAGCGATTGCAGGGCGGTCAGCAGGATCAGCGTGGCGAATGGCAGCCACTGCCAGGATACGATGAAGATGATCGAAAGGAGCGGGATCTCACCGAAGAACGAAAGCGGCTCCATGCCCAAGGCCTGCGCAAGATGCCCGAAGATCCCGTTGACCGGGTTCATGAACATGTTCTTCCAGACCAGGCCGGACACCGTGGGCATGACGAAGAAGGGCGCGATGACCAAGATCCGAATAATACCCTGGCCCCACATCGGCTGATTGAGCAGGAGGGCCATCATCGTTCCGCCGATCACGGTAATCAGCAGCACGCCGCCGACCAACAAGAGCGTGTTGATCATGGCCGCCTTGAAGCTCGGGTCGGTCACGAACCAGTAATAGTTTTCCCATCCGACAAAGGGATTGGTTCCTGGCGTGATCAGATTGTAACGGAGAAAGGAGAAATAGAGGGTCAGGCCCAGCGGAATCAGCATCCATCCCAGCAGCAGCACGACGGCAGGCGAAATCATCAACCTGGCATCGGCGCGGGAAGCTTTGGTTGCCATGCGGACCTCCCCGAAACTCGACTGCATAACGCGTCAAAGCGGCAAGGACCAGTTCTCAGTCCTTGCCGCAGCACTCACACAACCGAAAAAGATACGTGCCGGTCCATCCGGACCGGCACGTGTCGGGAGGCGGCTACTCGATGTAGCCGGCCTTGGTCATTTCGCGAACTGCAAACTGCTGGCTGTTGGCCAGGGCCTCGTCGACGGACTGCTGGCCCGCGAGCGCAGCCGCGACTTGCTGTCCGACGTAGTTGCCGATGCCCTGGAATTCAGGGATCGCGACAAACTGAACGCCGGTATAGGGCACCGGGTCCCTGGTTGCATCGGCCGGGTTGGCCGCCAGAATCGAGTTCAGCACGGTCTCGGCAAAGGGCGCGGCCTCGATGTATGCCGGGTTGGCGTAGGTCGAGGCACGGGTGCCCGGAGGCGCCGCAACCCAGCCCTTGGTCTCGCCGACCAGCGTCACGTATTCCTGGCTCGTCGACCAGGCGAGGAACGCCTTGGCCGCATCGACCTGCTTCGAGCTTGCCGGGATCGCCAGCGCCCAGGCCCAGAACCAGCCTGTGCCCTTATCGGTCACCTGCTTCGGCGCCTGGAAGAATCCGGTCGTGTCGGAGACAGACGATTCAGCCGGATTGTAAATGTAGCCCGCAGCCGAGGTTGCGTCGACCCAGGTGGCGCACTTGCCGTCGGCGAAGAGCGCGCGGTTTTCGTTGTGACCGTTGGACTCCGCACCTGGAGGACCGTAGTTGTGCATCAGGTCCACATAGTAGGTGAGCGCAGCCTTCCACTCGGGGCTGTCGATCGTCGGGTTCCATTCCATGTCGAACCAACGCCCGCCGAAGGCGTTCACAAGCGGACCGACAAAGGCCATGTTCTCGCCCCAGCCGGCCTTGCCGCGCTGGCAGGTCCCGAAGACACCGTTGTCCGGATCATGCACCTTGGCCACGATCTCGGACAACTCGTCGTAGGTGATCTGCTCGCTGGGGGCCTCGATGCCGGCCATCTCGAACAGGTCCGTGCGATAGAAGGTGAACGAGCTTTCCGCATAGAAGGGGACCGCGAAGAGCTTGCCGTTGGCCGAAAGCCCGTTGCGGACCGGCTCGAAGATGTCGTCGTAATTGTATGCGTCGCCCAGGTCGTCGAGTGGCTCCAGCCAGTCCTGCGCACCCCAGATCGGAGCCTCATAGGCACCGATGGTGATGACGTCGAACGACCCGCCGCCGGTCGCAATGTCGGTCGTGACGCGCTGGCGAAGCACGTTTTCCTCGAGCACGACCCAGTTCAGCGTGTGACCGCTGGCCTCTTCGAACTGCGATGACAACTCCTGCATGATGATCATGTCAGAGTTGTTCACCGTGGCAATCGTCAACTCAGCCGCGCTCGCGGCTGTGGTGGCCGCCACCAGCGCGGTCGCGCCAAACAATGCGCTTGCAAGTTTCATCACAGGTTCCTCCCTGTTAGCTTCGTGGATGCAGCGGCGGCACCTAACGCCATCCGCAATGTCGAGTCAATCAAATACTTTACGCATGGAAACTTCCGCGACGACATGCCTCGGTCAGGCGGACGATCTGAGCACCAGGCTGCCTTCGAAGAGCTCCTCCGGGCGCTCGCCGGCGGGCTCAGCACCGTCGATGAGTTCAAACAGGATCTCGACGCTGCGCTCGGCTATCGCCTTGTAATCCTGCGAGACCGTCGTGAGGGGCGGACAGGTGAACTGCGACCAGGGATGGTCGTCATGCCCGGCGACCCGGAGCGCGCATCCCGGCCCATGCCCGACGCGTAGCCCTTTCTGGTAGGCCGCCGCGATCAGGCCGATTGCCAGACGGTCGTTGCTGCACAGCACCGTGTCCGTGGGAAGCGCGCGCTCCTCGATCAGGCGCATGCCTTCTTCACACCCGATTTGCTCGAACTCCCAGTCACCGCCCGCCACCCGAATGACTCTGGGGTCGAGACCGAGGCGCTCCATGGCTTGGACATAGGCATCCCGGCGCTTGTTCGCGTTCGGATTGACCGGCGGCATCTCGAGAAAGCAGGGCGGCTCTCCGGTGCGGCTGAGATATTGCACGATCAAGGGAATGCTTTGAAAATTGTTCGTTCCCACGAAAGCCTTGCCCACCTTCAGATTGCTGTCGAAGACGACCGTCGGCACCTCTTCGGTAAAGCGTTGCACGCTCTCGAGATCAGAGCTTCGTCCAAGCGGCGCGATCAGGGCACCAGTCGGGCGCAGCGACTGCAACGTGGCAAGCGCGTTGTTCTCCAGATTCTTCTGGCCGTGTGCGCTGAACACGATCGGCCAGTAGCCCGCACTCATGCACTGCCGCTCGATCAGGCGGACGATTTCGGCAAAGAAGGGATCCGCGAGATACGGCACCAGAATTCCGATTGTCTTCGTAAGCTTCCGGTTCTGGTTGATAGCAAAAATGTTCGGCCGGTAATCGTACTTCACCAGGGCGCTCTCGATCCGGGCGCGAGTCGATTCCCGTACGCTCTCGGGATCGTGGAAGTACTTCGATATCGTCGGGCGCGAAATGCCGCTGACCTCGGCGAACTCCCCCATGTTCCTGATCTTCCTGACAGACATTCGTCCCCATCCCTGTTAGCGCCGCGAGGTTGCCGGATCACCGATCCTGGAACGGTTTCATTCGTGGCAATCATTTACGCGCGTCATTTTCTTCGTTGACACTAGTGCCTCGATCGGGCGGCGGTCAACAAGATGTTGCAATTGCCGTGTTGCGTTTGTCTGGGACAGGGGCAAACCGTGGATCGGATTTCCGGGCTGCTCGTGTCCCGGGGAGCGGGACCGGTTGGGGAATAGATGAAGAAGGTTGTCGTAACCGGAGAAATCCTCGTCGAGATCATGGCCGACACGGCCGGCGATGGATTGCCGGGTCCGCAGCCCTTGACCGGGCCCTACCCCTCCGGCGCTCCTGCGATCTTCGCCGACCAGGCCGCCAAGGTGCAGTTCGACATTGCCGGGATCGTGCTGGGCGGGGATCACCTGGGCCCAAATCCCTGGATACACCTGCCTGCCGGTGCGCTGCGTCGCCCCGCCCTGGGTTGCCGCTGCGCCCTCATCGGCGGCGGCGGTGAGGTCGGCGGCTTCGATGGCGTCACGGCCCGCCGCTTGCACCACCATCCGGAGGCGGCCCAGTAGCAAGCGCACCGACGCGCGCAAACTGTCGGCACCTCAACGGCCGAAAAACTGCGAACGGACCAGGTTGTGCTCGTTACCCGCCGTGCCTGCACTACACACGTCGGCAAGTAAGCCGATCAAAGTAAAGGCAACGAGTGTAGAGAAAAGCGCTTCGTGACGAACACCAAGTCAGGACGCGGTGCTCGTGACAGCGCGAATCCGGCGCCTTCTACGACGTTGCTTCGACGCTGCCCCATGCGCCGGCTTCCGAGGCATGCCAGCCGCCGTGCGCGCGCTTGTAGAGCTCGAGGGCAGGCCAGATATGGGCGTCGACGAGACGCAGCAGGCCCTCGCGGCTGCCCTCCGCCATCTCGGCGATCATCGCGGCATGCTCGTCGCGCGCGCGCCGCAACCAGACCGGATCGCCGATCGCATAGCAGCGGATGCCCAGGGTTTCCGTCCAGATGCGCTGGATCATCTCTGTCAGGCAGCGATTGTTCGCGGCCTCGAACATGGTGAAATGGAATACGTTGTTCAGGTTGCAGACTTGCCTCAAGTCACCGGATTCCACGCAGCGGCTGTACTTCGCATGGATGTCCTTGAGCTCGCGGACCAGGGCGCGGTCGACCGGCCAGGGGATGCGTAGAACCGCCTCGCGTTGGAGCAGCGCGCGCATCTCGTAGATCTCGTCCACCTCCTCGACCGAGAAGTCCCGGACCATCGCCCCCTTGTTGCGCCGCCGCGCCACCAGCCCCATGCCCTGCAATTCCGTCAGCGCCGAGCGGATCAGGTGGCGAGAAACCTTGTAGCGATCGCTCAGCTCCCCCTCGACCAACCTCTCGCGTGGGAGGAGGCGGCCAAAGATTATTTCTTCTTTGAGCGCCTGCACGATGTCGGCAATTTCGGGGACGGGAGCGTGATCGAATGTCTCGGCAAGGCTGGCCATCGGCGGGGTCCTCGCTTCCCTGTAGGGCGCCCATGGCGCGCGGAGGGCGTGTCACCGTCTCGCCGCCGCCAAAGCTCTCATGCCTGCCGGTCGTGCCGCGCGGCGAATGCGACGGCCGAGAGAGATTATTGCACAGTCTGGGAAACGTGA
>MKWU01007695.1_pt1 | contig 10122 bp, 5 predicted proteins | sample 809101 | NCBI WGS metagenome assembly MKWU01 (sample SAMN05860141, study PRJNA318959) | sponge metagenome | host: Aplysina aerophoba | place: Slovenia: Piran, Adriatic Sea, Gulf of Piran | collected 2013-05-07
AACAACTCCTCCAACCAAAAAAGGAGCTTCAGCGTGAGCCGGTGGAACGTGTGGGAAACGCGCTCCTCTCCGCCGCGGACGGCGAACAACCGCCGACGCGGCGCCGCGTTTCCCAACGCCCGGGGAGATCGCTCCCCCCCCACCCCGCCTCCCGTTCTCCCCGGGACCGCACTTCCCAACCGCTACCAGCCACCGGCCCGCAGCCCCCCTTTACCCCCTTGACAAAAGGTAGAAGGTCCGGCGTTCCCGTACCGGGTGTGCTGTCGAGAGGGGATGGGTTATCCCGTTCCGCGGCGCTCTCGCGCAGCGGGTGCCGGCTGTTTTCGGAGCAGCGCGATGGCTCTGCGGAGAGCCGTTGAGGACGAGGGATGGCAGACGGGCGCCAGCCGGCATCCATTCTTCGTAGCTCGGGAATCCGGCGTTTCAAGCCACCCTGATTGACGCGCGACAGTCCACCGATAGATCCAACCCTCCTACGGGCACGATCGAACGCTCACTGCGGCCTTTGGCTTCTTCAACCAACGCGTGTTTCCTCCTTCACCTTCGTTCGCATTGCGGAGTTTCGCTTACCCGGGCTCCTGGCCGGCCGGGGTGCGCGCGATGGTCCCGACGGTCACCACGTTGTCCCCGGTCCTGACCTCGCACCGCGTGGCGACGCAGGTAAAGCGGTACTCGTCAGGCCATTCCACGTACGCCCCCCGCGATGCCTTGTACACGCCGTCGAAGAAGGACACGCTCACGCCGGAGTTGACGGGCGGGATTCCTGACGGGAACGGAACGCGGTCTCCCACCTCGTAGAGCACAGTGCTGCCAGACGGTGCTTCTGGTGTGACACTCACCTGGAAGGTCTGGGCGGCGCTGAGTCCGGCCGGGTCGCTTGCCGTGACGGTGATCGTCGCCGTTCCATCATTTCTCGGATCGAGCATCAGTTCGCTCCCGGACACGGTCACCCGCACCACGCTGGCGCGGCTGGACGACGCCCGGTAGGTCAGCGCGTCCCCGTCAGGGTCCTCGAAGTAACGCTCGACGTCCAGCGTGCCGGCGCTGTCCTCGCGGAGGGACTGGCCGGGGATTTCGCCGACGGCGGTCGGCGCACGGTTCGCGGATGGCGCGACGGTTACCCGAAAGGTCTGGGTGGCGCCGAGTCCGGCCGGGTCGCTTGCCGTGACGGTGATCGTCGCCGTTCCATCATTCCTCGGATCCAGAGTGATTTCGCTCCCGGAGACGGTCACCCGCACTACACCGGTGCGGTCGGACGAAGCCCGGTAGGTCAGCGCGTCCCCGTCGGGATCCTCGAAGTAGCGGGCGATGTCCAACGTCGTTGCGTCGGTGTCTTCGTGAAGCGACTGGTCCGGGATGGCGCCGGCGGTGGCCGGCGCCCGGTTCCGTTCGGTGGTCATGCCCGTGATGTGCCTGGACCACGGGCTCTGCAACCGTTCCTCGGCGATTGCGACATGGGACCGCACGCGGAGATACGCACGGGTTCCTCCTGGAAGGGATTGCCTTCGGTACGAGGTCTGCTCGGAAGTCCTGCCGATGATCTCGTCCCCGTCGTCGAAGCTCTCGTCGAGGCTGAACTGGACCTCGTAGGCCGCGCCCGCGACGGCATTCCAACTCCATTCGATGAAGTCGTCACCAATGGCCGAGATTCGCAAGCTGGTCGGGGTCGAGGGTGGCTCCGGCTCCGGCTCCGGCCGCGGCATGGGTGGGGGTGGGAGTGGGGGTGGCGCCGTCGGCAACAACGGATCCACCCCGCACGCCGGACCCGCGAGGCCGGCGCCGAAGAGCAGGACCATCGACAGCGCCAATCCCCAAACGCTTGGGAAACCGGCGTGGGGCGTGTCCTTCACTGGAGACATCTCCTGGATGGTCGATCTCGGGCGCCTGACCTCTCTCAAGAGCGAATCCAGCATGGAGCTCTACCGAGACATCGGCGTCGGGGCGGCGAAACCACAGTACTCTCCGTCATGGCGTATCACTCCTTCCTTGGAGGTGTGGAAGCTGGTTCCTCGCACGATACGCCATCCCCTTCTCTCGACGTCACCCACTTTCGACCATAGCTCAGGGATGGGTTATCCCGTTCCGCTGCGCTGTCGCGCAGCCGGTGCCGGCTGTTTCCGGAGCGGAGCGATAGCTCTGCGGAGAGGCATTGAGCACGAGGGATGGAAGACGGCGCCAGCCGGCATCGTTTCCTCGTAGCTCGGGAACCCGGCGTTCCAAGCCGTTACTGCGGCAGCCGAGGGTGACGCTCCCGGTCGGTTATTCCTGATTAGCGGACGATGATCTCGTCGAGGTAGGTCCAGGCGGTCTCGCCTTCGTAGCGGGCGCCGTCCGGTCCGGTGGGCCAGGGGGCGGGTACCTCGCCGAGTCCGGTGATCCGGACCCGCAGGAAGCGGGCCTCCGCGCCTTCGAGCGCCATCGTGACCCGCTGGCGGCCGCCTTCGGGCGGGTCGCGTCCCATGCCGTCCGGATTCTGGACCGGCTGAATTACCGGTTCGGACCAGGACTGCCCGTCGAGGCTCGTCGCGACTTCGACCCGCCGCGGGAAATACACCCCGGAGCCCGGGTGCTGGAGGAACGACAGCTTGGCGGACCACACCGGCTGCGGCGGCCCGAGATCGAGCTCCGCGGTGACCTCGTCCGCGTGGTAGCCCTGCCAGTGGCCGCCCCGGCGGTCCACCGAGCCCCGGATGCCGTCGGTGAGCCCGGCGTCGCCGGCCGCGGAATAGGGGGATGACTGCGGCGGCTCTACCTCGGCCGTCAGGCCGCGAGCGAGATGCGCCGCCAGGTTTCGCTCGGCGAAGTCATGCGGTTCGAGCGATCTGGAATACACCGCCGTCTCCGCCGCCTCGTCGGGGAGAACCAGCCGGGAGAGCACTCCGGGGTCGTCCTCGCGGCCGATCGGACGCATCAGGAAACGGAACGCGAGGTTCTGCGGCCAGAGGGTGTATTCGCGGTGGGGCACGGCGCCCCAGGAGTCGTCGCCACCGACCCCGGTCTGGCGGAAGTCCACCGCCAGCGTGGTCTCGTCACGGGGGGCGAGTTCGGCCCAGTGGGTCCGGCTCTTCGTTTCGCCCCCGTCGAGGTCGGAGACCCGGTACGGCAGCGCGGAGAACGACAGGTGCGGAAGGCCGATCACGAGGAGCCCCGCGCCCGCGCCGTCGGTGAGGGTCACCCAGCGCACGTCGGTGCGGGTGCCGGTCTCCTGGGGGCGGACGTAGGGGTGGGCCAGTTCGGACACCGCCGCCCGGTAGCGGCCGACCGCGGCGCCGGTGCGGCGGTCCCAGTAGTTCTCGTGGGGGCCGCGTCCGTACCACTCCACCTGGTGCAGGGACGCGGGCACCGTAAACAGGGTCCCGAACCGGGGCATCTCGGGCAGGTCCTCGTCCACCCCCGATAGCCGCGCCGAGACCGCCACCGTCCCGTTTCCGAAGACCTCGTGCAGCAGCGTGTAGAAGGCGCCTATCGAGCGGAGCGAGAACCGGCTCTCCACCTCCACCCGGCGCCGGTCGTCGTCCATCCGCACCGCGAGGTCCTCGAGCACCCGGGCCGGGGGGCTGCCCGCCGTCTTCCAGACACCGGAACGCGCGGGGAAACCGTTCCCGTAGTCGTTATCGGTGGGCGCGCGCCAGAAGTTCGGGGCCGGGCCGGCCTCGATAAGGTCCCGCCCTCCCGCCCGGAACGACCGCAGGGTCCCGAGCTCCCGGCTGAACTCCAGCGTGAAGCCGCGGCCGCCTACGGTGACGGCGTCTTCCGATTCCCGGACGGTCATGGCTTCGAGCGGCGGCGGCTCCGGCGGCGGTTCTTCCTCCTCCTGTTCCTCCTCCGGAACTTCCGCTTCGCCCGCGGCGCGCTCCTCGTCTTCCTCGCCTTCTTCTTCCTCTTCGTCCACCTCGCTGTCGTTCGGGCGCACCACGTCCACGAAGAACTGCTCCCAGGCCACCTCGTGGCCCGCCGGGACGAGCGGCGCGTTCTCCCGGGTGCGGAAGCGGACGATCAGCAGGCGCTCCATCAGGGATTCGATCTCGGTCTCCGGAATGTCGAACGAGACGATCTCGGCCGCGCCCGGCGCGGTGGCGATCGGCGGCACCGCTCCCTCGGCCAGCACCGCGCCGTCGGCGGTCAGTTGCCAGCTTCCCGCGAGGTCGGAGAGATCGGTGAAGGCGCGGAGGTTCTCGACCTCGATCAGCCCCGAGCGGGCATGGAGCGCCCGGATCCGGAGCGGCTGATAGACCTTCTTGACCTCGAAGGCGTGGGGGTGCGGTTTCCGGTCGGCCGACACCAGGCCGTTCACGAGGAAGTTGCCGTCGGTGGGAATGCCCGGCGGCCCGATGTCCCCGCCGTAGGCCCAGAAGGATCGTCCCGACTCGTCCTCGCGGAGGATGGCCTGGTCCACCCAGTCCCAGATGAATCCGCCGACGAGCTTCGGATCGCTGTCGATCACTTCCCAGTAGTCGGCCAGGTTTCCGACGCTGTTGCCCATGGCGTGGGCGTACTCGACCAGCAGGAAGGGCTTTTCCGACCGGGAGGCGGCATAGTGCTCGAGCCAGTAGGGCCGGACGTACATCGGGGCCACCAGGTCCACGATGTCGCGCTCGCCGGCCGGCTCGTAGAGGATCGGCCGCCAGGGGTCGTTCTCCCGGATCCACTCCGAGGTGGCGTCGAAGTTCTCCCCGTCGCCGGCCTCGTTGCCGAGCGACCAGATGATCACCGAAGGATGGTTCCGGTCCCGCAGGACCATCCGCTCGGTGCGGTCGAGGTGGGCGTCCCGCCACTCGGGGCGTCCCGCGAGCGTCACCTCGGGCAGGTAGCCCATCCCGTGCGACTCGATGTTCGGTTCGTCCACCACGTAGAACCCGTATTCATCGGTCAACTCGTAGAAGCGGGGCAGGTTCGGATAGTGCGCGGTCCGAACCGCGTTGATGTTCAGGCGCTTCATGAGCCGAAGGTCCTCGACCATGGACGCCTCGTCCACGACGTGCCCGTGTTCGGGATCGTGCTCGTGCCGGTTGACTCCCCTCAGGACGATGGGCCGGCCGTTCAGCAGCAGTTCGCCGCCGGCCGTCTCGATCCGCCGGAATCCGATCCGGATCGCCGTCGCTTCGGCCACCCGTCCGCCGGGGCCGGCCAGCGAGACGACCAGCCGGTAGAGGTCCGGGGTCTCCGCCGACCACGCGCGGACGTCGCGAATCGTCGCCGTCGCCCCCATGGAGGCCTCGCCGCCGGGGGGCACGTCGAGGCGCAGCACCTCCGGACTTCCCCAGACGGAGTTCCCGTCGGGATCGAACAGTTCGTAGCCCACTTCGTGGGCCCCCGCTTCCCCGAGCCCGCGGTTCACGACGTTCACGCTGAAGTCGAGGATGCCGTCGCGGTACCCGGTGACGAGGTCGGCGCTGGCGGAGAAGTCGCGGACGAAGGTCGCGGGCCGCGCCAGCAGCGAGACCTCCCGGTCGATTCCGCTGATCCGCCAGAAGTCCTGGCTCTCCAGATAGCTGCCGTCGCTCCAGCGGATGACCTGGACCGCGAGGGTGTTCGGCCCCTCCCGGACCTGCTCCGTGATCCGGAACTCGGCGGGAGTGCGGCTCCCTTCGCTGTAGCCCACGAAGGCGCCGTTCACCCAGACGTAGAAGGCCGAGTAGACGCCGTCGAAACGGAGGAAGATTTCGTTGCCGTTCCAGCGGGACGGGACCCGGAAGTTCTGCCGGTAGGAACCGACGGGGTTGTCGTCCTCGGGAACGAAGGGCGGGTTCGCGGGGAAGGAATAGGACTCGTCCCGGTAGACGGGGTAGCCGTAGCCGAGCAGTTCCCAGTTGGAGGGCACCGGGATCTCGTCCCAGGCGGAGTCGTCGAAACCGGGTTCGAAGAAGTCCTCCGGCCGGTCGGCGGGGCGCGGAACGAAGTGGAACTTCCAGTCGCCGTTCAGCGAGATTCGGCGCGGCGAGTCCGCGGGACGGCCGGCAACGGCCGCTTCGGGGTTCGGGTAGGGCGTGAAGGAGGCCCGGGGCGGTTCCCGCCCGATCTGGAAGACCGTGGGGTCCTGCCAGGGTGGGGTCTCCGGGGGCTGCGCGCCGGCGCCCGCGGCAAGTCCGAGCGCAAGAGCGCCCGCCAGGGCCGGCGACACGAGTACCCGGTAACCGTGCATCATGGACTCCCCGGGAGCGCATCCTCCGGCGGGGCGAGATGGCCGGACTCGAGGAACGCCATGATCCCGAAGAGCGCGCCCCAGGAGTGGAAGGGATCGCTCGAGAGGCGCTCGTCGTCGCCGGTTCCGGTAATCGAGGAGAGGTTTTCGCTCACGTAGCCCTTCCGGCGCCATTCCCGGAGAAACATATCGAGAGAACGGGCCGAAAGCTCGCCCGCGGTGGCGTGGTCGCCCGCTCGCCGGAGCCCCAGGTAGGTGAGGAAGTTGAGCGGCGGCCAGATGGCGCCCTTCCAGTAGCGCTGGCGCGGGAACGAGGGGTCGTCGCGGGTGGTGGACGGCAAGATGAAGTCGCCCCAGAACTCGGCGGGATTCCGCAGGTGCTCCCGGATGAGCCGGCCGGCGCGCGCCTCGGAGGCCACGCCCGCGAGGAGCGGGTAGAAGAGGGTGGGGGAGCGGCGCTCCGAGGGCCGGTCGAGATCGGTGCGGTAGTTGAGGTAGTAGCCGCGGTCTTCGACCCAGAGGGTGTCGAGCGCCTCCCCGAAGGCGTTCGCCCGGGTTTCGAGCTCCTCCGCTGCGGCTTCGCGGCCGAGAAGCCGCGCCAGCTCCGCGAGCGCCCGGCAGTCCGCGATGTAGAGGCTGGTGAGCCCGACGTCCTGGAGTTCCATGACGTTCCGGTCACGGTTGAACGGGACATCCTCGTACATCGGGGAGTCATCCATGCCGGACTCGTAGCCGGCGGCGGTCTTCGTCCGCGCCACGGGCTCGGCCAAGGGGTTGGGCGCCGCGTGGGAACCGTAGGAGAGGAGGCCGCCGTTGTTGCGGGCCGCGGGCCACCAGCGGTTCCAGGCGAGCAGCGGATCGAAGGCGGCTTCGAGGAACCAGCGTTCGGGATAGCGGCGGTAGACCTCCCGCACCATGATCCCGCCCACCGGCGGCTGGGAGCGGTCCCAGGACTTGCTGCCGTTGCCGCGGTTGTCGTTCGGGAGGAATCCCTCGGCCGTGTGGCCCCGGAGATGCTCGATGATCCCGGCGAGCGCGAGGTCGCGTCCCTCGAGCGAAGCGAGGTAGCCGAGGAAGAAGTTGTCCCAGCCGAAGAGAGCCACCCCGCCGTACTCCCGATTCCAGAGCCGGCCCACGGTGGGGACGACCCGTTCGTGGCGGGGCTCGTAGACGGTGTTCCAGGCGAATCCGGAGGTGACCGCGAGCCAGGCTTCCGCGAGTTCTCCGTACCCGGCCGCGCGGGCCTCGAGTTCGGCGCGGCGGGCGTCGAGGATGCGCCGGAGGTCGGCGACGGACTTCGCTTGCTCGTCCGGACGGCCGGCGTAGACGCCCGCGGGTTCGCTGAGGCGCACCACCCGGTGGGGCAGGAGACCACCCGCGTAGGGGTCGGCTTCCACCGTTCCGGCTACCCGGATGAGCTGCTCGCCTTGCGGTAGCCGGGCCAGGAGGCCGCTACTTGCCGATTCCACGGCGCCGGGGCGGTTCCAGGCCATCCCCGCGCTCACCACCAGCTCGAAGGGAGCGCCGGGATCGGGCTCCGGAGTCACGAGGACCGCCAGGGCGCCGTCTCCGTCGTGCCCCGCTTCGACCGTGGCGGTGAGGCCGCGCCAGGTGATTTCGAGACGCTGGTAGGAGCCGTCCGCGGCGCGGATGCCCGGACGGACCAGTTCCGCGCCTTCCTCGCGTTTCCCGATGAGGGCTTCGGCGAGGTGGTCCTCTTCGAGGAAGGCGTGCCGCTTGAGCCCAAGGTTCACCGCGAGCCCCTCGGGGAGGAGAACGTAGCGCAGGACGCTGCGGCTGTCCCAGGTGTTCCAGCCGGTGGCAAGCCGGGCCTGGATCGTCCGGTATTCCGGCACGTCACCGATGGCGGCGTCGTACTCGGCGTGGCGATCCGGCCAGTCGGGGTTGGCGGCGATCGTGTTGCCAGAGGTGGTTGACGCAGATTCCGGAGCGGTGCATGAGGAGAGAAGCATCATCCAGGAGACGGCAACGACGCACCTGACAAGGCTCCTGCGACCGACCCACGACCGGCGCCGCGCTGGTGGCTCGCCCCAATTCCGCGCGTTCAAGGCCGACAGCGGTTCGCTAACGTCTTCAGTAGGCTGCCAGCCAACCTATGTGATGGTTTTCGACCTGATGGCGAATAGCGCTCGGACTCACTGTGTAGTGGTCTGCCAACTGATCGATCTCGGTCGCCGAGATGCTGCCTCCGACCTCGCGACGGATGCCATCGGCCGGCGCCAGGAACTCCGCGGCGAATGCTCGGGACGCCCGCTGATTCCACGTGTGGGCGCCGGTTATGAGCCTCCGTGCATGCGGAGCGCCGCCGAAGTGCCGCAGCCACATCGCTCGCGCCGTCGAGAACCGAGTCTGCTCGGAGGCCAGTGCGCGGGGGGTGATGGCGACGGCCGCACCATCTTCGCTTCGTTCGATGGCAGCATTCAGAGGCCCTTCCGGCTCGGACTCGGTCTGCCGGTGCGGCTCCTGTGCCCAACCGAGAGCGACAAGCATCCGGTCGAGGTCGGGGGTCGGAGCGAATTGGTTGGCGCCTAGAGCCCTTCGAAGATCCTTGGCGTTCTGGTAGCCGGCCCAGTGAACGCGGGCGTCATCCGAGGCCGGAGTCTCCGGCTCTGTCCGATCCGGGCGCCCCGCACTCGCAGCGGCCTGTCGGACATCCCCGAGCCACCGCAGGTCTGTGTTCAGGTACTTTGGCTCCTCGGCATCCAGCAAATCGGCACGAGCTTCCTCGTCAAGCGCCGCAACGGATCCTTCGAGAGTTCCCACAAGGCCGTCCGTGAGTTCCTCGGGGTCATATGGATCGAGCCCGAGTTGCCCGGCCCATTCGCAGACCGTGCGATGCGGACTGGATGTCGCAAGTGTTTCTCGCCAGTCTTCTCGGAGTTCCCGCACTTCGGGCACGTCAAGGCCGTCCAATCGCGTGATGACGGCTTCGATGAATCGAGCCAGTGCGTCTTCAACGGTGGTGGGTGACATTTCGGCTTCGCCCTTGCCAATGAAATGAAGTGGGGTCTGAGCTGTTCGGTCATCGTCCGCGAACCAGCGGGCGACGACGCGACTCCCGTCGCGAAAAAGGGTCAGGTCGGGCAACGCTCCACCCTCGCGGGCGGTCAACAGACTGTGGCGCCGGACCCACTGACGATCCAGGGAGTTCTGAGCCAGAGCGCGCGACTCGAGTATGCGGGGGAACCGGTATGGCTCATTCAGCAGGAACCACCAGTTTGCCACCACCCATTGGGCCAATGGCAACACCGAGTAGTAGACGCCGCGCCGCACCCGGGTCGAACCTGGATCGATCCGTTGGGTGACGACATTGCCGGCAACCTCAATCTGCAGCCGGGCCCAGGTGCGAGCGAGCGCACGATCACGGACGCCCGGAGCCTGCTGCCATTCAACGCGGAGTTGGATCACTCTGTTCCCCAGTCGAGCATGTTCCCGGGATCCTCTGGATACTCTGATTCGTCAAGTCGGTAGGCCTTGTAGCTGCCCTCCGGGGCGTTCACGAGCTTGGCTTCGTACAACTCGCCGTCCAGCCATCCCCAAACATACCGCGGAAATCCCTGGTCGATTGCCACACCCACACACTTCCGGCGGACGGCAGTTCGAAGCACCCTCTGGATTTGCTGGTAGCCGACATCGGGACTGCACGGTGTGGCCGTCTTGCGGAGGCGCGGAGGGCCTGCCGGACTCGGATGGGCCTTGTGCTCCGGGCTCCCGACGTATTTGGCGCGGCGGGCGAGAAACTCCGGAGACTTCTCGGCCGACCAGTCTCCGATCCTCTTTTTCTTCCGCCCGCGCCGGTTGGATCGGTACATGGTGAAACAGGAACCGGGACTCCGTCGCTACTCCGTCTTCCAAAAGGCGATGCCCGAGGCCTGTTTCCCGACTTCGACCACCGCTTCCCGGTCCAGGGTCTCGAGGTTGTAGAACTCGACCCGGCCGGGCTCGCCTCCGATTTCCTC
>MKWU01007696.1_pt1 | contig 10122 bp, 9 predicted proteins | sample 809101 | NCBI WGS metagenome assembly MKWU01 (sample SAMN05860141, study PRJNA318959) | sponge metagenome | host: Aplysina aerophoba | place: Slovenia: Piran, Adriatic Sea, Gulf of Piran | collected 2013-05-07
CTTTCCTTGGGATCCCACCCCCGCCGCCACCTCCGAGGGTCACGGACGCGACCTTCTATCCCCTGTGCGGGCCGGTTCCGGACAGTATGAACCCTGCCACGGTCCGCTCGACGTCGGAAACGAACCGTCGGTGTATACGGCTATCTACCATTGTGCAACGAGCCTGTGACAGATACAGCCTGCTCGTAGCGTCGGTCGGTTCCGGTTCGGCTCGTCAAGCCCGGAACGCAAGCGAAACAGAGATACAGGACACTAGGGCGTGCTCACTCTATGCGCAGTCGTTACGGTGCCACTATCAAACTAGAAGTGGGCTATCGCTTCGATGACGTTGAGCTTGGCGGCTCGCCGGGCCGGGTAGACCGCGAAGAGGATTCCCAGGATGCCCGTAGCCACCAGCCAGAACAGCAGGCTCCCCAACACTCCCGAGACGGTCAAGGAACTCGGTAGCCACGGGATCACGAAGCTCGACAGCCCGAGATCCGTCAACGCTCTGATCAGGGCCCACCCGAAGAAGATCCCGAGGCCGATACCCATCAGCGCTCCGAAGACCGAAACGATCGACGCCTCGGAGCGGACCATCCATCTGGTGGTCCGGCGGTCGAGGCCGACAGCCCGTAGCAACCCGATCTCGCGGGTGCGTTCGAACACCGAAAGGGCCATCGTGTTGGTCACGCCCAGCATCCCGATCACCACCGCCAATGCGAGCAGGGCAAGGATGAAGTTGAGAAGGCCGTTCAACTGACCCTCGGCTTCGCTCTGCAAATCGCCGAACGTGCGGGCCGCTACGTTCGGGTAGTCGGAGAGAACCGGCTCGATGGCAGCTTTCAGTTCGTCGGCGCTCACTCCATCGACCGCTTTCACGTCGATCTGGGAGTGTTGTTCGACCCCGTAGGCGGACACCCAATCATCGGCGGTGATGGCGACTATTCCGGCCCAGGCCCGGCCCTCGATGAGTCCTGCCAGGGTGAAGCTGCGTTGGCCGGTCTGTTCGAACTCGATGACGAGATCGTCGCCGAGGGCGAATCCGTTGTCGTTCGCGATGCCCACCTCCATGACCACCTCGCCGGGTCCGGGGTGGAGCTTCCCCTGGAAGGACTCGGGTGGGATGAAATCGGCCAGATTGGCATCGGTGCCGGAAATGAAGGTCTCGAGTTCTGTCACATCGGTTCGGGCCCCGCCTTCGGAAACGGTCTCGGTGACGATCCTTCCCCATCCGACCCGCACCCGGGTCACGTCGGCCACGCCGTCGACCTGAGCCACCCGGTCGGCTATGTCCGGGGAGAAACCCGAGGTCGGATCGGTGAACTGTCCGGCGGAACTGACGATCACCTCGGCGTCGACATCGTTGGCCAGCACGTCGTCGATGGTTCCCCGGATGGAGCCTGTAAGGGTCGAGGCCAGCGCCACGAGGGTGATGCTGATCATCACCGCCGCGGCGGTCGCCGCGGTGCGGCGGGGGCTACGCATCGCGTTACGCCGGGCGAGCCTGCCCGACGTACCCATAAGCCGCTCTGATACCAGCCCGAGGAGGTTCGTGATCGGTTTCGCCACCAGAGGGCTCAGCACGAAGATCCCGAAGAAGATCACCGCCGTGCCGGCTCCGACGTAGACCACAGGGCTCGGTCCGGAACCGGTGTTGCCGTACAAGCCGAAGAACAGCGAGCCCAAGCCTGCGAGGGTGACGAGCGCCCCAACCAGAGCCCGCCGTAACAGGCCGCCCGGTGCAGGCCCCGCAGCATCCTCTCTGAGAGCCGCCATCACCGAGACCTTGGAAGCGCGCCGGGCCGGTATCAGAGCCGCGAACAGGGTTATGAGCGTTCCTGCCGCCAACCCGACTATCACCGTTCGGGGCTGGATGGAAAGAGAGGCCATCGGCAGTTCGATGCCCACCGCAGGCAGAATCTGCTGCAGACCCCAGGCGATCGTCACACCGAATGCAAGACCGAGCACTGCACCGATCACACCGATGATCGCCGCTTCGAGCATGACGATTCCCCGAACCTGGCGAGCGTCGGCCCCGAGGGCCCGCAGCAGGGCAAGTTCCCGGGTCCGTTGGCTTACCACGATCCGGAAGGTGTTGTAGATGAGGAACGATCCGACGAAGAGGGCCACCCATCCGAAAACCGACAGGAAGATGGTGAAGAAGGAGAGAGCGGACTGTATCTCTGCGGCGTCCGCCTCTGCCGCATCCTGGCCGGATACCACCGTTGCATTGTCCGGCAGCAGCGACAGGATGCGGGGGATAACCTCTTCCACAGAGGTTCCCGGCGTAACCTGGACGGCGCCGCCCGAGAGCTTGCCGGGACGCTGCAGGACCGCTTGGGCGGTGGGGAGATCGAAGAACAGCCATTTGGTGCCTCCGAGGGTGTCCTCCTCGCCGAACACGGCGATGCCGGTCATGGTGAAGTCCAGCCTTCCGGCGAGATCGGAGATGATCGTGACGGGACCGCCGATCTCGAAACCGCCCAACTCTGCAGTCCCGCGGTCCAGCACAACCTGCCCCTCTCCCACCGGGTAGCCGCCCTCCGCAAGGGTGAAGCCCTCGATGTCGCTGGCAGCCTCGGCTTCGTTCAGGTTGCTGATGAAGGTGGGCGGCCCGGGACCGCTCTGCAGGACCTCCCCTTCCTCGTCGAGGATGACCACACCGAGTCCCTGGATGCTGGGGAAGATCTCCTCTACACCCTCCACCTCCTCGATCCGGGCGAAGTCGGATTCGTCAATGTAGGTTCCCTCTCCTAGGGAGAAGTCGGTCTCGGTTGCGACCACGATGTCGATCCCGGCGTAGGCATCGGCGAAGATCGAATCGAACGCCTTGCCGATGGTGTCGGTGTACACGTAGACCCCGCTGATCAGCCCCACGCCGAGAATGATCGCCAGTGCGGTGAGGAGTAGGCGGACTTTGTGGGCCCAAACACCCTTGAACGAAACGCGGAACATCAGTGGACAACCTGTGAAGTGACCGGACGGAACAGCAGATCGACCATCAGTGCTCAAGCTCCTTGATACGGTCGAGAACCCGTTCCGGCGTGGGATCGACCATGGTGGCGACGACCTTCCCGTCGGCCAGGAACACGATCCGGTCGGAATAGCTGGCCGCCACGGCATCGTGCGTGACCATGACGATCGTCTGTCCGTATTCGTCGACCGCCGACTGGAGGAACTCCAGGAGTTCGGCACTGGCGGTGGAGTCGAGGTTCCCGGTCGGCTCGTCGGCGAAGATCAGATCCGGCCGGGTGACCATCGCCCTGGCAGCCGCCACCCGCTGCTGCTGGCCTCCTGACAGTTCCTGCGGTCGATGACCGAGCCGGTCGGACAGGCCAAGGGTCTCCACCACTTGTTCGAACCACTGATGGTCGGGCTTGCGACCGGCCAGGTCGAGAGGAAGGGTGATGTTCTCGCTGGCCGTGAGGGTGGGCACCAGGTTGAAGGCTTGGAATATGAACCCGACACGCTCGCGCCTGAGACGGGTGAGGCGGCGGTCGTTGAGTGAGGAAAGGTCTTGGTCGCCGATGTAGACCGATCCTTCCGTAACCTCGTCAAGTCCCGCCATACAGTGCATCAGGGTCGATTTGCCGGAGCCTGATGGCCCCATCACCGCGGTGAAGTCCCCCCGGTCGAACGAGACGGATATCCCGTCGAGGGCCGTGACCCTGGTCTCTCCCCATCCATACACTTTGGTGACGTTTTCGGCGCGAGCCGCCGTTTTGTTCATTCAGAGATCCTTTCGGAGGTCGTGGCAACGGCGACAACACCTGAGAGCCACTAGCGCCGCCGGTCATCTCCCTTAAGCGTCCACCATGACCGGTCATCTTGTCTATGGGGGATCACCCTCGGGTTCTCCTTACCGCCTCAGGGCAAGCAAAGGGATCAGCCCCAGACACGACCATACCCAGACTCGGCGATTACCTGAACGCGGGCCTCCTTCCGGGTCCTTGGCCGGCCCCAGGGAGGACAGGCTTGCCGGTCGACCCCTCGCCATTGCGGACTGCGCCGGCTCGTGAGGAATGCGAGCGAGTGTCCTACACCACTCTGATGGGGGTCGGCGGTTATGCTCTCGTGTCACCATGCGCCTGGTCATTGCTCGTTGCTCGGTGGATTACCGCGGTCGTCTAACCGCCCACCTCCCGCCTGCTACGCGCCTGATAATGGTCAAGGCCGACGGATGTGTGGCCATCCACGCCGACGGGGGTGCCTACAAACCCCTCAACTGGATGAACGCTCCCAACACGCTTATCGAGGAGGAGGACCGCTGGCTGGTGACCAACCCCAAGGGGGAGGAACTCGACATCCGCATCGAGGAGACGCTCTCGGATCAGCGGTTCGAGTTGGGCGCCGACCCGGGTCTGGAGAAGGACGGTGTCGAAGGCCATCTGCAGAAGCTGCTCGCCTCGAAACCCCACGTTCTCGAAGAAGGCCTCCGACTCGTCCGGCGTGAGTATCCCACCGACATCGGACCGGTGGATCTCTTGTGCCGGTCATCCGCAGGGGACACGGTGGCGGTAGAGATCAAACGGCGAGGCGAGATGGACGGTGTGGAGCAACTGACCCGATACCTGGACAGGTTGGCCCACGACTCCCGCCTCCATCCATTGCGGGGAATCCTGGCGGCAGTGGCCATCGCCCCGCAGGCCAAAGTGCTCGCCGCCGCCCGCGGCATCCGGTGCGTGGAGGTCGACTACGAGGACCTGCGCGGGATCCCGTCCAACCACCTCCGCCTGTTCTGACTCCGCCGCAGTTCGGTCTCGCCCGATGTTCCAGGTTGTGCTCCACCGTCCCGAGATTCCTCCGAACACCGGGAACATCATCAGACTGTGCGCCAACACGGGCGTGTCGCTGCATCTGATCCATCCGCTGGGATTCGCAATGGACGACGCCAGGCTCCGGAGGGCGGGACTCGACTACCGGGAGTACGCAGAGGTCGCGGAGCATTCGAGCTTCGAGAGTTATCTGTCCTACGCCCGGCCTGCCCGGTTGTTCGCCCTATCCGGCCAGGCGAGCGACTGGTATGCGGACTGCCGCTTCACGGAGGGCGATGCCTTTCTGTTCGGCTCCGAAAGCGTCGGGCTGGACGCCAGACTGCTCATCCATCCCTCCGTGACACGGGTTCTCCGCATCCCGATGCTGCCCAACCGGCGCAGTCTCAACCTGGCAAACTCCGTCGCCATCGTCCTGTTCGAAGCGTGGCGCCAGTCCGGGTTCGCCGGCGCGGTCTGAAAACGGCAGTGCGGCGTTGCTGCATCGACCCGTCCTACTCGAGGACGGTCAGCCGGCCATTACCCGCAGGGCGACGGCTTCGGCCAGCGCGCTGCGGTGTAGCTCCCCGAGGTCCAGGCTCTCGTTAGGACCGTGGATCTGGCTGGTGGGGTCGGCGGCACCGGTCAGCAGCAGGGCCGCTTGGGGGTAAGCCTCGGAGAAGGCCTGCACGAACGGGATCGATCCTCCCGCCCCCTTGTCGACCGCGTCCCGCCCGTAGGCCAGCCGGAAACCCGTCCGGAAGGCGTCGTAGGCCGGCCCCGTGGCGTCCAACGAGAAGGGGTGGGCAACCGTGCCGGGCGTCACTGCCACCACGGCACCCCACGGGACTGCGCCCTTCAGGTGCGCTAGGAGGGCTTCCATTGCCTGTTCAGGATCATCGCCCGGGGCTAGGCGCAGGGACACCTTGGCCCTCGCCGAGGGCAACAGCTGGTTAATGGGCTCGGCGACCGGAGGGGCGTCGATCGCCAGAACCGAGACCGAGGGCTCGAACCAGAGACGCTCGCTGATGGAACCCACCCCGATCATGCTCACCCCGTCCAGCACGCCCGCCTGCTCGCGGGCCGACATTTCTTCCACCTCAACCGGAGGACTCCCTCCCCGTGCGAGCCCAGGTACCGCGACCCGGCCCCGCTCATCGTGAAGAGTGGCCAGGGCCCGTACCAGGACGGAAAGGGCATCCGGGAAGACCCCTCCCCACATACCCGAATGGACACCTACTTCGAGGGTACGGACCTCGATGACACAGTCCACCAGGCCCCTGAGCGAGGTGGTGAAGGCCGGAACACCCACGCTCCATGTTCCGGCATCCGCGACCACGATCGCATCGGCAGCCAGGAGAGCGCGGTGCTCCCCCAGGAAACCATCGAGGTGAACCGACCCGATCTCCTCCTCGCCTTCGAGAAACACTTTGACGCCGACGGGGGGACGGCCGTCGTAGGCCCGTACCGCTCCGGTGTGGATGACGATTCCTGACTTGTCGTCGGCAGTGCCCCGGCCGTACAGGCGACCGTCGATCTCCACCGGCTCGAACGGAGGGCTGTTCCAGAGCTCGTCGGGCCCCTGTGGCTGGACGTCGTAGTGGGCGTAGAGCAGGATGGTCGGGGCGTCCCCGACCGGAGCCGCAATCTCGCCGTACACCGCCGGATGGGCGCCGTCCTGCTCGAGAAGTCGCACTCCGTGGAAGCCTGCCGCTTCCAACTGTCCCGCGGCCGTCAGAGCACATCGCCGGACCGGGGAGGGATCGAACCCCGGCGCGCTCACCGAGTCGATCCTGACCAGTTCATCGAGGTCGGCCCGCATGACCGGCCCCAGTTGGGCGACCGAGGCCACCAGATCGTCGAACATGTTTACGTCAGCATTGGTCACGTCGGCCCGGCCTCGCTTTCCAGCCCGCTTGAGTGCTGCAGTCTACGCAGAGGGTAGGGAAGCCCTCGGTCACGGACGCTACGGATGAGGTACCGGGACCACTATCAGGTCGCTGATGCCGCGGAAGTCCTGCGGATTCGCCGTGAAGAGGGGGAGGCCGTTGGCGATGGCAGTGGCAGCGATCAGGGCGTCGTAGGCACGGGCAGACCGCTTGCGGCCGGCTGTTCGGAGATCGGAGGCTACCCTCCCGAACGCTCGAGCTGCCGCCCGGTCGAATGGGAGAGGGTCGAAGTCCGCTTCGGCTTGCTGGAGATGGGCTTGGCGGCTAGCCCTATCCCTTTCAGTGGATGCCACCAGAGGACCGACGGAGAGTTCGGCAAGCGTAACGGCGGTGATCATCGGCTGTGGTGGCAGGACCCCGGGATCCGTGAGTTGGGGAAGCAGGATCACGGTGCTGGTATCGAGTATTCCGGGACCGCTTTCCATCAACTTCAAAGGGACGGGTCGATAACCGCGTCGATGTCGCTCCGTAGAGCAGCAGGGTCGACATGCGGCAGGTTACGCCACCGCGATAACAATTCCTGGGCGCCTGGTCCCCTGCGCGGCAGGGGACGAAGCTCGGCGACGGGCCGACCCGACCGGGTTACGGTTAGGCGTTCTCCCGCCCTTACGCGCTCAACGACCGTACCTCCGTGATTGCGTAGTTCCCGGATTGTGACCTTGGCCATACGAAGGCACTGTATCACACGTGATACACACAGAACTCCCAAGGACTCGCACCCGGAGTCTCGGAACGGTGTGGTGGGTGGCCGCTCCACCGGTCGACTCCTGGCGGTCCGGCCTATGGGATAGTCGATCATCCGACAGGCCTCGAAGGTTCATTCGCGGTGCCTGCTAGCTCATCGGGACCAGGATCACAGCTAGGCCGGGAGGGTTGCATCGCCAGTAGCCTGTCGGGATGGCTTACCCGACCAGATCCGCGTCTCTGCTTCCTGCGCTAGCCGCGTACGGAGCCCTGACGCTGACCTTCGATGTCGTCCCCATCCTCGTTCCATCGACTGCGGAGGGCTACGGCGTCGCGCTGTCGTCCGGCGCCTGGCTATACGTGATGACGGACCTTGGATTCGGGATCGCAGCTTTCTGGTACGGGATCCGCAGCATCCGCCGGAGACGGTTGCTGTTACTCGGTCTGGGCGGCGTGGCCCTTGCCAACCTCGCCACGGCAGGGGCGCCCGACTTTCTTACCCATTTGGCGGCTCGAACCCTCGCCGGATTCGCGATGGGGGCGATGGTGGCAGGCGCGATGGCCTTGGTGGTCGACGGCGACAACATCCCGAAGAGGGTGGGGACCCTCACGTCCATGATGCCGGCAGCCTCCCTCCTGATGCCGGTAGCCGGCTGGGTAACCGAAGCGCATGGCTGGCGCACAACCCTCATAGCCATCGGAGGCATCGCCCTGCTGGCCCTCATCATCGCCGCTCCGATGCCGGAGCAGCAATCCGAGGAGGGGAGGATCCGGCTGTCGCGCCTGTTCAGCCGTTCAGCAAGCATGGGGATCGTGTCGGGTGTCTTCTGGGCGCTCGGTTCCATGATCCCTTGGGTGTTCGTCGGGGCCTACGCCGAGGGACCTATCGGTGGGAACGCCACCCTGAGCGGAGTCGCCATAGGGGTGAGCGGCCTGGCAGGCTTCTCCGCCTCCCTGGCAGCCGGCCGGCTTACCTATCGCAACCGCACCATGGGCCTCCAACTGGGACTGGTGGGCTGCGGACTGTCGGTCCTGTGGCTGATGTCCACCCGTGATGTCACCAGCTTCCTTCTATCCGTCGCTGCTTGGGCGTTCTCCCACTGGTTCGTATTCGTCGTGTACCACGGCCTGTTCTCGGAGTCGGTGTCCGCTGGTAGCCGGCGAGGAATACTCACCTTCGCGGCCCTGCCGCTGCAGGTTGGCTACGGGCTCGGGGCTATAGCCGCTTCCTTCGTGTTCCGAGCCTGGAGCTTCGCCGGCCTGGGGTGGGTGTCCGCCGCGCTCATGGTGGTGTCGATGGCCGGAGCCTGGTGGGCGTGGAGAGGTAGGACACCAACGGCTGCACTATCCTCCGTTCCCGTCGATCATGCAGGTAGCTAGCGATTAGGAGGTCTGAACATGCCGGAGCCGGCAGCGGGAGCATCCACGTACACGATGGGCTACGACGATGACTTCCTGCAGATGCTCAAGTGGCGCAGCGCGGAGACCCATGCCCGGCATCTACTCCCGCACCTCAAGCCCGGAGTCAGCGTTCTCGACTTCGGATGCGGGCCCGGGACCCTGTCGGTTGGCTTGGCCACAGCCGTCGAGCCCGGCGAGTTGCACGGCATCGACATCGAGCGTACCCAGATAGATCTGGCCCGTGCTGCGGCCCGAGCCGGAGGACACAGCAACGCTTCCTTCCGGGTCGCGGATGCCACCGACCTCCCGTTCGAGGACGACACCTTCGATGTCGCCCATTGCCATACCGTGCTGAACCATGTTCCGGACACCCATGCGGTCCTGAGCGAGGTCAAGCGGGTTCTGAAGCCGGGCGGGATCATCTCCTGCCGCGAACTGGTGGCGGCATCCTGCTTTTCGGAACCCGCATACAGCCTGGCCGAGGCTTGGGCCGTGTTCTCGACGCTCGTGGCAGCCAACGGCGGGCATCCCGAGATGGGGAAGGAACTCAAGATCCGGCTGGTGGAGGCCGGGTTCAAGGACATACAGGCAACTGCTTCCTTCGATGCCTTCAGCAGCCCTGAAGGCATCGCCGTTCTCGACGGCGTGATCACCGAGTGGTTCTTCTCTGAAACGGTGGTAACTGCGGCCACGACACACGGCTTGGCAACCCAGGAACAGTTCGACCAGTGGCATATCGACCAGGAGCGTTGGAAGAACCATCCGGGAGCCGTCGGAGCCATCGCCTTCGGCGAGGCCATAGGCTCCAAGCCCCGGTAGCGAATCGAATCACCACTCGGCCAGAATCGCCCATGGTGGCGAGCCGTGGGGGCTACGACCACTTCATCCCACGCCCGGTGCTGCGTCTCAAACCACGCCCGCGTGATCTCCGGTCGAGGCGTCGAGTGATCATCCTTCCTCCCGGCCTCAAGATCCGGGGAGAGGACAGTTCCCGGTTGGCCAGTCCGTTGATCGTCTAGGAGGGTGCTCAAAAACGGGGTATAGGTTGCACCCGCCGTTCGCTGACCTGGGAGCCCTTCACCGGACGTCGGGCCGATAGGGGGTTTCTCAGCACCCTCCGAGTGTCCTGTATATCTGTTTCGCTTGCGCTCTGGGCTTGATGAGCCGAACCGAAACCGACCAACGTTACGAGAGCGTCGAATCTGTCACAGGCTCGTTGCACAATGGCAGATAGCCGTATACACCGGCGGTTCGTCTCCGACGTCGAGCGGACCGCGGCAGGGTTCATAATGTCCGGAACCGGCCCGCACAGGGGATAGAAGGTCGCGTCCGTGACCCTCGGAGGTGGCGGCGGG
>MKWU01007698.1_pt1 | contig 10120 bp, 7 predicted proteins | sample 809101 | NCBI WGS metagenome assembly MKWU01 (sample SAMN05860141, study PRJNA318959) | sponge metagenome | host: Aplysina aerophoba | place: Slovenia: Piran, Adriatic Sea, Gulf of Piran | collected 2013-05-07
CCACAACTTCGCCGTGGGTTGCACCGGGCACTGCCCTGTCCAGCATCGCCTCGGTGGCCCGGCTGCCGATGTGCGAGGCACGACGCAGCATCGCGACCTCCCCTGGAGACTTCACCATGCGCAGACGTCCGAGAATGTCGTCCGCCGGAATCCACGTCACCTCCGGCAGGCCCGCAGCGAGAGCGTTGTGGAGGCTCCACGGAAGGGTGTCGGATCCGGCAACGCCGACGCGTCCCCCGGCAAGTCCGGCCTTCAACATCGCGGCAATCACCGATCCCGTCACATCTCCGGTCACCGTGACATCGCCGATCGCAAGGTCCGAGTCCCGCTCCGGCCGGTCGTCTGCCACGAGGACCGGCTCGCCATCGGCCGGCAGGATGACGAATGCGTGGGCCCTGCCCGTCCACTCGCCAGGTACGTCCGGAATATAGGGAAACCGCGTGTAGAAGTTGGTGAGGTACTTGACGTCGGCGTAGCGGTCGGTGGTGCCGCCGCCACGCGAACAGACGAGGAGACCGGCAAGACCCGCCTCCCGGATGGCCTGCCGGGCCCGGTCCCGGCGCGCCGCAAACTCTGATGAAGGAATCATGGGCGCTTCTCCCGGTTATGGTCCCGAATTTCCCTCTTGTGCCCGCGATCGGCTCTCGCCGGAGCATTCCTGATCGCCTGCCACACCTTGAGCGGTGTGGCAGGCATGTCGATGTGATCGATGCCAAGGGGAGCGAGCGCATCCACCAGCGCGTTGATGACGGCCGGAGGGCTGCCGATCGCCCCGGTTTCGCCGATTCCCTTGACGCCGAGAAGATTGCGTGTCGTCGGCACCTCGATGCGATCGGTTTCGATCATGACAAGATCGCCGGCCCTGGGAAGCTGGTAGTCGAGGAAGGAACCTGTGAGCAGCTGCCCCGAACCGGGGTCATAGAGAGCCTCCTCGGCCAGGGCCTGACCGATGCCCTGGACCACGCCACCGTGCACCTGTCCGTCAACCAGCAGGGGATTGATGACGACTCCGGCGTCGTCCACCGCGACATAACGCTTGAGTTCCGTCACCCCGGTTTCGGGATCGACCTCGAGTTCGCAGATGTGGGTGCCGTTGGGGAAGGCCGGTCCATCCGGAGGCTTGTAGGTGCCGCTCACCCGCCAGCCCGGTTCCTCCCCTTGCGCCAGGCTGGCGGGATCCCCGGCCGCCTCCGCCACCTCATCGAAAGTCAATGTCCGGTCAGTGCCGTCAATACGAAACACACCGTCCTCGAAGACAATGTCGTCGACCGCCGTCTCGAGGAGGTGCGCCGTGATGCGCCGCCCCTTGTCGATGGCATGTCCGACAGCGATGAGACAGGCGCTGCCGGCTATGGCGATGAAGTTGGATCCACCATTGCCCGAACCGAAGGGCACCAGTTCGTTGTCACCCTGGAGAATGCGGATGCGTCCGGGATCGACCTTGAGCCTGTCTGCGATGATCTGCGTGTAGACCGTCTCGTGGCCCTGCCCGTTCGTCTGCGTCCCCACTCTGGCAAGGACATGTCCCTCGCTGTCGATATCGAGGTCGACCATGTCCGGCCCCATGCCGCCGCAGCGGTCGAAGACGCCCGTGACACCGAGACCGCGCAACATGCCGCGGCGGGTTGCCTCCTCGCGGCGCGACGGGAAACCGGCGACATCGGCATGGTCGAGCGCCCGGTCAAGATGGCGGGCGAATTCGCCGCAGTCGTAGATGACACCGACACCGGTGTCCCAGGGAAAGTCCTCCTCGCGTACGTGATTGAGGCGGCGGATGGCGCTCCCGGAGAGTCCGAAACGGCGCGCCGCGAGGTCGAGCAGGCGTTCGACCATGAACCCGGTTTCCGGGCGGCCCGCCCCCCGGTAGGCATCGATCGGCACGGTGTTGGTCATTACCCCGCGCACCCGGGTGTGGATGGCCGGAATCCTGTAGGCCATGGACTGGATGGCGGTGGCGGCTCGGGTGGCCACGAACGGCATGAACTGCGAAACGTAGGCGCCGAAATTGGCAATGACATCGACCTCCAGGGCGACGATCCGGCAGGCATTGTCGAAGGCCATCCGCCCCTTCATGACACGGTCGCGGCCCTGCAGGTCGCTGACAAAGCTCTCGCTGCGGTCCGCCGTCCACTTGACCGGCCGCTGCAGGCGCCGCGCCGCAACCAGCACGAGGACATACTCGTGAAAGAGAAAGTTCTTCATGCCGAAGGCGCCGCCCACATCTCCGGTCAGCACGCGAAGACGGTCTGTCGGCACCTTGAGAACACTCTTGACCAAGGGGGCGGCGAGTTTGTGTGCGCCCTGCGAGCAGGCATGGAGGGTGAAGCGGCCGCTCTCGGGCGCGTAGTCACCGACTGCGGCACGCGGCTCCAGGGGTGCGACGACCACGCGGTTGTTGACCACGTCGAGTTCCACCACACGATCGGCCGTGGCGAAGGCGCTGCGAACCGCAGCGGAGTCTCCGACCTCCCAGTCAAGCACCACGTTGCCCGGCGCTTCCTCCCACAGTTGCGGCGCATCGTCTCCAAGCGCCCCGGCGGTGCCGGTCACGGCATCGAGCGGACGGTAGTCGACATGGACCGCTTCGCATGCATCACGGGCCGCCTCCCGCGACTCCGCCACCACGAAAACTACCGGTTCGCCGACATGCCGGACCCTGCCGGTCGCCAGAACCGGGTGTGAAATGGCCGCGATGGGAGATCCGTCCCGGTTGGTGACGGCGCCCACGAACGGCAGGGAGCCAATTCCCTCGGCCTCCAGGTCGGCGGCGGTCAGGACAAGGCGCACTCCGGACCCGGCGCACGCTTCACTGCAGTCGATCCCGTCAATGGCGGCATGGGCGTGGGGTGAACGGAGCACCGCTCCCCACAACTGACCGTCGAGATTCACATCGTCGGCATAGCATCCGCCACCCCTCACAAGGCGAGGATCCTCGGTTCTCGGATTGGGTTGGCCCATGGCGAACTGCATGCCGTATCCTCTTGCGGTTCAGTTCCGCCGCAGGAGCCAGCCGAACAGCACGACAGCGACGATGGAGCCAGCGCACTGCGCAACAATGAACGCCGGTGCGTGGGCCGGAAGGATACCGGAGAAGGTGTCCGTCAGACTGCGGGCAATGGTGACAGCCGGATTGGCGAAAGAGGTCGAGGAGGTGTACCAGTAACCGCCGGCGATCGCCAGGCCAACGGCCCACGGCACGGCATCCGGACGCCACTTCAGACAGCCAAGAATGGTGGCCACCAGGGAGAACGTGGCCACCAGCTCCCCTGTCCACTGGCCGACGCCCGTGCGCGCCTGCTGCGAGGCAAGGAGAAGCGGCTGGTCGAACATGACATGGGCGAGCATGGCGCCTGCAAGGGCGCCGGCCACCTGGACCACGACATAGGCCGCCGCCTCAGCCACCGTGATGTCACGCCTGAGGGCGAAAGCCAGTGTCACCGCCGGATTGAAGTGGGCACCCGAAACGGGGCCGTAGATCAGGATCAGGACGACCAGCATGGCCGCCGTGGCCAGCGTGTTCCCGGCAAGCGCGATGCCGGCGTTGTCCGGTGACAGCGTCTCTGCCATGATGCCCGATCCGATGACGGTCGCCAGCAGGAAGGCCGTGCCGATGAATTCGGCGGCAAGGCGACGCCCGGGATCGTTCACCGGACTGTTCCGTGTGTGGCCCGTGGTTTCTTGCTGGAATTCCCATTCCGGATCATCCGCCCATGACCGACACCGACCTCTGCTTTCTTGACGCCAGGGAGGCCTTGCGGCTGTTCAGGGCCCGCGAACTTTCGCCCGTGGACATTCTCGAGGCACAGATTGCCCGTGCCGGCGTGGTCGAGGGCCGTGTCAATGCCCTTGCCTTCACCTTCTTCGATGAAGCCCTGGAGGCGGCACGGCGAGCGGAAGCGCGCTATGCCGGGAAGGATGGCGGTCCCAGACGGCTTGAGGGTCTGACGCTGGCGGTCAAGGAAGATACGGCCGTACTCGGCAAGCCCCGGACCTTTGGATCCCTCATCTTTGCCGACAACCTGGCGGATCACACCAATCCCACCGTAGCCGGCCTTGTCGATGAGGGAGCGATCATCCATGCCCTCACCACATGCCCGGAGTTCGTCTGGCCCTGGACATGCACGTCGCGTCTGCACGGGGTCACGCGCAATCCATGGAACACGGCGATCACGTGCGGCGCCTCGTCCGGCGGCGCTGCCGCCGCCGTCGCGGCCGGAACAACGACGCTTGCCACCGGTTCCGACAGTGCCGGAAGTATCAGGATGCCGGCTGCGATGTGCGGCATCACCGGCTACAAGCCACCCTACGGCCGCAACCCCGGAAGTCCCGAAGTGGCGATGGATCCCTTCTTTCACATCGGCCCCATGACCCGTGCCAGCGGCGACGCCGCGCTCGTGCAGAACGCTATCGCCAACGGCCCCCATGGAGCAAGGGACCCGGCACACGTTCCCGGTGCCCCGTTGCTGCCCGAGTGTCCGGCAGGCGTGGAGGGACTGAAGGTGGCCTGGTCGGAGGATCTCGCAAGCCACGCCGTCTCGCAGGCAGTGAGGAAAAACACCCGGCAGATCATCGAAACGGTCCTTGCAGGAGCCAGCACGCAAGAGATTGCAACCCCGTGGGCCGGGGACTTGCTGGATGCCTTCCCGGCCTGGGGAGGAATGATCTATGCCGATGAATTCAGCGATGCCGTGGAGCGCCATCCCGACCTCGTCTGCGACTACACGGTGACCTTCGCGCGACACAACGAACGCTATACGCCCCGCATGTTCCACGACTGCATGAAGACGATCGGCGACGCCTGGCTGAAGTTCATGCCCGACCTGGCGGGCCACGACGTCTTCATCTGTCCGACGGTCGGCACGACCGCGATTCCGGCAGACCTGAAGGACTGGGAACAGCCCGTCGCCGTCGACGGTGTCGACCATGATGTTCACAGTGTCATCATGACTCCGGCATTCAACGCGTTCAGCCGCCTGCCTGTACTGTCCATCCCCTCGGGGTTTGACGCCAACGGGGTTCCCACTGGCGTGCAGGTCGTCGGCAATCCCTTCGACGAGGAAACCGTGTTCCGGGTGGCTCATGCAATCGAATCCGCCATGCCACTCTATGGCGAAACCGCAACGAGACCACCGCTCGACGAATAGGGTTCAGGTTCCGCCCTGCGCCGCGAGGAGGGTCGCCTCGTCGTGCTGGCACATGACGACATGCCCGCGTGCCATCTCCCTTGCCGGCGCCGGTTCCCTGTCGCAGGTTCCGGCAATGACAAGGGGACAGCGCATGCGGAAGGGACACGGGCGGTCGTGAAGCATGACATTGGAACGCATGCCCGCTTCCGCCTCGCGGCTCGTGATGACTTCCTCGAGCCATCCCTGGCGCAGCGCCGGCACGGAATTGATGAGCAGCTGAGTGTAGGGATGATGCGGCGGCGCGAACACATCGCTGGTGTAACCGGCATCGACGATCCTGCCGGCATACATGACCGCCACCCGGTCGGCGATCGAGGCGACGGTCGAAAGATCGTGGCTGATGAAGACGTAGGCCACCTGGTGGGATTCCCGCAGGTCCTTCATCAGTTCGAGCACGCGGGCGGCCACGACGGTATCGAGGGCGGACAGAACCTCGTCACACAGGATGATGTCCGGTTCGGCGGCAAAGGCCCGGGCGATGGAGACACGCTGGCGCTCGCCACCCGACAGTTCGGCGGGAAAGCGCCCGGCGTAATCAGGGTCGAGTCCGACCAACTCGAGGAGATCGGCGATCCGGTCGTACTTCTCGGATCCCGACATGCCGAAATAGAGTTCGAGAGGCCTTCCGATAGCATCGTCGACACGCCGTTCCGGGTTGAGCGACTGGTCCGGGCTCTGGAATATGATCTGGATGCGGCGCAGCTGATCGCGTGTTCTGCGCCGCGCCCGGCCGGCAAGCAGATCGCCGTCAAGCGTGATCTCGGCACCGGGAAGAGGCGGATGCAGACCGGCCATGACCCTGGCGAGGGTCGACTTGCCGCTTCCCGACTCGCCGACCACGGCCAGCACTTCGCGGGGCCAGACATCGAGCGCAATGTCGTGGAGCACGTATTGTTCACGCTCGATGGTGCCGAACAGGGTCTGCCGGGCGTAGCTGGCAGAGGTATGCTTGACGGAAATCACCGGCTCACTGCCGCTGGTCACGGTGGGGTTGACCACCGTCTTCTCGGGTGAGGGCGGCGGTTTCACCGCGCCCAGCAGGGTCCGCGTGTAGTCCTCCCTCGCATCATCGAGAATGCGGGAAGTCTCTCCCTCTTCCACGACGTGTCCCTGGTTCATGACCAGAATCCTGTCGGCCACCTGGGCGACAACGGAAAGATCATGGCTGACGTAAATCGATGCGGTGCCGAGGTCGCGGTTGACCGACTTGATCGCCTTCAGCACCTCGATCTGTGTGGTCACGTCAAGGGCCGTTGTCGGCTCGTCGAGCACCAGAAGCCGCGGCCGGCAGGCCAGCGCCATGGCCATCATGATCCGTTGCTGCTGGCCGCCCGATGTCTGGTGCGGATAGCGTCGGGCGATCATCTCGGGGTGCGGTATGTCGAGGAGATCGAGCAGCTCGATCGTCCGCCGCGTTGCGTCGGCGCCTTCGGCGACCTGGTGCAGGTGAAGGCTCTCCGCGATCTGTTCGCCCACGGGAATGGAGGGGTTGAGCGAGGCCTGCGCACTCTGTGCCACGTAGGCGACATCACGGCCACGCAGGTCGCGCTTCTCGGCAATCGACATGGCAAGGACATCGCGGCCCTCAAGGAAGACCCGACCGTTCCGGAAGCGGGTTCCGGGCCGCGCATAACCCAGCGCCGCAAGCGCCACCGTCGTCTTTCCGGCACCCGATTCGCCGATCAGGGCCACGACCTCGCCCGGATGCACCTCAACGCTGCAGCGATGCACCGTCTCCACCCAGATTCCCGACGGCGGTCGTCCCTCGACGACGAGATCCTCGATTCTGAGAAAGGCCGTCATCCGGTGAGCTCTTCGGAAATCGACCGTCCCGACTGCGCTCCGAGCCAGTCGACGATGAGGTTGACGCCAACAGTCAGGATGGCGATGGAGAAAGCAGGAAGCAGGACGGCAAGATAGGCACCCGTCTGCAAGGCGTTCAGGTTCTCCCTCACCATGGAGCCCCAGTCGGCTTCCGGCGGCTGGATACCGAGCCCGAGGAAACTCAGACTCGACAGGAAGAGGATCGAGTACGTCAGGCGCAGTCCGAACTCGACGGCCAGGGGACGGATCGTCGATGGCCAGATCTCGCGCACCAGGATGGACACCAGGCTCTCCCCCCTCGCCCGCGCCACCTCGACGAACTCCAGGGCGGCGACGTTCATGGCCACTGCCCGGCCGACACGGGCAACGCGGGAGGCGTGGAGGACGGCGATCGTACAGATGAGAACCGGCAGGCTCGACGAGAGAGAGGCGATGACGATCAGGGCCAGCAGCAGCGGTGGAAAGGACAGCATCATGTCCGCCAGCCACAGCATGAAGTCGTCGTAGCGTCCCTTGATTTCCGCCGCCGAGAACCCGGCGGCCATGCCGATGAGGAAGCCGAGCACGGTAGCGGCGAGCGCCACACCCACTGTCAGGCGGGCGCCATGGAGGAGGCGTGACAGTATGTCCCGCCCCAGCGTATCGGTCCCCAGGAGGGTGGTGATGCCGGGCGCCTCGAAGTTGGAGTCCGAGATGATGGCGCCGACGTCGTGGGGCGCCAGCCACGGCCCGGCGACCGCCAGAAGGAGGCCGGTGGCGACAATGATGATGCCCGCCCAGGCCCATCCGTCGGGCCGCGGCCGGGCGCGCTTCGAACGGGTGCGTCCCGCGACACGGGTCACTTGGCGAACCTCAGTCGCGGGTTGGCCATGATGGCGGTGACGTCGGCCGTGATGTTGAGGGCGACATAGAAGCCACAGAAAACGAGCGCCGCCACCTGGATGAGCGGCAGGTCGCGGAAGATGACGGAATCCACCATGAGGCGGCCCAGCCCGGGATAGGTGAAGATGACTTCGACGATCACCACACCGCTCACCAGGTAGGCAAGATTGAGTGCCACCACATTGACGATCGGCCCCAGAGCATTGGGAATCGCGTGACGGATGATGATGCGCGACTTGGGGGCTCCCTTGAGCAGCGCCATCTCGATGTAGGGCTGCTTGAGGACGTCAAGGACCGCGGCCCGCGTCATGCGGATGATGTGGGCGAGGATGGTGAGGACGAGGGTCAGCATGGGCAGAAAGGTCTGGCCCAGGGCCACCGGCACATCGCCCCATCTCGGCCGGTGCACGACAGAGGGAAACCAGCCCAGTTCACGGGCAAATATGATGATGAGCACGATGGCGATGACGAAGTCCGGGATCGAGATGAAGAACACGGTGGTCGAAGAGGTCGTGCGGTCGAAGGTCCCTTCCGGCCAGGCAGCCGAGAGCAGCCCGAGAAGGAGTGACAGGGGCAGCGCAATGACCGTGGCGTAAAGGGCGAGATTGATCGTGTTGACGATTCTCTGACCGATGATCCGGTCAACGGGGATGCCGTTGGCGAGCGAGTTGCCGAGATCGCCGGCAAGAATGTTGGCGAGCCAGGTGAAGTAGCGTTCCCAGGGCGGTGCGTTGAGACCGAGCTTCTCGCGCAGGGCGGCCACGGTCTCAGGCGTGGCCGATTGACCGAGGATCGCCTGGGCGACATCCCCGGGGAGGATTTCCGTACCGAGAAAGACCAGGACGGTGATGGCCAGAAGTGTCAGAAGACCAAGAAAAAGACGTCTGATGATCAGCTTGAACATGCCTCTCAGCCCACGCGCCGCCAGGCCGTGGTGCGCGGCCAGGCGCGCAACACCGCCTGCACGACCGTGGCAAGCGGGATGGCAAAGAAAACACCCCACAGACCCCACAACCCGCCGAAGACAAGGATGGCAACAATGATGGCGACGGGATGGAGGTTCACGACCTCACTGAACAGCAGCGGGGCAAGGATGTTGCCATCGAGGGCCTGGATGATTCCATAGGCGATCACCACATAGCCGAAATTCCATGTCATGCCGTACTGGAGGAAGGCGATGGCGGCGACGGGAACCGTCACCGCGGCGGCGCCCACGTAGGGAATCAGCACCGAGAGTCCGGTGATGACGGCAAGCAGGATCGCAAACTCGACGCCCAGGAGGGCGAACACCACGTAGGTCACCACGCCGACGATGAGAATCTCCCAGACCTTGCCGCGCATGTAGTTGTAGACCTGCGCCGTGATCTCGCTCCACACGGTGCTTGTCAGTTCCCGGTCGCGGGGCAGGAATGTCATCAGCCACGCGACGATCACCCGCTTGTCCTTGATCATGAAGAAGACCAGCACCAGGACAAGGATGAGGTAGACGATCGCGGTCAGCAGTCCGACCACGGAAGCGCCGGCGAACGACGGCAGGGATGAGGCCGTCGCGACAACGATGGAACCGATCTCCTTGATGAAACTGCTGATCTGGTCCTCGGAAAACATGTCGGGATAGCGCTGCGGCAATGCCACAAGGTGGTCCTGGAGTGCCTGGGTCATTTCCGGAACACGGGCGACAAACTGACCCATCTGGCGGAACAGCACCGGCAGCAGTCCGAGGAGAAAGAGCAGCGCGGCCACGAAGAAACCGACAAACACGACATTGACCGCGACGATGTGATTGACGTTCCTGCGGGTCAGCCAGCGCACCGGCCCATCAAGCATGAAAGCGATGATGAAGGCGGCAATCACCGGCGCCAGCATGTCCGCGATGAACACGATCCCTGCCACCGCGATCAGCAGAATGACCGTGAGAATCAGGACCTGACGATCCGAAAACGTCTCGTGGAACCAGTCGCGGATGAGCTTCATGAGCGTCCTAACGTCAAGCGGGGCGCCATGGCGACAATAGGCCGAGGCCCCTCGTGGGACAAGCAACGGCTCTCCCGGATCCGTCTGTCCCCGAAAGACGACACTGTCATTACACGACACGGTCCTCTAGCCCGCATCGATCACCAAAGCCTTTGCATGGGGATGGGATCCATGGTATATGAACGTGTTATCCGACACTTACATATACAGGAGTTCCCATCCCCATGGTTACACAGTGTACATCACAGCAATTG
>MKWU01007699.1_pt1 | contig 10119 bp, 11 predicted proteins | sample 809101 | NCBI WGS metagenome assembly MKWU01 (sample SAMN05860141, study PRJNA318959) | sponge metagenome | host: Aplysina aerophoba | place: Slovenia: Piran, Adriatic Sea, Gulf of Piran | collected 2013-05-07
ACGACTCGTCCCCCTGAAGCCCGAGTCAACAGCCGCCCGATCACCCCGCAACGGGCTCCAACGGCGCACACCAACGCTCGCAGATTCCACCCAACACGAGTCAGAACCCCCATTTTGAGAATCGCTGTTCCACAGCAAAACCGCTGTGCCATTATGGAGCCGTGAGGGATCTCGCCAGGCTGTTCGCGTACGTGCGACCTCACGGCGCGCGGATCGCAGTATCCGTCCTGCTGATGGCGATAGTCGGCGCTTGCTACGGTGCCTTTGCCCTACTGCTCCAGCCCCTCCTTGATCGCTTCCTGAATCCTCTCCCGGGCGGGGAGGCTGTTGAGCTCCTCAAGATCCCGATTACTGGCCAGCCCATCATGCTCGACGACGTGCTGCCTGCATCTGCCGGCAATCCGTTCACTGTGTTTTGCGGTGTCTTGTTGGCAGTGTCGGTAGTGAAGGGATTGTGCGATTACAGCGCCAGTTGCTTCGTGAACCATGCAGGTTTCGCGGCGGTTCGGGACATCCGGAACGAAATGTACCGAGTCGTCCTGAACCAATCGCCGGCGTTCTTTCAGACCAAGCACACCGGCGAGCTGATTTCGTCCCTTGTCAGCGATATCGAGCGGATCCAGTCCGCCTGCTCTCATTTCCTGGCTGATCTCATGCGCCAAGCCTTCACCGTCGTGGCACTTTTGTTCGTGCTGCTTCAACGTGACACTCTACTCACGTTGGTGTGCGTGATCGTCCTGCCGATTGTCCTCCTGCCAGCATCGAGGATCGGAAGACGCCTCCGTGGAATATCGCGAGCTGCTCAAGACCATCTCGCGCAACTCGTCAAGATCATGCAGGAAACCATCTCAGGGAACCGCATTGTTAAGGCCTTCGCCATGGAGGCGTTCGAAATCCGCCGTTTCCGGGAACGAGCGGATCGGCTCTTTATCGCCAGCATGCGAATGGTCAGGCAGCAGGCAATGGTCTCTCCGATTGTCGAAATGCTTGGGGCTGGAATGGTGCTGTGCCTCGTGATCTATATCAAGAATCGCGTTGACGGCGAGGAAATGACCCCCGGACAGGCGATCAGCTTCATCGTGGCACTCGTGATGCTTGTGCAGCCTGTCAAGCGACTCATCGGGATCTACAACATTTTTCAGCAAGCCCTCGGAGCAGTTCAGCGCGCGTTCGAGTACATGGACCACCCGCGCGACGTGCGCAACGCCAGCGGAGCAATCGTACTGTCGCCTTTCCGGGAGGCGATCGAATTCCAACGCGTGACATTTCAATATCCCGGTAGCGAAGGGGTGGCAGCTCTAGAACGCATCCAGTTGACTGTGCGGGCAGGTCAAGTGATCGCACTAGTCGGGCCCAGCGGGGCGGGGAAGACCACGCTCATGAGCCTCCTGCCGCGATTCTTTGATCCGTCCAATGGGAGCATTAGGATTGACGGGCAAGACTTGCGTGATGTCACCGTTGAGTCACTCCGCCGTCAGATCGCCATTGTTAGCCAGCAGACGATTCTGTTTGATGACACGATCTTCAGCAACATAGCCTACGGCCAACCTGACATTGATCCTGAGAGGGTCTATGCAGCCGCCAGGGCTGCCTATGCGAGCGAGTTCATCGAGGCACTTCCAAACGGCTACGCCACAAACTTGGGAGAGCGCGGACTCCGGTTGAGCGGAGGACAGCAACAGCGGATCGCAATCGCGCGCGCCCTCCTGAAGGATGCCCCAATCCTGCTGCTCGATGAAGCGACATCGCACCTCGATAGCGAGTCGGAAAACCTGGTCCAGCAGGCGCTCTCAAACCTTATCAAGGGTCGGACAGTGATTGTGAGCGCCCACAGATTCTCGACGATCAAGTCTGCTGACGCAATTCTGGTACTCGATAGAGGCCAGATTGTCGATATGGGCACGCATGCAACTCTCGTGGGCGGTTCAGGCCTGTACAGCAGGCTTGTCGAGCTGCAGTCAGTTGGCTCGACCTAGCTCCGACGAGCGCCTTCGCTGTCGCCTGTCCGTCCACATGCCTGATAATCTCTCTGCGGTAGACTGGATTCCTCCTGAGCCGGGATCGCAACGATCATTTCCGGCACTCGCCGCACTCACCGCCTACGTCACTTGGGTCATGTCGATAGTGTTCGTGATTTCAGCGCCGTCCGGTGCGGGGAAGTCCACGCTTGTCGAGCGCTTGCGACAGCGTGATAGTAACCTGGATTTTGCCACCTCGGTTACGACCCGCCCTCCTAGGGATCGAGAGATCGACGGGGAAGCCTATTGTTTCGTCAGCGCCGACCGGTTCAAGGCCATGATTGATCGTGACGAGCTCATGGAATGGGCGGAGGTTTTCGGGCATCTGTACGGCACTCCTAGGGCGGCAGTCAAGAGAGCGTTCGCCAAGGGCAAAGATCTTTTGCTAGACATTGATGTCCAAGGTGCTGCATTATTGTTAAAGAAGCTCCCCGACGCGGTCACGATCTTCGTCCTGCCTCCGTCGCGAGTGGCGCTAGAACAGCGCTTGCGAGATCGGTGTTCCGATGACGAGGCAGCAATCTCAAAGCGATTGGGGGAAGCGTCCCGCGAGGTTGCGGTGTGCGGGGCCTATGATCACATCGTGATCAACGAGGATGTCGAGGATGCGGTGAGCCAGCTGCACGGGATCCTGATCGCAGAACGGAGCCGGCGTGCAAATATGCAACCAAGAATCGCACCAATCTTGCAGAGCTTTGGCATTCAGCAAGAACAGGACCCAGAGGTAAATTCATGAGCGACAAGGAACAGGATGTGTTTGGCGGCTACGAAAAGCCGGCCGATCAAGTTTGGACGATTCCGGACGACGACGATCAAGGCGTGTACCGGTTTATCCTAGCCGCCGCCAGAAGGGCTCGGCAGCTGCAGCAAGGGGCTCGGCCATTGATTTCTACCACGTCCCGCAAGTCGACCAAGATTGCGATGGAGGAGGTGAGGACCGGAGCCGTTGCAGTGAACATAATTCCGGAAGGGGCACCGTGGCCTCCACAGCCCGAGCCGCTCGAGGGGCTCGATCCCCTTGGAACGCTGAAAGACGGCGACATTTTCCCCCCTGTCGAGGAATCAAGCTGAAAGCTGGGAGCTCCACTGTGCCGCCGCTCGCCCTGAGCCTTGGCACGTCACCACGATCGCTCTCCGTGCCAAGTGCCAGCCTCGTGTCAATGTTGTCGGAAAGCCGCTTAGCGCAACGCATCCAGAGCTAGGACCTCGATCAGGTCAACGGCCGCTTCGGCGTCCCCCAGGTCCGCGGTTTCGACCGGCGTGTGAGCGTACCGCAACGGGAATCCAATCGGGACGTTCGACGACTCGAGGGAGACAAAGGCTGAGCCGTCGTTCCCGCCTGCTGTCACTCCCAACTGGATCGGGATCTTGTGCTTGCGAGCAAGTGCTGTGACGCGATCGACCTCGTTTCGAGACGTTGATCCGCTCTCGTCGAGTGCCCTTAGCACCGGTCCAGCACCAAGGCGGGCGTATGCGAGCCGGCGCGGTTCGAGCGGCGTATCGGATGTCACAAAGGTATCGACCGGATACGCTCGTGCCGGTGTGATGTGGGATGCCAGATGCCGGGCTCCGATCAGACCGATCTCCTCTTCGACGGTGAATGCGAACATGACGGAATTGCTCGCTCGCCGCGCCGCGTGTTCCAGCCGTCGAATCGCCTCCACGAGGACTGCGCAGCCCAGTCTGTCGTCCAAGGAGCGTGCGCTCACACGCTTCCCAAGCAGGGGGCGGAATCGTTTCGGGACAGTTACTGAGCTGCCTTCAAGCACCCCCATGCTCCGAATGTCAGCACCTCCGAGCCCGCCGAACCCGAGAATCCCGCTACGAGTCATCACGGTTGGAAGAACGCCTCGCGAACCGTGCACTGAAGCAGGTTGCCACTCAAACAGGTCTGGATCGCCGCCCCCCCGCGAGTCCGCCGACACGGTCCCGGTAGCAGCGATGCTGCGCACGACGAATCCGATCTCATCCATGTGGGCTAGAAACACGGCGGCAGCCGCCTTATCCGGCCCCAATTGAACAATCAAGTTGCCATTCACGTCCGTGCGGCTGCTTGCAGCCACTCGCCGCGGCAACAGACCGAGCACGGTCTCCCTGATGGCGTGTTCCCTACCACTCACAGCCCCAATCTCGACGAGTTGCTGGACAGTGCGCGGGAAGGAGTCCGTTGCTGTCACGTTTGCAAGGTTCCTGAATCCTGACAGACTCTCGTCGCCAGCGCGCGCAGTAGCCCTTCGTGCTTCCAGCCCGACCAGAATCCCCAACACGTTTGCCAGGGACGATGAGTCCCTGAGGCTGACCATTTCTGCAGGAGTCATTGGATTTCGAACGGCTGGCAGCAACACCGCGGCGTCCTGGCTGGATGACCAGATGTCGCTGTCGGTGAAGGGGCCGAAAGCGAGGCGGTGGGCCGCTTTGCGCTCAAGATCGAGTCCGATTTGCTGGGCGAGCGACCGGAGTTCCAAGACAAGGGTGTCATCCATCCCTGGAAGGGGGGCCACCCCGGGGGATAAGCTGCCGTTTGGGGCGACCAGGACCACCCGATCTGCCGGAACGGAGCGCAGTGTGCGGGCTAGGCCCATGTTGCCCGGATACTGCTGAGTAACAAATGCGAGCGTCACGCTTCCGGGAAAATCCTCGCTAGCTAGTCGATCCGCCAGCTCAAGCAGGATTGCGGCTCCGACGCGGCTCGAAATCCAAGGTGATGCCAGCCAGCCAGGGGAGACAATCGCAGGTTGCTTGGCAAGCGTGACGCGGTCCAGGACACTCGCCCCGGCCTTTCGGGCGTGCGCAGCGTGTTGCGCGCCAATATCAACCAAGAACCCATCCGCGCTCTGCGGTCGAGTTGCCCTGATCGACGCAAAGTGAACGGAGGGCGCCGCCACGACACCCGGCAGAATCGCTCCGGATCTAGTCGAGACATTGACGTGCTGGCCAACAAACCGTTTCGTGAGTTCTTGGCTGAAAGAGGAGTCCGCAAGCGGCGCTACGTGCAGGTACCCTTCTTCGTGAATCCCGGACACCACCAGCCCAGGCTCGTCGACCCCGGCGATCAATAGTGTGCTTGGCGACCCGTTCCCAAATTGGACAACGAGCGAGCCGCCAGATCCCACGCGAGAACGCCCGCCGATTCGCTGGGAAATGAACTCGATGACTCGTGCTTCGTCTCCAGACGCTCCATCCAGACTGGCCAGTCCGGACAATTCCAATGCGTCGCCAGACACCACCGAGAGACACACTGCGCATGCGAGGCGGAAGACCGCAGCGATAGGTCTGAGGGCCGCATGATTTTGAAACATCTCGGTGCCTTCACTCGCCGAACGCCGGACCGCACAGGGAAGGAGCCAAGTGGCCGTGGCCCCGTCCTGAAGCCTGAGAATGGGGGGCGGAATCAGGTTGGGATCTCCTCAATTGCGGCTTCGAGTTCACTCCTGGCATGAGTGTTCCCGGTTCGAAACGACGCCTTGACGCCTTCAACGTAGATGGCCCTAGCCTCGTCACCCTCGCCAAGCCGTTCCAAGGCCTTGCCGGCGTGGAAGTAGGCAGCTTGGTAGTCAGGGTTGTCCGCCATGATTCGCCGAAACTCGGCGAGGGCGGAGCGGTCGTCACCAATCTTGACAAGCTCCAGAGCAAGCCCGTAGCGCGCGAAGTGATTGGCGGGATTCGCCTCAAGCATCGTGCGCAGTGCAGCAATCCGATCCATCGATGAATGACAAGGATACATGGTCGCACCTGCCAAGGCGCGACATAAACTGGAGTCTTGTGGCCTGCACCTGTTTTCGACCGACCGTTCCGCTCCCATGGAGGACGTGGCCCGGGAAATTCCGACCTCCGCTGGGAAGACCGTACGACGGTACCTGCCACGCCGATTCCGGACGACCCCATGTACCCGATCGAGATGTTCTTCTCGCGGGCTGCAACATTGGCTACGCCCGAGGCATTTGCGCGAGGGTTCCCGACGATTCTCCCGATGCCGTCCGCTTCAGTCTCAGGGAGCCCGGCACGATTCGCTGGGTGGTTGAGCGAGAGCATCGTCCCGTGGCTCACGGCATAGTGCAGCCCGGAACCAGTGCTGGGCTAGGCCCACTTCTCGACTGGCAAGTCGCGGCTTTTGCTGAGCAGTCGTGCCAATCCCCTCAAGCGGGCACCGCAACCCTGGCTCCGTCTGGAGAAACCGCCGGCTCCGAAGGCAGTTCCTGATGCTGAAGGGCCTGCACGATCGGCCCCGTGCATCACGATCCCTGGAACAGAACAATGGCCGGAACTGCCCTTCCACCTTGTCAGGCACGGTTGCGATCCAAGGCTGTAGCCGATAGACTTCTTGATTGAGGACAGCACCTCAAAGGAGCCAAATGGCAAACAACGAATCCACTTCGGCCCAGCTTGACCGTCGGGCATTTGCAAAGACTGCCGCGGCTGTTGGCGTGGCCGCGGCCGCAACGAGCAGCGGTCCGTTCGTCCGCAAGGCGAAAGCCAGCGACCAAGTCGTGAATTACGCCATGATCGGTCCGGGAAGTCGCGGACGGCGCTTGCTCGAACGGCACCTCGTTCACATGGATCACGGCAAGTGCATCGCACTCTGTGACGTCTATGACAAGAATCTACAGCGCGCCCTCGAGGTCTTTGAGGACCAGCCGCGCGCATACACCGACTACAACGAATTGCTTCAGCAGGATGACATCGATGCCGTTTTCATCACCGTGCCCCTGTTCCTGCATTTTCCCGTAATGAAGGCCGCCCTCGAGGCGGGCAAGCACGTGTTCTGCGAAAAATCCCTGGTGTTCACGCCGCAGGAGGTCCACGCCCTTCGTACGCTGCACGAGTTACATCCGGACTTGACCATCCAAGTGGGCCTGCAGCGACGTTACAGCTTGCTCTATCAGCGGGCGAAGGAACTCGTTGACGCCGGCGCCATCGGCGAGATCACGCATATTCAAGCCCAATGGCATCGCAACACCAATTGGCGCCGCAAGGCATCGGAAGAATTCGAGGATCAGTTCAACTGGCGTCTGTACCGAAGGTACTCAGGAGGGCTTTGCGCAGAATTGATGTCCCACCAAGTTGACGTTGCCGACTGGATGCTAGACCAGCATCCGAAGTCCGTAATGGGGGTGGGTGGCTTGGACTATTGGAAGGACGGTCGAGACATCTACGACAACATCCAATTGGTTTTCGAGTACCCGGGAGGACAGAAACTCCAATACAGCTCGATCATGACGAATCGCCACATTGCGGGACGACGCGTTCCCGGAGACGGCTGTCGCGAGACCATTCTGGGCACGGACGGCTCCATTGAACTGACGCTGATTCCGTACGGAGATGGAATGCTCTATTTCGACGCCATGGAGGTCAAGATGGAGGACCAAGCCAAGGAGAAGAGCAGCGAAGAGAACTGGGTCGCAGGAGCGACCGTGGGGACCGACACGGCGGAACAAGGTGACGGGTACCCGATCGACCCGCATGCGGTCGATCCCTCGAAGGTCAGTTTCATTGAGAAGGAGTTGTTCTTTGCGAAGACCTGGGCTTACAACAAGGGGATTCTCCGCCCAAGCGAGGACGTGGATCCAGAGTACGCGGAACTTTCCAGCTTCTTGAAGGATGTTGCGAGCGGGAATCGTCCGAAAGCCGACATCGACGTCGGGCTGCAAGATTCGGTGGCGGTCATGCTGGCGAACCTTGCGATGGACGAACAGCGCAAGGTTGCATTCTCGGAGATCAGTGAGATGGGCCTTGACGGTGTCGAGGTGTCCTCGTCAGAGACGGGGAAGACGACAGGGTAGCGGCAACGACAATCGTCCCGCCTCCGAAGCTCGACAGGGAACTTCCCGATGCGGGTCACCAGAATACAGTTGTCCTGGCGAGTACGCCTGCCCACTGCCGGCTGTGTCAGTTCGCGCGCTTGCTTGGGGGGGGCGGTGCCATCACTGTCAGGAGCACCAGTTTTTCGGCGCCATTGTTGTCGACCGCGTGGGGAACTCCCTCCTTGGCGAGTATGACGTCTCCCGCATTGACTCGTTCCGTGTCGTCGCCGACAGTCACCTCACCCTCACCCTCAAGGACTAGATATAGCTTGTCCTGGTCGGCGTGAGAGTGCAGCGCATGGCTTTGCCCAGGTAGGAAACTGTTCAATCCGCAAAAAAGCTGGGTGCCGCTGAACAGTTCCGTCTTTCCCATCCTCAAGTCAGAGAACACCGCCCGGCCGGCCGCGTTGCGAACAATCATTACGGTTGGAACGCGATGTCCAGCATCTGCATGAATTGCTGGCTCTGCTCTGGCGTCAGGTACTGCATGATACGTTCCCGCGCTTCCTTCTGATTCCACTTGAGTTCGTTGAGTAACTCCGCCTCTTCCATAATCACGTCGTCCAGAACAACCCGGATCTGTTCCATCTGGCTTGGATTCAAGTCCAACTTGCTGGACAGGTCCGCCAATGTGGTCTCGATCCGAAACTCGGTATCGCGGTCAGGATCTAGGGACTCGACCAGATTGAAGCCCAGGTAGCCCGTTGCGAAACCACTCAAGAAGACCAAGACAATCACGCCGATCGCCTTGCCGGCTGAAGCCGAAGAAGAGCTTCCCATCACCGTCCGCTGCTGCCGGAGATCATTACCGCCGCTAGCATCGAGCTGCGGTTGACTTCAATGTCGCAGCCGAGTCGAACATTGCAGTAGTCCTCGCTCTCCGGAGGCTCCGCCAGGACCGCCCGCGCAATGCGATCGATCGACGGTTGAGCGACGGATTGGTGGATGCTCCCAGAGAAGAGCAGAACCAGCCAAGCGCAGGAGGCGAACGCCACTCGCCGGAAAACCAGCGGCTGAACGAACCAGTCCCACAGCGAAGGTGCAGCCTCTTCTGCTATCCGCCGGAGAACCCGGGCATGGAAGCCGGGAGATGGGCCGAACGATTCACCTTGCGGCAAGTCGAGCGATTCGAAGAGCCTCGACATCCCCGACATTCGCCTGATGTCCTCTCGATCTCTATGGCTGCGCCTCACGCGCGATTCGAATTCGCGACGATCTGCTTCGCCAAGGTGACCCGAAAGATAGCCCTCGAGGTTGCGAATCAAGAACTTGTCCATGGCGGTTTTCCTTTGGCCTTTGACGTCAACGCCATTTTACCCCATCCCGTCAAGCGTTCTCTCGCCAAGCTTTTCAGCGGCTTTGAGAAGTTTCTTGCGGGCTCGAAACAGCTTTACTTTGATGGTGTTTCCATTGATGCCAGTCATTTCCGAAAGCTCGTCCACTGTCCGGCCTTCGACTTCCTTCTGAACAAGCAGCATGCGTTCCTCGTCCGAGACGTGTTCCAAGAGCTTCATCAGGTAGTCGCGCCTCTCGGACTGCTCGTCGTTGGGGGCGACTCGGTCCGCGGCTCTGACGGAACGGCCCTCTACCATCTCGCCGAATTCGTCGCTCATGTCACCTTCGTAAACCACCCGCCGGTTCTTCAGCCTGCGCAAGTAGTCATAGGTCTCGTTCAGGGCTATCTTGTAGATCCAAGTGGACAGGGAAGAGCGCATGTCGAACTTCTTCAGCGCAAAGAAGATCTTGGCGAACACCTGTTGGGCAACATCCTCTGCATCCATCCGTCGGCGCACCATCCGGTAGGCAACGCTGAAGACCATGTTCTGGTGCCGTTGAATGATCTCCGCGAAGGCGCGTTCATCGCCTTCCTGGGCCCTGCGTACGAGTTCTTGTTCTGGCGTGGCTTCAAACGACACGAGGCGATTCGCGGCACTGTGGCCCCCGGCAGACAGGGAAAAGTTTCCACCGGATATCGTATTTGTCATGGTACCCATGGAGTCCGTTAGACGTATGCCCATAAGAAACGGTTGCGCGTCTGACCCGCTCGCGAAATTTTCTCTCCAAGCGCGGAAATCAAAGGGAATTGCAGATGTGAGTGCCGAAATCGTGTGAGGGATCCTATGTCCTATTTGTGAGTGGAAGGCGAATAGGATAGAAATCAAAATAGGACAAGCGTAAATGACAGCCCCGGCTGCATACTTGGTTCGGCTGAAGTTAAGCCCGGCCGGGTACGCCATGATGGAGTCGCTCCTAGGACGCTTGAATTGGCTCTACAACCAGGCCTTGGAGCGCCGCAAGCT
>MKWU01007700.1_pt1 | contig 10118 bp, 7 predicted proteins | sample 809101 | NCBI WGS metagenome assembly MKWU01 (sample SAMN05860141, study PRJNA318959) | sponge metagenome | host: Aplysina aerophoba | place: Slovenia: Piran, Adriatic Sea, Gulf of Piran | collected 2013-05-07
CTGCACGGTTCCTCACCCGGCAACCTGAATGTGGAAGCGGCGTTCCGCCATGTCCTCGCCGACTTGATGGTGTCGGTCGCTGTGATGATCTCTGCCGCGGCGATCCTCATCTTCGGCTGGGGGTGGGTCGACCCTGGGCTGAGCCTGCTGATCGCAGCGCTCGTTGTGCTGAGTTCGTGGAAGTTGGTGACGTCGGTCTTCGAAGTGCTGATCGATGGTGTGCCCTCCGACGTGGATCTCGACGAGTTGTGCGCCGACATGGAAGAAGTGCCCGGCGTCACGGTGATGCATGACATTCACGTGTGGGCCGTCACCTCGGGCTACGTCTCCATGAGCGCTCACGTGCTCACCGACCCCGACCACAGTGCCGAACACGGAGCCGTCCTCGCCGCGTTGCGACAGATCGCGAAGGATCGGCACGGCATCTCGCATGTGACGCTGCAGCTCGAGACCTCAGAAGCCGACTGCACCGAGGATCATCACCTCGACCGCGCCAGCCTCCACGAGCGCCTGTAGCAATCGAAGGCCGCTGCCCGCCGGCGTCGGGCTCAGGCGCGGGCCTGCTCGTCGCTGACGATTGGCGGCTCGGTCGACCAGGGGAAGTTGATCCACAGGTCAGTGCGCTGCCACACCCAGTCGCAGTTGACGGTTGACCACGGCTTCTCGTACAGCACGGCGGTGCGCACGCTGCGCACCCGCGGCAGGCAGAAGTCGTAGACCAGCTTGAGTGTGTGGCCGGTGTCGGCCACGTCGTCGGCGATGAGGATGTCGGAGTCGCGGTGGTCGACCAGGTCGGGCGTGGGCGGCAGCATGATCGGCACCTGGAGTCGCTCGTCGACGCCGGTGTAGTACTCGCAGTTCATGACGTAGATGTTCTTGACCGACAGCGCGTAGCCCAGCGAGCCAGCACAGAACAGCCCGCCCCGGGCGATGGCCAGGATCATCTGGGGCCGGTAGCCGTCATCGGCGATCATCTGCGCCAGCTCACGCACGGCCACGCCGTAGCGCCGCCAGTCCATCACTTCGCGCTCTTCGGCGTCCGTTGCCTCGCTCACCCGTCCTCCCGGCGGCTGTTTGCCTGCGCCGCCAGCAACCTAGCTGCCCCTGTCGTCGGGTTCGTTCGAAGTCAGGACCACAGCGCGGAGATAGGCGCAGCGACGATGCGGTCGTCGAGTTCGAAGATGTCGGGACCGGAGTGCAGCACCACGCCTGCGACGAATCGGTCGCCGAGTTGGTCGCCGAGCCATCGAAGATGGCGCGCGTCAGATTGCTTCACGCCGGCTGCTGCTTTGATCTCGATGCCGACGATGCGGCCTCCGCCGAGTTCGGCCACGATGTCGATCTCGTGTCGCCCGTCGGCGCTGCGCAGGTGCGACAAGCGGTAACGGGTCCGGGAGGTGCCGGCCTCCGCTCGCAGCTGGGCCACGACGAACGTGTCCACGAATCGTCCGATGAGGTCACCCGACGCAAGCACGTCGTCGATGCCGACGCGCAGAATGCCTCCCAGCAGGCCCGAGTCGATCACGTAGCGCTTCGGTGTGCGGCTGAGGCGCTTGGCCCGATTCGACGACCATGCGGGCAGTTCGTCGATGACCATGAGTTCGCGCAGCAGCGAGTCGTACGCCACGGCGGTCTGGCGGCTGATTCCCGCCGCGTCGTAGATGGTCTTGTGATGCGGAGCGCCTGCGGAGTTGATTGCGCAGGCCTCCAAGTAACGGCCTAGCCGGGCCGCGTCAGGAGCGTCGCCGTGGGTGCGGGCATCACGCATCGCGACCTGGTGGGCGTAGCTCTCCAGCCACGCCCGCGCCGTGTTGTCGCCGAGCTGCAGTGCCGGCTCGGGGAACCCGCCTCGCAGCGCCAAGCCCAGGTAGTCGCGCAAGTCGAGTGTCGGCGCTGCACCACTGGGCGAGAGCTCACCCGCTGATACGCGGTCGATGAATGGCACAGGATGGTGCTGGCGTTGCTCTGCCACGGTGAGCGGGTGCATGTTCACCAGCACGACGCGGCCAGTGCCGGGCCAGGTGCGGTCGCCGACATCGGAGCGGGCCGACCCGGTGATCACGAACCGGCCGGGCCGGCGCTCGGCATCGACGGCTCGCTTGACTGCGCCAAGCACCTCGGGCACTAGCTGCCACTCGTCGAGCAAGACCGGCTCTGGGCGGCCTGCGAGCGCCGCGTCGGCATCGATGCGGAACGCAGCAGCGGCATCGCTGTCCAGGCGGACGACGCTGCCTGCCAGCCGAGCGGCGGTAGTGGTCTTGCCGCACGCACGGGGCCCGACCAGCATCACAGCCGGCAGCTCAGCGAGGTAGTCCTGCAAGAGCGTGTCGACGAGGCGAGGCAGATACTCGTTCACGACCGGCGAGCCTAGCTTGGCGGAGATGAGTTACGCGGGTTAGCGAAAGTTATTTACTATATTGCGCGTACTGAATCGTCCATATTTTGCACCCGGCGGGTCGGAGCGAGCGTGCAAGACCCGTCGCCGAGGGCAGTCCGCGTCTCGTCCCCGCCACGTTGCACCCGCTCGTCAATTTCTATTCCGGTTCTATTAGGGGGTACCTACAAGTGTTCGCATCAAGCCTCTGACCTGCGGTTTTGCATCGCGAGCTAGGTCATTGCGTTCTATTCGCGTTCTATTAGGGGGGGTGCTGATTGGTCAGGTTTGGTCGGGGAAGGGGTCGTCCCAGTCGGCGGGCAGGGGGATCTCGAATGCGTTGAGCGTGTGGGAGATCAAGCAGTAGTAGCCCACCGTGGTGACGAGCTCGACGAGGCCTGCTTCGCCGAAGGCATCTGCGGCGGCGGCGTAGGTGGCGTCGCTGAGACGGTGGTCGCGGAGAAGTTCCGCGGCGACGGCGTGGGCGGCGGCCTTGTCGCCAGCGAAGCTCGGCGTGTCGCCGACGCGCAGCGCTTCGAGGTCGGCTGGGTCGAGGCCGGCTTCGAGGCCCAAGATGCGATGCGCAGCGAATTCGAACTTGGCCCTGTAGAAGGCGCCCACGGTGCAGATGGCCGCCTCCTTGACGCTTTCGGGCAGCGACGACGCGAACCGCACCGCTGCCCCCAACGCTTGGGCTTCGATGCCCACACTTGGCGCCCGCACCCACACGCCGTAGGGCCCCACGAGGCCCTGCAACTTCGGCCCCCGCCCCGAGGCCGCTCGAGGCCCGCCTCGAATGGCGTCGAGCACCGCTGCCTGCTCCGCTGTCAAGTCTTCAGGTGTGATCTCGTCCAACCGCATGATGCTCTCCCCTGAGCGTTCGCCGGCAAGTGCTCATTGTCTCGCATCGCCGGCGGCGAATTGCGGCGTTGGTCTCAGCAGCCAGCGCTTCCGTCACCTCGGGAGGCTCTCGGGCAGCAAGAAATTCGTTGGGTCCCCGGAGCGCCGGGCGGAGTGGTCTTCACAGCCGGTGCAACGGAGGCCAACAACCTCGCACTCGGCGGCTTCGCTCCGGCGAGTCACGGGTCTCGGCCTGGCACGACACCGATGCTGGTGGTCTCCGCGTTCTAAGCGACCGCCCGAGCGGGTTGCTTGAAGAGATTGTCCTGATGCCACTCGATGTGCTCAATGGCTGGAGGGTCGTAGCCGGTCTGAGGCAGGCGCATCGGTCGGCCTGATAGGTCTAGGAGGCTGCTTCGCGGTGAACGGTCTCCCATCGCGACCTCTTGGCTCACCAAGATCCGTCTTCGGTTATCGAGGCCGATCGCACCCTTGTCGAACAGCCGATGATGGAGCGCGCAGAGCAGGATGCCGTTGTCCATGGTGCTCGGTCCGTTCTTGCTGTGCATACGGACGTGTGCGGCGTCGAGTCCCACATGCTCGCCGAGCATGAGTGCCCCGAACTCGCAGAACGCGCAGCGAAACTCGTACGCACGGGGGACTGCCCGCTGGAACTTCGGGTCCCGCGGCACGGTTCGAAGCCGTACATGAGCATCGAGTCCGAGTTCGGCGAGGATGCTCTCATGGGCGGTCTCTGGAAACTCGCTACGCAGCAACTCGCTTACGAGCCGGTCCCGAAGTTCGGCGTCGCCCAACGCAGCTGCGAATCGAGGTGCCAGTTGGCCAACGGCACTGGCGCGCAGGAACTGTGTGTTTTCTCTCACAGCCTGTGGCATGGCGTAGATGTCGTCGCCCTCCTTGGTGCGGACGGTCCAGAGTTCGCTATCGCTGGCCAAGTACACGAACGGGTACTTGGCAGGCGGCGGGGTAGCGGCCACACGATGCGAACTGAGAAGCCTGCGGAGATCGTCTTCGGCTTCTGCGAATCGAATTGACGTGCTGCCCTCCTTCGCCAGCCGTGCCGTGAGCCACAGCAGCACGAGTGGCTTATACGGTGCACGAGCGCCGCTCTTGGACCTGAAGCGGGTGGTCTCCAGGACCCGTTGGGCCCATGCGTCCGCTCCAAATGCCGTCTGCGGCGTCACAGTGCCGATACTGGCAGACGGGGGGAACGCGCGCTCACCCTCACCGCGTCTTGGACGAGGGCTCGTCGGCACAGGAGTGCCGGTATCTATCTGCGCTGGGCTCGCGCCTGCTGAAGGCTGGTACGAACGGTGCGGAAAATCGCAGAAGTCAAACACGAGACGAGGACTACGCTGCCGACGGGCACCTCGGACGTGCCAACACACCTGCTGCAGAAGGGAGACGATGATGCCCACGATTGCTCATCTCTTGGACCGGATTGACGATGGCCGCATCGTTATTGCTCCCTTTCAGCGCGGCTGGGTATGGAAGGCCGATGCGGTACGGAGCCTCATGGAATCGCTATACCGCGGCTATCCCATCGGTTCCATTATCGTTTGGCCTCGGCGTGAGGGCATCGAGGCCGAAGAGAGCGTCATCGACGGGCAGCAACGTCTCACCGCACTGTACGGGGTGATGCGCGGAAAGCTGCCTGCGTGGCTAGATGCGGATAGTGTTCCGACACTCGGCGGCCTTCAGTTTGACCTTGCTGAAGAGAAGTTCTTCTATAGCAGTAGCACCCCGTTGCCTGACGCTGCATGTGTCGACGTTTCTCGACTCTATTGTGAGGGCACTGAGTGGTGGCTGGGCGTGCTAAATGATAGTTCCATCGATAGCGCGAGGCGCGCTGAATATATGGCGCGTGTGATGAAACTGCTGGCGATCAGAGAGAAGAACATTCCCCTTGAATCGCTTCCACGCGCCATGGAGCCGGAACATGCTGAACAAGTCTTCGAGATTGTCAACACGGCGGGAACGCGGGTAAACAAGGGCGACCTAACGCTTGCACAAATGAGTTTGTCTTGGCGCGAGGCACGTCAGGTTATTGAAGCAACTTGCCAGTCCTGGGCTGAAGCAGGATACCAGGTCAAGGTCGACTGGATGCTACATGCCATGGCGGCGCTCATATCACGTCGAATTGACTTTAAGGGTCTTTTTGAGGTGACCAAGGCTGAACTTGAGCGTGCAAGTTCTCGTATTCGAACATCGATGGATTCGACTCTTAACCTACTCCAGCAGCATCTCGGACTCGACCCGCGGGCAAAACTCACGATCAACAACGGCCTTATCCCCGTTGTCGTCTATCGTGCGCTCAATGATGCCGACGCACCTGACCTCGCTAGCGAAGAACGAGCGTTGCTAGCTTGGTGGATGTGTGGCAACCTGGTGGAGCGTTGGTCTCGAGACACTCGAAATCGTACAAATGCTGATCTTGTCGAAGTGCTACATGGCGGCGGGTCGGGACTCTTTCATTCTCTATTGAATGGATATGGCGGATTTCCTTTGAACGCCGGTCACTTGCAAGTGAGCTACAAAACTAAGCGATTCTCGCAACTTCTCTACAGTACAACGCGCTGCTGCGGCGGATTGGACTTGGGCACTGGATTGGCGTTGTCACCGACGCTGGTCGGCGCGCAACAAGGACTGCATCATCATCATCTGTTTCCCCGAAGATTCCTCAAGGCGAATGGCTATGAACAGAACGAAATTGATCAGCTTGCCAACATCGCATATATTAGCCAAGGCTCTAACCTGAGGATTGGTTCTAAGGCGCCAGCAGCATATCTGGGGACATTGGAGGAAAGACATCCAGGCGTTCTGGCCTCACAGTGGGTTCCTGAAGACCCGGCCATTTGGGAAGTGCGACACTACAGCGATTTCTTGGCAGAACGTCGAAAACGAGTTGCAGTTGCAGCGAACGAACTGCTTGGTGGACTGGCTGGATCGGCGTGGGATCTGTAGGTGGCGTCCATGGTTGATGCTCGGCTTTCTCGCGCCATATGAGTGTTTCAAGTCTATGGGTTTAGCGCCGGTCAGTGTAATTGACTCCACCTATTGATGCTCTTCTCAGTGAGTTGGAATGTGTCCCGTAGGCGGAGAGCAGAATGCGGACTACTAGCAGTCCCACTGCTGTTCATACTGGAAGAACGTGGGACGAGGCGTCAGTGGCAGTGAGATGCCCCGGCATCACTGCCAGGCGTCGCTACCTCCCGTAGGCCGGGCCGGGATCTTGCCGAGCGCGGACGACGCTCGCTGGGATTGCCGTCGCCGGCGGCCGGGGCGACAAAAGGCGTCGCGCCCGTATCGACTCGGGTTCGGCGGGTCGATGGGCTGCTGGCGGCGGCAAGCTGCAGCGGCACCGCGTCGAGCGTGCCATGTCCGGAGAGGATTGGCGGCTGGCGCCGCAGCCATGCAAAGAACCTTCTCCAACCGGGTCGTGGCTGCTTCGTCGCATGGCGGTGACCCCGCGTCGCGGCGTTCAACCAGTTCTGCGTCCGCCGTGACGGCTGGCGTGCATGGCCCGGACGAGCGCGGAATTCCTAATCAGGCAGCGTCGCCAGCTGTTGCCTACGGCTGGGTCGAGGCCCGGCATGGTGTCGGGATCGTCGCAATCTTGGAGCAACGGTGCCATCCTTGTCACACCCCTAGGCCATGGTGCTCTGTCCAAGGACGGCGGCAGCGGAATCTGCCCCGGGGCTGAGCAGAACGGGAGCGGCAGATGACGTCGGAGGCACTTACGGCAATACATGCGCCGGCACTCAGGAGGCTGTCACTCGGGGCGCTCAAGTACCGCGATCCGTCGCACGGGGACCTCCCACACGTCGTGAGTTTCTCGGGTGGCCGCTCGTCTGCCGCCTTGGTGTTCATGGCAGCCGAGGAAGGCTTGCTTCGGCCCGAGCGACGTGACGTGGTGCTATTCGCCAACACTTCAGCGGAGCATCCTGGCACCTACGAATTCGCGGCAGAGTGCACTTCGAGGCTTGAACGCGAGTTCGGTCTACCGTGCTTCTGGTTCGAATTCTGCACGATCGAAGACGCATGGCGCGGTGACTATCACCGCAAGCCTTCGTATCGTCTCGTTAAGCCGGTTCCTCTCGAAGACCACCCTGCCGGGTACCGCTCGCGGGGTGAGCTCTTTGAAGAAATGGTGTCGTTGCAGGGCATGCTGCCGAACCCGCACTCTCGGACTTGCACAGCGAAACTGAAGTTGTACCCGTCCCATGAGTTGCTCGGAGAGTGGCTGGGAGGTACCGCGGGTCCGGCGCATGCTGGTCACCATTGGTCGGACGAACACTGCGATTCGCCCAGCTGTCAACCGTTGGGCGACGTTGCCCGCACCAGCGCCAGTTCGGGACTGGTGGATCCTGAGCGGGTCGCACAGCGCTACGTGCGCAACGGCGGCACGGCGTCGCTTGAATCCGTCCGCCAGCGCGCGGCGTTTCTCGCCACTCACCCACCCTCTCGGCCTCATCAGCGTTGGGCGGATTTCACCTCGGTCCCGATTCCTTTGCCGCCCGACGGGGCAAAGCCCGCGTCAATGCGAGGGCCAGGCGCAGCTCAGCATGTGCGACTGCTGGGTTTGCGCGCTGACGAGCCCGGTCGAGTCGCCCGTGTGCTGTCGAGGACGCTCTTCGCGGAAGGTGCCACCACCGCAGCGTGCACTGTCAAGACACAGCCGCCCGGTGAGCGGCCGTACTTCCCGCTTCACGACAGCGGGATTGAAGCAGACGACATCGCCGCCTACTGGGCTCAGCGCGACTTTGACTTGGATATTCCGCCGGGTGCCGGCAACTGCGTCTTCTGCTTCATGAAGGGAACTCGGCAGCTCGCAGAGTTGGCGACGGTTCGGGACTCACGGCGACTTCTCGACACGCCGACCGACGTTGACTGGTGGGCAGACTTTGAGAGGCGCCACGCACGAGTGATCCCTCGCCGCGGCGGAGGTGGCACGTCGAGGTTCGGATTCTTCGGTGTCAACAAGGCATCCTTCCAACATGTGGCGCTTGGCCGTCCGCCGGAAGACGACCGCTACGCAAGCGGCACGCCGGCGTGTGATTGCACCGACTGAGGAATCGCACCATGGAACAAGAGCGCGCTGATCTGTACTTCGGGCGTACCCATGCGCCATGTGGCTTCACCAGTGGAGTTGTCGCGCAATTTGACGGCTCCGCCGAGCCTGTCGTGCGCGAGTTGTTGCAAAACAGCCTTGATGCGGCGCATCAGGCCGGTCGTGCAGCGCAGGTGCGGTTTCGCATCACGGAGGTTCCGCGGCGCATGATCCCGGGCTGGGAGGCGTACGAGCACGCATTTGAGAGTGCTCTTGAGGCTCGCCATCAGTGGCACGGCGGCTCACCGTCGCACGACGAGAAGATGGTCATCGAGCGGATTGAGCGCGCTCGCGGCGAGGTGGAAATCCCCTTGCTGCTGTGCGTGGACAATGGCATCGGCCTTGACGGGCGCCGCATGGATGCGTTGCTTACGCCGGGCAACACCAGCAAGGGTGAACAAGGTGCTGGTTCATTTGGTCTCGGCCATCACGCAGCGTTCGGCGCATCAAACCTGCGATACGTGCTGTATGCAGCCAAGTATCGAGACGATCCCGGCGACAGCTTGGGGACGATTGCATCGGGCCACACTATTCTTGCCAGTCATCGAGACCCCGGCGAACCCGGCCACGAACTCGCGGCCGACGGTTACTGGTTCCGTCTCGGCCAGGGTGAAATGGCATTCGACGGCAGCCACACCAGCTATCCACGAAATCCACCGGATCTGCTGGCTCAGCACCTTGATGACGTGGTTGACACAGGCACCGTGGTGTGCATTGTCGGTTTCAACGATTTCTATAGAGATGACGACGATCCCGCTACGACCGAATCGATCTGCCGTGTTGCAGCTGCCAATTTTTCGGATGCCGTTCACGCGGGTCGACTACACGTAATCGTGGAGGATGAGCAGCAGGGGTCTGTAGCCGAGGTCACAGCAGAGACGCTCGGAGCGATATTGGGTCCAATTGCAGGCCAGCGTCGAGCGCCCAAACAAGGCCAGATCAACGGCTCGCGCGCTCATGCCGCATGGCAGACGATTGATGCCGGGGCGCGCATCGAGGTGGCGGACGGCACCTTGGTGCGCTGGCGTTCAGTCGAGGACGAGGAACGCTCCGCGACCCAAGTCCACGTTTTCCGCAAAGGAATGTGGATCACCTCAAGCGCACCTGCCCTCGGTGCCTCGGACTTTTCCAGCGTGTACGCATTTGACGCTGTGCTCTCATTGGATACGGGACCGTTGGAGAATCTGGTGCGTAGCGCCGAGGGCCCTGAGCACCGGGGCATCGATCGACGGCGTTTGAGCAACGCTGAAAAAGCAAAGTTGCGCGAGCTGATGTCAGGAGTTGCCGAGAGGCTTCGCCAAGCAGTGGGCAAGCGTCGCGACCTAACAGAGTTCACACCTCCGGGATTTGCCACCATCGAGGGACAGCAAGTCAGAGCCGCTGAGACGGTCAAGCGCCCACGGCTTCCCGCAGGAGGCGGAAGCGGTGAAACTGACGTCTCGCGGGGCGAGAAAGAAACCGGGGGCGGCAAGGCATCCCCGCGGCGGGCGGGACAGCCCCAACGAGGGACAACGCCGCGTTACCGATCATCGCTGAGGGCTGGCGGTCAAGCCGATGTCGTCGAGGCCCTGATCGCGTATGACGAGGAAGTCTCCGCCGACGGCACTATTGGGGTTCGAATTCGCGTTGCTTCGGGTTCGGATGGAACATGCGACAATCCGCTGCCAGACAATTGGCTGCGGCTCCGGCGCGTCGTCGACGAATCTGGTAACAGCTCGAGAGCTTCGGGTACAGGGGGTGATTTCGAGCTGGCGCTTCCGGCTGTCCCGGGGG
>MKWU01007701.1_pt1 | contig 10117 bp, 4 predicted proteins | sample 809101 | NCBI WGS metagenome assembly MKWU01 (sample SAMN05860141, study PRJNA318959) | sponge metagenome | host: Aplysina aerophoba | place: Slovenia: Piran, Adriatic Sea, Gulf of Piran | collected 2013-05-07
GTGTACAACAAGGGAGTGTGAGGGGACAGTGGTCTGCATGGTCTGGCATGTAGTGATGACTGTACAGTATAGCGAAGTGGTGAACCTTCTGGGGCAGTAATGAGGTCTATGATTCATAGTACGTATGTAGATAGACGTTGACACAGCCTTCTAAACTTTTGACGTTAAATTGCATCAATTTTCACTCCATTCATCTACTTCCAGAGCACCACTGCTCATGCCCACACACACATTAGCTTACTTGTGAATACCTTCACTACTACCATACCTATGCATGTACATACACACATAGATACATACATATATACATTTGCATACAATATACGTAGTTCTGGCAACAGAGGCATGGCTGGTATGTACTCAAGGGGTGAGCAATTTGGTACATACCACACTCTCAGTGGTGTCACCACACGGTGGATGCCGCAGTCTCTTGTGGCAAGCCTCCACCCACCACCTCCACTTTACTTTAATGCATGCGTGGACCTTCTTTCACAGTGACGGCCACAAAGAACAGTGTCCTGGTTTTTGGTGCAGTCTTACGTAACCAGCCCCACTTCCTGCATTCTGCGCTATAAAGACCAGACTAGTTGGTGTAGAGATGACATCATACACTTATGGCTGTGTCAGTGGTAAGTTAAGCAACCTCTCAGGTGTGATCATGTGCCAAGGATCCTGATCACACCATGTGGATGCCAGGGATTTGAAAATTGATGCAACTTCACATCAGTGGTGCACAGTTGACTAAATAAGCATGCACGAATAACAACCATCCATTCTGAAGGACCTTGGCCGGCTAGGTTGCATGACTGGTTGACCTCGTGGAAGTCACTAGCCAAAGAGATTTTTAATTCACCAAAAGTTTGTCAGCTGTCTGCTGCCTTGTTCAGTCACTGAAGAGGGTAGCTGAGTCAGCTGACAAAAAAGTCCGGTGAATTCAGAACCTTTTTAGCAAGTGAACTCTGCGAGATCTACCAGTAACGACTACCCACTTACTCAACGAGCCCCTCCCGAGCGTTCTCTCTCGCACGCGCTCAGTCTCACACACGGCACCACTCACAAAGCCGGGTTCAGATGACTTCGGGAAGTGTGAACCCGCACCTGGCCTTCATCTTATCAACTATAAGGCACTCACATAACACAACAGATAACTAACTCACTTGTCGGCTTCGTTAAAGGGTAGGTACTATTGTACGACCGGCCGAAGAAGGCCTTGCTAGTCCGCCGAACAAAGATACGAGCAGTCTCTGACTCGTTGACTGGCAGGAGCACCACGACCAGTAGCAGGCACACCAGAAGAAGCAGGGCGAACGTGGCTCTTTGAAAGAGTGACATTCGCTTCTGCTCTAACCGGTTCATAATGCGCCGTCGGCACAGTCTCCACGCTTTCCACAGCTTTAGTCTGGACGGTTGTCGTCAGGACGCCATAATGTGTGGTGACGTCATTGTAAAAAAATGGCCGGCTATGTTGGCGAGAAGTGCGGAGTGAAATTCAAACCGCTTTCTCTGGTAATGCTGTACAGGTCGAGCAAAGGAGGTGATCAATGCATGTAAACGGTGAACATTTGAGTAATGTATTGGCTGCTAAATATCTAGCAGTGACGTTTGCTGTGCAAATTTGTGCAGGAAAATTGAGAAAACGTATGATGCCGCTCCGGGAACTGGATGAATTTGTGGAGTAAGAGGCAAATGAGTGTATTGAATATTATCTGCTTTGTTTCTGGTACTGCTTAGGCCTGAGCCCAGTGAATGTGTGTGTGTAGAGCAGGTGCAGCGTTGAGTGGTGTGGCGGTGTGTAATGCCTCCCCCTCCCCCGGTCTCTCGTTCGCAGCATGGACTCGTACGCAAAGCACCTCTGCCAACACGAGCGCCATGGGGCTTACCTGAGACTGCTCCCCCATGCCCAGGTGCGCACCACACCAGTCATGTTGTACATACTACATACGTACGTACGTAGCTACACACACCAGTGTTGTTAGCAGGTGTGTGTAGGTATATACACAGCTTTGCTGGCTGTGTAAGTGTTCAAGACTCCATTTAATTGTCAATGCTCTAAGCACTAACACACCACCACAAAGCGGTTCCACCAGTATTTAATGACTAGGTAGTTCTAACTTCTATACTTGTATGAGTTGGGTCGATTATCCTTCTGCAGTGTCTAGTCGACCTTTCACTGAGTCACTCTGCTGTGTGCAACTGTTACATGTAGCAATGCTGCCTAGTGTGGGACACGAGGTTCTCGGTGCCTGTTGCGCAATACATGCTGCCAACAATCAGCTGCAGCAATGGGCCAAATCAGAAGACACCAACATTGATCATTGAATGCACTATATTTCCTTTTCAATCGCTGAATACAACAGTCTGTCCTCATGCGCATGTATGCATGGCTTTCTAGCGTCACATGCAGTCCCATCTCATCGCCTGGTGGCTACTGTGCTTCTCTCTTACAGCTTGTGTCTTTGCTCGAGCGGGCGAAGGAGGGACCTGGTAGCATTGGCAGAAAACCCATCCCACATCTTACAATGAGCAAGCCTTCCACCTTTGATGGTAGCGTTGTACCCTTTCAAGAGAAGACCAACCGCCCTCTACAACCCCTGAGTGACTCTAAGGCAGCAGAGGGAAAGGCGCATAGTGAGCTCTTAGACCTTAGCAGCCTTCCCACTCTCGGTAGGCAGCCTCTCTCAGCACAGAGACCCTTACCAACAGCACAGTTGGACGAAAAGAGTTTGGATGACCTACTTCAGGACATCAGTGGACTGTCGGAAGAATCACCAAAAGAGAATCCCTCACGTAGTGCAGCTAGCAGGAAGAAGGAGGAGGATGACTTCCATTCTGATTTTGAGGATGATGCAGTTGGGAATGAGTTTGAGGACCTGAACCTAGCTCCTGATGAGGTGGTGAAGCAGAAGAAGAAGGAAATGGATGTACTGTTTGAATCAAACAGGATCCGTCCCGGTGACGAAGGATGGCAGTATGACAAGGAGGTGGATTTTGGAGGGAGTGATGTAGAAGGCAAGCTCTCCTGTGGGTGGGACAATGAGTCCGGAGAAGACAGTGACCTTGTGTTCTAGGCCACATGTGCATGCAGCAGCTGTCACCCGTTGACTGTTGTGTTGGGCTTCTGTGTGACTTGTGTACTGCAGTCATGCAGTGTAAATTGCACTGTTCATTCATCCATGTACATAATATGTTGTGATATGTTGTAATATGTTGTAAAATGCTGTCCTTTTGTGTGTATCCAGCATGTAGACTCTGTTGCATGTTTTACTTTATTTATTGACCAGATGAGTTATTGGTTTAGCGATTACAACGCTGTTCTACGTATGTTATGGGCCTGTATGTGTAATTCAGTTAGCTACATGTATGATAACATGTAATTGTGTGTGTAATTCACTAACACACTGCTGTGGTACAAGCTCTTGGTCACACTGGGCTTGTCATGATGTGTGAATTGGACCTACAAAACATGTTCCCCCGTGCAGTCCAAATATTCCAACAGGCTTCACATACGTAGCAACAATGAACAGTAGTGAAGGCCTTTGTTAGCTAGCTACACAAAGAGTTTTAATTGACCTAAAAGGCCTTCTTGGTCAAATGTCCTACTACTCGATAACTATTAGCTACGTAATTGTTGCTACACGAAGGATATTATATTATTATATATTAATCAAGCTCTTATCATCAATTATGTACAGTTTATACACATTGTCAAGCAAGCCCTTTCTATATGTACGTGCATATATACAATTTCATGTTTACATGTAATTGTATTTCTGTGTTCTGTCCTTGATTGTTCTCACTGTTCAATCATTCAAACACGCACATAATTCTTATATTATGCATCAATCAGTTACAATGTACTGATGTACGCAAGAAGTGAAAGGCAAAGATTCATGAGCAGAATTAAATGCTGCATCATGCACTACAAAGCAATTTAGTACATGAGAGAGAGGCCTACAAGTGACCTAGAGAATCGAAGCTGCATACACGCATACATACGTGTATACATAAAACATGTAATGCATGATAAAAACTGTGCAGTAATACATAATCATTATACAAACTGGGTAAATACAGTTCTCAGGCGTATAGTTAAAAGTTTTCTTTTTTGAAAGTGAGAATGTCAAATTTTGAAGATTTGTACACGAGCGTTGTTGTATTCTGTGACAAGGAGGTACCCCTGAGTGTCCACTGCCAGGGCCGTCGGATTCCACAGACACCCAAGCTCCAGCCCTTGGTGGCCAAACACACCCACCACATCACCGCGCTCTGAGAAGACTGCAATTCTGTTGTTCCCATTGTCAGCCACAAAGATCCTTCCGTTGTCCGTGGTAGTCACATGACGGGGGTAGTTGAGTAGGGTGTGTCCAAATTCACTGATGTACACTCCCTCAGTAGTGAAGACCTGAATTCGAGAGCTGCCCCAATCACTCACAAAGAGATGGAGGCCGCTGGAGGAGATAGCAAGGCCGCTGGGGCGGTCAAATTGTCCCTGTCCACTACCCTTGGATCCAAATGTGTGAAGAAGGCGGCCATCTTGAGAGAAGACAGCAATGCGGTGGTTGTAAGTGTCAGCGACGTAGACCCGCTGATCCGCTTTGCGGATGACCACATCGCTGGCACCACTCAGCTGACGACCTTGCCAGAAACGACGCAAAAACTTTCCTTCTTCAGAGAAAACTTCAATTCCATTGTCGTTGGCAACAAAGAGGTCTCCCTCCTCATTGGTTGTCAGTCCCCGAGGGTACCACATTGACCCACGCTGCCCAAAGTTCATCGTCGCAGTGTGTGTTCTCTGCCTGTCAAAGACATGGATTTGCCCACTGCTGTTGTCCGACACGAATATGGTTCCATTGCGGGAGACGGCAATTCCCCAGAGCCGACTGGGGATGGCAGGGAACTTGAGGAACCCCTGGCTAATACCGTATTCACTGCTGATGTCAATACTGGCATCATAACTTGGTGGGGGTGGGTCTAAAGGTGAGTCACCATCGTCAGTCAATTTCACCAGTGGAGAGGGGCTGCCCTGAATGTGGCAACCATTGACCATGATACACAATTCAAAGTCACCTTTTAGGTTGGTCTTCTCCATAGTGATGGTATACTGACCATTCCCCCTGTCTTCCACCTTGGCTTGGATGGCCGGCCCTGCGGCTGGAGGCCTGGGGCGGAGGAAGGCCTCAACCCTCTCCCCTCCACCGCTGCAGGGGATGTTGCTGCTGTCCACTGCAGTCAGGTTCAACACCACTGGCTGCGAGGCAATCTGGCACACTGCATCCAGTTTCGGGTCCACTACGCAGTTGAGAGGGGAGGCACCCTCTTCAATGCATCCCAGCTTTCCAATGGCTGCCATAACTATCTCACTTTGTTCCGTATCTGCCACAAACCCAATACACGGTGACACTATCAAATTAAAGCACTCTTGATTGTCTGATCGAATCAATGCCTCCTTCTTATGAACCACCAGTGGATTAAGAGGTAGGGCCTGATGCGTGTCTCCGCCTTGCAAGAGATACACGGATCCTCTGGCGCTCTCTAGATTGTCTTTCTCTTTGGCACACTGCTGCATCTTCTTGCTGAAGTATTGCTCCTTCTGCTGTGTCACACACTCCACTTCCTGTTTCATTTCCTCCTCTCTCCTCCCCAGGGCATCATGGAAACTGCTAAAGAATGTGTGCAGTTGATCAAATGCTTTCTTGCTGTGATGGTCCACAGACTTCTGTAGGGCTGCACACTCATCCATCGCTTTCTCATACCGCACACAGTAATCCTTAGCTGTGCTCTCAAACGACTTCATCATGTCTGCCGCTCGACTCAGTACTGCGTCATCAATCACTTTCAAACCGTGGGAAGCCGACATCCCCTCACCTGCCGCACACACCTTGCAGAAAACACAGCTGCAGTGCTCGCAGTACAGCTGCAGCTGCTGGCCACTGTGAAGGGAGCAGAGCCTGCCACCCTCCTCCCCCCTCCTCTCTGGTAGTACAGGCCGCACAGCATGCTTCTCCGTCAGCTTCCTCATCACCTGATGACCCTTGAAGCAGTTGTCACAGAGGTACTCCTCACAATCCACACACTGGACCACTGCCAAAGGGGACTCAGGTGAGGAACAGAACTGGTTTGTGCACGTGGTTGTAATAGCCACAAGGGCTGCGTTTCCAGCTATTGGGACAGGCATGCGAGCAGCTGCTGCGGACAAGCAGTGGTTTTGTGTTATTTGTTCTGTCTTGGATGTTGAACGAATCACTGTAGAGGTGTCCCAACACAGGGGGCACTTGAGGCGGCCATCTTGCTGCTCCACTCTCTCCAAGCACTCCTTGCACACACAGTGCAGGCAGCTCAGGAGGTGGGGGTCTTGCAGTTCATGAGCGCACAGCACACAGAGGAGGGAGGGTGCGGCGGGAGTCTTCCTGCTCCTCCCATCGGAAGTAGGTAGACGTAGCCCCTCCACGGCCGCGTTTTCTGCAAGTCCTGCTCCGTTCTGGATCGAAGCGTTCCTGGACAGCGACTTCTGCGTTGCATCCATCGTCCTCAAGGCTGAACAGAACAGGGCAAGCACGAAGGGTGCAGTTATCCTCCAAAGGAATCTCGTTTGTAACACAGGAATGCACTTCGGCAAACAATTTCACTAAAAGCCAACACCCGGGTTTACCGGGAACTACCCGCTGAACAGCGTGGCCATTTTGAAACCAAACGGATTCAAGTACACAACAGCTCCCATTCACTGTATGTATCCAGACCTACTAGGTAACTAACTTCGCGGAAACTTTCGGTGGTCTAATGTACACAAGACTATGGCCTACACCTGCACACCTCCTCAGTGCATTGACCACTCGTCTGGCGCACTAGACGATCCTCTTCATCTCAATCGGGTTGCTATCAGGCTGGACTACACGGCCATCTGTTGCCTATTATACACATGTATGCACCAGGAACCCCGCAAGGGAACACAGGTTATACAGTGTCCTCTCCACCCCTCGCCACACCCCACACACCAGTCTTCATATACGAACACAATGAAGCCCAAAAGATGATTCAGAGTCAAATGGGTAGAGGCAGGGCCTTCACCTCATCAAAACACTTTTTAAAATGACTGTCAAAATCTGCATGTTTCTTGATCAGAATAGCACTGGTAGGGCGCTTGGTCTGAATGGCACTCCCCAGATCCCGCCGAGAGGGAATGTACACATACGGGATGGATCTGTCTTCACAGTACACCGGGATGTGTGTAATGACATCAATGGGAGACACATCTCCCGCCAGCACAACCAGGCCCTTCTCCCCCTTCCGCAGGCTTTTCACGACCTCCCTAACGCCTCTCCTGATGGACTTCGCCTTTGTTGCCTTCTTTGCAGTTTTGTACACGCGCTTGGTCAGCTTTTTTGAGGCTAGGGGCTTTGCAATGGCACAAACCCGCTCGACCAAATCCTCGTACGACAGCTCCTCCTTTAGGGACACTACACTCTCGTCTGGACCACCTCTTTCCCTATCTACCAGCTCCTCTCCTTCCACCTTCTCTGGTTCGTCGTCCACCACTTTCTTTGTTTTCCCCATACTTACACTATGGTTCTATGCACTCACTCGACACGTGCTCACGTCACGTGATGCTGTATTTTATATTGACTCAATGTACACTTTATGGCATGGCGGTATGGCGCGCTTTGCGTCTATTCTGTAGCATTTCCACCGAAGTCAGGTCCTTCACCTCAAACCTTGCTGCGAGGATGAGCGTACCACTTGGGAGTAAAAGGCAGTGGAGCAGTAGCAATGATGCAAGCGTCGTTAGGCGCTTTGCAGTGGAGGGCAACATTGGCAAGTCGCAGTGCTGCATTCATTCAGCGAAGCTGTGTGTGTAGTCATGGGGGGTCTAGTGTCTATAGTGCGATCCAATTAGATAACACTGGTTGTACATAACGATGTTGCCGATGAACGCATTCGATACGCGTAGCGCGCAAATGTGCGATACGGGCTATAAAGTACCAGCCGCGATGCGTCCTGAGCCAGTCTGAGTTGCATTTCCTACATCTTGGGCTGGCTTACCTTGTCAATGGTTGGCACGGGCCAAGGAAGTAGGCCCTAGTACTACATCCTACCATCTCGATGATCGCAGATAGTGGGATGTAGGGGGCCAAAGCCTGACAAAGGAATGGTATTGTGAATATAGATCCCTATAAAGTCATTGAGGATAAAATCATTGAACTGTATTGGATAAAATAATTGGGAGAAATGGAGAGTAACAGACATGAAGCTACGCGTGTATCATAGGGGCTGTCTGCTGCATTGTTTTGTGAAGTCAAACTGATCTTGAGCAGATACATTGTCTGCAGGACATGTCGGCCACGAAGACCTTTGCCAACTGCCAACTGCCTATGCTTTGTAACAAGCTCCTACCGGGTCTTTTGTAATTGAAGCAGTCAGTTAATATTCTCTGACTTATGTATGTATGACGTAATCAATAAAGCAGTGTGGAGTATCTAACTATAGAGTGTAACATAAGCCAAAGATTGCAATGCAATGACACCTGGTCCACTTCTGTGTCCACTCTTTTCATTGTTGTGTGCGTACGTCTGTGCATGTGTGCGTGCATGCGTGCATATGCCTGCTGTACTACTCATTGCACACACACACACACACACACACACACACACGCACGCACACACACGCACGCACACGCCTGCTGTTGCTACCGCCTCCACCTCTGTGTAGCTGCTGGTAAGTCCACCTTTCTTGAGTTGTTGGAAAAGGCCCACCCAGAGTACATCATTGTGAATGAGCCACTGGTTCGGTGGCAGAATGTCCCCGATGGGGAGGAGGGGCTTACCTGCTCACAGCAACATGGGGGGAACATGCTGGACCACTTCTACAAAGACCCTCAGCGCTGGGGGTACACATTTCAGGTGTGACACTACACACAACTCACACGTACACACAACACACACATACACATGCAAACTACATCACTGCTCTCCCTCTCCTCACCTAGACATATGCCTGTCTCAGTCGGCTACGGATGCAGATGCGTGGTGTTGAAGAGAGGGATCTGACACCTCCCGTCACTGTCCAGCTCTTTGAGCGGTCGGCCTACAGTGACAGGTGACACCCCGCACCCCACTGCCGTGGGCACCAGCACCTTGGTACCCTGGTTGGTGTTCCTTGTCAATGTTGTATTTCACAGAATCACAGTATGTGGTGTTTTTTTGCTTTTGCGTTGTCTCTCTCTCTCTCTCTCTCTCTCTCTCTGTGTGTGTGTGTGTGTGTGTGTGTTTGTTAGTGTTTTTTGCATTCCAAGTAAGCAATAGCTAAACTTTTAAATTCACTCCTATTCAATATTATGCCTCCCTTCACTGCATGTAATCATAGATACTAGACCTAGTATCTATGATGCAATTGACATTCACAAATGTGTACGCTGTTGTATGACGTGGCAGCCTTTGCTACATGTGTGACGTTCTCCCCACTCACATTAAAATTGAATTAAAAATAAACTGCAGGTGTCCCTAATACTTAGCTAGCTACCTTGGGTGTGTCTGTACTAACCTGCCCCTTTGGCAAAGCGTTCGGGAGCGCTTCTGACGCGTTCTCGTTTCCAAAACCAGATATGTACTGTGCATATATATAAGAGGGGGATCACTGGGCGGTTAGATACACTACACTCTACTACGTTAACCCTGACTTAGTCTCGCGTAGCTAGACCTTTTCTCTATTGTTGCGCAATAGAGGAAAGGGTCTAGCTGAGAGTGGTGCCTCAGCCGGTCTACCATACCTGCAGATCATCCATTGCTCATCGTTCGGGTCGGAGGTCAGAGGTCAGACTAGGGTCAGAAGAGGTCGTTGCGTTACACTTGAACCACTTTCGTTTCATCGGTCTCGGTTGCCGATAGATCTATGGACGGCTTGGTTTGCCCATAGATCCTCCAAGGTCTATGGTTTGCCATGTGGAAGACTGTGGCGTACTACTGCGCCTCCTGTTGCTGTATTACCTTCGTCTGTGTCACCGCAGACTGGCTTGTATTTCGTTTCGATGCCTTTCAGAAGTACCCGCTCCTCAGAGCTGTCACTGACAACTTGACTCACGGATTAGTCGGGTGTTGGTGTTGGGCGACGTCCGCCATTTTTCTCG
>MKWU01007702.1_pt1 | contig 10116 bp, 5 predicted proteins | sample 809101 | NCBI WGS metagenome assembly MKWU01 (sample SAMN05860141, study PRJNA318959) | sponge metagenome | host: Aplysina aerophoba | place: Slovenia: Piran, Adriatic Sea, Gulf of Piran | collected 2013-05-07
TGAAGCAACGAGGATGGTGGTCGCGGCCATAGGTCTGCTCGGTGAGCTTGCCCTGGCAGTAGACGGTGCGGCCGAATTCGCCGCCCCAGATGATGAGCGTCTCGTCGAGCAAGCCGCGTTGCTTGAGATCCTGGACGAGGGCCCAAGCGCCCTGATCCACATCTTTGCATTGACTGGGCAGGACCTGCGGCAACCGCCCGTGGACATCCCAGCCGCGGTGATAGATCTGCACGAAGCGCACGTCGCGCTCGACGAGGCGGCGCGCCATCAGGCAGGTGTGGGCGAAAGTGCCCGGCGAGCGCACGTCATCTCCGTACATCTTGAAAGTGGCCTCGGATTCCCTGGTGAGGTCGGTAAGCTCGGGCACCGAGGATTGCATGCGGAAAGCCATCTCGTACTGCTCGAGGCGGGCGAGCGTCTCGGGGTCGCCGATTTTTTCATGGCGCACGCGGTTCATTTCGCCGAGCGAGTCGAGCATGCGGCGACGGATTTGAGGCGGCACGCCCTCGGGATTGTTGATGTAGAGCACCGGGTCAGATCCGGAGCGCAGGGCGACGCCGGCGTATTCCGACGAGAGGAAACCGGAACTCCACAAGCGCGCCGAGATGGCCTGAACGCCAGCCTTGGGGTGCGAGTGGCTGGCTTTGAGGACGACGAAAGTGGGCAGATCGCGGTTCATGCTGCCCAGACCGTAGGTGATCCATGAACCGATGCAGGGCCGTTCGGGGACCTGGCGGCCGGTTTGGATGAAGGTGATCGCGGGCTCGTGGTTGATCGCCTCGGTGTGCAAGGAGCGGATGACGGCGACGTCGTCGGCCATGCGCGCGGTGTAGGGCATCAACTCGGAGATCCAGGTTCCGCTCCGGCCGTGTTGCCGGAACGCGAACTTCGACGGCACGATCGGGAAACGGTCCTGGCTGGAGGTCATGGTGGTGAGGCGCTGACCCTGGCGGACGGAATCGGGAAGATCCTTGTCATACCAGTCGTTCATGACCGGCTTGTAGTCAAACATCTCCATCTGGGGCGGCGCGCCGACCATATGCAAGTAGATGGCCCGGGTGGCTTTGGGAGCGAAGTGAGGCAAGGAGGGGAGGCCGGCCGTGGCACCGATCTTCGCGGCAGCCTGGGCATCCCGGCCCATGAGCGAGGCAAGAGCGAGAGCGCCAAGACCGCGCGCGCCGCGGCCGAAGAACTGGCGGCGGGTTTCGATGCGAACCGCTTCATCACAAAGGTTGTCGGGCAACAAACGGTGAGCGCTCATTTGTTCAACACCTCGTCGAGATTCATGAGTTGATTGGCAATCATGGTCAGGGCGGCGAACTCGGGCCGAGGCAGGGTTGACTCCGGTTCCGAGTCCCCGACCAGAAGGGCGCGGCGGGCCTGATCGGGATTCGAGTCGTAGTAGCGCAGATAGTCTTGATAGGCGGCGCCGGCGATGCCGCGTTCGCGATCGTCGAGCCGGCGGGCGAGCAGCCTGGCTGACATGAAGTCGAGCTGCTCATCGAGTTGCCGCGACGAGCGGAGCGCGCGCTGCGCCAGATGGCGGGCGGCTTCGAAGAACTGCGGGCCATTCATCGTGAGAAGCGCTTGCAAGGGCGTATTGGTGCGTTCGCGGCGCACGGCGCAGAACTCGCGGGTCGGCGCGTTGAGAACGGTCATCGCGGGAGGGGGCGCGGCTCGTTTCCAGAAGGTATACAGGCTGCGGCGATAGAGCCGTTCGCCTTGATCCTGTTCGTAGAACCGCGTGTTGCTGCCGATCATGGCCACGGCTTCCCAGATGCCCGATGGCTGATAGGGCTTGACGCTGGGACCGCCGATTTGATCCGAGAGCAGCCCGGCGGCGGACAAGGCGTGGTCGCGGATCATCTCGCCGTCCATGCGGAAGCGCGGGCCGCGGGAGAACAGCCGGTTGTCCGGATCACTCTTGAGCTTCCCTGCCGTGATGGCGGCAGACTGCCGGTAGGCGGCGGAAGTGAGCATGAGTCGGAACATGTGCTTCATGTCCCAGCCGGACTCGCGGAACTCGACGGCCAGCCAGTCGAGAAGTTCGGGATGGCTGGGAGCTTCTCCCTGCGAGCCGAAATCCTCGGAAGTCTTCACGATGCCGGCGCCGAAGATCTCCTGCCAAAAGCGATTGACGGTGACGCGGGCGGTGAGCGGATTCGCATCATCGACGAGCCACTTCGCGAGGCCGAGACGGTTGCGGGGAAGCGAAGCGTCCATCGGCGGAAGCACACCCGGCGTGGCGGGCTGGACCTCTTCGCGCTTCTGGTCATACATGCCGCGATAGAGGATGTGCGCCATGGGGTCTGAGTCATCCTTCTCGCGCATGACGTGCGTCACGGAGCTGCGGCGCAGGATCGCATCGCGCTCGGTTTCCAGGTTGGCCAGTTTTTCGCCGGCGCCGCGGTAGGCCTCATTGTGGCGGAGGAGGTAGTAGGACTCGAGGGATGCCTTCGCCTTGTAGTTCAGTTTGCGCGGGGATTTGCCGCGGGCCGTGGTCAGCGAATCCCAGCGGGCAAGCAACGGCGCTTCGGCTTCGGTCACGATGCGGTTGAGAATGCGGAGGTCGCGGATCGATGCGTTCAGGAACCCGCTTTTCGATCCGTCTTCGACGGGACTGGCGCCGATCAGCAAGGGCTCATCGGTGTGGATCGGCCCGCGCAGGGTTTGAATGGCGCGGCCGGTGTTCTCGATGGGCAACTCCTTGCCGTCAAGATAAAGCGTGATACCGGTTCGTTGCCGTTTGCCGTCATAGGTGACGGCGATGTGATGCCAGGCACCGGCTTCGGCGCGGCGGTCGCCGGTGGCCTTGCGGCCGATGGCGCGGCCGTCCTGCACACGCAGCGTGAGACTGGGAAGGCCTTTGGCGAGATCGATCCGCCAGCCGCGGCCTTCGTTGCCGGGGTCGTTCTGGCTGATGAGGGTCCCCGAATCGGCGCCTTCATGCAAACGGAACGCCAGCGCTACGGTGAACGGCTCGTCGGCCTTGAGGGAAGGGAAGCCCGGCAGCGCGGCAAACGCTTTCTCCGACAAGCGCAGGACGCGGGCGCGCGATTCGCGTTTGACCTTTCCGCCGCCTTCGAGTTGGAGCGGCATGAGGGTCGAACCCAAGCGAGCATTCGCTTGACGATGCAGTTCGAGGGAAAGGATCTCAGAGGGGTCAAATCGGTCCGTCTCGAGCTGAATCTTCTTTTGGGCGCTCAGCCAGTTGTCGAAGTCGTTCCGTGCTTGCCGGCGCACCTGCTCGAGATTCTCTCTTGCGGCGGGTTCTTCGGTTCGAAGTTGCCGCCAGCGGGCTTCCTGCTCGGGCGGAGGCAGAAGAAGCGCCGGCGGGGTGTCGTAGTAGTTGCCGTCCATCGCCTTTTGCGTGGTGTTGCGGAAGAAGGCCGCCATCGAATAGAAGTCTTTTTGGGCGATGGGGTCGAACTTGTGATCGTGGCAAGTCGCACAGCCGACGGTCAGGCCGAGCCAGACGGTACCGGTGGTGTCAACGCGGTCTTTGGCGTACATCACGAGGACTTCCTCGGCGATGGAGCCGCCTTCGCTGGTGGTGATGTTGCAGCGGTGGAATCCAGTGGCGATCTGCTGTTCCCTGGTGGGGTCGGGAAGCAGGTCGCCGGCAATTTGCTCGACGGTGAACTCGTCGAAGGGCTGATTGCGGTTGAAGGCGCGGATGACCCAGTCGCGGTAGGGCCACATCTCGCGGTAGTTGTCGTGGTGCAGGCCGTGGGTATCGGCGTAGCGGGCGGCGTCGAGCCAGTAACGCGCACGGTGCTCGCCGTAGGCCTCGCTGCCCATCAGGGTGTCAACGAGATTCTCGTAGGCATCGGGCGATGAATCATTGACGAACGATTCGACCTGCTGCGGGGTGGGCGGCAGGCCGGTGATGTCGAGAGAGGCGCGGCGGACCAGCGAGCGGCGGCCGGCTTCGGGAGCCGGCGCCAGTCCCTCTGCATCAAGTCGCGCGAGGATGAAGCGGTCAATCGGATTGCGGACCCAGTCGGCGTTGTCGACTCGAGGAAGATCGGGGCGTTCCGGCATCGTGAAAGCCCAATGCTCCTCCCAGTTGGCGCCTTGCTCGATCCATTGGCGGATCGTGTCGATCTGCTCGGGCTCAAGCTCCTTGTGAGAGTATTCAGGCGGCATGCGGCGGGCCTTGTCCGGGTTGGTGATGCGCTGGTAGACGAGACTGCTTTCAGGGTCGCCGGGGACAATCGGCACGCCGGCGGGCCGGCTGCCGAAGGCTCCCTCGCGGGTATCCAGTCGCAAGCCGGAAATCCGCGTGGTCGGGTCGGGGCCATGACATTGGAAGCAGGCGTCGGAGAGCGCGGGACGGACTTGACGTTGGAAATCGACAGCGGCGCTGCCGGGGGCAGCGTGAACAGCGATGGGCAACACGCTGAGCAGGGCCAACGCGAGGAAGCGTCTCGCGGATCGACTTGCCGAAGATGCGACGGTCATGGTGAGGTACGGCGCCTTCATTTCTCTGTTAACAATCCTTGAACGATGTTCCCGCCTACCTATTCTATTCCCGTTGTCCACTGCAAGGGAACAGCGGGCATGAGGGTGAGGGGACAGAAGCCATCCCAATCGCGGAAACGCCGGATCAGAGTCCGCCGGGCGTTCTATGAGCCGGCGCTCTTCACTGGTTTTCTCAACACCTCCAGATGGTCCCGGTACGCCGAGCGGGCCGCGATGAAGTCGGCGTGATCCAGCCGAAGTTCCTGAGTGATCCGCCGGATTTCATTGTCTTCCGCCGTCGAGACCGCCTGATCGGAAGAAGAAACGGCGTAGAGGCAGTTGAGAAGCGCGAGTTTCTGCTGCCGGCTCGCGATGCGGTTGAACTCCTGGGTGACAACGAAGTTCTCTGTGCCGCCAAACAGCAGCGCCTGCGTCTTCGCCAATTGCACTACAAGGATCGCCTGTTCTTCGGGGAGCCCGCCCAGACCCTGAACGATGCGTTCCATCTCGCGGGTCTCCTCGTCACTGATCTGGAGGTCGGCATGCGCGACGCGGCCCAGGATGTAGGCGAACGAGGCGATGTACTTGGCCTGATCGCGGTCCATGTGATTCAGCTCGTCGGTGATTTTACGAACGGTGTCGGAAGCGCTATCCTGCTGCTGCTCCCAAGGGTCTTTGGAGGCAATACCGAAAAGTTCCAGGATCCCCATCGCGAACTCAGGATAGCACCCGGCTCCTTCCAGCCCCTGCGACCAAGCTGGGGTTGGGTTTCCCGCGTCCTCCGCTTGTGCCAGAGCCGGGAGCACCGCCGGGAGGCGAACAGGCCTTGGTTGAACTCAGTTCGCCGGGCGCAGCGCTTCGTCCGCGCCGAGCCCCTCGGTCAGCCAACCGGGATACCAGCGAAAGACGTTGCCTGTAAGGCTTCCGATGAAGATCAGCCCGTCGTGGGTCTTGTGGATCCAATGACCGGGGCTTTCCATGGCGCCCTGAATCTCGCCGGTCTTCCGGTCGATCTTCATGATTCGTCCGGCCAGCGTGTCGTAGGTCAGATTTTCGATGTTGTTGCGGTGGGTGATGACCCACAGTTCGTCTTCGGGAGTGACAAAGATGTTCTGGGTGGCTCCGAGGTGATTCCACTCGCGCAGGTATTCGCCGTCGGAGGTGAAGATCTGGATCCGATTGTTTTCCCGGTCGCTTACGTAGACGACTCCCTCTGAATCGACAGCTACCGAATGGACCGTATTGAACTGGCTCTCGCCGGTTCCCGGCGTACCCCACGAAGTGATGTACTTCCCCTCGGGGGTGTATTTGACGACACGCGAGTTCCCATAGCCGTCCGCGACGTAGATCGACCCGTCGGGACCGAAGGCGAGGTCGGCGGGACGGTTGAAGCTGTACTCGTCCAGTCCGGGCTTGCCCTGGTTGCCGATGGTCCGCCGCCATTCGCCTTCGCGGGTGAACTTCATGACGGTGTGATGCTGAACATCCGTCGTCCAGACTTGCTGGTTACTGTCGATGCGCAAGCCGTGCGGCGTGCCGAACATCCCGCGGCCCCAAGAGCGAACGTAATTCCCTTCGGCATCGAAGACCACGATCGGGTCGGCCTTGCCGCCACGGTGGAACACGTAGACAAACCCGTCCTTATCCGTCGCAACCGCCGAAACGCGCCCGAACTTCCAGCCGGCGGGCATCGTATCGGGCTCTTCGCCGAACCGGATATTCACCCTGTACTTGAGAAGGCCGCCTTCGTGGGGATACCAACCCTGTTGAGCAGCCAGAGGCGCGAGCAGCCCGCACAGCAAACCCAGGCATAACCATCGCTTCATCATTCCAACCCTCCCCGATGATTTCGTTCAAGAGAATACCGCACCCGCGGGGGCAAGAGAGCAACCATGCTACGGCTGCGATGAGAACTCAGGCGGCGGGAAGGACGAAAAACTCGTCCCGCCACGCCGGAAGGACGATCAGTGGCCACGGGCGGAGCAGAAGGCAGTCGTGCGGGGTCGTCCGATTTGACGGAGCTCGTTCGAGCTTCGGCCGGATGGCAGCCCTCATCATCGAATCGACAAGGTCGTGGCCTTCTGGTATCTCCCCAGTATCAAATACAAGAACCCTAACAGCAGGTAGATCGCAACGCAGTATAGAAGGACCGCCCACACAATGCTAATGTCGCGCTCCATGAGTATTGGCATTAGCGGCAGCAACGCGAGCGAGATCCCGGTATCGGCAACGCCGATGAGAATTCTACTCCTCGACGTCAGCTTTAGCCCCTGTCCGCAATGGGGGCAGTCCAGTGTGCGATCACCAGACATCTCTTTCCAACTGCGCCAGATACTTCGACTGTCTAACGCGTGCTCGCATACCGGGCATCGAGCCGCCATTGGTCACCTCTCGCCAACAATGATCCCACTGAGTGCAGGGATTGTGCACCTGCAATCGAAAGGTTTACGGAACAGATCTGGAGTGGGGGTGGAGCTGCGATCGCCTTTACTGAAATCTCGCGAAGTTCGTCGGCGTCTGCCCGTTGAACGTGACGGTGACTGAGCGGTCGCCCGCTGGCCACGCCGACGATCCCGTGCCGCAGGTCAGTTCTTGACCATCCAGCCGCGGTCCCAGGGTTGGGCCAGAGTCGGCTGGTTGACGTAGCGCTGCATCTTGAACTCGAGGCGGTCGCCGGCGCCGGGTTCGAGGCGAACGGTGACATAGGCGTGATCGATGGGAGTCGTCTCGCCGCCGACCGTCACGCTGTCGAACTGATGCTCGCCGTAGCCGCCGGCTTGCACCATCACGGTTCGGGTGTGGGCCTGGCTGGTGTTCACCAGCGTGACCGAGACCGAGTCGGCAGTGAGCTTGTCCACGAGCGCCGCCACGTCCTTGGGCGGACCGGAGCGCCGTTCGACGGGGTCGAAGTAGCGCAGCCGGCTGTGCAGGGTCCAGAGTTTGCCGTTCGAAAAATAGCCGCCGAGCATGAGTTGGGTGAGAACGTCGGTTTGCGCCGGAGTGAACCCGAGGAGCCAATCGGCCAGGCGGGTGTCGGGTGACGTCGGGTCGGTGCGAATCTGGTGCAGATTATCGCGCAGCCGGTCGAAGGCTCCTTGCAGCGCTGTCTCCGGATGGCCGGGATTCCTGCCTTCCAGGAAGCCGATCCATCCCTCTTTGGGAATCCGCTCCAGGTCCCGGCGGTCCATCGACCAAAGGTAGATTTCGGTCAGCCGATCGTGGTGCAGCCGTGGCTCCCACAGGTACCACTCGGCATCTCCCTTGTACTTGTAGCCCTTGGGGTCGCCGTACATTTGCGGGATGAGCGTCCGGCCGTTCTCGACGCGTGCGTGCTCGTAGAACTTATCCATCTGCGTGCGAAGAGCATCGATGTACTTCTTGTCGCCCGTCAGAAGGTAGGCCGTGCTGAAACCCGGCCAGGGTCCCACCGGGAAGTAGTTGCGATGGGCGATCTGCTCGATTTCACCGTCGAAAATGGTGAAGTTCCAGCCGTAGGTGCTTTTCCACCATTGGCCGTTGAAGTTGGAGCCCGGCACTCCGTCGAGCCCGACCGTGGACGGGATCATGCCGCCCGTCTGCTGCGTGCGATCGAGCCAGGCATCCATGTATTCGAGCACCCAATCGCGGTACTTGTTCTCGTGGTCAAGCATGTAGGCGTTCAGGCCCAGGATCGCCGTGCCCATGTTCAACCAACTGTCTCCGACGCTGTCGACGTACTCGGTGCAGTGGGCCAGCATCTTGTCGTAGACGGACATGAGGTCGAGCATCTTGTTGCGGCGCTGCGGGCTGTGCAGGATATGGAACATCCCCGGCACGGGGTCGCCGACCCAGTCGTACACGGTGGCCTTGTGCATCATCGGCCCCTTGCTGCCGTTCCAGATCGAGCGGATGACCTTGTGCTTCGGGTCGTAGTTCGGCGCGGACGGGTCCTCGTTCATGTAGAGGCCGGCAAAGCGCTTCGTGCGAATACGGAACTTCTCGTCAAGCGGGTCTGCGAGGCCCATCATCGTGAAGCCGCGGATGCCTTCTCCGGTGTGGAAGAAGTCGGACATCGTGATGAACTCGTTGTGGTATGCGCCGTGCTCGGCGATCTTGGTCTTCGTGGTGCGGAGTTCCTTGTACTGCATCAAGTGGCCTTCGAGACCTTTTTTGTAGATGTCGAGAACCTTGTCGCGGCCACCCAGGGCGTGGAGGAGAGTCCAGTTGTAGTAGGTCTCGATGGCGTCGTCGGGGCCGTCGAGCGAGCCCCAGCGAATGGTGTGCAAGAGGTAGCCGCGCTCGTCAATGTACTTGTCGGCGAAGATCTCGATGGCTTCCGAGTTGGCGTCCAGCAGTTGGCGCTCCATCAACGCCCATGCCGGCGGCGCTATGGGGTTGTCAACGACAATGGTGAGGTCCTTGGCGGGGATCGATGCTCCCAGGCAAAGCGCCATGGCGGTAATCAGGGCGGCCTGGCGGACGGAACGGGGCATGGGGATACCTCCTGCTTGAAAAACGAAGTGTTTCATTGTACATGCGGTGGGTTGCTCGCCGAGAAGGGGTAAGCGGAAAGCCCGGCAGCTCGCGCTTTCACATGCTGTAAAAAAACTCTTGAATACCGCAGAACCGTAAACCGTCCGGTAATTTCCGGGCACGCTGTTAGAGTGGGGAACCTGGAGGTCGGTGGGGATGGGAACGGCGTCGCAACTGCGGTGGGGGATGATCGCGGATGATCTGACAGGGGCCTGTGATGCAGGTGCGGCGTTTGCATTGCAGGGGTTCGAGACTCGCGTGCTGCTGGGGCCGGGTTCTGAGGTGGTAAAGGAAGCCGAGTTGACGGTCGTTTCCACCGACAGCCGAGACGATGCGGCCGACGACGCGGCGGAAAAAGCCGCTGCCGCCTGCCGATGGATGAGGGAACGAAATATCACCGTTCTCTTCAAGAAGATCGATTCGGTATTGCGGGGGAACATCGAAGCCGAAGTGGCAGCCGTGATGAACGCCTGGGGTTTCGGGTCGACGGTATTGACTCCCGCGTTTCCGGCGATGGGGCGGACGGTTCGGCAGGGCGCATTGCGCGTCTTCGGGGAGCAGCCGGATTACGGACCGGATCTGGAAACGATGTTCCTTTCGCGAGCAACCGTTTCGGTTGAGGACGCCGAGACGGACGAAGATCTCGCGGCGATCGCGGAAGCCGCGTTGGCTCGGAACCCGGTCCCGCTGTTGGCGGGATCGGGCGGTCTGGCAGGCCCGGCGGCGAGGACATTGGCCAGACGGTGCGGCAAGCCGGCGCCTGATGATGCATCCGGTACGTCGTTTTCGGCCGGGCCTCCGAAGTCTTCGTTGCCGATCTGGCTGGTGATCGGTTCACGGCATTCCTCAACGATGGCTCAACTTGCCTACCTGGAGGACAAGGGGCTTTTCAGCGGCGCCGCTGAGCTTGTCCTGCTTCAGGTGCCCTTGGAGTCGTTCGATGAGAACGCCGTGCGGCCCGCCGCCGAGGCCGTCCGACGCGGTATGGTGGGAGCTTTGGTGCTGAGCGGCGGAGACACGGCTCGACTGCTTTGCAGCGCACTGGCGGCGGACGCCATTCACCTTGGCGGCGAAGTCCTGCCGGGAATCCCCTGGGGGCGGCTGGAAGGCGGACCGGCCAATGGAACGACCGTCGTGACG
>MKWU01007703.1_pt1 | contig 10109 bp, 4 predicted proteins | sample 809101 | NCBI WGS metagenome assembly MKWU01 (sample SAMN05860141, study PRJNA318959) | sponge metagenome | host: Aplysina aerophoba | place: Slovenia: Piran, Adriatic Sea, Gulf of Piran | collected 2013-05-07
TCAAAGAACGCCCGTTCTTTGATCCGTACGCCAAGGAGCGAACGGACACTTCCTGGGCCATAGGGGACAAGCTAGACGAGAACACTGGTTCTCGTTTCGCCTGTGCCATCATTAAATAGCAACAACACAACAATGCGCGACAACAGTCGCGCATTTTTTTAGCATCAAAACCGAGTGTCAGGAACAAGTTCCAAGAAACCACCCAACGCCCTACCAAAGTATGCGTTAAACTTATCATCATAAGAATACCGATAGGCATCGTACGCCTCCTGCGGAGTCAGGAAACCGAAGTTCTTTGTCTCAAATTCCGGATTGCTCTCATCAACAAACAACGAACTCAGCAGGCGATACCGAAGCAACGCACCTTGATTTTCAGAAGCACTTTGTCGCATCTCCAGAGTACTGTCGGTCAGCTGCACTGGCGGATGGGAAAGTAATCCCTGAATAGAGTGATACGGCATCTCAAGAAACCCAGTATACCAACCCCACATATAGGTGTAGAAGAGTGCTGAAGCAATCTGATCCACCCGCGGAATCTTTTCCTCATCCAAATCAATGGCCGGGATATCCCCGCCATCCAACACAGTATGAACTATCGCATGGAAAGTTCGCTCATCCCGCAACGAATGATCTGAAACAGTAACAACATCGGTTGAGGGATCACTAAAGACATTAGTTCTTGCCTTATCTATAGAACACCGAACCCTTCTCTTCGCGGCATTCCTAAGATCGTCACTACCGCCTGAGTCAAACGGTTCATAAATCGGCCTCGGCACCGCAAAAATAACAGCGTCTTCCCCCACCCCTAAGGTAACAACATACGGCCTCGGATTACCATCAGCTCGAGAAAACTGCAAGGGCGTATCCGAAGTAACCTCGGCATCATCATCGGTATCAGTGTAACCGCATGCAAGGTACACAGGCAGTGACTCACGGAGATCATCATTCTCCCGACGAACCGAAAAAAACGCTTGGTCTTGAGAAACAGTCCCTAACACACAGCCCATCTTTTTATATCGCCTAATCAAAGCACCATCATTAAACGCAATGACATCATTAGTAGGGGGAGAACAACCCGGCAGTAGAGGCTCCGTATCCTCATCCTCAGTGAACTCACCGTCATCAATCGGAATATACACATGCATGGTACCGTCACGAAACTTCTTTAAAGTAGCGTGCTGCACAGCCCGCCACCGACTAAACCGATCAGTATGATTTGTGGCAGATACTATATTGTCCCTATAAACACGGATATGCTCATCAAGCACAGGAGATCCAGCATATTCGTCAACAGAGCCAACCAAACGAACATACACCGCTAATGTCGCCTCATAAATTTTACGCAATTTCTGAAGAGTAACAAGAGTATCACGGGCATCAATACTTGCTGGCGAAGATACATGCGCGGGACAATACGTCTCCATGTCTTCTGGTTTCACATTCGCAAGATTAAACGCCCGAAACTCATCATGATTTTCGTTACAAACCCCACAACTATTCCAAAATGCCGGATGCCCTAACCCCTTACGACAAATAGCTAGAACAACATCACTATTGCCCAAAGAATACACACAGGAAGCCTTTTGACCATGACCGAGAGTCGGATCAAGACATTCATAGAAACTATCACCGTCCCTCCTCTCCGGGTTACATGCCGCGCCTACCACACCAACCTTTGGTCTTTTCGATAAGCCAGATGGGCAGTTTCCACATGAGGTTTTATCAGTACACACCTTTTCCGGGATATTAGTAACATATGCCTCTAAAAGTGAGTCATAGTGAGTAGGAAAAGAGACAACCCCACCGCCATCATGTATCACCTCACCTGCACCGACCTTCAATGATTGGAAAAAAGGAGGTACCTCTTTGTCATCGTCTACCCTAAATTGATCCGGCAAATTCCGCTCCCAAACTCCTACTCCTTCCTTAGACGAGTACGGAATCTCAATACCATCATCAGAGTCATCAGAAAGATCTGCAACAAACGCATTGTACTCCTGACGAACAGAAAAATTTGACAAAGTTCGCCAGGCACGCTTAAATCTAGAAACTACTTCAGATTTGTGACCCTCCCTCTTTTTTTCCGAGGCCTCACCTTGAAACATTGAATCAAGGATACCTCTCACCCACCCTTTTCGTGTAAACCAACGGTGAAGCCAACCTTCCTTGAACCCATCATCAGGGTCACCTGACGAGCTAAGGACGGCATTATAATGACGCTGAAGTATAGATTGTGGCAAGTCATGCAGTGCAGTATATCCATTTGCGCAAGGAGAGTGGCGACTTGCATCTCCGAGGCACGCTTTTTGTGCATCGTGTAGCGTATAGAAAGCAGTATACAAACCAACAGGGGGAAGATTACTCTCTTGGGAGATACCACTGCTGTCATAAAAAATAAATTTTTCATACAAACTAGAACTAATGTAATCCGACAAGGTAACGACATCGTTCAGATACATCTCAGCACTCACCACATCGTTATAAAACAGGTTGCTATCAAAAAATACCGACCACCACCGCTCGCCGAGATCAATAGTATCAGTACTGTACGGTGTCGTTGATGAGGCAAAGTCACTCTCAATATCGCTCAACAGATCTACGGTTTCTCTCCCAACAGTCAGACCAAAGCCCTTCTGCAAATACTTTTTCATCAAACCAGCAGAAGTGGCGTTGACAGCCATTTTAACCAACTGACCCATCTCACCAAACTCATCCACCTGCTTCAATCGGTCGGGCAGGGCTTGTGTTGCCCAATCCAACTGCTCAGTAATTTGTGAGCCAGACACATTCAAAAGAAAACAATCAGTGTCACCTTCTGGGTTTTCTGCTTCCGTACATTCCCGAAAGGCAGCAAGAGACATCGGATTACTCGGATTAAACACCTGAGAAGGGGGCTTCGCAGCGGCATCAAAATCCTGCTCCGCCTTATTCACTGCGGCATCCAAACCGGTAAGGGCAAGAAGAATATTATTGCTGTCCGCCGCCTGCTGCAAGGTACGGTCAAGCGTTGCTGATAGTGCATCCAGTTGGTTACCGGTAGCAGACCGCCTCGGCAGCGGAGTCAAAGTACCACCATACTGTGGGGAGGCAGTACCATCAATAGTAAACCCGAGTTTTTTCAAATAGGCATCATCAAAATCAGACAAAAAGGACTGGGCATCATCAAAGTATTCTTCCAAGTTATTTTGAAGATCAGTATAGGTGCACCGCGGTCGCTCAGCAGCAAGGCCATAATACCGTTGCTGCAAATCAATCTTGAGGGTCGCAACATAAGGGTCAATACTGCCAACACCAATATCACACAAAAAGCCAAGTCCGCTCCGGTCAATAACCCGCCCAATCGCCTCATCGTGAAAGTTCTTATAAAAAGTGGTTGGATTCCGAACAAAAAGTGGCTTACCTTCAAAACCTTCATGTGCCCAGGTAATATAATCCCTGACAATGCCGGTCAACAACCCCACAGCAGCGCCAGAAACAGCAGCATCTAAGAAACACTCTTTAGTATCAAGCGACTCGTCACTAACCGGAACAACACTAGCAAAAGCAGTATCTTTGAGTTTTTCAGCAAGAGCACCAATACCACTGGTAACCAGAGAGGAGCCAACACACCCACCAAAACTGGTAAGAAAACCGACGCCGGCAGATGCCCCCAGACCAACAAGCACATCTGTCAAAGATGCATCATTCTTGGGAATAGCAAGTGCATCTTCCAAGGGAGCTGGGAGAGAAGAGAAATCAGAGGGCTCTTTACCTTGAAAAGAGTAATTTTTCTGCCCACGATCAACAAGCGCAACTGGATCACCAATAAAATCATCTGCAGACCGCCGCGACCCGCGACCCTCAAGAGACACGGTCGGCTGTGGTCGAACTCGCACTGCCACCCGCCCAATTCCAACGGTATACCCGTCCTCCTCGCCACCACCAACTATCTCACACGAAAAGGTTGAATCTGCAACAGCAAAAGGAGAGGTTCCGAGTGATCGAACAACTCGATCAGGACCAGAGACATAGTTGCCATCAGGGGTAACAAACTGATACAAATCCCCATCAGGATCGCGAGCAGCACGAGTGTCCTCATCATACTTACCCACCTTCAACTGGTAGCCACCGTCAGCAAGATACCGACCACCAACAAGAGTGCCGAGGTCTGGCGAACTCTCCGCATCTGGTATTTCAAGGAAGCACCGGGTATTCACAAGCACGGTCTCTGAACCTTCGTGGGGTGGGTAGATCCGACAAACAACAGGACCGAATTCCGTCTCACGCCCACAAACAGTACTCGTCTCATTTGCCTCAATCATAGTAACGCGCTCCTGCGCCTTAGTAATGACCACACGACTTTCTCCCGAACCAAGCGTCGTCCACCAATCATTCACTATCTCCTGAACTTGTTTCACCCCCTCCTCCGTATTATCTCCCAACTCCGCCTGGAGGTTAACGAGATTCACTGTTAAGTCCTTCGTCACAGAAACCTTAAAATACTCATCCTCATACAGAAGATACCCATCATCTGGTACACCCTTTCTCTCAACACCAGGATCTTCAGAGCCAAAGGAAAGCAAAGCGGGGTCTTGAATGACAAAACCAAAGTAGACATCATCACTGCCAGCCACCACATCGGTTACCCGCCGCGTAAACTTTAACTTTCCGCCGTCACGCACCCCTTGATACGCTATAAGAGACACGGTCGGCAACGAAGAGCCACGCGTCTGCGCCGCATCGCTCAATCTTGCAAGACCAACGGACACCCTGGCATCTCTGCTTCGAATCCGATACTTACCCACACCATCCTGCAGTGAGCAAATAACATCCCCAGAGCGACCAGCAATGGTCTCCACCGTAATATCAGCAAAAAATCCGCCAGAACCACCCTGAATGGTGAGTACCTCATCCTGGGAATCCAAGTAGCGCTTATCTTTCACAACAGCATCCGTGCTGGTCGCACATGAATAATACACCTGCAACGAACCAGTGAAAAAGTTCTGGTTTGCAGAAACACGAAAAACGGCATCCGCACCACTAGCAATACGCGATTCAAGCGCGGTGATGGAAATAGACGGCGAATCATCTGAAGATGTATCACACGACGGTCTATCACAAAGTGGTGGTGACGAGCCACCAACAACAGTAACTGCCGCAGAAGAGGAGGGGCCAACAACATAAGTTGCAGGAACAGCCGTATCTGCAACAACGGTACAACGAACAGAGCCAGTAACATCAGGGTTTCGCTCCAAGGTAATCGTATCGCTGTTGGTAGAAAGCGTGCGAGAAGATGGCAAAGCAACAGAAACTAAAGAAGTTGCCCGCTGCCCAGTATCTACGAACTGCCGACACCGCAAAGCAACTGCAATTGGTGTCTCTGGAGTGTACACAGAGCCATTTTTGGTGAGGGTGATGCGAAAAGACGGCTGAACACTGCTCCGCACACCTATTTGCCCAGGGGCTAAAGCAAAAATGGTAACGACTGGCAGATCACTTCCAGTAGCAACATCACTTCCAGTGCCACCCTCCGGAATCGTAACTTTTGGGAGACCTGACGGTGGAAAAGGAGGGGGGAGGTTGAGGTCGCCAAGACCGGTGAGAGGGAGATTAAGGGTGCCGAGGAGAGCGCTGAGATCAGACGGAGGAAGGTTCAAACTGCCAAGGAGGGTGCCGAGGTTAGATGGGGAAAGGTTGAGGGCACCAACAAGTGTCGCAAGGTTAGACGGAGGGAGATTCAAACTGCCGAGGAGGATGCCGAGATTGGTGGGAGGGAGATCTAAGTCACGCAAGACGAGTAGCAGGTCATCCTGACCTAAATCAAAGGAAACATCAGAAAAGACAGATGATAAACTGCCATCAAGGACTGCATTATAGGAAGACAGAGAATCCGGCGTATGCAATACCACATGTGCCTCCGTCAACAATTGCAAAACCGCAACACTGTCACCATACTGCCCGAGAGAATACTGACTGATGAGATCTTTATAGGCGGCAGCAACCTCCTGCTGAGTAACAGCACCTCTGTCTAAGCCAAAAACTGCATAGTAAAAAGGAAACGAACCAGCGGCACCGTCGGCAAGCCATGCATCATATAAAGATCGACCCTTGGTGTTGGTAAGCAGGAGATACCCCTCAGTAAAAAGACGGAGGACATCCTTATTGTCACAAGAAAGGTTGGAAGAGTAGGTATCCAGCAACGCCTGATACGCATCAGAAAGATCCTTCTGAGTGAAAGTATCCGAAGATAACCCAAACAAAGCATAATAGAGGGGAAATGGACTAGAATCATCACCATCAAGCCATGAAAAATACATCACCCGCGCAACAGGATTCCGTAAAACCAAACAGGCCTCGGCAAGTTGACGAAAAGTATCAGGGTCATCAACACGCGTATCAATACTACAGTTAGTAAACAAATCCCGACACACATCCCCAACACCATCAATACAAGAATCACGATCCAAACCAAGTAACGAGCAGTAATCACCACCCTTCCCACGCGGCAATCCTCTAAGCAAAACCTGCTCCGCATCAACAGATAAGACGGGTCCGTCACCAACGATAGCGACAGTATCTTCTTTCAAGGCAGTATCAATCTCAACAGACCTGCTACGCAAAAAATAAAACACACCGCCAACAGCAACAGCAACAACGGTACCACCAATAATAGCAATGGTGGCAAAACCCCTGCTCTGAGTATCAGAAGAAAACATACCTTCAGTATAACCAGAATTTTAACGCTATTACGGCTGCTGCCCTAATAATTGAACAACCTGATTAACCGCAAAATGAAAGTCATTGGTAGAATCATCAGTGTCTGCATCAGCACCCTCAAACAGCTCTCCGGCACTAACCAACCGCAACGCATAAAAGAAATTTTCGGTGGTAGCAGTGGTGAGAGCAATCGTTAACGCCTCACACAAATAGGTAACACGCTCAAGCACGAGGTGATACGGCACATACACATCACGGGGAACCTCTCTCGAAAGGGTTCGTAAAGTATAATCACAAGATACACGAGCTTGCTGCGCTTGCTGTGCCGCTGAAGCATTTTTAGAGAAAACATCAAAAACAAGAACATCAATGGGTTTTTCCACATCAGAAAACCGACGCATTGCCGAAACAAAACGATGTAAAACCATGTGCCGGGAAACAGTATCGTCAACCGACAAGGAGACAGTGGGGAGACCTTTTTTTTCAACAATCGCAAGGAAATACTTCACTGACTCATCAACAAACTGATTACGCTCCTTTGGAGTAACCGAAACAGGTCCATCAATAGAAAAAAGGAATCGCTGAATAATCTCCTCAGTAAAATCACCTGGACCACTATAAAGCAACGCATCGGCAGTATTCCGCTCTGCCTGGACAATATCCTTATCATACGGAAAAGATTCTGCATTTAAAGAATCAGAATCGGTAATCTCCTCAAGCCAATTCGGCACACCATCACCATCACTATCCATCTTGCCAGACAATACGACATGGGTCTCAAGACGAACACCCAACGCAGAATCGTCAGAACGAAAAAGCAAAAAGAAGGAGGTCAGAAACAAGGAAACGAGTAATACACCAACAGCAATAAAAAGGGTTCGCCTCATACTACTCATGCTACCATACCAGTAACCATGAACAAGAAAAATAAAATAAAAGGTGCCAGAGTAACGCTTGCAGCGTTAGTGCTGGCAACTGGCATGTTCGCAGCACCAGCCACACATGCCCTCTTCACGCAACCAGATGGCGGAATGATCGCACTCTCCATACCATGCATTTCATCGATGGGTCCTGGTCTATGGACAATGAAAGCAAACAGTGCGGTACCGGTTGTGTATCTCTACCCAAGCCGAGCTATGCGAAAAAACTATTTACCACCCACAACCGGAATAACAACACTCGGACTCATAAGCACATTCATCATTGACTGCACCACAACAACAATCCCACCAATGACACTCGCCGGCAGATTGAGCATACTATACGGCACCGCTATTGGCTTATAACCCCCGACCAAAATCACCTATCCCCGAGAAACTGCACTTCCTGTTTCCACACATCGTTAATCCGAGAGAATATATACACAGACCCTGCATCAAGATTCCTACGGTACGCACCAATAATCATCAACATATCATACACTGAAACAGCACTACCAAAGTAATCCTGCAACGCCCCATCATCGGCAACAATCTTTTTCCGCTGAGCACCACCCGCGCTGAAAATATATGCAGAGCCGGCATGCTCAACGGTACCGGGATCTTCTTTCTCCGCACCAACAACCAAAGCGTGCTCACTCAAAGCAACAGCAGACCCAAAATGATCATAAAAATCCTTATCATGCGCACTGACCTTCCTTTGCTCACCACCACTCAACACATACACTGATCCGGAAAAAGTGTCATGCTGATTTGCACCGACGGCAACTCTGGTACCAGTTGGACAGTGGGTACCGACTCCGGTGCAAATGCGAACCGGCGGTTTACCACTACAATAAATACTTCGACAACTACAGGTCTGACCCACAACGCAGATGCCATCGGTATTCGGTATCTTTGCGCCGCAACGAATCTCGGAAGCATCTTGGCAGGGCGGCAAATACCACCGTGCTCGGCGGGAGGCACACGGCGTACAATATCGAGGATCACAACACGGTTTCGGCTTACACACACCAGCAACAATATCACACCTCCCACCACCACAAATCTTTCCGTGTGATTCCGGAGGAGGTCCGACGCACGGACTACCGCTGCAGGAAGGTGCAGGATTGGCACAAGCCGCCTTCTCCACTGTCCCACACGACAACTCATCTGGCATCGGCACAGCACGCCATCTGCCGTCAACCGGAACACAGCAACTGTTGCCACCACAATTCTCTCCGACCATTGCTACCGCATGCCCAAACCGGCTATCTGACTGCCGATCGTCCGCCATAACTCTCTCCTGCTGCTTCCAAGTGGTACCACCTACAGGTCTGGAAAACAGGTATACCGAACCGGCACCGAACCGAGGAGTAGGGTGATAGTGAGGTGCGCCGACACCAACAGTGTTACCACGCACAGCAACCGAATAACCAAACTCATGACTGACAGCCCTATCACTCGCAAGCAGTTTCGCTTGCCGACTCCACGAATCACCGGAACGAGTAAACACATACACTGACCCAGCATTCCTGTGAGCATCAGGGTCTTCAAGAGGTGTGCCGACAACGACAGTTGCCCCATCCACAGCAACAGCAGACCCAAATCGATCCCCAATCCACCCATCGCGCGCAGTTACTTTATTCCGCTGAACCCACCGCACCTCCTCATCCTCAAAAACTCGCATAAAGATATATACAGAACCGGTATCTTTATCATCTCCGGGCGCACCCACTACCAATATATCCTCATCCATCGAGACAGCATACCCAAACTGATCGCCATCCTGTCCATCACTCGCAACAAGACGCTCCTGCAACCGCCACTGTATTTCCCCTGATGCATCCTCATGCCGAATATACACAGACACTGACCCGTTGCCAACAGCATACGCACCAACAGCAGCTGTTTGTACCCTCTTCCGGCACCGCAACTTATGCCAGTTACACGCGGTACACAACCAGTCACACTCAACACATGACCGACATACACCCAAATTCTGAGCACAAGCCGGATCGCAGCACCGCTCAATGCCACACGGACGCAGTGGAAGATCTCCGGCAACGGCAACAGCATACCCAAAACGGCTACCTAACGGTCTTAACGGCGAGATAGATTGCCGCGGCAGCGTATCCTGTGTATCTTGCCCTGACGACACACCTTGACCACTCCGGTCACGCAACACACCACAACTGTTAACTACTGCTATCCAAACGCCATTGCTACAGGTGTACCGACAAGTACCAACCCATCCAGCAGGGCAAGTACCGGTGCTGGTGGTACCATTATCTACGCGAGGGAGACGGCAGTAAGCAATGGTGGTGGCAGAACAGCGAAGATCAGTAACCGTGGCACGAGTACAGTAAGTTCCATCAAAAGAATAGCCATCATCACAGCGAACACACCAATCAGAGCTATACCCTTGATTAATACCACCACAACGCCACCGCTCTCCTCGGGGAATATACGAGGGATCATGCTGTACAGGAGTGC
>MKWU01007704.1_pt1 | contig 10108 bp, 5 predicted proteins | sample 809101 | NCBI WGS metagenome assembly MKWU01 (sample SAMN05860141, study PRJNA318959) | sponge metagenome | host: Aplysina aerophoba | place: Slovenia: Piran, Adriatic Sea, Gulf of Piran | collected 2013-05-07
GCTGAGTGAAGATCGAAAGGCGGCGGCAGCTTTTTACACGCAGCCGGCCACGGCCGAACTTCTGGCGAGTCTGACGATTGCGCCGTCAATGCTCACGGCGAAGGAGTGGGCGGATCCAGACCTTTTCTGGAAGCGGTGTCTGAGTGATTTGGCTTGCGGGACCGGTACACTTCTGCGTGCGGGTTACCATCGGGTGGCCACGCTTCACGAGCATGCGGGGGGCAACATGGAGAGTCTTCGGGATTTACACGCAGCGGCGATGGAGGGTGGATTGATTGGTGCAGATGTAAGCCCGATTGCGGCGCACCTGACCACCTCTTCCTTGGCCGCATTGGGCTATGGGGATCCGTATGGAGATACGCAGATTGGTTGGGTGAATGTTGGCGGGGAAAAAGGTCAGACAGGATCGTTGGAATATTTTGCTGCTCAGCAGGTGGTGGATTTGTTCAATGTTGGTGCAGGCAGATCTATGGGAAACGGCAATGGTGTGGAGAATTCTGTCAGTGTGCCGGATATTTCGATGGATTGGATTCTGATGAATCCACCCTATTCGCGAACGCGGGGTGGTCAGAGTGTTTTTGACATTGCGGGTTTATCGCGTGCTGAACGCAAGGCATGCCAGCAGCGCTGGAAGTTTTTAGTGAGGGAAGCGCCGGTGAATAATCGGGCGGGATTGGCGGCTTCGTTTCTTGCCTTGGCGCGCCAGAAATGCAAGCCGGGCGGGCGGGTTGGGTTTGTGCTACCGTTGTCGGCGGCATTTGCGGAATCCTGGACTGTGACGCGGCGGCTGATTGAGCGGGCGTTTGAGGACATTGTGGTTATCGCTGTGGCGAGTGGTCAGGCTTTGGGGAAGCAGGCACTTTCAGCCGACACGGGGATGGAGGAGATGCTATTTATCGGGACCAAGCGGGCAACGAATCACCGCATGGATGAAACGCTTTCGGCAGCGGTGCATTGTGTGACATTGCGGGCACCTGTTTTACGGGCGGGAGAGGCCGGTGAGATTGCCCGATCAATCCGTTCTGCGATCAGAGAAGCCAAAGCTTCTGGGAGCAGCTATGCTGTCCGGGTAGGCGATGATGAGATCGGGCAGATGTGTACGTTTACGACCCGGGCAGATGGAGCGCCTTGGAGCCCTCTGGGTGTTTTGCACGCCGACCTTGCATTGGCAGCGAATGCACTTCTGGGAGGCACTATTCACTTGAACGGTCAGGTCATCCCCATTGGTGTGCAGATATCTTCGATTGGAGAGCTTTTCGAGGTTGGTCCAACACACCACCTGATAGGTCATTTGTCAGGTCGAAATCCAATTGGTGCTTTTGAATTCGTACCAGTATTCAATTCAGTGAATGCAATTGGTTCTAATCGCGCGCTCTGGAGAGCCGACAGCCGCACGCAGAAGCAACTTCTTGTATCACTGACACACAAGGGGATGTCTCCTGCCGGTGTGGGGTCGGAGGCGAAGCGGAAAGCGATGCATGCGTCTCGCAGTACACTGTTCTATGCACGAAATATGCGCTGGACCTCCCAGTCGCTATTGGCCGCAGTAACAACGTACCCGGGCATGGGTGGTCGGGCTTGGACCTCGCTTCAGCACCAGGATGAGCGCGTACGCAAAGCATTTGCCCTGTGGGCCAATTCTACGCTGGGCTTCCTGGTTCACTGGACACAGGGTCAACGAACACAGAGTGGGCGGTCAACGACACAAGTGAAAGCATTGTCAGGTATTCCCTGTCCGCAACTGGACCAGATACCAACGAACCGTTTAGATCAAGCTGCTGCTGCATTTGATGAACTGTCCACACAGTCATTACTCCCGGCCTGTCAGTCCCATGCAGATGATGTGCGAAAGAAAATTGATCATGCTGTCCTTGAGATGCTCAATCTGGCCGGTGGTGCTGCTCCCGCAATCATAGACACATTGCGCTGGCTCTGGTGCAATGAACCCTCGGTCCATGGACAAAACAGAAAAGCACTCCACCGCCTGAAGCGGAGATGAATGCTTGGTGGTCAATCAGCATACAAGGCAGTTGACTACAGAAAGGTCCACACTGGCGGGCCGATCTGACTTGAGGGTCGTAGAAGTCAGTGCATACTTTCCCACTGCGCTTCTTGCAAAAATCTGATTTCAAGATGAAATCTACTATGCCAGGTGGTCAATAGTTAGGCCTGGGTTTAAGGGGCAGCCGTCCACGCCAGTACATAATCAGCAGAAATCCAGCGGCCATTCCACCTAAATGCGCCAGGTTTGCCACACCAGGCTGAAGATCGGTCGTTGCGAAAATAAGCTGCAGTAAGCCATACCCAATCACAAAATACTTAGCCTTCATTGGGATCGGCGGAAAAAGTAGCATAATACGCTGTTCTGGAAACATCATGCCAAAGGCAAGAAGTATTCCAAATACGCCGCCCGATGCGCCGATTGTAGGCCAGACCGCCCCCGAGAAATAAGTAGCGGCAAGTTGAACAAAGCCGGCCCCAATCACACAGGCGAAATAATAGATCGAAAAGCGTCGGGAACCCCATGTATTCTCAATCTGAGCGCCAAACATCCACAGCGCAAACATATTGAACAATATGTGCGAGATCCCCCCGTGAAGAAAACTATACGTTGCAAGTTGATACACCTGGAATCCATTCCCAAGCGGCCACAACGCAAACCATCCCACAAGTGGAAAAATATTGACAATCTGGGCAAGAAAAACCAGCCCGTTTATGATTAACAGGTTCTTGATGACGGGCGGAAATGCGCCGTAACCACCTAAACCACCATATGGGGAGTACATCATCCCAGATATCTATACCCGTCTCCTTATAGCACTTGTAATACCATTTGGTTGCAATGCTCACGAAGAAGCTACCGATAACAATTGCTCTATCCACCTATCAGGTTCGATCAGCCCTAGCGCGGTAGCGACCCGTGTTTCCCCGCGCTCCCGCGCAAATACTGGACACGCGTACTAACGTACCTGGCTCCTCCCTCGGGTTGGACTGTGTGCGTGACTATGTTTAGCGCCAATTACATTTTTCACCGGTGATACTTAAAAATTCTCTTGAGGGAGAGCGCGTACAACGAGGCGGAGCACCGAACTGCGAAGCCGGAAAAGAATATGTCCATCCTACTCCAGCAGCCGCGAAGCCTTCATACGACCTGGGTTCCGACCACGGCCCCAAGCACCCACAAAACTAGGCTGTGCACACACAATCCTCCCAAGAGTCCGACGACTCTTGTCTTCGTTGGCAAATACCGTGGGCTACTCTGCGGAAAGGTCTCTGCAAAGAGTGGTAAGAATTCCAGGATGGGCTTGCATACTTAGTGCTTGCCAGAGAATAGGCCATTTTCGCGATTCTTGCTATACTCATAACAATCTGGGCCCGTAATTGTGGCGTCGTTGGTGGCGTTTCGGGGGAATTAGGTGCCTTTCGGCTTGCTGAACGGTCACGGGAAGACATTTTTCGCTCTCCGATGCAGCTGGGACGCGACCATGCGTTCCAACCCGAGCTACGTCTGCCTTTCCGCTTATGGCGGAGCCTGTCCAAATTCCTTCGGTAGGATTACGAGCGGCGCTACGCCGCTCGTTTTCGGGCCTGATGCCAGCGCCTGAGCCGCTCCTCTTTCCGCTTCAACTGCAAGCCAAGACGATGCATGTTGGCCGCAACCACAGAGAGCGCCACCGTGCGACCAAACCCTTCCTTACCATGCGTACGCACCAAGTCCAGTCCGCGCTGGTTCAAATTGTTGATCGCGGATTCTACGGCCGGATGCTGACGACGACCCTCCACAAAGTCCGGGACGGATGCGCGCGCCTTGTCCGCATGACTTAAACGACCCCGCTTCGGCATGATCACCAGTTCCAAAATTTGCTCCAATGCGCGCCGGTTGTGTTCCGATGAATACCCCGTATCCATACTGCACAAAGTCAGGGACGGGTACAGCGTCTTGGCCTCCCGTAAAAAATTCACGATCATCGACGAATCTACCCCCTTGTAGAGCACCTGGTAGTGAAGAATGTACTGATGCTGGTCCTCCAAAACGCAGACCGGGAGTCCCAACTCCGCCTGTACCCCCGCCTTACCTTTGCTGATCCAACGCGTATGCGGCTCGTGAACCGAGAAAATCTTCTCCGAATGCGGAATCTTTTCGCCCCTGAGCAACCGCCGATCCACCTGATCGATCAGTTTCAAGCTGCATCCCAGGTAGTGCAGCCACGCATCACTGCAATCTACCCCCAACCTCCGCTGCGAAGCCAACGCCTTCTTCACCAGCTTTCTGCAGTGGCGCAGATATTTGCGCACCCGATCACGACGATGCCAGCCCCGTGACCTGCGTACCCCTTGAAACAAACGATCGAGCCGCTTTGCCCAATCGGACGCCTTGCGCCAGCCCGGCATGCCGTGCGCACGGCTCATACGTGCGGACTCCCGAAGCAAACAACCCACCGCATCGCTTAGCAGACTGACATCGGTTGGCCAATGAACATGCGTCTTCGTCACCGCTGAATCCACCCTGCACCGTAACCCTTCCTGCCGGGCCTTTTTCGTCAGTCCCGCGTGCCCATGCACCACCACGACCTCGTTGATCTTTCCCAGTAACTCCTCCGATAACAAACTCACATTGTCTATGATGGTCTGTACATGGTATGCTGGTTCCGCTCCCTTGCGCCAACCACCATGCCCAAGCATCTGGCGCAGTAGCTTGTCGTAGTTCGCCATATGCGTCAGTCGATCGAAATCGCAATTAAGGGCCTGCTTCATCATCCCTAGAACGAAAATTCTCCACAGATCCATCCCACGGCGGCCCAATTTGTGACTGACCCCCGAAGCTACGCCCCCTTCCAAAAGCGCGAAAACCTTCGCTCGCGTCTTTGCATTCTTGTAAATCGAAAGCAAACCACGCAATACCACCGGAATGTCATCCCGGCTTCGGGGAGAAAACTCGATCTCTTCAATCGGGACCTGCCCGAACGCGCGTTGGGCTTCCATTACTACACGCATGGCAACAAAGGGGCGAATGTACACGCTTAAACGCCCAAATCAGACCTCCTACCCCAAAATTACCGCCAGATTCGCAAATTCATTCAACCTCCTGCGCTGACGACGCCTATGCGATGAGAGCCCCAAATACACACTAAATCCTGACCAAATCCACCAAAAATGACCAAATCTACCCCAAATACCCGAATTCATCGTATAAATCCCACGACCAAAATCATTTTCTGGCAAGCACTAACTAAGCAACACGAAAACCATTGTTAAGTGCCTTTAACAGTCGCAGGGCGGGGCTCGCCTAATGCCATGGAAACAGAGTTTAATGATTTATGTATAATGCATTATGCGACATTATAATTCATTAAAAATACAAAATGAAATCACTTTCAATCTCAACTCTTCCTGTCACTGCTCGAAAAGCCTTAGCAAAACTAGGTGCCGACATTGCTGTAGCACGTAAGAAACGACGTATTTCAACGGTCTCCATGGCTGAACGCGCTTTCTTGAGTCGCAGCACACTCGCTCGGATAGAAAAAGGGGATCCATCGGTTTCGATGGGTGCCTACCTCTCCGTGTTGGCGATCTTGGGGCTGGTCAAGCAGTTCGGGCAGGTTGCTGATCGCACTAATGACACGCTCGGCTTAGATCTGGACGAAGACCGACTTCCAAAGCGCATCAGACCTGGAAGTCAAATAAGGATAAGACCATGAATGAAGTCATCGAAGTCCATGTGAAATTTGGTGGGAAGACACATCTTGTAGGCCACCTCCGCTATCTTGGAAAAGCCCACCGTAAAAGTTCACTGTTTGAGTACACAGACTCTTGGCTATCCTATCGTGAGGCTTTTGCACTTGACCCCGCGAACTTACAACTGACCACACGGCAACATTATTGGACTTCGGAAAAAACTGCACTACCAGGTGCAATCCGAGACTGTGCACCTGACCGCTGGGGGCGGCAACTGGTTCGTCGTGCACTCCAAAAGATGGGCCACGCCAGAAGGCTCTCGGAGCTTGATTATTTGCTGGCAATAAACGACTACACCAGAGTTGGTGCTCTTCGCTTTATGCGCGATGGCGAGTCTTATTTTTGTCGCAACATTGGACAACGTACTGTGCCTCCGTTGATATCCCTCCCTGCTCTGTTGAATGCTGCGATGGCCATTCAAGCGAATACAGAATCGGCGGAAGACCTGAGACTTCTGCTCAATGAAGGCTCTCCGCTTGGTGGAGCCCGCCCAAAATCAGCCGCTATCAACAGCGAGGGATCTCTGGCCATCGCTAAGTTCCCCAAACCAGATGACGACTACAGCATCCCGCATGGAGAAATTCTTGCACTCAAACTTGCAGACAAAGCAGGAATTAATGCTGCTAAAGGCACCCTTCAAATGGTTAGGGATCTACCCATTGCCCTAATCCAAAGATTTGATCGGGTTCGCGAAGAGCGTATCCCTTTCCTGTCCGCCATGAGCCTCTTGGGATTACAAGATGGTGACAATGCAACCTACACAGACATTGCAGAATGTATCCGCATGTATTCCATATCGCCGATAAACGATTTGCATGAACTCTGGCGACGGATTGTATTCGGCGTAATGATTAGCAACCTGGATGATCACCTGCGCAATCACGGCTTTCTATATGCGGGCAATAACCAATGGCGTTTATCACCTGCATATGATCTAAATCCAATGCCAAGGTACAAGAAAGCTCGCGAGTTGACTACATGGATTTCCGAGGAAGGTCCAGATGCCGATTTGGAACTCGCATATAGAGCAGCCCCCTATTTTGCACTCAAACCGGATACCGCGAAAAGTATTGCGGCTGAGGTTGCACTTGCTGTAAAAAACTGGCGCGAATCAGCACTGCGACTGGGTATGAGTAAAGCCGATATGGACATTTATGAGACTGCAATTTCTGTGAAAGTATAGGACATGCTTACTCCATGGCTACTTGACATTCCCAAAGTATAACTGTAATAGTCTTCAATGATTAACCGTCGAGTTCCCTTCAGAACCACTCAACCATCCAGAACGATGCCTATCAGGCTGTGGTACAGTCCATGAAATTCCTGAGTAATAAAATTCCGATTGATTTTCAAGATTGAACTATTCAGGAAGAGCGGATAAGTCAGGTTTTCTCATCATTTTGGGAGCAAAAAAGATTGAAGGTAGCCAATTGAGTAGCCCGTGTTACAAAATTTGTGCGTTCTCAGCCCATTAGAGATTGCAGATTTGTGGAGCAGACTTTATCCACCACAGGCTCCTGGGACAAGTAGATCCAGTCTGGCGAGTTTGTTGAGCATCCCCAGGTAGCGATCTGGCATAACAATAACAGAAAATGGAACGATCACCTTACTTTCATGGTGCAAAGGACTTATAGGCATCAACCAATAAAAAAGAAAGTCGCACGATAGCCTATCGTACGCTCGTACCACTCATGCCACGTAAAAAAACCAAACCGCGCTCACCTGCACGAAAAGGATATCGAGGATTTCTTCTCCGCGTTTTCCGCAAACCTGAGATCGCCCAGGCTGCCTTTGTTCTGAGTATCCCGACCATACCGGTCGTCCTTGGGTCGATTTTTCTATTCGTCTATATGCTGATTCTTTCCCTGGATACACCATCTTTGCGGGAAATCGAAAACCCTGAACTGTCGTACGCAAGCGTAGCTTACACAGCAGACGGTGAAGAACTGGCTCGCTACGGACTGGAGAATCGTTCCTGGATTACATATGATTCGATTTCTGTACACGTGCGTAATGCGTTGATTGCAACCGAAGATCACCGCTTCTACGATCACTGGGGTATCAACCTTTTTCGCACAGCTTCGGCAGTTACCCAATCTATTCTTGGAGAGCTTGGACTTCCCTTTGAGCGTCAAGGCGGTTCAACTATCACACAACAGCTAGCGCGTAATATCTATAACGAGCAGATTGGATTTGAAGTCAGTGTGAGGCGCAAACTCAAAGAGATGGTTACAGCGGTACGACTGGAGCAGCTCTATGCTAAGGACGAGATCGCCGAGATGTATTTAAATACTGTTCCCTTCCTTTATAATGCCTATGGAATTGAAGCTGCCGCACGGACTTATTTCAGAAAATCAGCTACCGACCTGGATATATTGGAAAGTGCAACGCTGATTGGATTGCTCAAAGGGACCTATCGCTATGATCCAGTGCGAAACCCAGAACAATCACAGGCACGCCGTAATACAGTCCTGTACCGTATGGTCTCCCAAGATTTTCTGAACCGGGAGGACTATGAGGCAATCAGGGATTCCTCCACGGTCACTAATATCCGAACGGCAGATGTTACGGACAGCTTTGCTCCACATTTCGCTGAACAGGTGCGTCAATGGCTTACAAAATGGGGGCACGAAAATGGTCAAGACATATATGCCACTGGCCTAAGGATCGAGACCACACTCGACTCAAGAATGCAATCTATGGCTCAGGAAGCTGCCAGGGGCACCTTGGATTCCCTACAGGCCGTGGTTAACTGCGAGTGGAGTGCCCCCCGAAGCCCAAGATTAGACTGGGGAACAGATATGAAAAAGTACATGAATGACCCCTGTCACACAGACCCCGAAAATCGTTGGGCATGGTTCTGGGAACGCTACAACTCCTCAGATCTGAATACCTATATCGGAGAAACACCCAGGTACAAAACACTTCGGAGTCAGGGAATGACTTCGCAGGAAGCATTACGTGAACTGAAAAGCAATCCAGAATTTATTGACTCGCTCAAGGTTGCTAAAAGTCGACTGGAGGTCGGATTCGTTGCAATGGACCCTAGAGATGGGCACATAAAGGCCTGGATTGGTGGTCGAGCTCTTGAAAAAGACTGGTATGACCACGTCAACGTCGCAAAAAGACAGCCTGGTTCGACTTTTAAACCATTCACCTATGCAGTTGCTATCGACAGTGACTACTCACCTGAGAAGATGTACAAAGACTCGGTCTACCAATATGTGGATGAGTCTACAGGGATAGTTTGGAGTCCAAGTAATTATGGGAATGCGGTTTCTGGAGATAGTGTTAGTATGAGGGAAGGACTGGCAAAATCTTTAAATACAGTCACTGCACAGATCATTCAGAATATTAATCCGCTGAATGTGGCCAACCTCGCTAATAATATGGGGATCAACAGCAGGTTAGACCCGGTTCGTTCACTGGCCTTAGGAACGAGCGAAGTTACACTGCTTGAACTGGCGGTCGCGTACAGTACCTTTGCCAATCAGGGATTTCTAAACGAACCCATAATGGTTACTAGAATACTTGACGAGGATGGGACTGTATTGTACGAACATCAATCTATTCGAGAAGAAAGGCTCTCCGAGCAAACTGCTGCTACCATCACAGATATGCTTCGTGATGTGATCAACTATGGTACAGGCATCCGTATTAGAACCAGCTATGGCCTTGCCGGCTACGACTTTGCCGGCAAGACTGGAACAACACAAGGTCGTACCGATCAGCGGACCGGAGTCAGGAATGGGGGTGGAGACGGCTGGTTCATGCTGATGCATCCAGAGTTGGTTAGCGGTGCATGGGTCGGCTTCAATGATCGACGCATGACCTTTCGCTCCAGCTATTGGGGGCAGGGGGCACACAACGCGCTGTTTGTGGTAGGTGAATTCATGACGCATGTGACCAAAAGTGAGGAGCCAATAATCAGCGTAAACAGTTACTTTCCCGATCCTCCACCCAGTCGGACATCCAGAAATAAGTCTGATCCGGCAGATCGCGTGACATGGTAATATCACACCGTGCCATACCCCTACCGACCATCCAAATGCATCTCAACATTCTCTGGAATAAGCCCCGAGATTAAGAGGATCCCCAGACGCCGAAACCAGACCAATGGGCCGAAATACGGCCAAAAACCTACCGAAGGACACTACAGAAACACGCTAAACCGACCAATAGCTAATGATTGTCCAGCGACAATTAAAACTTTCTCCAGCGACAATTAAAAGTTTCCTCTCAGTTCCATGGGACGAATGGAGTTTTCGTGCGTGTGAACGCGCGAATCATTCTCCATTTAGTCTCTCTGCAATGATCACTGATCAGCAAGCAAAACTTTTAGTCAAGTTGGTAAACAAGGACAAAATGTCAG
>MKWU01007705.1_pt1 | contig 10105 bp, 9 predicted proteins | sample 809101 | NCBI WGS metagenome assembly MKWU01 (sample SAMN05860141, study PRJNA318959) | sponge metagenome | host: Aplysina aerophoba | place: Slovenia: Piran, Adriatic Sea, Gulf of Piran | collected 2013-05-07
CGATGAAGCGTTTTGCAAAGCTAGACAGCGATTCCATGTAGCGTCGCTGTCCTTCTGCATAGATCGTGTCAAACGCCAGAGATGACTTTCCAGAACCGGATAAACCGGTGACGACAATCAGTTGATCACGGGGAAGCGTGACATCAATGTTCTTTAAGTTGTGGACTCGCGTTCCCAAGACTTCGATCGTAGTGCGAATTCCGTTGTTCGGAACGCCGTCTGTTCTGTTTACAGATTGGTCTGGTTGTTCGAGTGTTGCGCTTTTCATGAGCATCTAGAAGATGAAGAACGCGAGTTCTTCAACTTCATTCTGACTATGGACGGTTAGTTTTGTAGGTGTGGAAGCCTTTTCGATAATTCCTTGATCTGACAGCCATTCACAAGCAAGAATGACATGGCGAACGTTGTAGTTTCGACTGAAATAGTGGTTGATTTGAGTCACCGATTGAGGTTCTCCGCCGGTGGACTTGAGATAATCCAGTAAAGGTGCAAATAAATCTCTTGTATGGTCGATCATCCAGCTCTCGAACGCATCCAGTGCCACGCCTAGTTTCTCTCGGTTGACTTCAGATAGCAATAGATCGGAATAAATCAGTTTGTAGAGTGCTGGGTTGAGTTCTAAGGCTCGGACCAGAGCTTCTCGATCCACCAGTTCATTAGCAAGACTCACCTCGACTTCCGCTAGTGCTCGAGCCATTTGCAGGATCCAGAGCGCGGTGTACTCCTTATCGTCCTTGACTTCGTACCACTTCCTGGCTTTGTACCAACACGCGACCGCGTGACTTGCAGAACCTAATACCTGAAGCTGGCGATCGCGTTTTCCAATCTTCTGAAGATCCTCAAGCATCGAGCTAATTGAAGGATCTCGACTGAATAGGAGTTTTGAGTGCGCAAACATTGAGTGACCAAAGGTGTTTCTAAAGGACGCGTCGAGCATGCGTTTGAATTCGCTACGAATTTGAACACTGGTATGGATGTTGACATCTTCATAAGACAGAGCGATGTCTGCTCGGATGTTCTTTTTATCATCGGTACTGATTAAATGCAGATCAATATCTGACTTATCCCATACTTCGTCGTAGGCTAGGCTACCACATAGGATCGCTGCGACGATGTGTCGATCCTCTTTGAGCTCATCCACGAGGTTATCTAACGCGCGGTGAAATCTCTCTGAAGTGGGATTTGGCATTTTGGGTGCTTGTTAGACCGAACAAATGGTCTTAGACAGACTTTGGTTAACCTAGTTTATCAGTCTTGTGTTTAACCTTGTTGATTTGAGATTGTGCGGTAGAACTGCTCTAACACGCCTTTGCGACGTCACTGAGACATCGTACTGTTACTTCCCATGCAGAAGCACTTTTCCTGTTCGATCTTCTGTGAGCTCGCCATCCTCGACATTAATCACGCCATTGACGATGGTTGCCTTATATCCGGTTGACTTTTGTAAGAAGCGAGGAGCACCTCCTGGAAAGTCGTGAACTAGATATGGGTATCCCTCGTTGAGGCTATTAAGATCGAAGACATTTACATCGGCTGCGTAGCCAACTTTCAACGAACCTCGGTTCTTCAAACCGATGACACGAGCCGGGCCAGAACTGAGTTTCTGTATCCCTTGTTCAATGCTGTAAATACCTCGGTCTCGCACCCAGTGTGAGAGAATAAAGGTAGGTGCACCACTATCCATGACTTGTGACACATGTGCTCCGGCATCAGTTAAACCGGGATAGACGTTTGGATGCGGCAGAAAATCCGATACAGCATCTAGGTTTCGGTTGTACATTCGCCAAGTGAACAGCCCCTTGCCTTGACTCTCTAATGTGAGTCGAATAAATGTCTCAGACCAATGTTCACCTGCATTTTCAGACAGTGCGAACAATGAATCACTAGGTTTTGCCAAATAGTTGGGTGTGTCTTCTGCTCCTAACCAGTAAGAATGATTTAGCCAGTGGCGAAGCAATCTATGGTCCTGTTGTTTTGCTTCCGCAATCAATTTTTGGCGGTTCTCAGTATCCTGTATGCGTCGCCAACGACCCTCAAAATCGTTCTCCGCGAGTTTCGCCCAATGCGTACCCAAATGGCGTCGTTGTCCCCAAATGTCAAGCGCTGGTACACTTGCCTGTAGACCGAATAAAAATCCGGTTCCTCGTGGAATGGTTAATGCACTTACATCGGCATCGACACCGTTCAGTTCATCGACAAATGCACAGCCTTCAGCTCCCGATGTGTTTTCTGAACCAACACCATAGGAGAACAAGATTCTCACCTTGGAGGTGTTTGCAAGTTTCTTGAGTAACTCATCGTTTTCTAGTTCGAGTCGATCAAAATCCAGTACGTTTTGCATTAAAGCATCGTGTGGACGGACTTTCTCTGCGATTCTGATCAATTCATCGTGGTGTGCAAAGGTTCCTGGAATCGACCTGCCATCAGGAAGGGTATGACTTGGAAATCGGTTTGTGGAAAAGCCGACCGCGCCGTCGGCAATTGATTGACCCACGATGTTCGCTATTTCTTGTTTCTCGTCGTCTGTAGCCTGTTCCTCCACAGCCCTTTCACCCATGACATAGAAACGGACTGCACAGTGGCCGACCATGCCTGCGACATTGAGGCCTGGACCTAGCGTGGCAATCGAATTCAGATACTCGCCATAGCTTTCCCAATCCCAAGGCAGACCTGACAGGATCGCATCCTTAGGAATGTCCTCAACCGTTTCCATCATGCCCGCAAGCAAATCTCGATCTTTGGGTTTGCAGGGAGCAAATGTAACCCCGCAATTTCCCATGAGAACAGTGGTGACTCCATGCCAGCAAACTGGTCGAAGTTGGGGATCCCAACCTATCTGTGCATCAAGATGAGTATGGAGATCGACAAATCCTGGCGTGACAAAATGACCGTCGGCGTTGATCTCACGTCTACCCCTTCCGGTTTCGCGACCGATTTCGCTAATCTGCTGGCCATCCACGGCCAAGTCGCCGGTAAATGGTGGATTCCCACTGCCATCAACGATCGTACCGTTACGAATAACTAGATCATGCATTAGATAGTCCCTTGAATTGATCTGAGAATTGATTTTCTGTTCGTCTTACAGAATGAATATCGTAAAGGAAAAGTTGCTCATTCGACCCAAAAAGCAATTAAAAGAGCTGTTCAATCCAAGGTCCGTCGACTAATGAAAAACAAGAATCTTCTTAGCAAAAATTCTGAATCTTTGCTAGCGTACTGGGAGAATTCAAATCAGAATGCACAATCAGCACTCGACCTGTTCCTAGCTTGGTTCGGGATCAACTCCAGCAATGAATCCCTGCAGTTGATCTGCCATCGTTCGGCAAGCCGTCGATTGAACTCTCGCTATGAACGGAACTGGTACAACAATGGCTGGGATGAAAGATGTCCCGGATGCCTCTGATGAGAGTTTTCCCACCGTAAGCGCGCGCTCAACATCCCAAACAGTGGCCTCGTAGTTCGACTCTCCGTCCCATGATAGAAAACCAAAACAAGCAGGGACACCGCTAGTAGCAATCGCACATTGCATGGTACCTGATTGATCAACTCTTTCCGTCTGACCATCGATCCAGACGATATAACGTAAACCGATATCTCGGATTCGTTTCAACAAGATCGGTGTCTCTAAGAAACTCAGGAGTTCTTCGGTTCGACGCGGTGCAGTCTTCGGTTCAAACCAAGGAAAGAATGAATCGAGAAAAGCCTGCGGTTGCACGACATTCAGGCTATTCACCCCTTGGGCAGTCTTCTCCGCGACACAATTCACGAAGTTCATTTCAGTCTCGTTGTTGGTCTGATGGAGCCGACCTAGGACGGCTATTGACTCGTGGTCACGAATAGCACTGTCCGCTTCACGAATTTGTTGGAGCGTCGTAGAGACACAACTGGATTGCGAGAGGAGCACAAGACCTATGAATAGCAAACCGAGTGTTTTCTGAATCATGCGGGAGTTACTCCTGATTTCGAGAATTTAACCAATTTCTTACTTTTGGTTCTTTCACTAAAAAGAACGAAATGGTCGCAACCGCGTCTCGGATTGCCCATTGGGATGCGTCTTGTAGCGCATGTGCAGAGACGTTGGAAAGAAATTGATAGTTTTGAGTATTGACTTCTCCATATGAGGCAAAACCCCACTTGTGAATTTCCTGTCCAGTAGGCGTGAACATCTCGATTGAGTAGCGAAGCCAAACTTCGTAGAGTTCAGTTCTAGTCTGCTGGGGAACAGAGATTTGTACCTCATGGATTTTTGGTACGAGTAATAAATCCAATCCAGGTGGCTGAGTGTCAAAGGATTGAATGGGCACGACCTCGTCGAACAGCGCTTCAAATGCAGTACGGAACAAGTGAGTCTGAGTTTGCCCGAGACCGATCTTAAAGGAACCGATTCCTTTCATTTTTTCGTTGAACTCGAAGTTCTCTAACTCTGGGGGATAGTAAACGCCGACGCTCAAAGGAAGGCTCTGAATCAGCGGTGTAGGGAGATCTGGTTCTAGTTGAATGGATGTCTGGGACCCGCAGCCCGCGACAAAGCAAACCACAGTTGCAACTAGACTCCAGTGAAAAACGACTTTCTTTGGTTTATTCAGCATGTCTTTTGGGTGGATCATCTGCGTATTCTCGACAATCCGACGAACGTACCGTTATTCCTGTAACTCAACTCTTTCATTAGTAGTGTAAACATGTAAACGCCCGTTGCTGTATATCCGGCATCAAAATAGACGGGAAATCCAACGGTGTGAATTCTTACGCGCCGATTATTGTTCTCATCCGCAACGTTTACAGCATCAATTCGGTCTACCACATCCTCCACCGATCGTCCCTGGAAATCGTCGCCAAACACGTAAATACTGATAAGTTTATCGGGATCATAGAAGTGTGAGATCGCGGTTTCGATTCCTTCTACTGGACTTGAATTTGAATAGATTTTCCAACCGCGAAGCCGATTAACTATTCGTTCTCTTAGTGCCGGAGTGTCGTCAATCCATTGGTGGCGAGTGTTTGTGAACATATAGTCACCCATGTCATTCATGATCTGAATGCCTTTTACTCTCGGATAGACATTTAGCACTTCCTCTACCTTAGCGACCACCTCAGCCCATGCACCTAATTGCATACTACCAGAAGTATCAATGACGAAAATAATGTATTCACTGTCGACGGTGATGCCGCCGATAGTGTTGTTATTACGCTTAAAACCAGTACCGAGCAGTCTCGCCATCTCATCGGTGAGTGATTGCCGCGCGATCAGCAGATCGTTGTGAATTTTTGCTTTAGCCGCGGAAAGTTCACTGATCGAGTCGTATTCCTCAATTAGTTCGTCCAGCCTTTTCTCCAGTGAGTCCAATTCGGGAATCAACTTGGCAAGATCTGCTTCAGAAGTATCCAGAACTTCCTCGAGTTCTATGGTCTCATCAAGTATTTCTTCAAGTATTTGTTCCTTTTCAGCAACTAGCTCCGAAAGATCATCCACCTGCTCAATCACATCAAGCGGCAGACTAATCTTGGTGATCATTAGTAAGAGGATGATTCCCCCAAAACCACAACAGATTACATCTAGGAAACTAAGACTCATCTCCTGGACCGGACGACGCATACCTATGGCCAATCAGCAGAAGGTGAGAGAATGGTGCCACCGGTGACATTCGAGAGGTTCCAATACGAGGCAGGTGTTAGCGGATCACCCTCAAGTGGAAACAGGATCACGTTTACGGGAATGCCTGACGGTAATTTGGCAATCGTTCGGTTAAAGATCTGAATTCGCTGGCGACCGGTAACTGTCGTGCGATTGGTGCTTCGGTTGTCCATGGTAGGCAATCCATCGACGATGAGGAATAGATTGTCGGGTAGGGGTTGCATGCCTCGAATCAAATCGAACAGTGCCGCAAGATTGGTCCCATCGGATGGGACGGTATCCCTCAGTTTTTCTAGTATGGATCTCAACGAAGCGCCATTGGATGCGTCGATCCAACGATTTGGACTTTCGATAAATTCCGCGGTTTCGTTGAATGTAACGACTTGAAGCTGACTTTGCAGCGGCACATTCGCCACTAACCACTCAACTGTACTTATGGCGCGTTGCCATTTCGGACTTTGTAACTGACGTTCGCGGTCCATATTCCGACGACGCAATATATTCACGATGCTGCTGTCCAACATGCTCGCTGAGGTATCCAGCGCAATGAGAATCTGATTGCCGCCCATAAACATTCCAGTCAAATATTGGCGATCTCCTTCGCCAATCACTTCGATCGTTGAACCACGAGCGGCTTGGTCCGCGTCTTGTTGGAGTGAGACTACGCGTTCTTTTCGCTCTTCGACTTCTGTATTCAATTCATCGATCTCTTCCTCGACTTCCTCAAGATTCTCCTGTTCTTCCGTGACTTCCTCTTCCTTGATATCGGACTCAGTTATCAACTCGTCGATGCGTTTTTCGGTTAAGGTAATTTCCTTCTTTAATGCTTCAATGAGCTGTTGAAGACGCGTGAGGTTTTCTTCGGCGGTGCGTACTTGATAGTCGAGTTGCCGAGACTCAGATTGCAATTCGGGCGAAGTCTGAATGGGATCTTCACTAGCTGGCTTGATCATCAGAAAGATGATTACGACGGCACCAAAGCCGCCAGTCATTACACTGAGAAATGGGAGAGTGAAATTGCTTATTTCGCGATTTCTAGCTCTAGCCATGCATTACCGAGATAAGTTTGTACTCGTATTGGTCAACACGAATTGATGTACCTAGCTCCAACTGTACTGCATCATCGACGGGCCGACCGTCTACGACCACCTTGATTTGAGGTTCTGGTTTGAGTATCCAGCACCCATCTTGCTTATCAATTGAGAACAAAGCTTGACTTGATTCTTCGCCAAAAGCTGTGTAACTTGCGTCTAGAGGATAGGCAATTTCACCGTAGAGAATGTGAGATGGCTCTTTAACTTCTGGCTCAACCTCTGTTTCACGAGCTAAGGGCTTAGCTTCTGGAACAACCTCCGGTATCTGTCGCCAGAACTGCCGTTCTTCCACCGAAAAGTCTTCTCGTACGGGAAATTGTGAGACTACATCGTTCGACCAGAGCTCGTTACAAACATGAAAGTTATGTCCCTGGCTCAATAGAAAGTTTTTAATCCCCGGTAGACTCGCCGTCAGTGTAGTGAGAACGATGCTTTCAGAATTTGTTAACCCATCTAACAACGAATGAAACAGTCCTTCAGACGCTTCAGCCAAGTCACTTCTGTTTATTACGATCTGTCTGGTTTCATCCCGATGTTCAATTTCTAGTGTGAGGATGTCAGATTCTTGGTTGATCTGAGTCAGAAGTTGCTCATACACCTGTTGTTCAGTGCTCCCAAACGTCCGCGGGTCAAAACGTGATTCAGACAAAGAGCGATTTGCTACCGTATTTATCCAGTTATTCACGAAGGAAACCAGCCCGACGCCGACGATCGAATTAGCGCTTTTTACCTCGAACCTATCACCATAATGCACAGTCGAGGCAGAGGTTCGATGCAATCCCATATCCAGAAATACAGCTTGATCGGGCACTTCTTGAACGGAGCTTGCGGCGAGAGCTGAATCGATAAAGTCAACTACAGTGATTTCTGCTGCTTGCAGAATTGAGAGCAACAAACTGACCTGGTCCATCGTCGTGTCGCTCGCGACGACGACCCAGACCGGATCGGAAGACTGTAGTGTTATTTCGCTACGAATTTGGAGCAAGTGCCGGTACAGTAGATCAGCCTGTGTAATCTCCAGTCTGCGATCTAAGGAGATTCGATCCTGATTGATTTTCTGGAGATATTGGGAGTGGCAGATCGCAGGGTCAATACGAAAATGAGCCATTGCTTCGCGTCCAAAGAGAAAGCGCTTGCCTTCAACTAATGCGATGGCGGGGTGTTGGTACCTTAGTTCCCCATCGTAGAACAGACGGATGTTGACATCATTCAGTTCGAGAACCCACACCTCAATTCACCTGCATATGCCGCACTAAGTTCTCGTCACACCAACTTTGAGTATCGATGACCAATTGCTCTTGCGCACGCTGTAACTGATGCACAAATAGCATGATGATAATGCTGACAACCAATGCAACGAAGGTAGAGTTAAACGCTACACCGAGACTTTCCGTAACTCCTGCAATGTCTCCCTGTACGGCAAGGTAGGCTTGGCTGAGTGCCTCTCCGATACCTCGAACCGTTCCGATAAATCCTATGGAAGGGATGGCCCATGCGATGTACCGGATCATCGAGAGTTCACTGTCCAGTTTATTGGCTTCGTTCTCACAGACCGAACGAATACTCTCAGACACATTATGAATGTTCTTGGTAGCTTCGAATCTCTGAAGCGCTACCAAAACTGTTCTAGGCAATAGCCTCGTGCTCATGGTTTCTGGCATGGATTGAATACGCCGCATATATCCGCGAGCATCGTCAGGCAATACACGCATTCCCTCACTTATGTTGATGAAATCCTGCTCCAGAATCTTTTTTTCAGACAGGTAATTCCATGCTTTGAGTCCCATGATCGCAAATGCCCAAAACATCAGGATGATGCACGTTTCCTGATAAATATCCCTCAATATCACCCAGACAGATTGTTCAGGTATGAATGGCTCGCTGGATGCTAGTCGTGCCGCGCGTTCTTCTAGGACTACCTCAGCATTAGGTCCGACGACGCTGATGTAGAAGACGTGCACGACAAACACACATACCACAAGGGCGACTAGCTGCGTCAGCAGGGAATTAGCAAGGCGTTTATTCATGGGGTATGGAGTTCCTTACAGTCTTAGATGTCGACTGGAAACGGTACGGCATAATCTTCGGAGATGTTCTCAGTCGGATCAAACGTATCTGGTGTATTAGAGGGTGTTTTGACTTCATCGGTTTCGCTGGGATCCGAGTCATCTTTGTTTACAGCCGGTTCATTGGATTTCGCATCAACATCAGCTACTTCGTCTGAAGTGCTGTCCTCGATCGTTTCTACATCGCTTTCATTTGAATCCTGCGCGAAAATCGACGTGGTTGCCAGTGTGACTAGAAATACGACAAGAAATTTCTTCATAGGTTATTCAGCATACCGCGCGACTCGAAATCCCAGATCTTCTTTGCCATCCTTACCATAGTCCCGAAAAGACAACCGCAGATCCGTTCTTGTACCGTGTTTCCAGCTCGAACCACGAATCACATGGTACTCTCCATCGTCAGGACCTAGTTCGTCCACTATCGAATTGGTAGCCGGAATACTATAGAAGTTGTGAATCCACTCAGCGACGTTACCTCCTAGATCGTAAATACCCTTATCGTTTGGATCAAAACTGCCGACAGGCGCAGATGCTATGAAATTGTCGTTGTAGTTGTAAATAATTCTGCCAACCACATGCTGTGCGGATCGATCTGCGTAATTTCCATGTCTTGCCGGCGGTGGTAGTGAATTGCCCCAGGGGAACAGTAAAAGTTCTTGTTCATTGTTCGTGGTTCGAGCTGCCCAAGCCCATTCCGCTTCGGTGGGATAGCGGTAACCCAGACTTGATTTATTGACCGATACGCTCCGGTCTTTTTCAATGATGTAAAACGGAGTCAGGCCTTCTTGAGTAGAAAGCCAATTAAGATATAGGACGCCTTCCCGCCAGCTGACATTTACAACTGGTTGTTCTTCTTTATCCAGTGTCTGGCCTTGGTGATCACCTGACTCATGTCCAGACGCGAATTGTCGAAAGTGCTGATTGGTCACTTCACGGGTACCCAAGTAGAAGAGTCTGGATAGGTTCGCAGTACGAAATGTCTCATTAGCTCGTCGACTGGGTTGTCTGCGAGATGCTCCCATTAATATCGGAGATGGTTGTAGAAGCATAATTTCCTGTCCGTCTGGAGTTGTTCGAACTTGCTTTAACGCTTCTAAACGGGCTTCTTCGAACGTCAGTAATCGAACCTTTACCTGCTGTGTGAAATCTGACTGAATGGTGACCTGCTTTTTAAAGCCAGCAAAGCCTTCCTTAACTATCTCGATCTCGTAATCATCAACTGGTAGTGTGAAATCTTGGTCGCTTTCGCCCACGATTGCGCCATTCAAATAGATGGTTGCATTCGTAGGCTGGGTCTTCACGGAAAGTTCACC
>MKWU01007706.1_pt1 | contig 10102 bp, 19 predicted proteins | sample 809101 | NCBI WGS metagenome assembly MKWU01 (sample SAMN05860141, study PRJNA318959) | sponge metagenome | host: Aplysina aerophoba | place: Slovenia: Piran, Adriatic Sea, Gulf of Piran | collected 2013-05-07
CTGGGACCGCATCCTTGAGCACGCCATCGCCTCTCACGAAGAAATGCCACCGCTCCGGACCGGAAAGCGCGGACGACAAAAGCGCCGCATCGGTCACAACCTCGCCCTCCGGCTCCAGAAGTACAAGGAGGGGTGCCTGCGCTTCCTCACCGATCCGCGAACCCCGTTCTCGAATAACGAGGCCGAGCGCGACCTCCGAATGGGCAAGCTGCGCCAGAAAATCTCAGGCGGCTTCCGCTCGATGCAAGGCGCCCGCGACTTCGCAAACCTGCGGTCCGTCATCGCAACCGCTCGAAAACAGCGCTGGAATGTCCTCGAAACCCTGGCGCACCCCGATCCAATCAAGCTGATCCCCGTACTGCGCCTCTGAAATCCTGCGCTGCTCCGGGAAAGCGCCGCCTGACCACTGGCTCGTCAGAACCATCAATCCATCACGTCCGAGTGCTCGGCAGAATCAGACCTGGGCAGTTACAGGTAATCAAGATCCTCCGCAAGGAGTTGGATGTCAAAATCAAGGCAACTAATTTCCCGAGCGCGGACTTTGAACGGGCCGTTCGCAAACTCAAGAAAAAGCGGTCTCGCCGCTGAAAGCCTGTTCCCGGAACGGTCTTGCCCGGCTCGAGCGCAAACCCTGCCGGGCGGGGGCCGGCCCGCATGGATTACCTCTGTTCTCCCTGCGGGCCGGCGTTCAAGCGCCAAACGAAGGAGGCGACACATGGACCCGTGGATATGGGTTGCAATCGGCGTCGGTGTCATCCTGATTGCGATTGTCGGGCGGAAGAAGGAACCGCCCGAGCGCAAAACACTCCCGCCGACAGAGCGCCAAATGGCCTATATCGAAATGCTCATGAGCGAACGGGACGTGCCGGCAGACCTACTCGAAAGCGACCCCGAAACCATCTCCGAAGCGAGTGCGCTGATTGACGCGCTCAAGGAATGTCCGCGCTACTAAGTAACCTGCGGGCCGGCACACCTTTAATGGAAAGGAGAAATCAAAATGAGTTTCCTTGATCCCTATCGTGAGGATGATCTTGTGCGCGCCGTTTGGAACAAGGGCGAGATTGCCTTGCTCTACGATGCCAACGAGTGGCGGAAAGATGCCTTCGGGTATTGGATTCAATTCTCCCAATATGGAAACCGCCACTCCGAATACGGATGGGAGATAGACCACATTATCCCGCAGTCCCAGGGCGGGTCGGACGATTTATCCAATCTTCGCCCGCTCTATTGGCGAGCGAATGTTACTCGGGGCGATTTGTCGTTTTTCTAGAAAGGAGCCGCTATGGCGAAGGTTCCCATTCCCTCTCGCGAATCAGTATCTCTGCTAGCGCGAGATCTAGAAGGCGCTTGGTCTCCGGTGAAATCCGTGGCTGTGGCACTGGTGTCAAACGAATTTGGCGAGGTCGCGATGGGGATGACTCTTCACACGGTCGAAGGTGGAGCACTGGGGAATGGCTACCGCGCGACCTTTTCTTTGTCGCCTCCGGCTGCGATGAAGCTTTCGCGAGACTTGCGGAAAGCCGTGCGGCAATACCTGGACAGCGGCGAAGAAACCAAACCACCGGGCTAGACATGGGGAAACCCTCTCGGCTATGTCACGCGCCGTGAGGGTTGCTTTCCCTGCCTTTTCCGCGCCTCGCCGGTTGCCGCCAGCGGGGCGCAGCCTTTTCTACCAGCCGAGGCGCTCCAGCCATAGAAGGATCGGCCGCTGCACCGCGAGGGGCAAGCGCCGCAGCAGTCGGTAGTGCCATGCGGTCTGCATGGTCCGGTAGGTGATGCTCGCTTCGCCGTCACGGTAGGTCCGCTTCATGACCGCGCCCCGCTGGGCAGGCCGTCGGCGATGAGGTCTCGGTAGCGCAGGCGCTTCCCGACCAAGCCGCCCGCCATGCGCTCCATCATGGTGATCGTGTCGAGCGGGCGGATATTGTGGCGGCCGGCAAATTCCCCGACATAGCGGTCAAGGTGCTTCTCGCTGAACTTGTGGAAGGTCCCCTGATAGCCGCGTTTCAGGCAGGCCCAGAAGCTCTCCATGCCGTTCGTATGCGCCATGTCGCGGACATATTCGCCGACCGAGTGATTGACGGCCTCATGCTCGAACTCGGGCATCCCGCGATAGGCGGCCGCCTCATCGGTGTAGAGGGTCGCGCCCCGCGCCACATTCTCCCGGACGAAGCCCTGTAGCGCGGTGGCGGTCGTCTGCGAAACACGCTGCGCGGTGACATGGTTCGTCGCCCGATCCCGGACGCCCGCGACCGCCGTCTTGCCCACGGTGCCCCGGCCGGTCAGCTCTTTTCGCTTCCGGTTGGACATGTTCTTGCGCTTGCCGCCGATATAGGTCTCGTCGGCCTCGACCGGGCCGGCGAACGGGTCCTCGCTGTTCATGAAGCCGGTGCGGATACGGTGGGCAAGGTGCCAGGCGCTCTTCTGCGTGATCTCAAGGTCCCGGTGAAGCTTCATGCTCGACACGCTCTTGAGGTTCGTCGCGACCAGATAGAGCGCGATCGCCCATGTCTGGTAGCCGAGGTTCGACGCCTGCATGACGGTCCCGGTGCGAACGCTGAACCGCTTCCCGCATTCCTTCTCGCGGCAGCGGTAGGGCATGGTCTTGTGCGCCGTGCCCGACTGCACATTGAACGAACCGCAATGCGGGCAGTGCGCGCCTTCCGGCCAGCGCCGTTCGGTGAACCATGCCTCGGCGGTCGCGTCGTCGGGAAACCGCTTCATGATCCCGATCAGCGAGATACCCTGTCTTTCAGACTTGCCCGGTGCTTTCACCATGAAACATCCCCTTACCTATGCAAGATAATATACAAAAGTGCCGGTCATTCGTCAACGCTTTTCGGCACTATTCGATATAATTCCCAAGATAATCGCTTTCAGCTTGGCGATCTGCTGCGCGGATCCTGTAGAGGAGGAAGTTGTCGTTCCACGCGGCGCGTTCAGGTTTGCTGCACATGGCGCCATTGCCCAGCTCGCGCCCGGCGATGCTGAGGACGAGCCTGCGCATAGGGGCGATGCATGCTTTTCGTCCTTGATGTCGCTCCTTCAGGGTCGATAGGGTACTTCCACTCTGCGAACCTGCCCTGTCAAGCGCCGCAAGCAGATCCCGGCCTTCAAAACGGCTCGCACCGCGGGGCCGGTCGTGCGTGGGAAGAACTCTCCTTCATTGTCCGAGCCGAAATGATCGGCGTGGCGCGCTATCCCCGGGACGACATGGGACGGCTTCAGGCGGCGCGCGATGGGAGAACCGGGCATATGGAACAGCATTGAGTCTGCCGTCATGCCCACCGAGGACGACATGTTAAGAATGATTTCAGCGCCTGCGCGGTTGAGCATATAGGCGTAGGCGCCTGCCGAGGCCCACGAGATCGGGCGAATTGCGCTGCCGTGGGGCGTCGCGCCGATTGGCCGACCGAGCAGCAGAGCCTTGCGGCGACAGTTCAACTTTATCGCATTCGTTCCGGCAGGCCACCACTCGACCGATTCCAGCAGCCTGCGAACGTCGGGCGCAAGCTCGGCATCGTCTTCGAGGATGAGAGACGCCGGCGCATCGGTTCGCAGGAACGCGCTGACGGCAACAAGATGGCTTTCCCTGCAACCGGACTGCGGCAGGGACAAGCCGTCATGGATCGATCCTACGATGCTTCCGGCGTCGGTACCCGGAATTCGCATTGCTTCGATGCGGAGACGGTCCAATTGGGCCGTCATCGCCGTCCAGCGGTCGGGGCGGCGGTCGAGATTGATGACGAACACGGGCAGCATGGCGGACCTCGCAAGGCCCATCGCTGGTGCCGGGCCATTGCGACTGCCAGCGCGTAAGCATGACTTCCTGTTCGCCGGGCTCGGGTCGTGGCTCCCTCGCCAGGTTCGGCTGTTCCATTCAGCGGCACCCCGACAGAGCGGGACGAGCCAGTAGTCGCACAAGCGAGAGTCCGGCCATATGGGCGCGAGAGTCAAGCCGTAGTATGTGGCGCGGCGCGCTCCGTGAAAGGGCCGCACGACATGGCGAAGGACACTGACGACAAGACGGTGGCGCGGCTGAAGCCGTCCAATTGCCAGCCGAGCGAGGCGGAACTCGAAGAGCATGTGCGGATCGACGCGACGCTCGGATCACTGCTCCGGACGTCATGGCGGTGTTCGGGTAGAGACCCTCAAGCCCCGCTAAACGGGCTGTTCGTCACTCGCCCATTTTATTCCCGTTCGAAGCGACTTTGCCGCTTTCGGTCCGGGACTCGGTTCCCGGTCAATTTCGAAACGCGCCGGTCGAACTTGTGCAACTGACGGGCGACCAGGCGATCCCTTGTGAAAGGGAAGAGCCACGCCAGCCACCGGTACGTCCGGTTCTCCCAGCCTTCGATGATCATCAACTGCCAGTCGCCGTCGCCCGAACGCACGGCCACGACATTATAGGGAGCCGTGTCCCTGGTCAGCAGGCGCTCTTCCCGCAGCCACCGCTTCAGCGCCTCGATCGCCCGGATCAGGGACGGCGTCAGGCCGTGTTCCAGGATGACCTGGGCAAGATTGCGCGATATGCGGCGGTCGTGGTCGCGGCAGAGCCGCATGACTATCCCCTTGCCCAAATCGGTATCGACGACCCCCTCGATCGCCGGGATGCGGTCGAACACCGAGTCCGCCCCGCGCGCCCTCAACCGCCTGTAGCCGTAGAGATCTCGTCTCTGTTCGCGAAGGGCGCGCTCGTCTTCGGCATTGGCCACCACCTTGACGCAAAGATCGGGATCATCGGGATGGACGTAACAATGCCGCCTTTTGCCTTTGGCAAACGGTTCGCATCCGGCCAGCGCGAGCGGGCGCATCTCAAGCATCGGCGGATTCGAACCCCATGGCACGGGGCTGCCTATCCGTGCCCGCGCAGCATGCAGCGCGCGATGACCGTGCGGTGGACCCCGCTGGGCCTTCATAGACGCGCATGAGCCGCACTTTCTGGGCCATCAGTTGCAGCAGCAGCTCCCTGGCGACGCCCATTGCGTCGAAGGCCTGCTGAGCATTGTCCACGATCTCCGTCGCCATCTCGGTGGCATACACCTTTATATCGACGCTTCGGTGCGCACGTCCTCGCCCCGGTCCTGCTTTGCGGCTGTGTCCATCGCTATCAGCGAGTAAGCATGGACCTTGGTCGCCCCGTCGGCAATCCACCACTGGATCATCTTGAGCGCACGGCGCGCCGTGCCCACGCACCAGGCGCCGATCTGCAGCCGGCGCACGGTCAGCCGAAACTGCATCGGGCCGAAGCCGTTGCCCACCTGGCCCAGAACCTGGCGCTCATGTACGCGGCAGTTCTCGAACACGACCTCATAGGTGCGGGCGCCGCCGAGCATGGGGATTTCACGTTCGACGATGAAACCGAGCGTATCCTTCTCGACAATGAAGGCGGTGATGCTGCCGCGCGCACGCTTCTCCGGGTCTGTCAGCGCCATGACGATGGTGAAATCGGCGTAAGGAACGCGGCTGATCCAGATCTTGCGCCCGTCGATGACCCAGTGGTCGCCGTCCTTGACCGCGCGGGTGGTCATGCCGGCCGCTTCGGCGCCGGGCTCGGAGCTCGCGATGGCGGAATGCGCCTCGCCGCTTGCATAGGGTTTCATATAGAGCCGCTTCTGGCGCTCGTCGGCGGCGGCCAGCAGCATGTGGAGGTTGGGCGAGTCGGGCGGAGAGACGAAGGGCGTGATCGTGCGGCCGAACTCCTCGTTGACACCGACTAGCGCCACGGCCGGCAGGTTCATGCCGCCGGCCTCCTCCGGCGCGTCGAGCGCCGAGAGGCCGAGTTCCCGGCACTTGTCGGAGCTGGTCCAGTCACAGACAAACCCGCTCGTCCCAGTTCAACACCCTCGCCCGGATCGCTCATCTCTTCCAGAGCTATCACATATCGACATCAGAGCGATGGATCGCGACTGCGGCTGCCATCAGGTGCGTGGAAAAATGAGGAGACTTACACAGATGGGTTGACATTTTCGGCAGGACTCCCTAAATTCCAAGGTGTTGAAGGGAAGAGACAGTCATGGCGAAGAATGCGCCCGGCAAGGCCCATCGCGCGGGCGTCACTTTGGTCCAGCTCATGGACATGTTCCCCGATGAAGCCTCGGCGGTCCGCTGGTTCGAGAGCGTGATCTGGCCTGACGGCCGGCATTGCCCGAAATGCGGTTCGGTGCGCACCCGCGAGGCCAGCCATGCGAAGATGCCCTACTGGTGCACGGACTGCCGATCCTACTTCTCGGTGAAGACCGGGACGGCCATGCAACGGTCGAAAGTGCCGACGCGCAAGTGGGCCATCGCCATCTACCTTTGCCTGACTTCGCTCAAGTCGGTGTCCTCGATGAAGCTGCATCGCGACATTGGCGTCACGCAGGCAACGGCATTGTTCATGATGCACCGCATCCGCGAGGCGTGGGCGGTTGACGACGCCGACCAGTTTGACGGCCCGGTAGAGGTCGATGAGAGCTACTTCTGCGGCGCGACAACATGAGCCTCGCCAAGCGCAGGGAACTGGCCGAGGCTGGCGCCGGGCGCGGCGTGGCGGGCAAGACGGCGGTTGTCGGCATCAAGGATCGCGAGACCAACGAGGTTCGGGCCGAGGTCGTTGCCGACACGGCCGGCAAGACGCTGCAAGGCTTCGTCCGCGAGCACACCGAAGCGGGCGCGACGGTCTATACCGACGAGCACAAGAGCTAAGTCGGGCTGGGCCGCGACTTCGAGCACGAGGCCGTCAATCACTCGGTCGGCGAGTATGTGGACGGTCAGGCTCACACGAACGGCATGGAGTCCTTCTGGGAGATGCTGAAACGCGCTCACAAGGGCACCTTCCACAAGATCAGCCCGAAGCACCTTGAGCGGTATGTCGATGAGTTTGCGGGCAAGCACAACATCAGGGACTCAGGCACTCTCGCCCAGATGCGGGATACCGTCGCCCGGCTCGTCGGCCGCCGGCTTCTCCACCGCGACCTTGTTGCCCCGAACGGACTTTCTTCGGGTTCGGGTTTCGGGGCGTAGCGGCTCCGTCCGGCGGAACAGCGCTTTCGCCAGCGTTTCGGGCGTTGCGCCTACAAGATCGCGGGCGGGATCGAGCACGGGGATTCCTCGCGTCATGTCGAACTTCCCTAATCGCACATGGACTTGGCCTTTGCAGCCAAGCCCTCTCGCACCAGCCTCTTGATGCAATTCACTCTGATCCGCTGTCCGCCCGGCGCTGTGCCTTTGAGTTCCGCATCGCATCGGACCAAATCTCGCGCATCGAAACTCTCACCGCGCCGAACGGCGGTTTCGTAGCAGTTGCGGAAACATCGCTTCCCGATGGATTGCAGCAACCTGTTGATGTCGGTCATCTTCCGCCTTCCGTCCTAAGTGAAGCCGCCGAATTGAACCGATAGCGACGCGCATCCGGCCCGCCACATCGTGCGGGGAAACGACTTGCGGGTCATTGCCAGTGCCTCGGGCTTGAATTCGGCGCAGAGGTCCATGTCTTTGACCTGGATGAAGACGCCAGGCGCATCAGCGTTGGACGGTCGCAGAAGGACGAAGGCTTTGCCCGATGCCTTCACCTTGGCGCAAGCTGGGAACCATTCGCGTTGCGGATGCAGTTCGCGGATAATCTCCATACGAGAGGCTTTGGCGCGCTTGCACGCTTCCTCGTTGGCAAACTGGTAGAAGAATCCAGAAGCCGGTTCGAGGCTGAACCCTGCTATGAGAGGCAACACCTTGCCGATCATCTCAACTCTCCCGTGCACGGTCGAAAGCGCCTATTCATCCTCTGTCGCCTTCGCCGCAGTCGGACCCGCAGATCCGCCCGCTAGAGTGACTTCGATACGCGGCTTTCCAGACCTAATCTCCAAATGGCCCGAAATCCTCACAGGAAGCGCCAACCGCATATGGCCGCTCGGCAAGCACACTAGGTTGGTTCCAGCGGGTAGGGTTCCGACTCGAACGCCGTCATCCCCCAGAGGTTTCATGTCAATCGCGCTGACGACATCAATAAGGTTGTCGAAGGGGATGTATTCGGCGTTACCGATCCTAATCAGCTTCCTCGCTCGCCCGAGCACATCCCTAACAACAGCTTTCAGACGCCCTCCCCACCGCTGCCAAGACAGGACGAGAAAAATCCCGAGAGCAGACCCTCCGAGCCAGTCGGGAATCATGTTGAGAACCTTGAAGACGTCTTGCAGGTTGTCCGGTATCCCTGCAAGACCGATGATGCGCTCTGCCATCCAGAAGAAGCCAACCGCGCCGCTAAGAGTTTGATTCCATCGCATCCGCCCATCATGGGTCGCTTCCCGGTGTCGTCAACCCATCTGTGTAAGACCCAAAGTGAGAGTTTGGGACGACAGCTTCTCCAGCTAGAACAGTTCGGGCTGACGCGGCGGCCCGCCGCGCCCGTCTTTCGTCCCAGCCCCTTTTTGCGTCTGCCGCCCTGGCGTCCGGGGTTCCTTCGGCTCGTCCGGCATGAAGGCGGCGGCGATCACCTCCGCGCGCGCCTCGCCGAACACGGTGCGCAGCCCGTCAAGGGCTTCCGCCCGCCGGCCCTCCCGAACCATCGCCTCCAGCCGCTCCCGAAGCAGGTCCCGGGCGAGTGCGCCGAAACGGGAAGACACTTCCTCTCGCGCGCCTCCAGCCATGTCTCCCACAATGCGGCAAATGCGACGCTGCTGCTCTTCATCCAGGACCAGCGGCGGCGCTGCGACCCTTTCCGGCGCCGACAGGTCAACGGTCAGGACGCATTTGGCCCACCACCGCGAGGTCGTCTCGCCGGCCGCCTTCGCCCACGCCTTGATCTGAGCCCACTGCGCGTCCGTGTAGGAAACCGAGTGCCCGGTGCCCGGCTTGCGTTTGCGCGTCTTTTTCATGCTTCCTCACCGCTGTCATGCAGATTGCCGCTGTCATGCAGATCAAAGAAATGGAGGACTTCGTGCAGCAGAACCGTCGCCTCCCGGCCGCCCGCAGCCGAAACCGTGGAATGCCCGGACAGGGTCAGGTGTTGTATGTCCGTGTCGAGGCGTTGCTGTTCGTCGGGCGAGAGCGCAAGGGCATGCCCGGCCGGCTGCGGAGCAGGAGCCGCCGCCTCCCGGGCCGCCCGCTCGCAGCAGAGCCACCCGAACCGGGAGATCTTCATCTTGTGCTTCCTTGTCCGCTTGTGGCCCGCCTCCCAGATCTCGGGCGGGAGGTAGAGGCTGCGCGGCCTTGCCCGGTCCATCCCGCCGCTCCATTCAGTCGAACGATGTCTGGCCGTCGAGCCACAATTCCGCCTCGGCCTCCAGCCTCCGCCATGTCCGCCCGCCGTCTAGGTTGTCGAGGCGCAGCTTCTCCGCCTGCTCAATAATGCGCAGCATGTGCATCATGCTGCGCAGCACCTGCGGCGGTATTCCCGCCGCCGCCGCATCGGGCGCGTTCTGCCAGAAGCGGTGGGCTTGGACGAGATAATCCCCATGCCGCAATCCTTCGGCCCCGGCGGCTTTGAGAATGCGCGCCCAGTCGGCATCGGTAATCATGACGCTGCGCCGTTTCTTCGGTTGCTCCTCGGTCCCTGTCGCCACCGCCCTGCTCCCTGTCCGTCTCATCCCATTGCTCAAGCCACATAAGAAAGCAGAAATTGTGTATCCAGGGCAAAATTAACTTACACCAACTTCCATCACGTGCACGGGCTGGCATGACAACCGTATAATCGCCATATAATCAAGGTGTATCTGTTCATCAACTTCGGCTATCCGATTCCACACCGTCCTGCTTCTTCGCAGATGGCAGTCGGAACCCGTATTACACACCTGTGTGTGACTTTGTGCTCTCAATATCTTCTTTCTTATACGGCGATACATCCTTCCAGGAATCGCTTGACACGCCTTATAACCTACTGTATTTCAAGAAAAGAAACAGGGGATTGCCTCATTCCATGTCAGCTCTGTGAGCATTAATCGCGTTGTAGATTTCTGCTACACATACACGCCCGACTGCCGGAAGGTGTAAAGCGCCGCGCCCGCGGAGCCGCCCCGGATGAACCAGGTCTCGAGACCTTCCATCGGCGGATCGACGAAGGAGCCCTGCTCCCAGACATAGTCGCCGTGGCCGCCGATCAGGTGCGGCCTCGAATCCCGGTTGGCCT
>MKWU01007707.1_pt1 | contig 10100 bp, 15 predicted proteins | sample 809101 | NCBI WGS metagenome assembly MKWU01 (sample SAMN05860141, study PRJNA318959) | sponge metagenome | host: Aplysina aerophoba | place: Slovenia: Piran, Adriatic Sea, Gulf of Piran | collected 2013-05-07
ACCCGGTGACATGTCTATTCCGAGTTCTTCAGCGTTTGCTGGTTTAACGGCTTTTACATTTTTAAAAGAAATAACAGTGTCAGCTGTTTCAACAGATAGCAGTCCATGTTGATGGGAACGTGGGATAAGCACCATACGTCCAACGGCTTCGTCGGATGTATCTAATGCTACCCAAACACCGATGATTGGATCTATAGTGATGTACTGTTCGTCTTGGTGTAGTGCCTGACCTCGTGCGCCGGGCGGTTTGAAATAGAGCATCGTTTGTAAAAGCACCGGCGTATCTTCAATGAGTTGTTCCGTAGCGGTAAGTACGTTGGTGTCCGATGCCCATTTTTGGGTTCGCTCGTCCCAGTTGTGCATATTGATCATCCGTGGAAATTGATGATTTGGGTCATCGGCATGATCGGTTGTGCCACCGGTGTCGCCCGGTTTCGGACCTTCTGCACGACGTTTCATATAATGCTCACGCATCAATGTTACTGTGGCTGTGCTAAAGAGATTCGGAATTACCACGAAACCCTGCTCTTTATAGGAGTCTCGCTGTTGAGGGGTTAAGCGCATGGGCAATTTCTCCCGTAGGTTGCCAGTCCATTTTGAATAATGTTTCAAGCGTATCTTTTAATTTTATGGTAACTTCAGACATTTGTCAAAGTTTTTCTGTATCTATACAGGACATTAGGTTCACCATAAACAATTAACACTTTAATTTGACTTTTTTCTGTAAATATTGTATTATTCTCTACGTACCTAAGGAGGTAACACATGAAAAAAGAAAAAGAACGCCGCGAAGAAGTTCAGGAGTTTTTCCGATTTATGCAGGAAAAGACTGAGAAATACCAGAAGTATTTTTCGGCTCTGGATACTTTGCCTTCAGCTCCTACCCCCAAACAAGTTTTCGCAGAATCTGGAAACTCATCAGTAGCCCGTGGAGAAATTGAAAATGCCCGACTGGAGTCAAGTCGCAGAAGAAATTAATAACCATGAAAATCAGCATCAATTTCTAAGTTTATCAGGGTGTGACATTGTTCGTAGGCGTTATCTACAGCAAGTACACAATATCACCCAACGAAATGTGATAATTTACTATTCTGGCTGGTTACAAAAGCGTGTAGATGGGACCGAAATAAACGATGAAGATAAAAACGGTTTAATGACCGTTTTGCACGAACTTGATCGTTCTAAAGGATTAGATTTAATACTACACACACCTGGCGGTGATACGAGTGCGACTGAATCTATCGTCTATTATCTTCGCTCAATGTTCGGCACAGATATTCGAGCTTTCGTTCCACAACTGGCTATGTCCGGAGGTACGGTGATTGCTTGTGCTTGCAAAGAGATTTATATGGGAAGGCATTCAAGTCTGGGTCCTATAGATCCACAAATAATCGATCCCCGCTTGGGACAAATACCGGCACATGGCGTTATTGAGGAGTTTGAGCGTGCAATTGAGGAAATCAAGAGAGACCCAGATCGAATTCTCGTATGGCAGCCAATTCTTCACAAATACAATCCAGCGTTTATTGGACAGTGCGAGAAAGTTATTGAAATGACTAAAGATATGGTCACTAATTGGCTTCGCACAGGTATGTTTGCGTCTTATGGAGAAGAAGAAGCATCTGTGATAAGCGAACGTATCGCAGAGAAACTCGCCGATTACGAACTGTTAAAAACTCACGACCGGCATTTACCACCAGATATGTGTAAGAGTTTTGGATTAAACATCAGCGTTCTGGAAAATGAACCTTCTCTGCAGGATGCGGTTCTTTCAGTTCATCATGCTTGTATACATACCTTTACAAAAACACAAGCATTCAAAATAATCGAAAACCAGACAGGAAAGGCTTTCATCAAGTTACTGCCTCCAGCCCCTGAAGTGCCACCCTTTGTTTAGACCACAATTTCGTAAAGTTAAGAGAAGGCTTGTCGTTGAAATTCAATAGGTGTCAAATACCTGAATGCTGAGTGAGGGCGTTTGTGGTGAAACACGTTGATACGCTGTGGATCTCGTTGTTGCCACTGGGACGTGTACCTTTCATTTCCCTTCCGTATGTTTGTATTTCTGTAGCGTCTCATCTAAACTGGATGCCACGAGACGGCACAACTGACGCAATTCGTTTCTGAAACCGCAGAAGTATCCCGATCGAATCAATACCCTGGGGCAATCTTTCTGTTGCTGTGTTAACACATAAAAGAGGGATAAAGTTGTCTCGCAGGCTGTCGGCATTCGTCTTGCAAGACCTACAGGCGTACCGGGCGGGACAACGGCTGAGTATTTTGGATTCACCACGAAAAACGTAACTGTAAAATCCGCATGATCTTGGTCATCTGTTACAATCACATTCTCTAAATTGCTGAAATCCCGCTGAATATAACTTTTGACAAGCGTTTCTTCCTCTGTCAGTTCGAGCAAATCCATGAAGATTCCATTAAATGGATTTGCGGGTTCATCAGACCCCTGCACACCGTTATAATTCGCTGTCGGTACGAGGATATTTACACTGATTTTCGCATCACTTTGCGACGGGTGTTGTCCAGTAAACCAGAGACTGAATATTAGCGCGAGGGTTATGATAAAAGTGCGGTTCATAGGTTCTCCGTTATGCAAACAGCCCGCGATTACGGACTTCATACGTGCCATCAAAGCATGCATAAACGCGTCGGATCTCGTTGTTGTTGAGGGTCTTGTGCCTTTCATTGTGTAACTCCGGTAATTTCGACGCTAAAATCTACAATCATAGAATATCCATCGATCTTAAAACAACCAACAAGCCAACGCCCGCGCCGACCCCCCAAAGGAGAGACCGCCGCCGAAGTGACTTGATTTCGGATTCATAAGCGACTACATACGCCGAGACATAAGTAGGCGATTTCCCTAAAAGTCGGTCAGAGCGAGGCGAAATCGGATAAAACTGACTCGCTCCAACTACCACACCCGGCGTAAAAATCATATATGAGATTGTCCCGCCTGTCGTACCACCAGATATATAATATCCACCAATAAGCAATGGAGCCGAAAACCCCGCTAAAGCCCATACAGTATCGTTGACATCTTGCTCAGTATCTCTCCGGGCATCTAATCGAGCGCTGTCGGCAAAAGAAAGCGTTGAGAAACTAAACAACAGAATTACCAATATTACAATTATTTTCATAAAATTCCTTTCAAGAATGCCCCTAAAACGAGTTCTTTGAGGGTGTCATATGTTGATAACACTCCCTACTGACGTTCACCTCGAAGTTTCTTTTGAGTCTCAGGTGTAAGTTTTTCAAAGCTGAGAGGATACATAAACGGACGGCTGATACTCCCTCCATAATCATTTGTCAAATCTATGATTGTATCAGCCATGTGGACAACATAGAAATCATTTGAGCCGACAAGTCTGAATACATGGAAATTGAGCAATTGCACAATATGATAAATCCAATCACGGACTTGACTATAGAAATCCTCGTAGTCCCTCTCTTTATCATCATCAAAAGGGTTTTGAGGATGCAGAATATCACCACATTTTTTGTAAACGTCAACGCACATATCACGCGTCATAAATCCGTCCTCAATGAACTGAATTTGGCTCTCTCTGTTGCTTTCATAGCGCGCCTCAAAATGTTTAATAGGTTTCGGATAGAAGTCTGGATTCCGTTTCTCGATGTATTCAAATATCTTTTCCGTCCTCCAGAATGTCTTAATTCTCTCCGCTTCTTCCCTGTAGAGTGGTTCGTTTGCGACCAGTGATGCCAGCGCGATCGACTCGATAATTCTACGGATTTGTAAAGCGACCGCTTCTACCTTAACAGTATGAGGTATCAAAGACTCGTATCCATAAAGGTTCGGATCGTCCTTGCCCTTGTTGTACCTATCGGTACTTTCGATATGTAAGACAGTCTCAGCCCTCCACTTTATATCGCACATTACCTGGATATAACGCTCTGTATCTGGTTTCATTAAATTCACTTCACTCTTGTATTGAGTTGTGAATTCAATAAGTTCATCAATCCCCGGGCAGACATGATCAGTTCTTGTGTTTTCCTTTAGGTTATGAATGAACACAATAAAACTACCATCGGATTTAGGAGCTAAATTAAATTCTCCAATGGTAGTTTTCCAAATCCAACTCGTCTCGCTCTCATAACTGGGAACGAAGCCGAGTATCTCAGTGACTTTATCCTTTACTTTAATACTCATTTATGGGTCATCCCTATTTTTGTCTAGAAGAAAAATTCACTTTTTCCAACGTAAGCACGCTCAAGCGATGACTTTATTCAGTCCGAAGTATTTTGTCATCTATGAGTTTCTGTATGAGTTCCTCGTGGGTGCCTGTCCCTTTTCTTGAATTGCAGGATGCACATAACAGTTGCAGGTTCTCTATACGGTCATCCTGAACAGTAGACTGCGGGACAATGTGGTCTACCGTCAAGTTTCTATAGGGGAACTCATATTGACAACCATTACACCTTCCTTGTTGTCTACCAAATAACTCAGGTTTGTGTGTTTGGTAGGCAGGCAACTGTATCTGAACGGCTATCTCCTCCGCGTTGTCCGTCCGTTCCGGTGCGTCTTTGCGGACAATGATGTCTGTTAGCGGGTTGAATAGGTTTGCGGCTTTGCCAACTTCCTCCATGAGACGTACCCCCGTGATGTCCTCAGCATCAGGTGATATGTCTATACCAACCCATTTTCGATATAAACGCTCTGCTGCGACACACGCAGTAGCACACCCACAAAACGGGTCTAATACCATATCCCCTTCGTTCGACGATGCTTTGATAATGCGGTCAAGGAGAGCAAGGGGTTTTTGGGTTGGATAACCAGTAGATTCTATAGCTTGGGAATTCAGGGCACCTATATCTGTCCAATTATCCAATGCGGGTCGTCCTTTTGATTCATCGGCATAGCGTTTGTATCTTGGAATGTTAACACGAGAACCGGGCGTGATACTTTTATGCACGATACGCCCTTCATCTAACCACTTTTGTGCTTGTTCTTCTGTCATTCGCCAACTTTTTGTAACACCAAGAAACTCGTAGCGATGCCCTCCGGTGCCTGGAGCGTTCAGATTATCGGCACTAAAGCGTCTACCATCATCTTCTGTATAGGTGTAATGTGAATTTAGATATTCTTCGCTTAACGGCTCATACTGGACATTGAATTTAGATTTAGGCATTCCGTAAAACAGGATAATATCGTGTCCTCTGCCGAAACGCGTTTTCACATTATTTTTAACACCCGTCGATGAATTCCAAACAATCTCATTTCGGAAGTTATTTTTTCCAAACAGTGAATCCATCACGGCTTTCAGATAATGACTGGCAGTCGGGTCACAGTGTAGATATATGCTACCTGTCGGCTTCAAAATGCGGTGCATCTCAAACAATCTTACCGCCATCGCTGTCAGGTATATCCTCATAGACTTGTCATGGACGGTTTCTGATGCTTGGATAATCTGATACAGTTCCTCGTGTTCAGCAGCGATCACCCCGTGCCATTCGTCTTTGATGTCCTCATCCGTCCAGATGTCTTTGAATTCTGCTCCTTCTGCTGGGGAGCCGATAGGTGCTTTCCACTGCTTACCAGATTTAAACGGCGGGTCAAGGTAAATCAGGTCAATCGTATCTGAATCCATACCCCGCATAATATCAAGATTGTCAGCAATAAAAAGCGTTCGGTTCTTAAAGTTCATCTGCAATTCGTCCTTCTTGATAACATATCTAACGAAACCAACCGGCGATGCTTTCCTTGATAGTCGGCAAATGATTCCAAAGACGTATCAAAATACTGTTACCAAAGGCAAAATCTAAAATAACAAAAATAACCCCCACAAGAGCGATCCTATAACCTCTCCTATTCCAGAATTCGCTACGGTTTTGGTTCTGATGGTGTTCTGGTGCTTGATGGTCATCAGGTTCCTGTACATCACTATCCTCCTTTCTTTGATGTTGTTCTGGGGTTTGATTATTATCGGTCTCCTCAGGGACATCTAATCCCGTATCAAGCTTACTCAATTGGATAGACTCGCCGTTCATTTTGTAAAGGCATTTAGAATTGTTTCTAAGGATTCTGTCGTTTATATCATCCACTAAATCCTTAAAAAGTTTTATATGTCTGTTCCGAACAGATTCTTTGCGACTCCATAGTTCGTTACCAGCGGACGGATTCGGAATGATGTCATCAGGTATCGTCTTCTGAATGTGAACTCCCTCACACACTACTTTCAATAAGTGTTCGGTGACAGTAAAAAATTTCGCTGATGGGACCTCTCGTAAGAAATCAAATACTTCATCACGATAATTAACATCTTCAGAGCGTCTCTTACCAAACTCACTCCATAAAGATTTGTACACTACTTGGTAGATTGCCATTCTATAGTCAAAAGGAAAGTATGGATTAGGGAGCAGATAGCCCGGAGCTATCTTATCTACTAAATCATCTATAATATTAACAATCTGCTCTCTCAACTCTTGAGAGTCCTTAAACTTAGGCATTGGGTTCCCCAGTCCCAGTCCTTTCTCCCCCAGCAACGGTGGGAGGGTGGCAGAAACAGATAAGATTCTGTTCGTTGCTGTGCCACCCAACTGGTAATGATAAGTATATCATAAAAGGAAGGAAGTTGCAAATTCTCTGGGTTCGGTTTTTAGACCTCGCCTTTTTTATTTATCCGTCTTGAGAAAATTTTAAAACTTGATTTTTTTGACGAAAACTGTATCATATTCTAAGCATTGTTGGTAGGGATTGTTAGCTGCCTCGCTTGAGGCAGTCCCTACCTTACCGCCTAACAACGGGAAACAGTGCTTAGGTAAACAATGCAACCTCACGATAAATGCATCAATAGCAAGTGGAAAAGTGGGTGCTATCGACACCTACCTCTCCCTTTGCATACCTCTCAGGAGGGTAGTATTATGGCTAAGAAAGCAGTTAAGTATCGCAGTGCTATCACTGGACGGTATGTACGCCCATGGGTAGCGAAGCAATACCCGAAAACGACGGTTGCTGAAGCCGTCAAACCTTGCAAGCCTCGTAAGAGGAAGTGAGGCAACAATCAGGGGACTTCTGTCCCCTTTAACTTTCTAAAAGGAGAATAACATGTCTTCACCAACATATTGTTTTGAGAAAATCAATGAGGCGATTAGTAAACCAAAGGGTCCTCATGCTGAACTCGCTTTAGGACAGTACGGCTATATTGATAGCCTATTAGACTACTCTAAGAACTCTTGTAATTTTGACGAGATACAAGTGATTGCAGAAGAACTTAGAGTGCATATCCATAAGAATCTCACATCAAAGTTTTCAACATTTGATGCTGCAAGAAAATTAGTAGATCAATGGAGGAAACTTATCAAAAAGTAACCCAACTATACTGGAACAGATTATGCACTTTCAGCGTACTGAAGTTCCACCCTTTATTATTTGGACCAAGATTTAGCAAAGTTAGGTTCCGAGTTTTGTCCTTGAAATTCCATAGGTGTCAAATACCTGAATGCTGAGTGAGGGCGTTTGTGGTGAAACACGTGTGTGATAAAATGACCGAGTAGCACAATTTTGGTTTAGAGAGCGGTCTAAATTTCCGATGGCAGTACAGTGCTTTCGACTCGCCACACTCCTCACACTCGCGACGCTGTCGGTATTGTCAATGCTGATAAACTGTTAAAATTACGAACTTAACGTAAAAAGAAAATTAATTTATGGAGGCAATCAATGATTGTTATAAATTGTGCTAAAGGGCTTATAGATGCTACTGGATGTAAGATACAGGTCACAGAGATAGAAGGTTATACTTCTGTCTCAGGGGATATATCAGTTCCGGGTGATGGCTATAATCTGAAGATCACAAGTTTAGATAAAGAGAAGAATGTTAATTTTGTCATTTCGCAATTTCCTGACAAAAGAAAAGCGGAGTTTGTGTATCAACATATAGTCAACGCAGTAAGAGCAGGCGAGAAATGTGTAGACATCCGAGAATTTGAGAAAGAAGAGTAAGTCCCAATTACCTTAACGAAAGGCATGTTCCGTTCAGTTCACACGAGCGATCAACAACGCCCTTTCACCTTCAGAACGGATAAATTCACGCGAAGGCAAGATTCTCGGCTTCTGCCGCGCTCCCCAACACTTGTGTCGTGGCATGCTCAAGTTGCTCCATACTCCCCGCAGCACGGATGGTTTCAACACCGAGCCTTCCCAACTGCTGCGTAACCGCAGCGATCGCTAATCCCGACAAGACACCGCCTAAACTTCCGACCGATCGGGTTAGGATACTTGCGCCACCGCTGGCACGTTGCATGCCTTTATCTAAATCACCAGCACTTCTGCCGGTCCTGCGAAAAGTGCGACCGAGTTGCTCGACGTTCATACAAAAGAACTGTTTAGCGAGGTTTGACAAGCTTTAGACAATGCATACAAAAAATCTGATTGGGTCCTTTTTTCCCTTTTACATTTATCTCATCCGATGGGCAATTACATTTACTGCACTGATAAGACCAACCATAGCACTCAACAGAATATTCAGGTAGTATTTCCTCATAACCTACGGCTTGTATCATCCTCTCCTTAACTTTGGAAATATTACAACCATTGCTGTGTAAAAGCCTAATACCTATGTCTCTACGATTTAACTTGTCCCCATACTCTCGATTCAGATAAGATAAATACCCTTCTACTACCATGCTGGACATCTTTCGTTTATCGCATTCAATAATATTACCTGTTTTTTTCTCTGTCAAAATCCAAGTAGCATTTTCAAAGGCACGATTGGTCCGAAAATCATATAGATACATATCATTATTTTTCATATTTACTTCCTCAACAAAACGATGTAGTACACCTGTACTGCCTACGGTTTTTTAGACCACTTCCTAAAGGAAGATTGTGCTACACTAACAATCTCATTGAAAGGAGTATCCAATGGCAAAACGAAGAAAGTTCACGCCTGAGTTTAAAGCGGAAGTTGTTCTCGAAGTCCTCAGCGGTGCGACTTCCCAAGCAGAAGTGTGTCGGCGGCATAATCTCACCGAAAATCAACTCTCACAGTGGAAGCGACAGCTGCTTGAAAATGCGGCATCCCTGTTTGAGTCTACTCAGAAGGAGTCGAGTGATGCCGAGAAGCGTATCGCCCACCTTGAGCAGCTTGTTGGGAGATTGACTGTGGCCTTAGACATCCAAAAAAAAGCATTGGATTGGTTGGACTAACGTTGTCTGAAAAGCGATGCTTCATTTCGGCATTGCGTCAGGAGCATTGCGTGCGAGATATTTGTGGAATCCTCGGTGTCAACCGCAGCAGTTTCTATTATCACCCTCAAGAGGATCCGTCCGAAGATCTGCTACGATCGGAAATAGAGAAACTGGTTCCGGAGCGTATCCGAGATACGGATATAGGCGTATCACACAGCTACTTCTGCGTCAGGGATACACCGTTGGAACCCGACGCGTCGCCCGGTTGATGAAAGCTAATAATCTCTTGGTCGCCGTCAAGCGTGCGTGTCAAACCACAAAATCGCTTCAGGGTGAAAAACCTTGGCGCAACCGCCTCAAAACCCTTGAGGTCTCTCGTCAGGATCAGGTCTGGGTGGCCGATATTACCTATGTTCGTCTCAAGGGACGTTTCATCTATGTCTGCCTACTCATGGATGTCTTCACCCGAGTGATCAAGGCTTGGCAGCTCGGTCCACACTTGAACCAATCTCTGACGCTCAAACCGCTCAAAGAGGCATTCTGCCACAGCGTCCCTGAGATTCATCATTCCGATCAAGGCGTGCAGTATCTTTCAAAGGCTTATATCGCAACACTCCAAGAACATCGCATCGAGATTTCCGTCGCAGAGCGCGGACGCCCTTGGGAGAATGGGTATGCTGAAAGACTCATTCGCACGCTTAAGGAGGAAGAAGTTGATCTCAATGACTATCAAAACATCACCGAGGCGAGAGATCGCATCGGTCATTTTATCGAACAAGTGTATCACCAGAAACGCCCACATTCGGCGTTAGGGTATTTGACGCCTATGGAATTTCAACGACAAACCTTATCTTAACTTTGCGAAATTGTGGTCTAAATAAGCGTATGCACTACAGAGCGTCGATTATCTATCCAGCACATCGTCTTGATTGTGCTA
>MKWU01007708.1_pt1 | contig 10100 bp, 6 predicted proteins | sample 809101 | NCBI WGS metagenome assembly MKWU01 (sample SAMN05860141, study PRJNA318959) | sponge metagenome | host: Aplysina aerophoba | place: Slovenia: Piran, Adriatic Sea, Gulf of Piran | collected 2013-05-07
CCCTCGCCCGGAGATTGAAGACGCCGGCGGGACGGTAACTGTGCGCTTCCGCCACGGCCAACCCCTGCCTCCGAAGCCCGGCCCTGACACTTCGCCCGCAGAGCGCAAGAACCTACTCCTTGCGTTGCTGGACCGGGCTGATGACGGCCTGACACTGCGTGAGATTCACTTCCAGGTGCGTTCGTCGCTAAGTGAACGGCAGGTGCGCAGGGCTCTGGAAGAACTGCGAGACGGGGGATTGGTTGCGCCTCCAGGTCGCGGACGGTGGGGCCGGTGGAAGCGTCGCGATTGAGAGCGATTTTCGGGGCGACTTGGGGGCGAGTTGGGAGCGACTTGCGAGCGACTTGGGAGCGCCTAGGAGTTGCGGAAGGCCAAAGACTGTCGCGTCGCCAGTGATGGGCCAGGTCTTTGAGGTCACCGCCGTCGCCCGCCGAGTAGCCTTCGCGCCCTCACCAGCTCGTAAGGAAGGCGCACCGCCCGTCACGCCGCGACACTGGGGACCTTCTGGATGTGCACGTGCCCGGCGACCGCCCCGAGCCGTTTCCGCGCGTAGGAGCGCGAGCGTCCTTGTAGATATCCTGCTCCGGGCAACCGGGGCCGAGCCCATCCGGCGGTAGCTCGACCGCCGCCTAGAGTTCCTGGCCGGTCGATCGCGTCGCAGACTCCTTCCTCAGGCGTGTGCGCACGAACAGTGCTGAGCCTATGCTCCCCAGCGCGGGGTAGATGATCGCGCTCCATCCTTAGCGATCACTCGGCCAACGGCCCCCACCCCATCAGAAACACCAGCGTGGCACGCAGCGGAGGTCCGTCGCTTTGCAACCACAAGACCAGACTCTGGCTCAGCTCTTCGACGGGAAGCTCGTGTACATCGTTCCGAACTACCAGAGGCTCTACGTCTGGAATCGCGACGACCAGTGGGAACCCCTGTGGTCTGACGTCCGAGACATCGCTGAGGAACTCATCGAGAGCACCGCTGGGACTGAACTCGCTGATGCCGACGCCGACGGAGTGGAAGCCCACTTCATGGGTGCCGTCGTATTCAAGATAAGTGGGGCCACCCCGGACCTGGCAATGAAGTACCGCGTGATCGACGGGCAGCAGCGCCTGACGACCCTTCAGATTCTGATCGCCGCTGCGGCCTCCGCCCTTGACGTAGCTGGCCTTGTCGAGCCCGCCAACAACCTCCGCGACCTCACCGCCAATACTTCAATGAGCCAGCCCCTGAAGATTCACTACCAGAGGCACAGGAGCGGCCATGACTATGAACGCTTCCCCGATGTCATGAGCGCGGCGCGCGACGGCGATAGCAATCCCACGGTCGGCGGTCCCATGGCCGACTGCTATCGGTACTTCAACAGCGAGATTCAAGCGTGGCTCCACCTCCATGGCGACCGAGTCTACGTGGCTGGTACCGCGCTCGTACGAACGCTCGCCCTGAAGCTCCGTGTGGTCGCCATCTACCTGGATCCCCACGAGAAAGAGCATGCGATCTTCGAGAGCCTGAATGCTCGCGGAGAGCCGCTGACTGAGTGGGACAAGATCAAGAACTACCTGCTGTACAAGGCGGACGAGGACCGCACCCTGAGCCAGGAGACGTTCTTCGAGCAATACCTGGATGGTTTCGATGCTCCCTGGTGGCGTCAACTGATCGGGCGCGGCGTCCAGAGACCGCGGGTCGATGTCTTCGTCGACTATTGGCTCGAGGCTCAGACCGGCACGTCTGTTGCGGTGCGGCGTGTATTCCGCGAGTTCCAGCACTATGTGGATCGAAGAGACGATCGCCTCAAGGAGATCATGGAGCAATTGCTGGACGACGCACGGTATTTCATGGAATCGGAGACCGTGGAGCCTGCGACCCTAGACCGCGAGGCGCTGTTCCACGAGCGCCGCCTCGCCATGGGGGCTGGTGCGGTGTGGCCGCTGTTGCTGAAGCTGAGGCACCTGGACATCGGCGCCGAGGATCGAGAGGCGTGCCTCGTGGCCCTCGAGAGTTACCTTGTGCGCAGGCTGATCGCTGGGTATCAGGCGCGCAGCTATGACCAGGTCGCCATGGAGTTGATCGAGGCGCTGTCCGAGCAGGCTCAGATCCCGGAGGGACCAAGCAAGGCGATACGCACGCACCTCTTGTCGTACTCGGAGAACGCGAACCTATGGCCGAACGACGGGATCACACGACAGGCTGTCCTGCAACGAAACCTTGCGTTGTACGCACGCCGCCTAGTGCTGGCCGGATTGGAGAGGCATCTGATCCCATCGATGGCGGGCAATCCGGCACCTCCGGCTGGCCTCCACGTGGAACACCTCATGCCCCAAGGGTGGGGGCCGGAAGAGTGGCCGCTGCCGAGCGGGATCGACCCGGAGCAGGCAGAGGAGGAACGGAGTCAGGCGCTCGCCACGCTAGCGAACCTGACCCTGCTGAACGCACGGCTGAATTCTTCGGCCAGCAACAGAGCGTGGAAGGTGAAGCGCGAGAAGATCCAGGAGTCGGACAATCTGTTCTTGAACCGCCGGCTCCTCCAGGAATCTGGCGACCAGTGGACCGAGGACGAAATTGAGCAGCGCGGACGCTGGATAGGCGACATGGTCGTCAAGATCTGGCCGCGCGAGTGAGGCTGGCGGCGGGGTACGGGTTCGCTTTTCCCAGTTCCTGAGTGCCCTCAACACCCGGCATGGAGAATCGCCAGAATGCCTTCGTGCGCCGGAGGAACGGAGCAGCCTCCGTCAGTGGAGAGGGCGCTTCCACGTCTCGTAGACAGCGTGCCGCTCTCGCTCCCAGAACGCCTTGTCACGAGCGTCCGTCGGGGTGCGCCCCAGAGTCTTCGCCGCAGCATAGAATCCCGGCCCTGGCTCGCGCGAGACTCCCACGGCGACTGCACTCAGCATCGGGCGCCCATGTTTCACTTCGTCTTCGGAAATCTCTCCGAGGACAAGGCCGATCTGGCGAGCCATGTGTTGGCCGCTGCTCGGTAGGCCCATGATCCCAGCGATGTGCTGGTATGTCGTGACGCCTCGGTATCGAGCGGCAGTGACAAGCTCGGCCAGAACCAGCGTGTAGACCTGCGTTCCGCGGTATTCGTCTCCCCTGCTCATCTTGGCTCCATCTGCATCGCGCACCTCGTGTTGCCTAGTTCGGGTTGCTGGGCGGCGGGGCTATGCTACTCGGCATCCAAGCCCAACCGCCCGGCGTCCGCCAGGATCTCCTCGGCGAGCGCCGGGAACAGGTCGTCGCAGCGGTCCTCGGGGCGCGCGGCGAGGACGCCCTACGGCGGCGCGGCTCACGCGACCCCTGGCCAGCCGTCCTCGAGACTCCCAGGTTCAGGCCCACCGCCAACGAGCCTTGATCGTCGCTGTACACCCGTTCTTCAGTACGGGGTGTTCGAACAGTACGTCCAGCAATCTGTCGAGCTTCCCCGCAACCCGCCGCTCATACTCATAATCCGTTGGTCGTCTGCTCCCGAGGATGCGCCAGTACCCCGCAACCCTCTCGCGAACCCGATCGTCCCGGGCGTCGCCAGAGTCGGGTACGCCCAACGCGTCTTCGAGCGACTCTTAGCGCAGCTCCTGGGCGTCGTCGTCCACGGCCAGCACGCGGACCCTGCGGGAGACCGGCCCCGGAGACGGGGCTTCCACTGGGCGGGGGCGGATTCACGGGTCTCGGTACTCGATGACGGCTGCGGAATGTCCGAGCAGGAACTGATCGGGGCCATGAGAGTCGGGGCGACGAGCCCGTTGGCTGCAGCCTCAACGCTTCCCGAGGTCGTCGTCGAGACTGCGCGGCCGCCGACGGCGGAACGGTCCGTGTGTCCCCCGGAGGACTGCAGCGGCCAGCCCGAGCGCGACCACGACGACGATGGCGAAGAGCAGCAGCTCGCTGGGCCCTATTCCACTGATCATGATTCCTCCTCCTGAACCGCAGCGCGGTCGATGATGGCCGTTCCTGCGCCGTCCACCCGGACAGCCATGATAGGCGAGCGACCGACCCGCCGAACGGGAAGGTCACACAACATCACGTTAGATTGGGCTAATAGTCACCGAACAATTACACCTCTGATGGCATAATCCTCCGGGACTAAACCGCAGAGGTGCTTGGACATCGTATGGGTAGGTTTGCCGTGACCAGGTTCCCGACCGCTCGGACGCCACAGCCGTCCGCCGCCGCCCCGGTCGCCCGCGCCCGTGGCGCCGACAGTAGCTTATCAGTCCCCCCCATTTTTTCGCCTAGGTCCGCCATCCCTCGGCCTGACGCCCACCTCCCACGGAGGATGACGGCATGAGGGCCTCCGTTCTCACCCCATTCCTGCGCCGGTGGCCCCTGGGCCGCCTCGCGGCGCTGTCCCTCGTTCTCCTCGCCATCCTGGCGGTGTCCTGGTCCGGGACCACCCCCGCAGGCGCACAGGATGACTACCAGCCCGATTCACAGGTCGTCGCCGACGTCTGGACCTACGCCAAGGAGACGGCAAACGGCCCCGACCACGTGCTGCGCTGGTTCCGGGTGTTGAGTACCTTCGACGCCATTGACGGCATGACCGCCTCCGAAGCCCAGGGCTATGCCGACAGGGGCTGGAATCGTTGGGTCCCTGTGGTAGCGGCTCTCAATAGCGGCGAACCGGATTCACAGTTGATCGCCGACATCCGGGGCTATTCGCGGGAGACCCGGAACGGATACGACCACGTGCATCGCTGGATGCGGGTGCTGCACACCTTCGACGCCCTCGACGACATGACCGCCGCCGAGGCCCAGGGCTATGCCGACACGTATACGGCAGCTCGCTGGGACCCTGTGGTCGCTGAGTTGGCCGCGATGGAGGCGTCGGCCTCTGAGCCGGAGCCTACGCCTGCGCCCACCCCAGAGCCAACGCCGGTACCCAACCGGGCGCCGGTGGTGAATACACAGGCCGACTATTACTCCTGGTTCACCGGGAACAACAACGCACCCCGTGGCACCCTGGTCAGCAAGCCTTTCTACGGCATCTTCTCCGACCCCGACGGCGATAATCTGACCTACGCCGTGGCCATCACCGGCGGCGACAGCCGGCTGGTGGACGTCTTGCAATTCCATAATGATGGAGGGAGCGATGCTCAGGCGGCGCAAAGCGGCTACCCCCTTGAGAACGTACTGCGAGTGTTCTTCCAGGCCGACGCCGAGGATGACTGGGACGCCATCCAGCCCCCGCTGCCCAATCCGCTGCCAATCACGGTCACGCTGACGGCGACCGACTCCGACGGCCTCTCCGTCTCCCTTGACGGGAACTTCCTCATCGGCTGGGAGCCGGCCTGTGAGCAGTCTCCGCCCGAGGACGTGTCGGCCCTCGGCGTTCCACGCGCGTTGGTGGCGTTCTGGGATGCGCCCAGCGCCGAAAACGCATGCGAGCCATCCGGTTACTCGGTCGAGGCCAGGAGCGCCTCCGGCGGCGACTGGAAGTCCGAGACCGTGGGGCCGCTGGCCACCCGTCATGTCCTCAACGATCTGACGCCCGGCATGTACGAATACCGCGTGCAGACCATCTACCCGTCCAGGAAGTCCACCCCACGCGCCCCCCAGGAAGGCCCGACCGGCCAGGGGAATGTGCCGACGGTCTGCGACATCGATCTGACGGTGGCGGCGGACATAGCCGGCGGGGTCAGCGGGTCCTGGACCAACAGGGGCGGACCGGGAACGGGCTGCGTGTCCGGCGGGGCGTGGCTGCAGTGGAAGGAAGCGGGCCACGACTACTGGGCGTCGTCGTACAAGCTTCCCAACGCGATAGGGTGGACGCAGCCTTTCGCCTTCGGCGGGCTCGATGCAGGAACCGCATACGAGTTCAGGGTGGTTGCCTCCGACGCCCGGTGCATCGGCGTAGCCGCCGATTGCACGCATACTCACGACAGTGATGCGGTCAGCGCTACCGTCCTGGCCGATCCGACAAGGCCGGCGGATGCGAACAGTCCCCGGAACCTGCGGGTGGGGGCCGACAACAACAGCGGCATCTCCCTCAACTGGGCCTTGCCCGCCTCCACGCCTGCCGGGTCCATGCTGACCGCCTACGTCGTGGAGTGGCAGACCGGCACAGCCGCCGCAGAAACGGTCGTGTTGGCGGCCCCCGGCTCCCCCGAGTCAACGGACCCCTTCGTTGCGCGCATACACCGCATCACCGGGCTGACCGACGGGAACGCCTACACCGTGCGCATCGCCGCCCGGTTCACCGACAGCGTCACGAATGCTACCCAGGATGCCTGGTCGACCCCCGCGGCGCCCGTCACCGTGTGGTCGGAGCCGACACAGGTCTGGCTCGCTCCCCCCAGCCCTACCCACAACACTGACATCGGCAGGACATTCTTTTTTTCCGATAGCAACAAGGCTTGGGGGGTGACCACATGCGAGGAGAACGGCGGTGACACCATCAACTGTCCGGGTCGAACTACTGTCAGCCTGGATTCAACCGGCTCGCTGACGGCTCAAGCCACCCACACAGTCGGTGGCGTGTCGACAACCTCCTCCTTATATGAGGGCGAGGTGGGCGGCCCGGGGAGCTTCCTCGTGTACGCGTCGGGCGGGCTCAGCAAACTGGTCGTCGTCTGGGAAGGCTATGAGGAGTCGGACCCCGACAACCTCGACGCCTACGTCGTGCAGCACCGCAAGGGCACAAGCGGCGCCTGGACCGACACCGTCGTCACGGACACGACCAAACGCACCCACACGATCACCGGGCTGACCCCGGGGTCGTCAATGCCAAACACCTGGCAGGTCAGGGTCAGGGGGCGAGTCACCGACGGGATGGACCCTGTAGTGACGCGCACCCTGGGGTTCACCTCCGAGATCCTGACCGTCCAGACGTTCATCCTCTGGAACAAGCCTCCGGACTATCCGACCGGGATCGAGGTCACGCCGGGCAGCGAGTCGCTGGTCGTCGAGTGGGAGCCGCCGGAACAGAGCAACCGCTCCTTCGCGCACGCCTACCAGGTGCGTCACCGGGAACGGGGCGGAGACGGAAGCTGGACCGTGAGCGACGTGCTCTTTCCGCGCCCGACCCTTCGCATGTGCCGGGTGCCCTTCTGCGAGAACCCGCGATCGCACATGATCACGGGCCTCACCGCGGGAACGGAGTACGACGTGGAAGTGCGCGCCCACAACGCAAACGGCCCCGGCCCCTGGGCCACCACGTGGTCGGCCCATGTCCCCAACGATCCCGACCCCTAAAAGTCGTGGGGGGTGTGCCTACAAGATGGGAGGTGTCTGATGACTGTCGAACAGAGAGGACCAGAACAGGTATCGGCCGCCGCCGCGATATCCCATGCCCGGCGCGCCGATGATGGCGCACTGAATTCTCCCCCCCCCCCCGATTTCACCGCCTGAATCCGACATCCATGAGCCTTACGCCCACCTCCTGCGGGAGGTGACGGCATGAGGCACCCCACTCTCACCCCATCCCTGCGCCGGTGGCCCCTGGGCCGCCTCATGGCGCTCTCCCTCGTCCTCCTCGCCATCCTGGCGGTGTCCTGGTCCGGGACCTCTCCCGCAGGCGCACAGGACGACTACCAGCCCGATTCACAGGTCGTCGCCGACGTCTGGACCTACGCTGCGGAGACGGCAAACGGCCCCGACCACGTGCTGCGGTGGTTCCGAGTGCTGCATACCTTCGACGCTCTGGAGCGTATGACCGCGGCTGAGGCCCAGGAAAACGCCAACACGTATTGGGCAGCCCGCTGGGACCCTGTGGTAACGGAACTGACGAACCTGGAGGCTCAGGGCGGTTACGCACCCGACGCGCAGGTGGTCGCCGACGTTCGGGGCTACTCGCGGGAGACGGACAACGGCCATGACCACGTGCATCGCTGGATGCGGGTGCTGCACACCTTCAACGCCCTCGACGACATGACCGCCGCCGAGGCCCAGGACCTCGCCGACACGTACTGGGCTGCTCGCTGGGACCCTGTGGTCGCTGAGCTGACCGCGATGGAGGCATCGGCCTCTGAGCCGGAGCCTACGCCAACTCCCGAACCCACGGCGACTCCAACTCCCGAGCCAACGAATGACTGCACCGGCGGCGAGCCGGAAGGCGTGACCGCCATACGCGCGGAGCAGCAGATCGTCGTCTCGTGGACGACGCCCCAAGCCCCCGAGTCCTGCGAGCTGACCGGGTTCATCGTGGAGATCGCCTACGGAGGAGGGGTCAATGCGCAGATCTCGGCAGGCCCCGAGGATACGTCGATCACCGTGCCTGACCTGGGTCTGCCCGACTTCCGGGTCACCGTCTCGGCCACCTATGGGCCTGAGCCCGTCGTCATGCTTTCCACTCATTGCTCCACCACCCTGACGCTCGCGACGGACGAAGCCTACGGAGTCAGCGGGTCATGGACCACCACCGGCGCTGGCTGCGATTCCGGCGGCATCCGCATCGAGTGGAAGAAGAAGGCCCGCACCGCCTGGGACGTCTCGCCGTTGTTCAAGCAGACCAGCGGGAAGTTCCTCTGGCACGACCTGGACCCGGTCAGGTACCAGTTCCGGGTGGAGGCCGTTGCCAGCAACGGCGCCACGCACAAGAGCGCAGACACCGAAGTCGTTGTACGCCACGACCCCGCCGTTGCTCAGCAGACAGGCCGCCCGGAGAACGTCCGGGCTGTGGCCGACAACCACCTGGACATCAGCGTCTGGTGGGACGCACCGGAAGCAACCCCCACCGGCTACACCCTCGCCGGGTTCCATGTCGAGTACTGGGAAGACGGCAACAAATCGAGCACTCTGAAGCGTGTGCAGGGCAATAACTCCCTGGCAGGCGAGGAACCGGATTTCAAAGACTCGCTCTATGCTGCGGATAAGCGATCCGCTTTCCCTACTGGCCAACCGGGGACAGTCAGGCAAATGGGGGCAACCACTGTTCCGACTCCTGGTGTACAAAACCTTACCGAGGGTGCGACTTACCGCGTCCAGATAGTCTCAAAGTACACCAAGAGCGGCTCCGCTGACCTTCTCGTCGCTTCGCCGCCATCGAACCCAGTGACCGCTTGGCTTGAGCCGCCGAAAGTCTGGTTCCGGGACAACACGCCGAATATCAACCTACTTATCGGCCGGGTGTTCATGATGGTCAACACGAACAAGCGCAACGCTGCTGCAAAATGCGACATCAACGGCGGCAATATCAACTGCCCGCCGAGAACCCTGGTCAGCCTGGATGTCCGGTCGGATGGCAAATACAGATTAACTTCGACGGTAACGAACAAGGAAGTCGGCGGCAAGACAGCACGTGCCGTAAACGTGGACAGTGTGCATGGGAACGATGCTCCCTACCACGGCATGATCGCGTCCGCCGGTGACGGGAAGATCAACTTGCGATGGACGCAGATCGGCGGCTCAACCCAGGGCACTTTCAACGCCACCGTCATCCAGCTCAGCAAGGAGGATGCGACGACGACTTCCGGTTGGCAGGATTGGCAGAATACGGTGTTGGAGTTCGGCGGCACCAAAGATGACCCCCCTGTCCCGGACCCGAGCACCCAGATCCGGGAACACACCTTCACCGACCTGGAAAACGGGAAGCGATACCGGGTCCGCGTCAGGGGACGCTCGGTGGATGCCAACCCCGCCCAGAAGACTGAGAACGGCGTCATGGTCCCGGACTGCAAGCCTGGGGGCATCGCCGACAACGCTGCCAACACATGCACGTATCTCGGCCTGTATTGGGCGCAACCTAACGGCAATAACATTGTGGTGACCCCGTCGGCGAGCAGCGGCGTGCCCGGTCACGTCACCGGCGGACAAGTGCTCCACGCAGGCACGGGCAACCTCTACGTGGACTGGGACCCGCCCGCTGACAACGGCGGCGGCGACATCCTCAGGTATGTCGTTCGCTATCGTGAGGCCGCGGGCGGTCCGTGGACGGAGAGATTGGTGACCCCCAGGCCAACCGAAATGGACGTGCTGCGCATCTGTCATTCCGGCGAAGCCTGCACAAATCCGAGGAGTCTGACGCTCTCCGGCCTGACCAGCGGGACCCGCTGTCAATGACGGTTTACTTTTGACCCACCTGTGACGGTTTGGAATTGACCCACCCCGCCGCTAATGTCCAGCGATTCTGTCAGTCGTCGTCTGCCCGTCCGGCGTTGTGCTGAGCACGTGATGCGAG
>MKWU01007709.1_pt1 | contig 10099 bp, 10 predicted proteins | sample 809101 | NCBI WGS metagenome assembly MKWU01 (sample SAMN05860141, study PRJNA318959) | sponge metagenome | host: Aplysina aerophoba | place: Slovenia: Piran, Adriatic Sea, Gulf of Piran | collected 2013-05-07
CACACACACACACACACACACACACACACAAACATGTACGGTCATGTTAGCCATCCACCCACACCAGCCGCCATCCTAACCCACCACTCCTTGGGGAGGCTAGACAAAGACATCGGAGAGACAGGGACGCCCACAGTAGACAAGCCACTGTGGGTGAGTGCGCATGTGTGTAATAGTGGCGCTCTCAGCTGGTACCGGACGCAGCAACGCACCTGCACGTTCTCCACTGACCAGTCGTCCAAGCGAATGGACTTCACTTTGGAGACATGGGCGCCGAGGCTGCGGTGGACTCCGCTGCAGTCGATGCACACAAACATCCCCAAATTGATTGAAGCCCACTCCGGGTCTGCACACGGGAAGGACAGAGCGAATGGCACTCACCAGAAGCAGTACGCAGTCCGACCCGAACTAGCCCAATAACCCACAACCGCTCGCCCTCATAGCCCCACACAGGTCCCTCATAACAGAATCGCCGCGCGCGCGCGTTGTGTCGAAGAAGTGCGTGCAACATGTACCTCAAAGGCGGGGTCGACACGCCTGAACATAATACTGCCTTCAGATAAGCCAAAGGCGTCTGTGCAGCGAGACGTACTGCGAGGTGATATATAGGTTAACACAATCAATGGATTTACCTCTCTTGCCGCAGTCTGCGCAAGTGTCGTTGCCTTCTTGCTTGGCCAGTCGCAGTAGTTCCTGTTTGGGGTCAGCGAAGGAAGCGGTCCTCTCTGCCATCTAGTCCTGTTCCTCTACTTGAGTGCTGTGACAGTGCCCGGGGCAGCAAAACCGATGTGAACAGCGCGTACGTCAACGTGCAAAGAATTACCATTCCAAATAAGGAACTTCCGGCACAAATAATAGAAGTGCAAGGCAATTAGTGCGTAGTACAAAGGGTCTCAGGCGTACATCATCCAATGAGCAGCTTCCGACGCCTTTCCAATTCTTTCTGCTTCAAACGAACTCACTCTAAACTCTAATGTGATTTCCTTGAACATTTCACTTCTGGAAGCCTGCAGACGGAAGAAGCAATCCATGCACACAGTCAGACATAGGCACATACAGACTTGGTTGGCTGCACAATATGCACAAATGTGAGTGCAACGGGTACATACCTCAGCAAAACCTAGCTTGTGGAAGAAGCCAAGACTGGTTGTGTTGCGCTGTGCTATCTTAGCTCTGAAGAGTGTCACACTCAGCTCTGATATGGCTGCAGTAGGAAGCATTGAGTGACATTTGAGCAACAGCATACAGAAGCACTACAGAAGATGCTGCTCTCTCACACCCACACACGCACGCACGCACACCCACACCACACACACCACACACACACCACACACACACTCCACTCCAACATACCATAATGCATCATGAGAGTGACAGCCTCGGTTCCCAAACCCCTCCCCCTGCAGCCTGGCTCCGCTATCATGATATCTATCTCAGCCACACTTGCATTGTCAGGATCGTTGAAGAACAAGTTGACATCCCCAACCATGGCATCTGAAAGCAAAGGGATCATCTGCCATGCAGTTTGTACCAACCAGTGCCATAACCACCACATTGCAATTGGTCACTCGTTGGCTTCACTTGTAAACAGTCACCCCCCACCCCACCCCCCCTGGCTTACCTATCTCACTGTTGCTCTCACTGAAGTACATTTCCTTGTTCAGTACAATAAAGGTAGCCTCTGCAGAGAGGAGGACAGCTGAGGTCTCAAACTACAGTGACCACGGCGGAGCCACAACAACACCCACCCCAATGGATCCACCACAATGGATCCACCACAATGGATGCGGTGTGCTGTGCCCTAGTGTGGTGTGCTGTGCCCTAGTGTGGTGTGCCGTGCCCTAGTATGGTGTGCTGTGCCCTAGTGTGGTGTGCTGTGCCCTAGTGTGGTGTGCTGTGCCCTAGTGTGGTGAGCTCTGCCCTAGTGTGGTGTGCTGTGCCCTAGTATGGTGTGCTGTGCCCTAGTGTGGTGTGCTGTGCCCTAGTGTGGTGTGCTGTGCCCTAGTGTGGTGAGCTGTGCCCTAGTGTGGTGTGCTGTGCCCTAGTGTGGTGAGCTGTGCCCTAGTGTGGTGTGCTGTGCCCTAGTGTGGTGTGCTGTGCCCTAGTGTGGTGTGCTGTGCCCTAGTGTGGTGAGCTGTGCTCTAGTGTGGTGTGCTCTGCCCTAGTGTGGTGTGCTGTGCTCTAGTGTGGTGTGCTCTGCCCTAGTGTGGTGTGCTGTGCCCTAGTGTGGTGTGCTGTGCCCTAGTGTGGTGTGCTGTGCTCTAGTGTGGTGTGCTGTGCCCTAGTGTGGTGCAGCACCCTACTGTCGTGGTCCTTCATCCATGACTCTTGCATTTCGTACTCTTCTTCCAAAGAGAGAGGCTCTGATGCAGTGAGGGAGAGCAGCTCGCTGCTCTGCATCCATGTGTGGTATCTGAGGTGGGGTCCATGGGGTGGGTCAGTGGGGGTGGGGTCAGCTAGTGTGAGTGTCACCCAAACAGTGACTAGGCAGTTGAGTTCTCTTGTAGTCTGACCTATACCTGTGAGCATCACATGACAGTCACATGGCCTCACCTTGGTACATGTTTCCTGCAGTATGGCACCAGGACCACCCTCTGCCCCGCATAACACCACTTTCTCTTCCTTAGGATGCCAACGGGCAAGCCAGGGCTGCTGGGGGCATGTGTGGGGCTCTAGTTGCACATGCACACACTCACACCCAAGACAATCCTAGTTCATTCTGTTATAGAGGCTCAGTTGTGTTAATCCGACAGTGAATTCTTTGATGAGCAAAAACACAACTGATGATAGCAGCAGACACTGAGAATTTGCCAATGTTGCATTTTGTACATAAAGAATTCACTACCAACTCCCAACCCTATCATGAATGTACATCAATACGGAACACATGCATGAAAATACACAAACAACGCTACAGAGAGAAACGTACACAAAACCAATAGAATGTAACAGGTTTTCAAGTCAGCACAAGGTAGCTGTGAGAAGCCAAGTGGCCTCGGCATCTGCTTACATTAGTTCATCATCACCCTTCTCATCCCCGGCACACATGGACACAATTCCTAGGGGGGAGGGGGGGAGGGGGGGAGAGGAGTGTCACTGAGTGCGCTGTGTGCTTCATGTCACAAAACTCACTGTCAACAATCGTTTTATATGCCTGGGTAGCCGGTGAGTCAGGCACTTCGCTCAAGTAAGATTTCCCCTCATCACAGGACCTTCCAATGCGAGGGTCCAGCGGGATGCTCCCCAGGAATGGGACCCCAGACTCGGCAGCTAGCTTCCTTCCACCTCCAGTGGTTGGAGGGAAGATCTTGGATTCTTTCTGCAACAGTGAGAGAGAGGGAGAGAGAGAGGGAGGGAGAGAGAGAGAGAGAGAGAGAGACTTCAAGCTTCAGTCTGACAGAGTTCCATTGTGTGTGGTACATAGTTACGTGCATACGGATGAGTGTGGTAATCACCTTACACTTGGGACACACAAATCCACTCATATTCTCCACCATTCCCAGAATAGGGAGCCCAACCTTCCGACAGAAACTGATCTCTTTGCGAACGTCCAGCAGAGCAACTTCCTGCATAGCAGTGAGCCATACACGGCACTTAATAGGACCAGGAACACACAGTTCGGAGCACATCTTTGGCACAGCTACAAATGTTGCAGATAGACACGTGTCTGTTCACATGTCTGTTCGCGTGTGTGTCTGGCCAACCTGTGGTGTGGTGACCACGATTGCACCATCGACACTGCTAGTGCTGAGGTACTGGACTGCTGATAGGTGCTCATCCGAGGTACCTGGTGGAGTGTCAATGACCAGGTAGTCAACCTCTCCCCAGTCCACATCTCTCAAGAACTGCTTTATAAGACCTGTATGAGGGACGTAGTGATGCAGACGCACACACACACACACACATACACATTTGCACACACACACACACACACACACACACACACACGCACAAAGACAGACACTGTTCCAGCAATAAGCAATACTAACACACCATTCTTCTTAGGTCCTCTCCAGATGACGGCATCATCTGGGCTTGAGAGGAGGAAGCCGACCGACATCACTGCAAGGTTATCCTCTATGTACTACAGGAGTGTGGGACAACAATAGCAATACTAGAACACCATTCGTATACTGAACAAAACCACTTATTATCAAAGTTTGACAAAACTAAGGTCTCGCAAGCAAGCAGGTGTGAATACAGCTCTAGCTCATTCAACAACAAAATGGCCACCCTGTATACCAAAATGGCTGCCCAGTACCCCTGTCATGTGGTACACCCCCATAGCCCCCCATACTGGGCTCACCACGGGAGACCACCCAGAGTTGCTGTGGTGGACCTGTTCCTCCTCACAGCCAAACACCTTTGGGATGGAGGGCCCACATATGTCAATGTCCAACACAGCTACCTAGTGCCAAGAGAGGAGCTGCTTTGCAACGGCTGAAATAATTGATCAATGCAGGACTGTCTTCTTCATGAAACAGCACACAAATTCAGAGCATAAAGTCAACTGCTTCACAGTACCTCTGCAGTAGCTACAATAAAGGCTTTCTCTCACTCAGACAGACCCTCATGAGAGCTTGCCTGTCTGTTCTGTTCTTCAGCCAGGCCACGTGCTAGGTGAGCGGCAAATGTGCTCTTGCCAACACCCCCCTTGCCAGACAGGACCAAGACCTTGTGCTTCACGGAAGACATGCGAGACTCGATTTCTGCAACAGCTAGGCAGATAGAGGACACTTCACTTAACACAATGTTGGCATGAGCGTGACCATGGGAGATAGTGCATCCACATGACTCAATTGGATCACCACACAACATGGTGAGGGAAGAAAGGGATACTGTTGTTTCAGGGTTGCTTTGTCTCGTTTGAAATTGCACACTCTCAAATCACTCACGAATAAAGTGTCATAACAGAAGAGCTTCACATGAAATGCAATGATGTTTGGCACTTGAAACTCTACCGTTCCAATGCTATAACCACATCACTAATGGCAGTGTGCAATGTGCAAACGGGAATAGAAATCCCAAAGCAAGTACAGCAAGGCTTGTTTCAACTTGGCCACTGCAAGTAGTGAGCCCCGGGCCCTGCTCCTACCCTGAAGCCCACAACAGACCAGGGTTGACTAGATACAATCTAGACATACTGTCTGTAGACCTTTGAAATGGCTTAAGTATCTGAGCAAAGGCGATGCCCTGAGGGTGGAACATTAAATTAACAGCTGTTTTGATATAATCACGTGACCTTGTTATTAGCAATCCACACACCACTCGTAAATACACTTTTTCATTAGTGTGCAATAACTGTAAGGGAGCGTTCACGCGTTACATGTGTTCGGCTGTCACCTGGATCCGGGGACCTGGGCTGTCCCGATGCACAAACCGTCTGGTTGGGGCACCCCTGACATGCTTCTGTCTTCCCCGCTGACTCGCTTTGGGTCCCAGGACAGTCTGTTTTTAAGGACAACGTGAAGGAGCGCAGCAGGAGAGAAGGTACAATTAAGACTCGCCTTCTGGAGCGCTCTCCGGTACGGCTTTTACCGACATGGCTCGCTTACAATCCCACACTAAATCTGTCTTGTCCAAATCAGAATGGGAATTTGCTACAATAGCCCGTGGAAAACAATGTCTCATTGTTCTGCATACCCTACTTATATCTAAAAGTACGTATTCTATATCTTCTCTCATGAGCATTCTCCGACAGTCTGAAGATGACGTAATATCGACTGGAAGGGAAGCGACAAAGGAGCAGCTGCAGCAGCCAAGCGAACAGCGGACGTCTGCAGTAGACGCGTCGGCATTTCGAAGACGATCAGTTCTCTTTGTGGACCAGCAGTCAGCTCCTCCAGGCAGCACCGAGAAGGTTGCTCATCTAAACATCATTCGAAGAACGACGTCTGCATGCAAGTCTTGCGGCTCCTGTACTCCTGAGCTCTTGCGGCACTTCGTCCGCTCTTCTGCTGACGCACGTGCACTCGCCAGCCGTCTGCGGCACGGGAAGTTCAAATTGGCACAGTACCTCTCCAAGCACATCAGATCCTACCGCCAGAAGCGTTCCCAAATCGGTCAGTTGGTGTGTCTGTGCACGGATGATCGCCTCGTGTAGCAGTTCTAGACGTTCGCTATAGTCCTCTATGTAGCCACGTTGATGTGCCGCTAAATGCTACCTGTGGCTCACTCCAGGGCACGTCGCAGATTACGAATGCTGATTCCATTCTCCACTTGTGCAGGTGAGACAGACAGGACCACGTGCTGCTGTTCTGAGCTAGGTGGCCAGATAAGACCAATGTACCGCAGCAGTGGCAGTTCGCAGTCGTTGGACAATGACATGAATGAGCCGCCTCTTTCTCCCACAACAAGAGCTCTTCTGGCCCTCGTCAGCCACAGGTCCCCTGGCACCCCAAGGGACATGCAGGCAAGAGGAGATGAGCCTCGGGATATCAGTAATGCAGTTGCCAGACAGGTAGCAACAGGTGCAGAAAGCCATGGGCGTGCTGAAAGTGCAAAGATAGTAGACCCTGTTGTGCATTATCTTAATCTAGTTAATCACACCAGACCATCACCAAGCAGAGTGAGCGGGTATGGTAAAGAAGTGCAGACAGCTGAAACACAAACGGGCCCAGTGCATCCTGAAGGAGACAGGCCAATCGTGCCACACTCCAGCAGAACTACATCTGTGGAGACACAGGACAGCTCCTCCTGTCATGCCATCAGTCATGTGACTGGAACAAACACTAGGAGTCCTGGTATGTTTCAAGACCTCATCTCTTCCTGCGATCCAAACACGCCGGAGGTTGTCTACCTCAATGCCTGCCCACCATCAGTTGCGGTGGCTGCATTGTCGCCACAAACTGCTCCCAAGGAGGCAAGACCCACAGCGAACTCCTCCACCTCTACAGTGACTGAACAGGCATCATCCACCACTGGAAGTGAGCTTGTGCCACTACCCAGTGATGGCGGTAAGGCACAACAAGAGCAGTGTGGCAGTGAAGACCTTAGAACGCACACAGCTGGAGCTCAGAATGTGACCACCACTTACAGCATCATGATTAGCCAGCAGATGTCTGCAAGCTCTGACGGAGCCACCCGAGCCATGCTGGACAGCTTCAGGACCATTCAGACCATAGAGCAGGCTGACTCTGACCCCGAGCCAACTGAACTGGACAGGTCTCAATCCTCATCCTATATCCAACGATCCTCCTCGTCCTCTTCTATTTTTGCCCAGATCAACTCTCCTCGCACAAGCCAAGGCTTACAGCCTGGCAGCGATATTTGCCTCAAGTACCCCTGCGAAATTGTGGGCTGCACTAGGGCCTACCTTCACAAGAAAGACTTAATTAGACACATGAGAATGATACATAACATGGCACCACAGAGGATGGAGGCTACCCTGGTTAATGTCCCTCCACGGCCCAATGTATGCGGTCTTAGTGGCTGCATGAAGTCATACATTCACTACAAGGACTTGGTGCGGCACCAGAAACAGGTGCACTTTGTCACACTCGCAAACCTAGCCAACGTGCAGAAACGCTACCCTTGTGACTACCCTCGATGCTCCAAATCATACATCCACAAGAAGGACTTGATTCGCCACAAAAGGCTCTTTCATAATGACACTTCAATGCAACCCACAGTACCAGAGGCTATCATTGTGGACTTGGATGATATAGCTGCCAGTGAGTCCTCTCCTACTGACATTGATGAGTTTGACCTTCAGATAATGGAGAACTCCAATGACGAACCGGCTCAAGACCAAGATGAACACATTGATAGCCCCGTTGGTGAATTGGAAGGTTCCTCTATGCAGGAGACTTTCTCATCAGCCACACCTAACCACCACCACTGTTGTCAGCACCATTCGTATAGCTGTCACACAAACAGCCCTCACCCCACAGGACAAGCAAGCCACTCAAGTGGCCCACACTCGCATGCACCTTGCCAAAGCGTATCGTGGAGTGATGACACGAGAAGTGTCGGAACATCCCCCATGGGAGTACAACCACAGGTCCAAGCATGTGAGGGTGATACCCCCACCTCTGAGAGCATATCTGTGCCTGCCTCAAGCAGTCATCAAGCGGGCACCAGCCCGAATTTAGCCAGTGTGATCGAGAGCACCATCAATAGTTCTTCTCCTTTGGTTGCCAGGAACCACCAGCCTACGGCTGCTTTGAGCCCTTGGAGTGCCCTTCTGTGTAGCATGGACATGCCTTCTCCCACCTCCACTACGTGTACCACTGCTGTTAAGACATCCTGTAGCAGCAGCTCCGAGGGGAGTACGCTGGAGCTCGCCGTCACCGCAGCAACACGAACCCAAGAGTCTCCATCAGTCCAAATGACCAATGCACAGCATCAGACAGCGAGTCAGATGGGCCTTGAGCAGTGCTCGGCTGCAGTTCAGGTTGGGGGTGGAGCGAGGCATTCCCAGAAGACTGGCATGCTGCACAGACATCCTACTAGGCAACATACAAATGTGCCACTTGGAGTCCAGACATCACCAAATGAATATGGTAGTCACAGTTACAAGCAGCAGACACAAGTGTCGTCTAGTGCACAGACGTCACAGACAGAAATTATCCATGCCCATTACAAGCAACAAGGTCATGCATCGTCATGGATACCAGCGCAGCAGACAGAGGTTGGCACTCAAGCCAGAGAGGCCTGTTCTGTTATGCAGGTGGGCAGATCTATGGGAATTCCCCCCAATCCCGCCTGCCGTAGAAGGGCTTCATCTTCTCCCTCAGTAATGCCACATGCAGATTCTAGTCTTGGTCATTATCATGACAGTCAGCCCCCTACACCAAAGAGACGAGCCCTTTGTGATGCTTCAGTACAAACCGAGTACCCCCACCCCTCTCTGTCCCCTTATGTCGACCTAATGCCTGCACAACCTTATCATATGTCCAGTGGTAGGAGAGCGGATGAGGCGGCCATCACTGGGGGACACTCTTCTCGCTATGACCCTTCTCTATTTGGCTCAAGGCAAGAGCATGGCCCATTCAGCCCTCCCTCCCCAAGACTGTCCCGATGCCGCCCTAGCTATCCCAGCCATCACCAACCCATTGGCGACCCATACTCACCGAGATACGACTGGAGCCCCGAGTTTTACGAAAGTGATGAGGACAGTTGTCCACCCACCCCATCTCCCTCCTTCCACACCTGCGCATGTGGCCGATCTGTCAGGCCTCCTCCAACACACATGTACAATCACTCCCCTGTCCATCCCCACCACGCCAGTGCATTCTCTCCCGTATCCCACACTCCTAGACATAGCTATGAGCACCATGGGCAGCCAGCAGGACACAGCCATCTGCCAGCCCCACCCGAACACTACCATCGGCAACTCTCCCCAAGAATGAGTCATTCTCGGCAGTCCTTTGACTTGGTGCCTGATATGCAAGCACATGGACCGCTGGAACCCCGGTGGTCATCAGGCAAGCAGAGACGAGCCAGAGACACTTTGTACTCATCGTCTAGCACATCACACCGAGTAGTCAACTACACAGGGGGCAGTATGGAAGAACAGCAGTCAAGGGCCATGCGAAGGAGAAGCACCTCTCCCACTTGGCGAACGTCACCAGAACCGGCAACATCCATGATGGCATCATCATCCCTGTCTTCGCATTACCAGGGAAACCCCCCTTATGTGGATAGGCAGGAGATGCATCATCATCCTGTCACCGCCAGTCATGCCTCCACCCCTGCCCACGTTCCAGCCACCACAAGTTCGCGTTCTGTTTTGTCCGCAGGTTCTCAGCATGCTCCGTCCAGGGCCTCATCAAGGCAGCAATCAAATCACCCAAAGGAGAATGAGCGCAGCATCAGCCCGCTCACATTGCGTCTGCTCGCCCTCACACGCCAGACCATGCACAACGACTTCTCTCAGAGACACCACCACCACCCCACCTAGCATGCGCCTGATGAAACCTTCCATGGAAATTATTCAATTGTAATATTATGATTTGTATATAGTGAATTAAATTATAATTTCAGGTGTGAACAATTGTAGTGAAATGTGTGATGGTGTTCTGTCAATTTGTTACATCACAGCAACAACGTGAGATTGAGTGCCCCCGGCCATTGTTAATCAATAACTGATAATTAT
>MKWU01007710.1_pt1 | contig 10098 bp, 7 predicted proteins | sample 809101 | NCBI WGS metagenome assembly MKWU01 (sample SAMN05860141, study PRJNA318959) | sponge metagenome | host: Aplysina aerophoba | place: Slovenia: Piran, Adriatic Sea, Gulf of Piran | collected 2013-05-07
CATCTTGGTGTTGTTCGTAGGTCACTTGCGGCATGAGAGACGACTCGTAGAAGAGATTGGACGGCAAGCGGAGTATGCCTAAGAATCAATTGAAGGTATCGCATAAAGCTATAATTATGTAGCTATACTGATGTACAGTGTGTACAATACTATTGTAACTACATTCTGTATAGTAGTAAAGAATCAAGCTCGATAATGGCAAGTATATACATATATGTATATACCTGCTGTGGCATGTCAAGTACTGTTTACATGACGTATATACACACACAGCAAGTATATATACGTAGTCGCATTGCTGATAAAGTCTTACCAGGGTCACATCTGTAGTTAGAGAGGAGGCTGCTTGTAAAGCACTTGATGAAAGGGTTATCAGCAACTCGGCTGTCTTTCTCCAATTGAAGGTACAGCAAGTGGAGTCGTCTCAAAAGGGACATGCTTAGTCCATTGTCTTTAGCTTCCTTGCACTGCACAGCGTCATCAGGACCAACCTACAGGACAAACAAAGAAGCAATTCAGACCTTGATGCACAAAGTACAGATCAATCACCCATATATGCAAGGTGCCAATGAACATGGTGTGAAACAATGTGGATTTGTAACATGTAAGCCACAAGTGTTCGCCTGGCATTGTATCACAGTGGCTCATAGTAATTGAGGGATATATAGTTACGTACCCCATTAATTTCATGGGAACCATAATCTAGATTTAGATTTTAATAGTAGTTTCAACAATGACTGCCATCTTAACTGTTGATGATTGATTGATTGATTGATTCAACAATGACATGTGAAGCTTGCAATTGTTTATAATTATTGCTGATCACACCTGAATACTAACTACAAACTAAATTTCTAGAATAGAGAACGTTGTTGTATGTAAAGCAGAAATCTACATGTTAAAACTTGCTTATCATGCAGTATAATTGCATAGTGGCCCTCACCTGAAGGTGATCTCCTGCCAGGAGAATTTTTGTGTGCTTTCCAGCGAGGTGTAATGGCGCAAGAGCCTCGGGTTCAATGCACTGTGCTGCCTCATCTATGAAGATGTGAGTGAAATACTCATGCTTGTAAAGCCTCTTCAACTGCATAGCTGCCCCTGTGGTTGTCACCAAAAGTTGAGGCTTCTCCAATGCATCTGCCAGTTCTTTAGATCTTCTGTAGTAGCGATCCTTTTTCTGACGTTCAGGTGTGAAGAAAAACTCGGACGGTTTCTTCTCAATCTCTCCCAAGAGTCTGATCGGTTCACATGGAAGTGGATGCTTTTGCATTTTGAGAAACAATGAATCTAGGTAAGAGTCGGCAGTTTGAATGTGATGGACACAGATCAGTACTCGGGAATCAGGTCTAGTGTGCAGGATCTGGTGTGCGAGCCGAGCAATGAGGCGGGTCTTCCCGGTGCCAAAGGGCCCTGTGAGCAGGAATGGTGGACCAGGAGGGCATGTAAGGGCTGCATTGAGGGCATCGGTCTGGTAAAGGCCATCCAGCTTCAGAAGTGGATCTGCGGGCGTATAACGTCCAAGGTCCTTTCGGTGTGTCCCATTTGCCCCGAAATCGCGTTCCACGGGAAATAGAATTCTTGTAATGACACGAGGCTGGAGATCTTCGACAGCTTTGTGCAGAGATTCCCAGTATGACATGTCTGGTTTAAAGGTGGCACAAATGTAACCGTTAAGAGCTTGCAGTGTATCAGCAGTGTTCACTCCAACCAAAGGAATCACTTGTACCTTCAGCCCATTTTTGGCATCTATGATCACTGCTTTGAGCTCCAAATTAGGTTGCTGAATCATGCAACAATTTAGAACCACATCTCGCGAGCTCTGTTTTACAAACTCGCTAGTTTCACTACTCATGGACAGAGTTACTTGGTTGTAGGAGACTATATTCATTTGAAATTTCATATGGCCATCTTCACACCGACCATATCTACATAAGAATGAAAATAATGAAAATAATGAGAATAAAATGGAGCCTGCTGATATATATTAAGGCCCTGTAGACACTGCCTCCACATACATTTAATACACACAATGTGTTTTGGGTCTACTTCCTGGAATGTGACTGCCTTAAACAGGTTTTAGGAATGGCATAGTACAAGTTAAATGTTCTCTGTAAGAAGTCATCAAGAGAAAATGCATTCTACAAATTCTCGCCAGTACATGACCAAAATCTCATCCAATGCCCACTCACATTTCTAATTACTTTACAAAAGAATAATGGTGGATCAATTTCCCATATAAATTATGCATGACACGCACAACTCACTGTTCAACATCTGTCGAAAGTCTTTGCTCAATTTGTTTCATTTCAAGATTCATCAGTGTGCGCATCCTGGTCTTATAGTTGGCGGCTGACAGGCCCACCTGCAGTAGCTGTTGGGTGTTGACAGGAGACGCTGTAGCCTGGGAGGGGCTGTCGACATAGACGCTTGTCTTCTCTGCCTCTACTCTTACCACTTGCTCTAAAAGGAGTATTATCACAATATACGTATATGCAATGTACATGTATGAAATTTTCATGATTGTTGAACAGCCAGAACATATTCAAAATTTAATGTTTAAGAACACACAAGTTTGGTGATTAGTTGCAAGTATGTATATAAGTGGCTCATTAATTCGACACACACAACTCGCAAAAATAGGCAAAGCAACCTGTAAGTGTAATATTACACAGTCTAAGCATTCCTACTACACACACAGGGAAAGTATACATATGACAGTTTCAACACCATTATGACGAGGTTTCAAAATGTACGTCTATTAATGCATTATAGTGGGAAAACCTCAAGTGCATGGCTGCTGTCTGCAGCTGCGGATCAGTAAGCAATCACTGTCCATTTATCATTTTGTCCTTGAGCATGGTAAACGTCAAAGTGCAACACCCTAAATGACAACACACCATTCCTTGATGTGATGAAGAACTGCTTTCCCAAACGTGTGAGGGATAGTTCATCAATGCCCTTTTCCTGCCACTTATTCCACCATTGCTCTTCAACCGGACTATGTGGGAAAATGCACCGGTTCCTGGAGTATCCCTTCCTCCTGGCATTGCATTCTTGGTAAGAATGACTGTAGCGGTACCTCTGTTGTCTCTGGGACATTTTAAACACATTGAAGGGAGTAGGTCGAACTATAGCATTAGAAGGCGTGAGCCAGCGGAACCCCCTCTTGAAACTGTGGTCAGCCACTCGACAGACAACAGCAGAGAGACTCCTGAGCTGTCCTGGTAGCTCTGCTAGGCAGTTAGAGCACACAGTGTGGGTGTCTACGAAAGATGTAAAATAGACAATTATTCAAATTCAATGATGGTCACCATGCAGTAAACATAATTGCTTACTTGCATTATGAATATTAATTTTGTACTATTACAGTATTGACAAGACAGCTGCGTGTGGTACATATATGAAGAAGAACCACGCACCAGGAAGTACATGTACAACTAGATGCACAGGAAGTCATTTGTTACAAGTTTAGCTCGTACGTATTACGTCTATGGCTCATGCATGAATGCTTACTTCTCCTGCTTTGTCCATCTGTTTCGTTCAAGACACTTTTTGTTCCGTATGTTATTTGCACCACCTACAGAATGAGCATGATATAATATCATACTACTTGACACAGCAGAACCCAAATAATAATATCCAACCACTAAAATTTATAACACCAGCAACTTCTGCTTAAACATGCATTTTTAAATCTTGAATGAAATATTCTTAATGCAATACAGAATGTAGCTATACAGTAACTGCGCAGACCATCGATATTCTTTAGCAATGCAGCTTTGCATGATCTGTTTGCATATGAAATAATATGAAGCTATACAATTACATTATGTATTAAACAATGACTTAATATTTCTACAAAAGTATTGAACTGAATTTGAAATGTAATTTCACGGACTGTGCTACACAAATTCAAATTCTAATGCAAACTCTACTGGATGTTGCCAGGCAACCTTTAGGCATGCATTCCATAGTGTGAATCCTAGCTTCCTAGGTGCCTGAGAATATGGGTTTTTACAAGGAATGAATATGCACAAAATGCATGACCTAACACAACAGTAATTACATATAATAGTATCCATGATTCCAGGCGCCGCACATACTGGTCACGCACTCCACTCTCCACCAGGCATGATCATATGACTCTGACATATGTGAGCATGAGGTTGATTCGCTGACAGCAGCAGTGTGTGCTATGACAGCTAACCTTGACATATGACAGGTCACATGTAAGTCATAGATTTATGCAAGCATCCAAAGCTTAGCTAACAACTTGCAGAGGGCATGGTGGGTAAAGTCAAGTCGGTCACTGTGACACTATACAATCCCTGATGGCTTAGCTAGATGAAATTAGCTATATACGTAGCTACACAAAGTATAAGCGAGCTACAGCTAGGTATCGTCTCAATAACGTGTAATGTAAATAAGCGATGATAACCTTTTTGGCTGCTTTTTTGTGCTTGTCTTTGGCGAAGCAGGCTTTGGAGCATAGGGCTTCTGGTCCAATCTGTTCCAAGCACTCCCTACAGAGCGGTCGCAGGACCCCCACGTCATCAGCGCTCGCGTTGCGCCCGGCCATGCCGGTGCGCTGTCTCGGAGAGACTGGCTGAGACTCAGTCGACCGGGCGCTGGGCTGTTAGTTGCAGTGAAAGTCGTACAAGTGTAGCGACTGTGCCGGGGCGCTCGGCACAGTAGCTGGCTAGCAAAGAGCTTCCTGGGAGAAAACTGAATTAGAAGGCTTACAACTGTCTCCCTCTTTTGGCCTCTTAGCTGAAGAAGACCCTGCGACTACTGCCGCTGAGTGGCGAAAATTATTCTCCAGAATGGTTCACCAAAATTTGCCGCTCTTCCAGGAAGCGCGCTGTCGACAGGAAACCAATTCCCAATGTATCCGGAATTTGAAATGAAACCAGAAGCACGTATGAATGTATTTATTTTTAGACATTGGGGATAACCCCTCATCATCAGGTGTTATTTCACTACCAAGAAGATGGCTACCAACGTCTTCCCAGATGGCGACGAATCCTACGACTTTCTCTTCAAGCTCGTTCTTGTGGGCGATCCAGGCGTGGGAAAGACGTGCGTGGTTCAGCGATACAAGCACGGTGTCTTCACAGAGCGACAGGCAAATACGATTGGTGTGGACTTCACTTTGAAAACCATTGACGTGGATGGAAAGAGAGTGAAGGTGAGCCGTAGACGCGTATGATGAACATAGTGCTTTAGGATACTCTTTTATGTCTCAAGTAGTGTCATTTTGCCGTCAGGGATTAGTTAAAAGTCGAAGGACTGGTGGCATAAGAACCATAGCGACACCACCGTAGTGCTGTGTACACTACTGGCATGATTGTGTTGTTCTGTGTATTAATGCCTAGTGCTCTTCCATTTAAATATGCATGCATGCATCTAGCTAAATAGTTGTGTAAATGGTAGTTCTGTATTTGTATGTGTGACAAAATTAGAATGTTTGGGAATCAGAATGGAATGAGAAACTTTGGTTAGATCATAGATAATCCAAACTAGGTTTGGATTATCTGTTGCTAGGTGATGTCGTCAGTGACAACATCATGGTCCAGCTGTGAATCACTGATAGTGTCTGCACTGTGCTTACTGTGGGACTGTCAGCTATTGGCCGAAGCTGGACAAACTCTTGCCGAAATGGGTCATGCTGGGCTGTAATTACTGGAACATGGTCATTAATGGTGTCATAAGATGTGCATTCATGTGTGCATGATGCCGGACAAACAAAGCAGATTATCAGCTTCTGTGAGTGTCTATATAGGAGGCTTTGCCTAATGCATTATGCAGACTAAACTATATACAATGGACACACTGCCAATGGTCGTATTTAGGCTGTAGCTCCATGATGATAAACAGCTTGGAGTGTCTAACCCACAACCTACATAAGTACATATGTTATATTTGGTCTGTGGTATAATAATCCACTACAGAGGAAGGTCCACCGTAACACACGTAATAGGAAGTGTTTGGGAAGCGCTGCACATACATACACATGTACATCTGTATATAGTAATACGTTATAATGTGTTATTTTTCAGCTTCAAATATGGGACACAGCTGGACAGGAGAGGTTCAGGACCATCACACAGAGCTACTACCGCAATTCCAATGGGGTGAGATATTCTTCAGCCCAGCATGTGCAGTATGTGTGTTAACATGTTATGTATCAGATGCTACATGCGGCTGTTACTGCCTGCATGTGTGACAATGCAGCACCTGATGATTGTGTTTGTAATAGCCATTTCACATGGACCAGGTTATTGCGCTTACATGTGTGAGTTGAACCCGAGTTTGACCCTGCCCATGGAGTAAGGTCAAACCCAGTTATGGAGATGCAAAATGAACCTGTAGCGACCAAGAGATTGCAGCTTTACTGGCGAAGTCAGTGGACGAAACTATCCAGACGCAGTTGCTTAGGACAGTATGTAATGTAATTCCCTACCGGACGATTGCCAACGAGCTTTGCAGGCAGGGGTTTGAGAAGGACTACAAGCAGTGCCGTGAGAAAATCAAGGCACTGAAGAAGAAGACGATGGACAGCCTGAAGTGTCTTGAGGCAAGTATGGTCAGTCCCTTTGCCTGAATTGAAGAAGGCATGCTCTCGCTGGTATTTCCTCCACCATGCATAAACCAAGACATACTGTGCGCCTCCTACACAGCCACATCATATTGAAAACAACAAAATCTTTGAGCATCCAGACTTTCAACGCCTTCTTGGACACTTACGTAATACGTGCTTCGCCACTAACGATAGTTGCTGTCGTGTGAATGGAAACCGGGGTTGACTCGGTTGCGTGTCCATGTGAAAAGGGTATAAATGTATATTTTGTGTGTATGTGACTTGTGTGTGAACATGTTGGTTATTGTCAACTCAATATAAATTCATTATCTACGCACCACCATTTACCCCACATGTACCATCTCACACACCAAGCATCTTTCAGCCCATTTGATTTCCTTGTCACTGTTCATTCAGTCCTCTGTGCTTGACTCATTGTACGTAGTTTGCTGCTTATCCTTGAAGTGTGCGTACTTCTCGTCCTTGTAGGTTATTCTCTGCTATGACATCACCAAGTTAGAGAGCTTTCACAACACAAACCGATGGTTTGATGAAGTGAAGAGGTTTGCAGGTGAAGACATCCTCATTGTTATCTGTGGCACAAAGCTAGACTTGGTACGCCAAAACATGTCCCTGAGGCAAGTAGAGCTGTCACAAGCAAAAGAGTTTGAATCGAGAGACCCGCGAGTTGTGGATGTCGTGGAGACGTCATCTAAAGAGGACACCAACATTGATAGTACCTTCAGTACTATTGCTGCACAGCTGGTGCAGAAGTATCAAAAGTCTCAACCTGCGGCAGAGGAGAGTTTTCATCTGGGCTCCCTCTCTTCTTCCTCCACCAGACAAGTCGGTCAAGGGAGCTGCTCTTGCTGATGCACATGAAGTGAGATGAACTGTATCCATGATCCGTATATCAACCACCCTCTCTCATTATATCGCACACCGTGCACCCAGTAGCTGTCACCCATTTTTGGACACCAATATGCATGCTTGCATGACTAGTTTTGTGTTGTGTATTTTCTAAGTAGACTATACTTATTGTGTTTTCTTGTGTTTAGTATGCGTACAGTTGAATAGCTACTGACCTGGCTGAGCCTCAGGCACCTGTATGAGTTGTAGTCTGCACTCTGAGGACACATGTATCTCATTCCCAAAGGACACGTGCTTGAGAATGACATTGCTTATCACATGAAGGGGCTTTGGCTCTCTGGTTGAGAGCTTGGCATGAGAACGCTACCCTGAAATCTGTATAGAGTATGCGTAACACATAAGGTCACAAGTACGCCCAATGTGTAAGTAATAGTTACTACAGGGCTTCGTACAGCAAGCGATTCGACTTCGTGCTCGATGACGACGGCTTTGAGACTTTGACTTTGTCAGCGTAAATAAATGTAAATGAAATGGCCGTTCAGCCTCGGTAACTTTCGGTCACAAGTACCAAGCCCAATGTGTAACACTTTGTACAAACAGTACGGTACAGCCACTGTGAGCCTGCTGTCTAATGACATTCTATGGTAGTGCACAGGTGTAGTGACAATGGGTGGGAGTACGTGTATAGCAACACTGAAACAAATTGGCCCCACTCTATATATAGCTAGTGATGAGTAACCTAGCTAAAGGTTGGGCTGTTCAGCTATATACGTATATGACAATGCAGACTTCCGCCATGTAACGTTATACACATGCATGCTCACATAAACTATATACCACCACGTGTTGCTTGTTGTACGTACTTTGTACTTAATGGCTTTATGATGTTATGCTGTACTGTTTAGACTACCAGTCCACTGCCCCCACCAAATATTTGTAGATAACTACAATCAGCACCAGACGGCATCTGTCGTAGTTATGCAAACCTAGTGCTACTAGCAACTGTTTCGTGTACAAATGTACACATTACATTCTAACAGGACAGCTGGTGTTTCCACCAGTATCTCACAACAACATGCAACTACTACCATTAATTTTACATACACCATGAGTTTGTAATTAAATGTGTAGACATTGAGTATTTGTCCCAGTTGATGGTACCCGCCACCAATGTTGCAAGTTGCAATAGCTCACATTAGCTCAATCTCTAGCTAGCTAGTACCAGGAAGGATGCCATATGGAGGAATGGTAATATCAAAGTAATCAGTAATACTTAGTTTAAATCCTATATAGTACTTGTAACCAGCCAATTTTAAGCAGTATTCTCTATATACAACTCTGACTGGCTAGCCAACAGTAAAGTGTAGCCATGATCATTTGTCTAGCTAGGTCATGTTGGTATCAGTGGGGAAACTCTATGATTAATTCTGCTACAGCTCCCACACCTGCGGGCACTAGCGCTAGTATAGGGACGAGCAAGCGGATGCAAAAGGAAAGAGACTGCGAGCCATAAAAGCATGCCATTCTGCACCTCCGCAGTTGTGGTTGGGTGAGTTAGTGAAAGGTGAATTGTAGTGCATACGAGTCCAATCTGTTCTTTGCACAGTTGACAGTCGGCATTGTATGCAACCTTGGTGCCTTTTCTCCCCTTCCGTACAGTTGAATAGCTGTAGTGCGGCGCAAGATGAGGGGCTTGTTTGTAGTCGTGGTGCTGATGGCAACGCTGGTCTCTCAAGGAACAGCACAACTCCCATGTAAGTTGCGAGGACCACTTCTCCCGCAGTGAGATTGTGTGGAACAGTCCACATCTGTTTGGCACGAAAGGAGCAAGATACCTTACACCCAAAAATAGCAGTCTCATCCCCCCTTTACACACGCACGCACGCACGCACGCACGCACACACACACACACACCACACACTTGAATTGTAGTCAGCTAGAATCTCGACTATAACCCAAGTTCCACTTTCAATGGAAGCATCGAAGTGGACAATAGTGTCACCAAAGACAACTATTTCTATTTATCTATCTAGTCTACTATAGTTCCACTATTTCCACCAGTATCTCATAACACTATAACGACGATTTTCAGCCAGTCTAACAGCCTCCCTAAAACTTCCCTTTCTGAAGGCAGCTTGTGTTTTCGAAAGACTCTTCAGCAGCCTCCTTATTAGCTCCCTCTGTCTGTATGGGAGGGGAGACCCTGTGATTAATTCTGATACAGCCCCGCGCTTCCTGATGAGCTCGTCACCCTGGATGACCGGATGGAAAGCTTCTACAGGCGCGACGCACGCAAGAGATACGAAAGACGTCACAGGAAACTGATGGCGAAGTATAAATGCATATAGAGGCACTCGCTCGGGCGATTGTTCCACTGCTACAGTTGTGGTTGGGTAAGTTACTAAGTCAATGTGAATTGTAGAGCATACGAGTTCTATAGCTGTTACAACTGTTCTTGATCGAGTCGACATCGTATGCGATCTCCGCTGTACAGATTCCCCTTCCGTAGCTGTAGTGCTGTGCAAGATGAGGGGCTTGTTTGTGGTCGTGGTGCTGATAGCAACGCTGGTTTCTCAAGGAACAGCACAACTATCATGTAAGTTGTGAGGACCACTTCTCCCGCAGTGAGACTGTGTGGAACAGTCCAC
>MKWU01007712.1_pt1 | contig 10096 bp, 6 predicted proteins | sample 809101 | NCBI WGS metagenome assembly MKWU01 (sample SAMN05860141, study PRJNA318959) | sponge metagenome | host: Aplysina aerophoba | place: Slovenia: Piran, Adriatic Sea, Gulf of Piran | collected 2013-05-07
CGCCATCCCTCGCAGCGCCAACACCTTGGTGATCGCCGCTGTCAGCGTCGTCTTGCCGTGATCCACATGTCCGATCGTCCCCACGTTCACATGGGGCTTCGTCCTCTCAAATACTGCCTTCGCCATTAGGTTGCTGCCTCCTGCTTTTGATTAATGGTCAGATCCGCTACCTCGCTGCAAATCAAGCGAATACTCCGAAGCGCGAAAAGGACAACATCATCAGTAACTGCTGCAAACCGCCCACCAGCAATAGGTGGGCGGCAAAGATCCTGCAGCGCCTATACTTTATTGTCTGATACTGCTTTTAACGTCTGAAACGCGAAACTTCCCTGAGGTCCAGGCCTGCCCAACCTCTGCGGGCCAGCCACGTTCCTCTCTGGAGCCCACAACCGGACTTGAACCGGTGACCTCATTCTTACCAAGAATGCGCTCTACCGACTGAGCTATGCGGGCTGGTCACTTCGACATCAAAATGAACTACATCTGAAGTGGGCGGGGGCGGATTCGAACCACCGTAGGCGAAAGCCGTCTGATTTACAGTCAGATCCCTTTGTCCACTCGGGCACCCGCCCGTTCTTATTGCACGCGTATTAATGTGCTTCGTCTGCCCAGCCTCCGCCCCAAAAACCACACGTCGGCCGCGGTCTTTACGCCTAAAAGAAGAGCCGACGATCGGACTCGAACCGATAACCGGCTGTTTACAAAACAGCTGCTCTGCCGATTGAGCTACGTCGGCGCGTGCTCAGACGACACCTGAGTGATTATAACACACTCCAAGTGCTGGTCAAATCCGCATACCTCCAATTTCAAATACATTTCTTATCACCGCTCAGCCGCATCTGACGCCCAATCCCGAACGAGCCAAGCCAACCCGTTCCCTCTATTCTCTACTCTTGTATTATGGGCGGTCGGGCCTTCGGCCCTCCCTTTTGCAGGGGCTGCCCCCCCGCAACGCCCCCCTACAAAAACATGCCTCACCGACCGTGTTTACTCTTCCCAAGCATCGTGTCTAGCGAACAATGTCTACTCCCCCACTTGCCGCTTCAACCCACCGACCACCGACCTCCAACCGCAGAAGTTACTGACCCCTGACCACTGACCACTGACCACTGACCACTGCCGTTCGCAGTTCACTAGAAACTAAAAACTGACTACTAAAAACTGCAGTTCCGCGCCCCCGCAACGCCCCCCTACAAAAACATGCCTCACCGGCCGTGTGCCTTCTTCGCAACCTGGCGGCTGGCGAGCATGGCGGCGGCTGTACACCAGTTGCGTCACCAAGAGCCTCAATGGTTCCAAGGGTGACTGGCTGGTCAAATACTGTGGCTTAGTAGTTACAACCTGGGTATGAATCAGGAACCGCAGGACTATGTGGGACTTTCGGGATGACGCACGTGTCCGGCTGTCATGGCAGCCCTCGTGCAAGCGTTTACAAGCGCCCTGCGTGAGAAAATAAGAAAGTGCCGCAGGCATCCTGATCGTGGACGGCGGGCAACCAACGACGTCAATGCAGGCTCGCCAGCCGCGTCAGTACGACGTCTGGTCCAAGAGGCCCCCGAAGTTTCGCGAAAAGACTCGTGCTGCCAGGCGCATGCCGAAAGAGCCCTTCCTGATAATATATAACATATTTTAACAGGCGCGACGTCTTGGGGCTGGATGGCCTATGCTGAGAGACTATCGCGCACTCGTGCAAGCCTGCTAAGAGAATGTGGACCTGGGGCGCAACCTGGATTCGGGGTCACGCAACCTGACAGATTGGCATCCAGGTCCATCGCCCCCGAGTTATCCGAACACGCACCCCCACTTCTGCCCGCGCCCGACGCGCAGTCCAACTGCATTGATCTGAGACTAATCGCGAGAAGCTGCCCGAAACCTCGAAAATTACACATCGACTGTGTAATTTCTCCCCCTAAACCGAGGGCCCTCAAAGCAGTGGAATTGCACATCGACTGTGTAATTCCACCCCCCAATTCGAGAGCGCTCAAAGCAGTGGAATTGAACATCGACTGTCTAATTTCATCCCCCAAGTCGAGGGTGCTCAAAGCAGTGAAAATGCACATCGACTGTCTAATTTCATCCCCCAAGTCGAGGGCGCCACAAGCAGCGGAATTACACATCAACTGTGTAATTTCTCTCCCTGCGTCTGCCCTCCCCCGCCTCCCCCATAGTCGTCGCCAAAGTCCCCCAACCGGTCCTGTAGGGGCAGGCCTTGTGCCTGCCCTCCCCCGCCTCCCCCATAGTCGTCGCCAAAGTCCCCAACGCTCCTGTAGGGGCAGGCCTTGTGCCTGCCCTGTTCCCCCTCAATCAACAGACCACCGTAAGGCCAGGCCTGCCACCTGCCCTGCGCCTCTCCAAGAGCCGCTAAACAGTTCCAGCCGCCGCCGGCATAATCTCCCCACCCCAAATCCGGGATGCACCCCGAAAGACCAGTCGATTGAAGCGGCCAAAAAGACGTGATACAATCGAACGCATGAAACAACGAATTCCGCAACAGGTGCGGCGTAAACTCGAAGAGCTACCCGCCAAGCCCGGCTGCTACCTCATGTGGGACGAACATGCCAAAGTTCTCTACGTGGGTAAAGCATTGGTCTTGCGCCACCGCGCCCGCAGCTACTTCCAGCAGTCCGCCAAACATTCCTCCCGCATCCAGGAAATGGTCGGCAAGGTGCGGGATATCACCTGGTGGGTCACCTCGACCGAAATGGAAGCGCTGATTCTCGAGAACGACCTCATCAAGCGCCACCAGCCCCACTACAATGTCATGCTCAAGGATGACAAGGGGTATCCATATATCAAAGTCAACTGGCAGGATGACTTTCCCAAGGTCGAGCGCGTGCGCCAGATAAAAAGCGACGGTGCCCGCTATTTCGGTCCCTTTACCAGCAGCTGGGCAGTGAGCCGTACGCTCGAGTCAATGCGCAAAGTCTTCCCCTATCTCGACTGTGACCGCAACATTTCCGGCGACGACGAAAGCCCCTGCCTCTACTACCATCTCAAACTGTGCGGCGGTCCCTGCATCGGCGCCCAGAGCCGCACCGAATATCGCGAGAGCATCTGCCAACTGATCGACTTCCTCGAAGGCGACACCGACGCCGTGATGAACCAGTTGGAAACGAGAATGCACAAAGCGGCCGAACGCTTCAATTTCGAGCTGGCCGCCGTCTACAGAGACCGCATCAAGGCCGCCCAACGAATCGTCCACCAGCAAAAAGTCGTAGGGGTTCAGAACGATGACGAAGATGTCGTTGCCATAGCCCAGGACGTGAAATCCGGCGACACTGTCGTCCAAATCCTGATGGTACGCCGCGGCAGATTGATCGGAAGAGAAAACTTCGCTCTGCAAGGTGTTGAACTGCACGAGACTACCGCCGAAAATCTGGGCGACCTGATCGGCATCTTCATCCAGCGTTTCTATGATGACGCCGCCCATGTCCCCCCGCGCCTGCTGGTCCAGTTCGTGCCCCCCACAAGAGACCTTCTCGCCGCCTGGTTGAGCAAACGGCGCGGAACCAAGGTCGAAATTCGCATGCCCCAGCGCGGCAAGAAACGCAAACTGATGGAGTTCGCAAAGAACAATGCCGCCGAGTATCTGCGTGTACAAAAGGTCCAATGGGCCGAAGACACCAACCGCCAAACTGAAGCGCTGGCGGAACTCCAGGATGCACTCTCCCTCCAGGTGCCCCCGACACGTATCGAATGTTACGACGTCAGCACATTGCAGGGAACAAATACCGTCGCCTCAATGGTCGTGTTCGCCCGCGGCGCCCCCTTGAAGTCCGCATACAAGCGCTTCAAGATCCGCGGCAAAGGAGCGCACGGCGAGCCCGACGACTACGCCAGTATGCGGGAAGTACTGCGCCGCCGCTTCCGCCGCGCCGTCGAAAAAGACCCTGAACGGCCCGGCCGCAAACCGGCCGGCGCCAACCACTGGAAACTGCTGCCCGACCTCGTAATCGTTGACGGCGGCAAGGGCCAGCTTGGCGTAGCCAACGAAGTGTTGGCAGAGTTCAGTCTGTCCGACAGAGTGCCGGTAGCGGCTCTGGCAAAACGGGAAGAGGAAATCTTCCTTCCCCAGCGCCGCGGTCCGGTCCTTCTCCGCCGCGGCAGTCAGGCCTTCTACATGGTGCAGCGCATCCGCGACGAGGCCCACCGGTTCGCCGTCACCTACCATCGCAATCTGCGCCGCAAAGGGCAGACCAATACGGTGCTCGATACGCTACCCGGCATTGGCCCCAGACGGCGCAAAGCACTGCTTCAATTCTTCAACGGCGATCTCGACAAAATGCGCCAGGCCACTTTGGACGAACTGCGGACCGTGCCGGGAATGAACCGGAAAGCCGCGCAATCGGTCAAGGAACATCTGTGAAGGAGCATTCGCAATGACCCGCGGCAACCGGGCCGGCATCGCCCGTTATGTTGGCGTCCCTCCAACTTTGGCCCTGCTGCAATCCCTTGTCTACCTGAAGGGGTTGCCCATGGACGAGATCGCCGGGCTCCTCCAGGAAAACTCCCTCGTCGTCGACTTTTCCCCAGGGGACGAGCTCACCCGGCAGGATGATGCCGCTGAGTACCTCTACTTTATTCTCAGCGGCTCCGTTCGCATCGCCCGCCGCGACAGTAACGCAGCCGGCGTTGAAGATACACTGGCCCGCATCGCCATCGCCGGCGACATTATCGGACGTTTCGAACTGACCTTCAGCCTCAAATACATCAGCTCCGCCACAGCCGAAAACGAAGTCTCAGCCCTGTGTATCGAACGACCCACACTGGAACGACTGCTCTACCGCTATCCCGCGACCCATCAGCAGACCGTCTACCAGGCCGTTGTCAACCGTCTGCGAACCATACCGCTGCTCGCCGATGTCGATATGCCTGTTCTCGGCTTCCTGGCCGACGAGATCCGCAGCCAGACCGTAGCTGCGGGCACTATCCTGTATACACAGAACCAGCTCCCCGAAACGCTTTTCATCATCGCGCAAGGACAGATTGAACTCTACCATCCTCGCAGAACCGACAACCGCCTGCTGTTGGGCACCGGCGGCTCCTTCGGTTTCCCCGGCAGCGTCGGCGTGACCAATAACGCCCCGCCCGACAAGTACGGCCACTGGGCCGAAGCCAAAGCCGAAACAACCGTATTCGAACTGCCATGGAGAACGATCCGGCAGGTCGGCCGCCGCTTTCCCCAGGCCATTGACCCCGAAATCCAACTACTGCCCGCCAAAACCATCAGCGCCGTCTCTGTTTTTGCCGGGCTGACGCCCCACGAACAGATCCAGTTGGCCGGCTTCTGCAGCTTTCACCGCGTGCCCCAATACCATCCTATTACGCAGCAGGGAGATAGCGCCGACAGCATGTGGATCCTGTTAGAAAACAGCCTCGCCGTCCTGAGCGCGCTGGACGAGGACAACCGTGCTCTCCCCCGGGCGCCGGTGCGCGGCGTTGTAACCTTTAACGAGACCGCTCTCCTCGCTTCAAACCAGGTCGAACTGACCGTCGAATCCGAACCGGGCAGCCTTTGGCTGCGCCTTCACCGGCAGGACTTCCAGCGCTTCGGCCAAATATGCGGGCCTGAAATCATAGACAAGGTTGCCGCCCGCCTGCCCGTCCAGGCTAACGACGCCGAGCCCGAACAGCGGCAAGACTATAAGTGGTTGCGAAAGGACGAAGTACTGGTCACCTTGCAGCTGCGCCACTGGCTGGCCCTGCTGGGCCAATCGCAGGCAACCATCGTTGCTGTCGTCGCCGGCGCCGGCCTCATTTGGCTCCTCGCCTCTCTTGGTTTTCCGCTCTGGATAGCGCCTGGCATCAGCGTCCTTCTGGTAACTCTGACGGTTATCTGGGGCACTCTCAACTATATGAATGATTACTTTATCGTCACCAACCGCCGAGTCATTCAGCAGGAGAAGGTTATCTTTTTCAGTGAACAACGCCGGGAGGCACTGCTGGAACAAATCCAGCGCGTGGACGTGGCAACATCCTTCTGGGGAAATCTGTTCAATTACGGTACCTTGTCGGTCTATACCGCCGGCACAACAGGCTCCATCGATTTCAACTTCGTCTCTGATCCGGACACGCTCCGCACAGCTATCTTTCATCATCGCAGTCTGGCCCAACAGCGTTCCAGCGCCGAAAACAAGCTGGACATTCAGGACGCGCTCGAGAATCGTCTCGGACTGTCCATGGACCTGCCCAGCCGTGTGCGTACCGATTCGCCGCTCGCCGCCCCCGACGACACGAATTCTGGGCTGCGCTTGTGGCAAAAACTGCGCCGCGCCTTCACCGCGGAAAGTTCGCTCGATTGGGAATCTACCGAACGTATCGTCTGGCACAAGCATTGGTGGGTTCTCTTTGTCCAGATGGTACTTCCGGGCACTCTATTTCTTTTGGAAGTCCTGTTTCTGGCCGGTGGTTTCTCTTCGATCTCCCTGTTGGATCAACTCCTGTCCAGTTTGAACGCGCAGACACTTCTGTTGGGTGGTGGACTGGTGACGCTCGCTACCCTGGGCTGGATCCTCTGGGCCGTAGCCGACTGGTGGAATGACACCTACACGGTGACCGAAGACAGAATTATCGATGTCGAGAAGCTACCGCTCTTCCTCAGCGAACAACGCCGCGAAGCCCAACTCAGTGACATCCAGGACATCACCCTCGAGATGAACTCCCCGCTGAAGATGATGCTGAACTATGGCAACATCATCGTCCAGACCGCGGCCGGCGAGGGCGCCTTCACCTTTGATCACGTGCCCAACCCCCGAAATGTCAAAGAGGAAATCACTCGGCGCATGATCGCATGGAGGCGCGAAGACGAACGGCGCAAGGCCCACGACCGCAGCCGCGATCTGCCCGACTGGTTCGAAATGTACAATCGGCTGGAGATGGGACAAACCAGAAATGAAGAATTAGGGACTGAGGGGAGCGAGAAAAGTTAGAGGCGTGCTACTTCTTTGGCATCTGACTAGCTGGTCGAGCGCAAACTAGCTTCCATAGGTCAGGCGGTCGATCAACCGGCGCGGAAGATTGGCGACGCGCATCTGGCTTTGCGTCAAATCGATCGGGTACGCTACCCGACACTGTTCCCAAGTCAACTCCTCCAGGTCCAGCAGGGCGTATGCAGCTCTCGGATCGTTGTCCCGAGGTTGCCCTACACTGCCGGGATTGAGAATCAGGCGTTCCAGGTCAGTCAGTTCAAGGCGTACACGTTGTCCCTCATAGGGCCTCAGAAAATCAACAGTCACCGGTACACCGTTCCGTCTACCTCGCCTCGAAAATATCTTTCTCAACTGCCAGCGGTAAATCGCCGGTTTGTGCGTGTGACCCACCAGACACATCTTGGTCTCGAAGTGGGCAAAGTTTTCCAAGGCGATTTCGGGCGACTGGACATATTCCGACACCGGTTCCCGCGGGCTGGCGTGGGTTAATATAATACTGTCCGCGCCTTCCGGTTCAAGGGGTTTCGCTGGTAAACTATCGAGGAACGTACGACTCTTTTGGTTAAGTTGGCTTCGCGTCCATTCAACGGCCGCACGTGCCAAGGGGTTGAAGTGCTGTATATCCAGGTTGGGGTGTGCCAGCACAGCCCAATCGTGGTTGCCGACTACGCACAGATCGGTTTCCGCCTGAACCAACTCAACGCACTCATTCGGCGCTGGGCCATACCCAACGACATCGCCCAAACACCAGACCGCGTCGAAACGGCCCGCAGCGTCGGACATGACCGTTTCCAGGGCGACGAAATTTGCGTGAATATCAGAAATAATCAGAATGCGCATAGATCCATCTTAACACAGCCCGGATATGACCTCAAACGGTCAAGCATATTATTTGAATATGTGTGTAACGATTTAAGCTTAAATGCCTACACCACATCGCTCACGAAAGAATAAAAAAAATGACGGACGACGCAAAAAGTCCATTTCGACGTATAGGCATTCTGCACCACCCGCGTAAACCGGAATCGCTGGACCTCGCAGGTCAGATGGAAATGTTTCTGCGCCGCGCCGGCGTAGATGAAACCTGGCGCCATTCCGCCTGGGATGCCGAAGTTGTCAAGGCCAGACTCCCCGAGGTCGACCTGCTGATCACGCTCGGCGGCGACGGCACCATGCTGCGGGCCGCGCGACTTGGCGCGGCCTTCAACGTACCCATGTTAGGTGTAAAAATGGGAAGGCTCGGCTTCCTGGCCGAAATCTTCCCCCAGGACTGGCGCTCCCCCTTGGAAAAACTGCTCCAGGGCGATTACTGGATTGAAGAGCGGCTCATGGTGCGCACACTCGTCGAAAAGGCAAGACCCAACGGCGGCGAACCTCTCGTCCGCTGTACTTTCGACGCCCTCAACGATGTCGTCCTCAGCCGCGGCAGCCTCGCCCGCATCGTCCGCGTCAGCGCCAACCTTGACGACGGCTACCTGACCACCTACACCTGCGACGGCCTGATCGTCAGCACAGCCACAGGCAGCACTGCCTACGCCCTCGCAGCCGGTGGGCCAATCCTGCCGCCGGACCTGCGCAACATCCTCGTGATCCCCGTCGCCCCGCACATGAGCATGGACAGGGCTGTTGTCCTCTCCGAAGGCACGGAAGTGCGCCTGCGCGTCTACAGCGACCACTCCGCCATGCTCACCGTCGACGGTCAGTTTGAGGTCGAAGTTGACGATTCGGATGAAATCGTCGTCAACAGCAGCCCCTATCAAGCCCGCTTTGTCCGCCTTCGTCCGCGCAGCTACTTCTATCAGACGCTCATGGATAAGCTCAAATGAACGGCGAGACCCTCACGAGGCGCCCCCCTTTCGGGCGCCCGCGACATAGTTGAAAGCGAAATCAGATGTCAGACGAATCCCGCCATCCTGAGAAGGAGCATTACCGTACGCTGGATCTGCATGAGGATGCCGGCCAAGAGGAGATCACGCAACAGTTCAGACGTTTGCAACTGCTGTACCAACCCGAAACTCTGGAGTCCGCCGCAGACCGGGCCTACGCTGCACAGAAGTTGGAGGAAGTCGAAAAGGCCTACGAGATCCTCGGGGACCCTGCCCGTCGCGCCATCTATGACGGCAAGCCCGCCCCAATCGTGGTTGGGAGCGACGGCGAACCGGAAAGCCTGACCTGCGCCAATCACCCGGATCGGGAAACGCTTCTACGATGCAACAAATGCGGCAAACCTATCTGCATTTCCTGCGCCGTGCGTACGCCCGTCGGCTACCGCTGCAATGAATGTGTACGTGAGCAACAGAATATCTACTTCAATGCCCTGGGCCGGGATAACATTGTCGCCCTCGCCGTTGGATTTGTGCTTACGTTGATCTTCGCCCCAATCGTCGGTTTTCTGCTAGGCAGCATCGGCTTTTTCGGCTTCTTCATCGCCTTCATTGCCGGTTCCGGCGGCGGAACCCTGGTGGCCCGCGTCATTCGCCGCGCTGTGGGCAACCGGCGCGGCCGCAAGCTACCGCACTGGGCCCTGGCCGGCATCATTCTGGGCGTTGCGCCCTGGTCGCTCTTCTTCCTCTTCGCAGGCGGCAGAGCATTCCTCATGCTGCTCCTCTTTGCCGGCTTGGCCATCGCATCAGCCTTTCCCCAGCTGCGGTAGCGCGCCCGCCTTCAAACCAGCACTATGCCGACTCCAGCCCTTGGACTGTGTGCCTCCCACTCAACGCCGCACCCATTCTCAGGCACACTGAGCCCTCTACCGCCGCCAAACGGGCGCTGCACAGGAAAATGTCCATACCTGCAACCGTCCTCGTCCTTACGTCAGAGCACAAAACGGAAAAGCGAAAATACGCAGTCCCAACTGATTCGCAACCCTGAATGAAGCGAGCAAAAGTGCTCTCTCAACTCTCTACTATTTTATGGGCGGTCGGGCCTTCGGCCCTCCCTAGTGCAGGGGCTGCGCCCCCGCAACGCCCCCCTACAAAAACGTGCCTCACCGACCGTGTTTACTCCTCCCCAGCATCGTATCTGGCGAACGGAGTCTACTCCCCCACCTGTCGCTTCAACCCACCTACCACCGGCCTCCAACCGTAGAAGTTGCTGATCACTGACCCCTGACCACTGACCACTGCAGTTGTGCGGTCGGGCCTTCGGCCCTCCCTTGTGCAGGGGCT